>Ga0137395_10000918_pt1 | contig 13058 bp, 17 predicted proteins | sample czobulk216metaG_FD_108283 | JGI IMG/M metagenome (GOLD analysis project Ga0137395, IMG submission 108283) | Vadose zone soil microbial communities from Angelo Coast Range Reserve, California, USA - czobulk2.16 metaG | ecosystem: Environmental > Terrestrial > Soil > Vadose zone | place: USA...
ACCCGCGAAAGTGATCAACACGGTCCCGAACTTGTTGGCGGGGATGCCGACTGACACTCGGCCGGTCGACCCCACCATGTCCTGCAGGCTGAAGGTCTCGCTGGATTCGGCCTGACGCAGGACCTTGAACGCGCCGAAGACAACCCCTGTGCCCAGCGCGCCGGCTACGACAGCGCTAAGCGTCGCCCCTCCAACCCCCGCGCCCAGGCTGTGGAGGCCGAACAGGCCGCCCACGCCGAACATGGAGATGAAGCCCAGCAGCAGGGGCGTCGGCGAGACCCCAGCGACGTCGAAGCCGAGGTGGATGGCTCCGAGGAGGCCGCCGAAGATGTCGTCGACGATGAGGGTCAGCAGCAAGAGCGCCCCGCCGAAAAGCAGGCAAACACCGAATACGACGTCGGCCGCGCTCATCCTGTTCCCACCCGAGCCCGAATGTTAGGCCGCGGGCACGCGACCTGTTACCTGTCGAGGAACTCCGCGATCGCCCTCGCCGCCTCTTCGTTCATGCCCACGGTGTAGTGGTTGGCCTCGATCTCGATCCCGGCGGCCGGCGGCACCTCCCGCAAGAAGCGGGCGTACTCGTCCGGGGTGATCAGGAACCCGAAGTTGGGCGGGATCTGCTGCGCCGCCCGGACAAGCAGCGTCGGCATGGTCAGCGCCTTCCAGAGAGCGTACGGATCCTGCTTCAGGCGGTACTGCTCGTCCTCCCACGGGGCCGCCTTCCGGGTGCGGAAGGAGACGCCGCCGTCCACGTCCACCAGCTCGTAGTCGAACAGCCGCTCCCACGGCGCCCAGGGCTGGTACTGCGGCAGGTTCTTCGCCAGCGTCATGAACGCCTCGCGCGACCGGAAGACTGTCGCCAACCTGTCGAGGCCGGCGTAGACGGGCACCTTCACCGACTCCTCGGGCAGCCCGGCGGCATCGATGAGGACTACGCGGCGGACCCGCCGCGGCGCCATCTGCGCCACGACCATCGCGATCCACACGCCCATCGACCAGCCGATGACATCGAAGGTGCCGGAGCCGAGCTGGTCCGCCATCTCGATGACGTCGCGCGCGTGGGAGGGCCAACCGTAGGTGCCGGATCCGCTGTCGCTGCTGCGGCCGCGGCCGCGCGGGTCGAACGCGAGCTTGCGGTGCTGCGCTCCATCGAGCGCGTCGAATATGACATCGAAGCTGCGCAGGTTGGCGCTGAGCCCCGGAATGCCGATGGCGAGGTGTCCCGATTCCGAGCCGGAGATCTCGCACGCGATCTCGCCGGTGCGCACCTTCATACGTCTCGCAATAGCCGCCGTCACGGCTGCGAAGCGTAACGCCGGCCTCGGAGATGGCGTTCAGGCTTCCATGTCACGCGGCACGACCCGATCGAGATCGCGCTGGGTCCATTTGCCTGAGCCGGCGTTGTCAAATTGATGGGATTCGAACGCAGGTGGACGCGGCTGGGGGACCTGGCCTTCTGGCTGGCGGTCGCGTCATCGACCCTTATCGTGGTGACGCTGCTCGTTTCCGAGATCGGCTCGCTTTTAGGAGCGCCGCCGCAGCAGCTCTCTTTCAGCCTCATGATCGGGGGCGGCATCGCTATCGCGTTGGTGTGCGCGTTTGCGGGTGTCGTCAGCGCGCATGTTTCGAGGCGCCGGGAGGGCGCGAGCCGGCGAGCCAGGAGCGCGCTCGTGGTCGTCTACTGCATCCTCGGCTCGCTTGCGACGCTGGCGGTGCTCGGCACGGTCACCCTCATCGCCATCGCTCACGGCTAGTCGCCGCAGGCATTAGGCTCCTAGTTTCGTATGGAGCTTGCCGGCCGAGTCGCGATCGTCACCGGTGGTGGCACTGGCATAGGCCGGGCCACGGCGCTTCGCCTCGCGAAGTCCGGCGCAAGGGCGGTGGTCATTAACTATTCACGCTCCGCGGCCGAAGCCGAAACCACGGCCAGTGACGTGATCGCGCTGGGTGCCGAGGGGATCACTCATCAAGCCGACGTCGCTGACGAGGCGCAGGTCAAGACCCTCGTCGCCTCAACGGTGGATCGGTACGGAAGTCTCGACGTCCTCGTCAACAACGCCGGCACCACCCAATTCATCCCGCACCCAGATCTCGACGCTCTGACGGACGCGGTGTGGAACGACATCCTCGGTGTGAACTTGAAGGGAACGTTCTTCTGCTGTCGCGCCGCCGCACCGGAGCTGAAGAAGGCGGGTGGCGCGATCGTGAACATCGCATCGATTGCCGCGCACAGGGCGTCCGGCTCGTCGATCGCCTACGCGGTCTCCAAGGCCGGCGTCGTGCAGTTGACGCGCGCCCTCGCGCTGGCGCTGGCCCCAGAGGTGCGGGTGAACTCAGTGTCGCCGGGGCTCGTGTCGACCCGGTGGTTCAGTAGCCGCTTCGGCGACGACGCGGCCGCCGCCCAGGAAGAGGCTTTTGCGATGCAGACCCCCGTCCAGAAGATCGCGACGCCCGACGACGTCGCCCGAGCGGTGATCGCCCTGCTGGAGAACGACCTGATCACCGGGCAGGACCTGGTGGTGGACGGCGGCAAGAACGTCCTGTATCAGGCGCTCATCTGATTGCCGGCCGGCCGTGTCCTAACGGCCTTCGCGCACTCGCCGCCGATGTCTGTTGTAGATCTCGAACTGGATTAGGAGTGCGCCGATAAGCACCAACCCCGGGATCATGGGCACGAAGAACCCCCACCAGTGCCCTATCAGAGGGTTGGCCCCCCGGGTCTCGTACTCGATACCCAGCACGACACCGCCCAAGAGGCCGTATATCGCGTATGTCGCGCCCACGACAGTCCAAACTGCGCCTAGCCTTCGAGCTTCGCCCCGTGTCCAGGCCTGGCCCAACATGTTGAACGGCACACGACCGGTCGCCAGGGCGATAAGTCCGAGCGTGAGCACCCCACCGGAAAAGAGGGCCATCATCCAGACCGCCGCGATCAAACCCCCATCGCCTACCGAATCTAATTCAGAGGCGACTGCTCGTCAATCGGCTCCGATATCGCATCCGATTCGTCCCGCCGGGTGATCTCAGCCAGGCCAGCTGGCCGGGGTAGCGCTAAAGCAGCCATTCGCGGGCCTTTTTTTGTTGGCCAGTTCAACTTTGGTCGGGCGGGCGAGATTTGAACTCGCGGTCTCCTGGTCCCAAACCAGGCGCTTTTCCGAGCTAAGCTACCGCCCGCTTTGCTTCCGGAGGATTGAAGCAGAGAAGCACGTGGACGCGTGCCGCCGGCCGATCAAAGGTGGTGACAGCGTGGCCGTTGAACGCTATATTGCGCGCACCTTGAGCATCGACAACCCGACCCCGCCAGCGCCGGAACCGCCGGCAACGCCACCGGCAGAAGCTCCTCCGTTCGCGCCGATGCCGGCGCCGCCGGACTACGGGGCTCCCCCGCCTCCGGCTCCGCGCCGCAGCCGAGGGCCGCTCGTAGCGATCGTCCTGGTGGTGCTTCTGCTGATCCTCGTCGGCGGCGGCTACGTGGTCGGCGGCTTCGTCTACGGGAACGGCAAGGTGAACTCGGCCACCGACGCCTACAACAAGGTGGTCGACCACGAGAACGCGCTGACCGACCTGTTCAACAAGCTCGACGCCCAGTTCAACAGCAACAACAGCAACACGACGACGGCTTCGGCGGACTCGATCAAGCAGGACAAGACCCTGAACCTGCAGCTCGCGAGCCAGTCCAAGACCGCCCAGCCGACGGTCGAGGCGGACGATCAGGCGCTGGCGACCGCGGCATCGAGCCTCAACGAAAACTCCTGGCTCACGGCGCTGAGCAAGTCCAGCCTGGACAAGTCGGCCAACCGCATCAGCCATGCGAGGGCTGCCCTCGCCATCGCCAAGACCGTGCTGGCCGACTCGATCCTGTACGGGACCTTCTACGCGTCGGTTGACGACGCCTCCCTCGACCTGGATGCACTCGACACCGCAGGCAACGCAGGCGACCTGAACGCCGTGGACACCGCCATCACGACGCTGAAGAGCGACGTCGCCAAAGCCATCCAGGAGGACAGCGCGCCAGGCGTGGCTGCGCAGATGGACGGCTTCCTGAAGGACCTGCAGAAAACGGCCAACGACTTCGCGACCCTTGTCGTGGCGGTACGCGCCGGCAATAGTGCCGGTGTGAACGCGGCGGTCGCCGCGCTGGACGCCGACACGACCAAGCTCGACGGCTACGACTTCAACGCGATGGGCGCCTCGGAGCAGGCTTTCTACAAGGCGCTCATCGACAAGTACAACACCGAGATCGACGCCGCCAACAAGGCCTGACGATCGCCGTCAGTCTGGAAGCCGGTCGAGGGCGCCTGAGGCGATGAGCGCGCGCACCGCACTGGCGCGGTGGCTGTAGAGGCGCTTCTCCTCGGGCTTCATCTCGCCGAAGGTCCGAGCGGTTCCGGGCACCAGGAAGATGGGGTCGTAGCCGAAGCCCGCCTCTCCCCTCCACTCCGGCACGACCTCGCCGCGGCACTCGCCCTCGAAGATGTCGACCGTCCTGCCCGGCACCGCCAGGCCGATCGTGCACACGAACCGCGCGGTCCATGGCCTCGGGCGGCCGCTCAGGCGCTCCAGCAGGGCCGCCGTTCGCTCTTTCTGGGTCGGGCCGAGCCGGGCGGAGCGGATGCCGGGGAAACCGTCAAGCACGTCCACCTCGAGGCCTGAGTCGTCGCCGAGGGCGGGCATGCCAGACGCCTTTGAGGCCGCTTCGGCTTTGAGGCGCGCGTTCGCCGCGTAAGTCTCGCCGCCCTCCTCGACGTCGGAGTCGTAGGCGATCAGCTCGAGGCCGGTACCTGCGAGCAGGTTGCGGTACTCGCCCAGCTTGCCGGCGTTACCGGTCGCGATGACGAGTCGCTTGCGCCGATCAGCCAAGCGCCGCGATAGCTCGTTTCTGGTTGACGATCAGCTCCTTGATGCCTTTGTGGGCCAGCGAGATCATCGCGTCGAGCTCCGCGCGCGAGTAGGGCGCCCCCTCAGCCGTGGCCTGCAGCTCGATGATCCTTCCGTCCTCGCTCATGACGCAGTTGAGGTCGGTCGAAGCCTGGAAGTCCTCGGTGTAATCGAGGTCGAGGCGCGGAATGCCATCGATCACGCCGCAGCTGACCGCCGCCACGTAGTGACGCACAGGGATGCTCTCGAGCATCCGCGCGTCCTTCATCTTCTTCAGCGCCATGTAAATCGCCGCGAAGGCGCCGGTGATCGACGCAGTGCGCGTACCGCCGTCCGCCTGCAGCACGTCGCAGTCGAGCGTGATCGTCCTCTCGCCGATCTTGCCCATGTCGACCGCGGCGCGCACGGAGCGTCCGATCAAGCGCTGGATCTCATGCGTGCGGCCGCCGATACGCCCCTGGCTCGCCTCGCGCATGCCCCGGTCATGCGTCGACCGTGGGAGCATCGAGTACTCGGCGGTGATCCATCCATGCCCGCTTCCCCGCCGGTGCGGTGGTACACGGTCCTCGACGCTTGCCGCGATCCATACGCGCGTGCGGCCCATCTCGATCAGGCACGAGCCTTCCGCGTGCACGTTGACACCGAGCTCGATCTTCACCGGCCGCAGCTCGTCCATCTGGCGGCCGTCGTGGCGCGCTACATCCGTCATCTTCCGGCCAGCTTCAGGACCAACGCGGTCGCCTCATAAAAGAAGTACAGCGGTATGAACATGATGAGCGGCGTCACAGGATCGGTGCCGGGCGTCAGGAAGTTGGCGAGGAGACCGAGCCCGAGGAACCAGAACACGCGGTTCTTGCGCAGCCACTTCGAGCTGATGATGCGCAGCATCCCGAGCACGAACAGAACGACCGGCAGCTCGAACACGCACCCGAAGCCGATGACCATCAGCAGCACGAAGCTGACGAGCGCGCTGATGTCCGCGAGGTACGAGGTGTTCGGAGGCGAGAACGAGTTGAGCACGTGCAGGTACAGCGGGAGCGCGAACAACGCGACGGCGACGCCGATCGCGAAGAAGAAGACCGTGGCGACGATCAACGGCAGGATGAAGCGGCGCTCTTGCGGATGCAGGCCCGGGCTCACGAACCACCAGACCTGCTGGATCACCACCGGCGCGGCGATGATCACGCCGATGTAGAGCGCGACCTTGAGCTCGAGCAGCACGCCGCCCGCCGGCTGCAAATAGATCGCGTGACCGATGCCTGCGCGGTCGATGAGCCAGCCGATGACACGTCCCGAGATGAAGAAGGCAACCACTGTGGCGATCGCCCAGGCGATGAGCGCGACGATCAGCGCCCGGCGCAGCGCCTCGAGGTGCTCGATGATCGTCATCCGCTGCTCCTCGACGAGCATTGGGCCGCGCCGAGGCACGCGCTGGAGGACCCGATTCAGAAGGGCCAACGGCTAGCCCTCAGTTGCTGGACGAAGGAGCCTTCGGTTCGGAGCCTGAGGGGGTGTCGACCTTGACGTCCGCTTCCGGCTTGGTGGAGTCGACCGTGGCCCTGACCTCGTTGGTCAGCTCGGTCGTGGCCTTCCTGAACTCGCGCATGGCCTTGCCGAGACCCGAACCAAGCTCGGGCAGCCGGCCCGGCCCGAAGATGATAAGCACGATCACCAGGAGCACAACGATCCATATCCAGTGCTGGCCGAACATCTCGAGGCGATTATAGGCCAGGCCCCGCGGCGTCCCTACCGCTCGAGCGATCGGCGAACGATCAGGAAACTGTGATCGTGACGGTGTTGATGCGGTCGCCCGGCGTGATCGCCGCAACGTGGTCGGTCAGGCCCACCGTCACCTCGCCGAAGTAGTTGTAGACGGCGCTCGGTCCGCTGCCCGGCCACGGCAGCTTGGTGATGAAGAACTGGCTTCCGTTCACCGGGCCGCTCGGGATGCGCGCCATCCCCACCGAGCCCGGATCCCATTTGAGCCCGTTGGTCTTCTCCTCGGGCAGCGTGTAGCCAGGGCCGCCGCGCCCATTGCCGAGCGGGTCTCCGCCCTGGACCTCCCAGTCAGGCGCGTCCCAGAACGTGAGGCCGTTGTAGTAACCGTTGACCGCAAGCACCACGAAGTTGTTGACCGTGACCGGCGCGTACTCCGGGTGCAGCTTGATGGTGAGGTTGCCGGCCGTCGTGTACAGCGTCGCGGTGTAAGTCTTGTCGGACTTGATGCAGATCGGCTGCAGCCCGATGAACGCATGCGGTCCGAGCTGTGTGGAGGTCTTGCAGCCGGCCAGCTGCGAAGGCACCACCGGCTGCAGTGCTCTGTCCATCGCGAAGCCGGCGCCGAGGACTACGGCCAGCACCGCGACGAGGATCGTGATCGGGATCCACGGCCGGCGCCGCCAGGTCTCGGGGAGGATCAGCTCCTCTTCCGGCTCGACGAGCGGAGCGGTCCGGGGAGCGCTCTTGGCTTTCGTCAACGGACCGCGGCAGCCGCGAGGGCGGCGGCCAGCCCGCGAGTCGTGTACTCGCGCGCGATGATCTCGACTGTCAGGCCGAGCTTGCGCGCAGTATCGGCGGTGACAGGGCCCATGCACGCAACGACCGCGTCACCGAGCAAGGCCGGCAGCCTGTCCTCCGGAAACGCGCGCACGAAATTCACCACGGTCGAGGAGCTAGTGAACGTGATGAAGTCCACGCCCTCGGCCGCGAACAGCTTCATCAGCGCGGGACCCGCGTCGGGCGGGCAGACGGCCTGATAGACAGGAAGGATGTGGACTTCAGCTCCTCGTTTCGCAAGGAGCGATGGTAGGGCGTCGCGCGCGACCTCTGCACGCGGCACGAGCACGCGCATGCCCTCCATCTCCCATCCCTCGAGAGCCTTGGCGAGGCCTTCGGCCGTGTACTCGCTGGTGACCAGCTCGGGCCGCAATCCATGCGTCGCCATCGACTCGGCGGTCTCCTGACCGATCGCGCACAGCTTGCTGCCATGCAGCGCGCGTGCGTCGGCGCCACCGGCATTCAGCATCTGGAAGAAGATGTTCACCGCGTTCGCCGAGGCGAAGATCACGAGCGCAGTCCGGTTGAGGTTGGCGATGGCCTCGCGCACCCGGTCGTCACTGGGCATGGGCCGGATCGCGATCGTGGGTATCTCGACCACGGCCGCGCCAAGATCGGCGAGCTCGCGGCGGAACGGCTCCACCTGGTGCCGGGCGCGGGTGATGAGAACTCGATGGCCGTGGAGTGGCCGGCGAGAGAGCGAATCGAGGCGCTCGGCCATCTCGACGCCGGGCCCGATCACGAGCAGCGCGTCGCCGCGGAGACCATAGGTGGCCGCCTTGCGCGCCAGCTCGCCGAGCGGCGCCGCCACGCGCCGCTGCCCGGGCAATCCGGGGTTGAGGATGAGCGCGGCCGGCGTGCCGGCGGGGCGTCCATCCGCCATCAACTTGCTGATGCCGGCCTCCCACCACCCCGACGCAAGTCGCAGCACCACGGTCTCAGCGCCTTTGACGAGCCCGAGGCCGAGCGAGTTGGCGCGGCCTTCGATGGTGAGCGGGATGCCGCTCATCACCGGCGCGGCCATCTCCACGGTCATTCCGGGCACCGCCTCGAAGTCGATGCCGGCGCGATCGAGCCTCATCGCAATCTCGCTGCCACCAGCGAACGCATAAGGATTTCCGGGGAACAAAACCGTGACCTTGCGTCCGCTGCGCGCGAGCTGCACGACCTCGTCGGTGGACTCGTATGCGCGCACGTCGGCGTCGGGTGATGCGAAGTGAAGGAGGTTCATGCCACAACCGTCTGTGTTGCGGATGACGTCGGCACGCTTGATCGCCTCGACTGCATGCATCGTGGCCAGACCCGGATCCCCTGGCCCGACACCGACGAGCATGACTCTGCTCATCATCCGGTTAGGTTAGAACTTTCGAGAAACCACGTAACCGGCCAGCGCGACCAGCGCGTCTTTGCGCGGACCGAGGCCTTCGAGGTTCGCCACCGCCTCTGACGCGAGAACCCGCGCACGCTCGATAGCGACATTCGGGGCATCGCTGGCGCGCACACGAGCCGCGACGCGGCCCGCTTCGTCGATATTCAACGCCCGCCCGTCTGCGAGCACGTGGCTGATCGACGCGGCAACCATCGGGTCCTGCATCGCCAGCATCAGCGGCAGCGTCGCGAATCCCTCAGCCAGGTCGTGACCGCTCGGTTTGCCGGTCTCGTCCTCCGAACCGGTGTAGTCGAGGACGTCGTCTGCGATCTGGAACGCGAGGCCGAGCAGCCGGCCATACTCCCGCACCGCGTCGCGCTTTTCGTCAGGCAGCCCGCCCAGCAGGGCACCGATGTCGCAGCAGGCTGCCAGCAGCGTCGCGGTCTTGGCCTCGATGCGACGCATGTACTCGTCGATGCCGGTGCTGTAGCGATGCCGGATCCTCTGCTGGTGCACCTCGCCGGCGCAGATGTGCATGACCGCGTTGGCGAGTATCGCGACCACCTCGGGGGACTTGCTCCTGGCGGCCTGCTCGTAGGCCTTGGCAAAGTAGTAGTCGCCAACCACGATGGCAGGCTCATCGCCCAGCGCCGCGGCCACCGAGGGCCGCCCGCGCCGGGTCGGCGAGCGGTCGATGACGTCGTCGTGCACGAGCGTGGCTGCGTGGACCAGCTCGACGGCCATGGCCGCTGGCGTGAGGCGCTCGAGGTCGTACTCGCCCATCCGCGCCGTGAGCAGAACCAGGGCGGGGCGCACGCGTTTGCCACCCGCCGCGAAGAGGTCCGCCATCGGCGCCGCCACCACGTCGGGGTCCTGCGCGATTGTCTTCTGCAGCTCCGCCTCGATCGACGCGAGGTCGGATGCGATGGGCGCGAAGACGTTCAGGTCCTCTGCGCTTTTTGCTGCTCCCAGATGTGCACCTCCTCCGCGTCGACCGTCTCGCCGAAGATGTTGGCGGCGATGTCGTGAAAGTGCTGCGGCACGGCGGTGACTAGCACCGCGTGGTGCGGCTCGGTCGAGTCGGCGCGGAGCCGCGAGTGGTCGAGATGGCGCTCGACCTTCGCCGCGGTGGTGAGGGCTGAGTCCACGAGGTTGAACGCGCGTGGGTAGACCCGCTCGATCGCGGGCTTGAGCAGCGGATAGTGAGTGCAGCCGAGCACCAGCGTGTCCGCGCCGAGGCGCACGATCTCGGCGAGATCGCGCTTGAGCGCTGCCTCCGCCCGAGGCGAATCGGCGTCGCCCGACTCGACGATGTCGACCAGCTCCGGGCACGCTTTCTGGAAGACGCCGACCATCGGGTCGATCTCCTTGATCGCGTGCAGGTACTCCTGGCTGCGCATAGTGCCTTCGGTGGAGATGACCCCGACCCGATGGTTCTGGGTCGCCTCCACGGCGGCCTGCGCGCCGGGGCTGATGACACCGACGATCGGGATCTCGAAGTGCTCGCGCGCCTGGTTCAGCGCGGCTGCGGTCGCGGTGTTGCAGGCGATGACGACCAGCTTCACGTCGCGCGCCTCGAGGTGACGGATGATCTCGAACGCAAAGTCGCGCACCTCGTCCTGGTAGCGAGGGCCGTACGGGAAATGGAACAGGTCGGCGAGGTAGATCGTCGGCTCGTGCGGCAGCCGGTCACGGATCGCGCGGAGCACGGTGAGGCCGCCAACCCCCGAGTCGAAGATGCCTATCGGTCTTGGATCAGCCATCGTCATGAACCAGGTAACGAATCAAACGGACCGTACCGTCAGCCGGTAACCAAGGCCTGGCACAGCGTCGAGCACGACGCCCGACTCGGGATGCTGAGACAGCTTGCGCCTCAGCCGCTGCACGTGCGGGTCGACAGAGTGGTCGTCCAGGTCGTGCGGGTAGCCCCAGACCTTGTCGCGCAGCTGGGCGCGGGTGAGAACACGCTCGGGGTTGGCCGCGAGCACAGCGATGAGGTTGAACTCGGTCATGGTGAGCGGAATCTCCTCGTCGCCGACGCGCACGCGCCGCGACGCGTTGTCGATCTGCATCGCGCCGACCGTGATCATGCCCTCGGGGCCGGTGCCGGACGCAGTGAACGTCGAGCGCCGCAGGTGCGCGTTGACGCGAGCAGCCAGGATGCGCGAGTCGAACGGCTTGGTGATGTAATCGTCAGCGCCGACCTCGAGGCCGACGACCTCGTCCATCTTGTTGGTCCGCCCGGTGAGCATGACCATCGGGCAGACCAGGCCCTGGCGGCGCAGCTCGAGGATGACCTCGGTGCCGCTTATGTCAGGCAGGACCCAGTCGACGAGGACCAGGTCCGGCTGCGCGGCACGACCCAGCTCGATGGCGCCGGCGCCGTTGGCCGCCTCGAGCGCCTCATGGCCCTGCTGGCGAATGATCTCGGCCACCAGGGCGCGGATCGGACCGTCGTCCTCGACCACGAGCACGCGGCGCTTCCGGCGAACTGCGACGGAAGTCAGGTTTGCGTTGGAGGCGCGAACCCAACGCGTCTGGCCTCGCGCTGCCCGCGCTTCGGCCGTCTCATCAGGAGTACGCGCTTCTCCCCCCCGTCGACGATCTCGGCCAGGTCCCAGCCTTCACCGGCCGAGTCCTTCAGAACCTGCACGAGGGTCTTCCCGTCGGTGACCTGCGCCAGGGTCAAGACGTGGGTCGAGTACTCCCACTCCCGGCTTGGCATCCCGACCGAAGGCACCATCCGCGTGGGCGCGTTCGCGCCGTTGTCAGGTGAGCTCGGAGACTCAGGCTCGTCCGGTTCGTCCGGTTCGTCCGGATCCTGTTCGCCGTGGGTGGTGGCCACTGATTGGATTTTAGGCTGCCGCCGCAGTCCGCCTAGTACCCCCGGCGGGGCTCGAACCCGCGCTGGACCGGGTTTAAGCCGGCTGCCTCTGCCAATTGGGCTACGGGGGCAGCCCAATTGTGCCCCTCAGTACTTGAAGAAGCCCTCTCCGCTCTTCCGCCCGAGCTTGCCCTCTTGGATGAGCTCCTCGAGCACCGGCGGCGCGTCGTCCCCCTCGCCCTGGCGGTGGCGGTCCTTCATCGCGCCGTAGAAGATGTCGAGGCCGCTGAAGTCGAGCAGATGGAACGGCCCCATCGGCCAGTTGAGGCCTTTCTGCACGGCGATGTCGATGTCCTCGGCGCTGGCGTAGCCGCCTTCCAGCAATCGGATCGCCTCCTCCGACGCCGCGAACAGGATGCGGTTGACGATGAAGCCCCAGATCTCCTTGCGCAGCAGCACGGGCGTGCGATCGATGCTCCGCACGAAGTCCATGGCGGTGGCGACGGTCTCATCGGACGTCATCGGCCCGCGCGCGACCTCACAGAGCTGCATCACGGTGACCGGGTGGAAGAAGTGCGTGTTGCAACAGCGCTCGGGGCTTCCGGAGAACTCGGCCAGCCTGCTGATGGCGATGGTGCTCGAGTTGCTTGTGAGGATCGCGTCCTTCGCGGCGTGCTTGCTGAGCTCGGTGAACACGCCCTTCTTGGCGTCGAAGTCCTCGATGACCGCCTCGATCACGATGTCGGCGTCGCCTGCGGGCCGGGCGAGGCTGTCGCTGTCGTGGATGCGTTCCATCGCCGCCCTGGCCTGCTCGGCGGTGAGCCGGCCCTTCTCGACCGACCGATCAACCAGCTTCTGGTTCTGCGCCTTCGCGCGTTCCAGCTGACCGTGCACCGAGTCCACGAGCGTCACGTCGTACTTGCCGCTGAGCGCCGTCTGCAGTGCGATCTGCGACCCCATGGTGCCGGCGCCGACCACGACGACGCGCTTCAATTCACCCATGCGGGTCAGCATGAACGAATTCGAACAGGTGGTGCAGTGGGCCATCGACTCGATACCCAAGGAGTTCAAGCCCTACCTGGAGAACACGATGTTCATCGTCGAGGAGAGCTCGCGAGCCGGCCTGATGGGCCTGTACGAAGGAGCCACCGCGCTTGGCGCCGGCCAGAGCTATCCGGAGCGGATCACGCTGTACAAGAAGTCGCACGAGCGGGCGAGCCAGACGATGCAGCAGCTGATCGACGAGGTGCGGCGGACGATCCTGCACGAGGTCGGCCATCACTTCGGGATGGAAGAGGACGACCTTCCTTATTAATGCAGTGTCCAGAAGGTGCGATCCCAGAGGAGGAGCGGATTGCCCTTCCCCACGCGTGCGACGCGCACCTCGCCGATGCAGACGTCGTGATCGCCCGCGCTGTGCACCTGCGTGAC
>Ga0137395_10000922_pt1 | contig 13044 bp, 10 predicted proteins | sample czobulk216metaG_FD_108283 | JGI IMG/M metagenome (GOLD analysis project Ga0137395, IMG submission 108283) | Vadose zone soil microbial communities from Angelo Coast Range Reserve, California, USA - czobulk2.16 metaG | ecosystem: Environmental > Terrestrial > Soil > Vadose zone | place: USA...
CGCATTCGTTCTGTTCGGCTTGCCGGAAGCCGTGACGGCGGATGTTCGCATCGAACGCGAAAGCGCCCTCGCCGACGATACTTTTGATATTACGCTCCACTATCCGAACAGCATGCGCGCGGTTCTTCGATCGAGCATCCTTGCTGCTGCGCAGCGCCCACGGTTTGTGTTGCTAGGTACGCAGGGAAGTTTTGTGAAGCAAACTTTCGATCCACAAGAAATGAATCTTCGCCGAGGTTATATTCCGGAAGACAAGCCCTGGGGATGTGAACCGGAAGAAAATTGGGGCGTGCTCACCATTCCGAAAGGAGATAGGTTCGAACAGCGGCGCATTCCCTCGGCCACTTGCGATTACCGCGATTACTATTCGAACGTCCGCGACGCCATTCTGGGACGCGCCGAGCCTGCCGTGACTCCCCAATATGCATTGGACGTTATGCGCACGCTAGAGCTGGCGCGCGAGAGCAGCGCGAAGCGCTGCGCGATTCCGTGGTGACGCCCAAAATCTCTCCCTAATCATACTTTTCAGCAAGCAGCGAAGAACTTCCGCGTATAATCTGTTTTCTCTGCGGTTGGGAAGGAGCGGCCCTCAGCCAATGACTATTGAACTGGCACCCTCGATACTCTCCGCAAACTTCGCGCGGCTGGGCGAAGAGGCGAAAGCGGCGCTCGACGGCGGCGGCACGGTGATCCATTGCGATGTGATGGACGGCCACTTTGTGCCGAATCTCACGATTGGGCCGCTGGTTGTGGCTTCGCTGCGGAAGGCCCTTCCCAACGCGACCCTCGATTGTCATCTGATGATCGAAAACCCCGATGAATTCATTCCTGCTTTTGCGGAGGCAGGCGCGAGCTGGATCTCCGTGCACCAGGAAGCGTGCGTGCACCTTCACCGCACGCTGCAGCTTATCGAGTCGCACGGTTGCAAGCCGGCGGTGGTCCTGAACCCCGCAACGCCAGTGCACATGGTGGATGAAGTGTTGGACATGGTGCACCACGTTCTGATCATGTCCGTGAATCCGGGATTCGGCGCGCAAAAATTTATTCCCGGCGCGCTCCACAAGGTTAAGACTCTTGCCGAAGTGCGTGAATCGCTGGGGCTATCTTTCCGGATCGAAATTGATGGCGGCGTGACGCCCGATACCGTGGGCGACATTGTGCGCGCGGGAGCGGAGCTGCTGGTTGCGGGAAATGCCGTGTTCGGCAAAGGCGACATCCGGGAAAACGCGAAAAAACTATTGGAAGCGGCGCGCTCCGCCACACTTACCCGTGCTTGATCCCCCACTCCGGCCCTAGGCTACAGTGACTTCGGGACTGAGGTAAACGTCCTGAATGACGTTGAGGAGCTGGACGCCTTCCTTCATGGGGCGCTGGAAGGCCTTGCGGCCGGAGATGAGGCCAGTGCCGCCAGCGCGCTTGTTGATGACGGCGGTGGCGACGGCTTCCTCGAAATCGTTTGCGCCGGAAGCGCCGCCGCTGTTGATCAGGCCAACACGGCCCATGTAGCAATTGGCGACCTGATAGCGCGTCAAATCGATGGGATGGTCGCTGCAAAGGTCGGTGTAGATGCGCTTGTCAAACTTGCCGTAGCTGGAATCGCCCATGTTGAGGGCCTGGTAGCCGCCGTTATTTTCCGGGAGCTTTTGCTTGATGATGTCCGCCTCGATGGTCACGCCGAGATGGTTGGCTTGGCCGGTGAGGTCTGCGGAGAGGTGATAGTCCTTGTCCTTCTTAAAAGCATTGTTGCGCAGATAGCACCAAAGAACGGTGGCCATGCCGAGTTCATGGGCGTGCGCGAAAGCCTGGCTGATCTCGACGATCTGGCGGGTGCTTTGGTCGGAGCCGAAATAGATGGTGGCGCCCACGGCGGCAGCGCCCATGTCGTAGGCTTGCTGAACGGTGCCGAAGAGGACCTGGTCGAAGCGATTGGGGTAAGTGAGCAGTTCATTGTGATTGATCTTGACGATGAACGGAATTTTGTGGGCGTATTTGCGCGCGACGGATCCGAGGACGCCGAACGTGGAAGCGACGGCGTTGCAGCCGCCTTCAACGGCGAGCTTGACGATGTTGCCACCGTCGAAGTAATCGGGATTTTTTGCGAAGCTTGCGCCACCGGAGTGCTCGATGCCCTGGTCTACGGGAAGAATCGAAAGATAGCCGGTGCCGCTGAGACGGCCGTGGCCGAACATGCGCTGGAGATTTGTAAGCACGCGGAGGTTGCGATCGGTCGCCGCGTAAACGCGATCGAGAAAATCCGGACCAGGAAGATGCAAACGCTCCTTGGCGATTTTCGGCGATTTGAATCCCAGCAGGGAATCGGCTTTTGCGCCGAGGTAGGTTTCAATTTTTCCAGTGGTTGCAGTGGTTGCCATTTCTTTTTCCTCGTTTTTCCCGCATGCCCGCAAGGCGGACAGCTATTCTCGAATGCCTCTTGAAAGTATTCCACCGGCGGCCGCATCCACCAGCCACAACAGCCTGCCGTTTTTTGGATCGATCAATTGCGCCGGCAATTGCTCCGGTTCATACGGTCCTTCCAGCACCGCTTTCAGCGCCAGCGCTTTGTCTGCCCCAGCGACCATAAAAATCACCAGTGCTGCGTTGTTCACAGCGGGTGCTGTCATCGTAATGCGCTCGGCGAAAAGCTTGCCGACCCAATTGCGCATCACCAGCCGACCATTATCCCGCAAAGCTTTCGTTCCGGGAAAGAGGGAAAGCGTGTGCCCTTCGTTTCCCATGCCGAGAAGGACAAGGTCAAACCGGGGAGCATCGCCAGCGGCTAGATGCATGTGCGAGCGCAACTCCAGTTCATACTCGCGGGCGGCTTGCTCCGTGTCTGGGTTCTCGGCCTTGATGCGGTGTACTTGTTCCGGTTTCAGCGGGGCCTTGGAGACTAAGGTCTCCGCCACCATGCGGAAATTGCTATCGGGATGCGTGGGCGCGACGTGGCGCTCATCACCGAAGAAGAATTGTATCTTGTCCCAAGGAAGTTGCGGGCGGAGCGGGTCGCTGACAAGCAAGGCATACAAAGCTTTCGGCGTGGAGCCGCCAGCCAGGCAAACGCTGAAAGAGCCATTGGTCTTCGCTGCGGCGCTCGCAGACTGGATGAATTCTTCTGCGGAGCGCTTAGCGATCGCCGCGGCGTCTTGCAGGATTCGCACGTCGGCGTTTGCGCGATCGTCCGTCATGCGACGACACCTGCCTTCGCAGCGACTCCCATTTCGCGATCCAACGGCGCGGCTCTCACGTGATGATTCCGGCTCTGTCCGCCACAGCGGCGCGGCCGCGCTTGTCGACTTCCTCTTCGCCGGGCCGGCGCCATGAACGGCCATCCTTTTCGAGCAATTCTTCGGCTTCGATTGGCCCCCATGAACCGGCCGCGTAATTGGGGAATCCACGCGCGGGCAGAGCATGCCATACATCAAGGATGGGCTGAATCACACTCCAGCCCGCTTCGACCATGTCTGCGCGCTGGAAGAGCGTGGCATCTCCGGCCATGCAATCGCGCAGGAGGCGTTCGTAACCGGTGCTGTGCTCGGCGCCGAAATAGGTGCAGTAGTCGAAATCCATATTCACGAGACCGAGCTTCATCACCGAGCCGGGAACCTTGGCGCCGAAACTCAAGGAGATGCCTTCATCGGGCTGAATGTGAATGACCAAGCGGTTGGTTTCGAGATTCTTGACTGTGGTGTTGCGGAAAAGAACGAAAGGCGTTCGGCGGAATTGGATGACGATCTCCGTCATACGCTTGGCGAGGCGCTTGCCGGTGCGGAGGTAGAAGGGCACGCCGGCCCAACGCCAGTTGTCGATCAATAGTTTCAACGCGACAAACGTTTCCGTATTTGAATCGGGAGCCACATCAGGCTCGTTGCGGTAGCCCACGACGCGCTGTCCGTCGATAATGCCTGGGCCATACTGGCCGCGGACCATGTTGGTGAGGACTTCTTCCGGGCCGAACGGTTGAATGGCATGAAGCACTTCCGCTTGTTTGTTGCGGACTTCATCGGCATCGAAGGAAATCGGCGGCTCCATAGCGGTCATGGTGAGGAGCTGAAAAAGATGGTTCGGCACCATGTCCCGGAGCGCGCCGGCGGTTTCATAAAAGCCGCCACGATGCTCGACACCGACGGTTTCCGCGGCGGTGATCTGGACGTGGTCGACGTAGTTGCGATTCCAAAGCGGCTCGATGATGTTGTTGGAAAAGCGGAAGACCATGACGTTCTGCACGGTCTCTTTGCCGAGATAGTGATCGATGCGGTAGATCTGTTTTTCGGTCAGGACCTGCTGCAATTCCTGATTTAGCTTCTTCGCGGATTCCAGATCGTGACCAAAGGGCTTTTCGATAATTACGCGCGCCCAGTGGCCACTTTCTTCCTTCGTCAGGCAGCACTGACCAAGCATTTGCACAATGGGGGAAAAGAAACGGGGAGCCACGGCTAGGTAGAAAAAGCGTTTTCCAAGCGTATTGTGTTTTTTGTCAGCTTCGACAATCTGTTGTTCCAACCGCTTGTACGCATCGGCATCTTGAAAATCGCCACGCACGTAATAGATCCGCTCGCTCATCCAACTCCATAACTTCTGGTCAATCGGAGCGGAGGCGTACTTGGGAATCTCCTCAGACAGCATTTTGCGAAAGCTGTCGGTCGTGTAGTCGTTGGACGCGAAGCCAATGATGGCGAACTGTTTGGGCAGGACATCGTCCTGGGCCAGGTTGCAGAGGGCGGGGATGAGTTTCCGCTTGGTGAGGTCGCCAGTGGCGCCGAAAATGACCATCACGCACGGGGACGGCGTGGGGTTTACGTCCGGATGGTTCAGGCTCATAGGGAAGTTTCCTGTCTTCAGGCGCCAGATGGCTGCCGAAATTCTTAATGGCCCGATTTCTTCTCGAGGTGTCCGCCGAATTGGAAGCGCATCGCGGAGAGGACTTTGGCCGCAAAATCATCTTCGCCGCGCGACGTGAATCTTTGGAACAAAGACGCCGTGAGTACGGGCGCAGGTGTGGTGGACTCGATGGCTGCTTGGATGGTCCAGCGGCCTTCGCCGGAGTCGGAAACGCGGCCGGAGAAGCGATCGAGCGTCGGCTGTTCGAGGAGGGAAATAGCGGTCAAGTCGAGGAGCCACGACGCCACGACGCTGCCGCGGCGCCAAACTTCGGTAACGTCCGCGAGATTGAAGTCATACTGATAGTGCTCTGGATTGCGCAGGGGCGTAGTCTCCGCGTCGGCTTCGCGATGGGACTTGCCAGCGTTGGCGTGCTTGAGAATGTTCAAGCCCTCCGCATAGGCCGCCATCAAGCCATACTCGATGCCGTTGTGAATCATCTTGACGAAGTGGCCGGCGCCCGAGGGACCGCAGTGGAGATAGCCCTCTTCGGCCGTGCCGCCCACTTTATCGCGTCCGGGAGTGCGGTCAACGTTGCCACGACCGGGCGCGAGCGTTTTGAAAATCGGATCGAGGCGCTTTACGACGTCCGTTTCGCCGCCGATCATCTGGCAATAGCCGCGCTCGAGTCCCCAGACGCCACCGCTCGTTCCCACGTCGCAATAATGAATTCCTTTGGCGGAGAGTTCTTTGGCGCGGCGAATGTCGTCGATGTAATACGAATTACCCCCGTCGATGACCACGTCATCCTTTTCGAGTTTTCCCACCAGATCGTGAAGCGTGGCATCGACAACCGCCGCGGGAACCATGAGCCAGACCGCGCGGGGCTTTTGAAGTTTCTTGGCGAAATCATCGAGGGAAACCGAACCGACTGCTCCTTCGCCCTCTAATTGCCTCACGGAATCCGCGCTGCGGTCGTAGACGACGCATTTGTGGCCGTTTTTTTGCAGACGCCGTACCATGTTCGCGCCCATTCTTCCCAGCCCAATCATCCCCAGTTGCATCGTCTGCGCTCCTCAGATTTCCATGAAGTAGAAAAGTGGACTGCAATTCTATGCGATTGCTTTTTGCACGGCTTTGCTCAGAGTAGCCAACCCAGCCTTGAGATTCTTTCCGAGGTGCACGCGCAATGCGCGGCGGCCGCGTTCGGACAGAACGGCAAAATCGCCCCTGGCCTGCGCCGCTTTGACGATACCGAAAGTGTATTTCTGCCCCGGCACCGGCAGATCGTTGGCATCATCACAGGTGATCTGCAGAAAAACGCCGCTGTTCGGCCCTCCTTTGTAGGCTTGCCCGGTAGAGTGCAGAAAGCGCGGGCCGAAACCAAGGACCGTGGCAACCTTTTTCTTATCACGCACCGCATGCCTTATGCCCTGCAAGGCTTTTTCATTTTCCGCATTCATCGTGATATAGCCGAGGACGGCAAAATAATCGCCTGCGCGGAGCCGCAAAATATGGGCCCTCAGAACGTCAGAAAGGTTCGGGCCGTGCACAGCTGCCACGTTTTTCTCGTCGGCATAGAGCCTGATGCCGCTCGCCTCGAAAAACGGCACTTCCGGAGGGAGACTTCCCGTAGCTTCGTACTGGGTAGTGAGCTTGCGCGTTTCGATTTTGCTGGCCTCGACGTCAGGTTGATTGAAAGCATTAATTCCGATAATTGAACCGGCAACAGCGGTAGCGATTTCCCAGCGAAAAAATTCCTGGCCGAGATTGTAGCTATTCGGCAGCGTGATACGCACGACCGGATGCCCCGCCTCTTCAACCGCCTCAACCGCGGCATCCTGCGCCTTATTAGGTTTCGATGCCAGCTTTAGATAGGCAAAGACGCGATCGTTGCCATACGCGGCCGGCTTGGCAAGACGCTCGCGATCCACGGGAATGATGCCTTTGCCGGCTTTTCCAGTGGATTCCGCGATCAATTGCTCGAGCCATGCCCCAAGATCAAAAATTCCCGGCGATGTGATGATGGTGAGTTTGTCGCGGCCTTGGTTCGCGGCGGCTCCGAGAATCGCACCGAGAATCACTCCGGGATTCGCGTCGGCAGCCGAGGTCGCGCCGCAAGCCTGAACCATCTCTTTGGTGTTCTTCAGGAATTTCGCGACATCGAGGCCCATCACGGCGGCAGGAACCATGCCGAAATTGGAAAGGGCGGAATAGCGTCCCCCGATGCTTGGCAGGCCAAAAAAAATCTTACGGAATTTGTCGGCTTCCGCCACCTGCTGCATCTTCGAGCCCGGGTCGGTAATTGCAATGAAGCGGCTGCCGACTTCCTTTTCGCCCACCTTGGCCTTGATGCGCTCAAAGAAATACTGTTTGTAGATATTCGGCTCCAGCGTGCTCCCCGATTTACTGGAGACGATACAAATCGTGCTCTTGAGATCCACTTCCGCTTCGATAGCCTTGATTTGCGCGGGATCGGTAGAGTCCAGCACGTGCAGCTCGGGAAATCCCTGGATCTTCCCAAAGGTCATGCGCAGGACTTCCGGACATAAGCTGGAGCCGCCCATCCCGAGCAGGAGCGCATGCTTGAAACGCGCCTTCTTCACCTCCGCAGCAATTTTCTTCAGAACTTCAAGATGCGCGAGTTGCTCCTCGACGATGGTGAGCCAGCCGAGCCAATTGCTCTCGTCTGTTCCCGTCCAGAGCGAGGCGTCCCTTTGCCAAAGACGGGCTACTTTATTATTTTTTTTCCAGTCCTCGATGCATGCGGCAACCGCACCTGCAAGCGGGCTGGGTAACTTGTAGGTCTGGCGGTTTAGGCTCACGCGGGGACACCTGCAGTCTTGCTCACGGCATCCAGAAGCGTTTTGAAAGCATCCGAAAAGAGCTTGACGCCGTCGACCATCAGCTTGTCCGTCACTTCTTTCATGGAGATTCCGGCTTTCGCCAGATCGGCCATGGTCTTCCCGGCGCCTTCCACGTTTTCGGTGAGGCTGGGGCGAACCTTTCCGTGATCGCGGAAGGCATCAAATGTCGCGGGAGGAATGGTATCCACCGTATCGGCGCCAATGAGCTCTTCCACGTAAACCACGTCGCGGTACTTTGGATTCTTGGTGCTGGTGCTGGCCCACAGAAGACGCTGCGTCTGCGCGCCCTTGGCCGCCAGGGCTTTCCAACGCGGGCCACCGAAGAGTTCCTGATATTTCTTGTAAGTGAGGCGAGCGTTGGCAATCGCCACTTTTCCCTGGAGACTCTCAAAGAGAGCCTTTTGCGCCTTGTCCGTCGTGGACTTTATTTTTTCATCGAGTTTGCCGTCCACGAGGGTGTCAATGCGGCTCACGAAGAAGCTTGCCACACTCGCAATATGGCTGATGTCCTGACCTTTCGCGGCGCGGGCCTCGAGAGCGGAAAGGAACGCTTCGGCAACTTGTTCATACGCGGACTGCGCGAACAGCAGGGTGATATTGATGTTGATGCCATCTTCAAGAGCCTGGCGTATGGCCGGGAGGCCTTCGGGTGTGCCGGGGATCTTGATCATGACGTTCGGGCGATCCACGGCCTTCCACAATCGGCGAGCCTCCGCGAGCGAAGCCTTGGTATCGAATCCAAGAAACGGGGAAACTTCCAGGCTGACGTAACCGTCGCGCCGCTTCGTTTCCGCGTAAACCGGCTTGAAGATGTCGCATGAGTCTCGCACGTCGCGAATCGCGATTTCCTCAAAGATGCCGTTGGCGTCGAGCTTCTTCGCCTCCGGTGAAGTCAAAATATCGTTGTATAGATTGCTGCCGGTGATGGCTTTCTCGAAGATGGCGGGATTCGAGGTCATTCCGCGCAGCCCATCGGTATCGATGTATTTTTTCAATCCGCCGCCGGTCAGCAGATCTCTGCGGATGTAATCTATCCAGGGCGACTGCCCGCACGCCAGCAGCCCCTTCAGCGGATTCGTCGCCCCGCTGGCCGAAATGTTTGGAATTGTCGTTGTCGTGGTCATGCTAATTCTCCTTGCACCTTAGAAAAACCCAAAACACTATTGTACGCCCCGAGGCGGCTGGTCTGCTGAGGGCCACAAATCGACGGCGGCCTTCTACGCTTTCCTTCCCGCGGCAAACTTTGCTTCCAGAGCTTTCACTTTACCCAGGCGCCGCACGTGCCGTTCTTCATTCGTAAACTTCGCGCCCAGGAACGCCTTCACCAGGTCTTCCGCCAGCTTCACGCCGATCACGCGAGAGCCCAGCACCAGCACGTTGATGTCATCGTGCTCCACGCCTTGGTGCGCCGAATATGTGTCATGGCACATTCCGGCGCGAATCCCGGGCAGCTTGTTTGCGGCCACGCTCGCTCCCACACCGCTACCGCAAATCAGCACGCCTCGCTCCGCCTTGCCGTCCAGCACGGCGCGTCCCACCGCTTCGGCGAAGTCCGGATAGTCCGAAGGATTTTCATTGAAGGCGCCGACGTCCAGCACTTCGTGTCCCAATGACCGCAATAGATCGCCGGTGGCCTCTTTCAATTGAAAGCCCGCGTGGTCCGAACCAATGACAAGCTTCATCGCCGGCTCACTTTCCAAGGACTTCTTTTGCCGCCGCCACAACGTTGTCCGCGCTGAACCCGAATTTCTTCAGCAGGTCTTTCAACGGAGCCGACGCGCCAAAACTCCGCATGCCAATGATTTTGCCCTGCGGGCCGGTGTAACGTTCCCATCCGAATACGGAAGCCATCTCCACGGAAACGCGCGCGGTCACGCTGGCCGGGAGTACGCCCTCCTTATACGCCGCATCCTGCCGCTCAAACAATTCCCACGAGGGCATGCTCACCACTCTCGCCTTGATCCCTTCGGCCTTCAGCTTCTCGTAGGCGTCCACACAGAGCGAAACTTCGCTTCCGCTGGCCATCAAGATCATGTCCGGCTTCCCGCCCGGCGCGTCCGCCAGAACATAAGCGCCTTTCGCCACACCCGATGCAGGCGCGTACTTCGTGCGGTCGAACGTTGGCATGGCCTGCCGCGTCAACACCAATGTAGAAGGTCCGTGGGTGTGCAGGATCACCTTGTAGGCTTCCACGACTTCATTGGCATCGCCCGGCCGCAGGATCAGCATGTTGGGCATCGCACGCAAAGACGCCAGTTGCTCGATGGGCTGATGCGTGGGTCCATCTTCGCCCACGCCGATCGAATCGTGCGTAAAAATGTAAATCGCCGGGATTTCCATCAGCGCGCCCAGCCGCATACTTGGCCGCATGTAGTCACTGAAATTGAAGAATGTGGCGCTGAACGCGCGCAGCTTTGACAATGTCATGCCATTTACGATCGCGCCCATAGCGTGCTCGCGAACGCCGAAATGTATGTTCCGCCCACGATATTGATTCGGGTAGAAGTCTCCAGCGCCTTCAAACGTCAAGTTCGTTTTGTTGGATTTGGCCAGATCCGCCGAGCCACCGATAAGCCAGGGAATATTCTTGGCGAGCGCGCTCAGGGTCTTGCCCGACGATTCGCGAGTTGCGATGCCTTTCGGATCGGCCGGGAAGTTTGGCAAATCCTTGTCCCAGCCATCCGGCAGTTGCCCGCTCCACATACGGCTTAGTTGATCGGCAAGTTGCGGAAATTGTTTCTGGTACTCTTCGAATTTCGCTTTCCACGCCGCGCGCGCTTCCGCACCGTGCTTTCCCATTCCGTTTTTGAACTGCTCGTAAACGCCTTCGGGCACGAGAAACTTGGCATCTTCCGGCCAGCCATAATTCTGCTTGACCAGCTTGACTTCCGCCTCACCCAGCGGCTCGCCATGGGCTTCGTAGGAGTCCTGCTTGTGCGGCGATCCATACCCGATGTGGCTGTCGACCACGATGAGAGTGGGCCGGTCGATCGTTTTCGAGAAGACCTCATACGCTCGGCCGAGCATCCGCAGGTCGTTTGCATCGTGTACGCGCGTGACGTTCCACCCGTAACCGATAAAGCGCGTCATCACGTCTTCGCTAAAGGACCACTCCGCGGGTCCGTCCAGCGTCACGCGGTTGTTGTCATAGATCCAGCATAGATTCGACAGTTTCAGGTGCCCAGCAAGCGAAGCCGCTTCGCACGCAACGCCTTCCATCAAATCGCCATCGCCGCAGACCGTGTAGACGTTGAAGTTAAGAATGTCGAAGCCCGGGCGATTGAAATTTTCACCCAGCCACTTGCTGGCAATCGCCATTCCGACGCTATTGCCGGCGCCCTGGCCAAGCGGGCCCGTGGTGGTCTCCACGCCTGTCGTCAAGTGGGATTCGGGATGTCCTGGAGTCCGGCTGTCAATCTGCCGGAAGCGCTTGATCTCCTCCATCGGCACCGCGGCATCTTTCGTCACCTCGCCTTTAGCATTGACGGCTCGCACTCCGGCGAGGTGCAGCGTGGCATACAACAACATCGAAGCATGGCCGGCCGACAAAACGAAGCGGTCGCGATTCGGCCAGGTGGGATCGGCGGGATCGTAACGCAAAAATTTTTGCCAAAGTTCGTAAACCACCGGAGCGAGGCCCATCGGCGCGCCCGGATGGCCGGAATTCGCCTGCTGCACTGCATCAATCGCCAGAGTTCGAATGGTATTGATGCTTAGCAGGTCAAGGTCCAGCTGACTTTTCGGCTGACTCACATTTGCTCCTGTCGCGGGCAGGAGGGCACCCGCAGCTCAAGGTCAGATTTTAGATGCACCGTGCCACCAAACGGGTTAGGGGATTTTACGCCAAAATGAAACGACCTGCTCGTTTGGACGTGGAATCGGGATTACGGAAGCCTGGAGAAGGGGATCGCACAGATAGAAGAGCCTATTTGACGGATATTCTGCTCACTCCGTAATAGGATTCCACGTACGTGAGGCCAGAGCGCTTTAGCTCTGAATGATCTTGTTGCGAACTGCATAGCGGACTAGTTCCGTGATCGAGTGAAAGTCAAGTTTAAGCATGATGTTGGCGCGGTGGGTCTCCGCCGTCTTCACACTAATCCCCAGGAAGCCAGCGACTTCCTTATTGCTTTTGCCTTCAGCGAGGAGCTGCAGGATTTCACGTTCCCGGGGAGTCAAGCGGCTTCGTGAAGACCGACTGAACGACGAGCCATCCGAACCAACTGCGCTTGAGGCGGCCTCCGAGACGCGTGAAGATAAGTAGGGTTTGTGGCGGCGAAGGGCATCGACGGCGGCGACCAGGTTGCGATCCGCATCGTCTTTTAAGATGTAGCCATTGGCGCCGGCTTCCAGAACCTCCTGGACCAACACTTCGGAGTCGTGCATGGTCAATATAAGGACTTCGGTCTGCGGAGAAAGTTTGCGAATCTGCCGAGTGGCCTCGACTCCGTTCAACAGCGGCATGCCGATATCGAGCACCGCCACGTCGGGCTTGAGCTGACCAGCCTTCTCCACGGCCTCGCGGCCATTGGCAGCTTCGGCGCAAACCTGCCAGCCGGCCCTGGACTCTAGTAACGCGCGGAGTCCTGTCCGTACGACCTGATGGTCATCGGCTATGAGAATGCGAACCGGCATTGGAAACCTCGGATCTCAAGGGCAGGGAAACCCGTACCGTGGTTCCCGACGAGCCAGATTCTATCTCAAGTTTTCCCCCAAGCTGCGTCATTCGTTCACGCATGCCAAGTATCCCCACACCCAAACGAGTTCCAGAGCCGTTCCCGCGCTCAATGGCTTCCTTGGCCATGCCGCGGCCTCGATCACTGACCTCGAGGTTGACGCGAGCGGAATCGCCACGCAGCTGAATCTTGGCCGTCTCTGCGCCAGAGTGGCGCTGAATGTTTGCCAAACTTTCCTGCACGATACGGAATAATGCTGTCTCGGCTTCCTGAGGCAGACGGCCAAATCCGGCCTGTACGTCCAGTTCCAATTTGATCCCGCTGCGCTCACTAAATCCCTCGGCATACTCTTTCACCGCGGAAACCAGACCCAGCTCATCCAGTAACGGTGGATGCAGCAGATACGAGAGCGTGCGGATCTCCCGGGACATTTCCGCGAGTACTCGCCTAGCCTCAGCAAGCGAATGGCGCGAGCGTTCGTCGAGGGACGTCAAAGAACGCGTCGCTTGAACAAGATTCAAATTCACTGCGAGGACGCTTTGCGCCAGGCTGTCATGTAATTCCCGGCCGAGGCGGCGCCGCTCCTCGTCCTGCAGTTGCAGCAAGCGTGTGGAAAGCTGATGTAGTGCGTCTTCAGCCTGTTTGCGTTCGGTAATGTTCGTAAACGTGTTGATTACGGCGGA
>Ga0137395_10000924_pt1 | contig 13039 bp, 9 predicted proteins | sample czobulk216metaG_FD_108283 | JGI IMG/M metagenome (GOLD analysis project Ga0137395, IMG submission 108283) | Vadose zone soil microbial communities from Angelo Coast Range Reserve, California, USA - czobulk2.16 metaG | ecosystem: Environmental > Terrestrial > Soil > Vadose zone | place: USA...
GAACGGAGCGCCGGATGAAAGTACCGAGCCCTTTCAAGAGGTGGCTCGTTGCCCTGGTTGTGCTTCATGGAATTGTGGCCTGTGCTGGTTTTTTCGCGCCTTACGACCCTGTCGAGCAGGACCGCAAGAGCCCTTATCTGCCTCCCGCACGGCTTCATCTTGTGGATGCCAGTGGCCATCTCCATTTGCGGCCGTTCGTGTACGCGCTGAATTTGCAGGTAGGGTCGTTCGAACAATATGAGGAAGACACGACGCAACTTCACCGCATCCAGTTTTTTCTCAGTGGAGCTCAATACCGTTTGTTGGGATTCCTTCCTTGCCGGTTGCATTTTTTCGGCGCTGACAACACGCGAATTTATCTTCTCGGCACGGATGCTTTCGGCCGCGACCAGCTTTCAAGACTCCTCTTTGGTGGCCAGGTGTCGCTGCTAGCCGGCCTTCTGGGCGCGGGGATCACTCTGCTCCTCGGCGCGTCTATCGGTGCGCTGGCGGGTTACTATGGCGGTTGGAGAGACACCGTTCTCATGCGTTTAGCCGAGATCTTTCTGGCTTTGCCGTGGTTGTATCTCCTTTTCGCACTTCGCGCTTTTCTACCTCTGGCGGTTAGCCCACTCGGAGCATTCTTTTTGATCATCGCCGTAATCGGGGCCGTAGGCTGGGCCCGGCCGGCGCGGCTCGTCCGGGGCGTGGTCCTAAGCGCCAAAGAGCGCGATTTCGTTCGCGCGGCGCGTGGCTTTGGGGCATCGCCTGCCTACTTGCTCCGTCGTCATATCTTGCCGGAGACCTACAGCGTGCTTCTTACCCAAGCCGCGATTCTCATCCCGCAGTACGTACTGGCTGAGATGACCCTTTCGTTCCTTGGCCTGGGCGTCCCCGAGCCGGTTCCCAGCTGGGGAAACCTTCTCTCAAGCCTGCAACAATACAGTGTTTTGGTTTCCTATTGGTGGATGTACTTACCCGCCCTCGTCATGGTGCCGTTCTTCCTAGGATACCTGGGACTTGCGAGTGCGTTGCAGGAGAGAGGAGAGGCGTACAAGATAGCAGGGAGGAGTCTTGGGAGCCTGATGTGAAGAACCGCAGAGTAACGAATTCCTATTGCCGGATGTCCTTGATTCGACTCTTCGCCTTTGTTGCTTTCTTCGTCCACGTCGCTGCTGCCTCCCCTCAACAAAAAAACGTAAAGGAAGACTTACAGGTCTCCCCTGGCGAAGTGGGCCGACCGGGAGGTCGCCTCGTCGTGTCACTCCGCGGCGAACCAAAGACCGTGAATCCGCTTATCGCGGCCGATGCCAGATCTCGTGAGGTTATTGGGGTCATGCAGGCCGATCTGGTTCATATCAACCGCGCGACGCAACTGACGGAGTCCGCGCTGGCCAAGTCCTGGAAAATCTCGCCGGACGGCCTTACGTACACGCTAGTACTTCGGCAGGGACTGAGATTTTCTGACGGACAACCGCTCGATGCGGACGACGTAATTTTCACGTTCCGCGTCTATCTCGACGAAAACGTGCATGCCCCGCAGCGAGACCTCTTGATCGTCGGCGGAAAACCGATCGTTGTGCGCAAGGTGGACGCACATACAATCGTCTTTCAGCTCGCAAAGACCTACGGCGTGGGCGAAAGGCTGTTTGACGGACTTGCAATTCTGCCCAGGCACCTCCTAGAAAAACCCTACCAGGAAGGGAAGTTGGGACAGTTTGGAGCTTTGGCCGCGGCCCGGGATCAATGGGCTGGACTCGGCCCGTTCCGCATGAAAGAGTACGTCGCCGGGCAGCGCTTGGTATTGGAGCGCAACCCCTACTATTGGAAATCGGATGCGAAAGGAAATCGCTTGCCGTACTTGGAGGAACTCGTGTTTCTCTTCGTTCCGAATGCGGACGCCCAGGTTTTGAAGTTTCAATCGGGCGAAACTGACATGATCAGCCAGTTGGGTGCGGAAAATTTCTCCGTATTATCGCGGCAGCAACGCGGTTACGCGATGACTGACGGGGGCCCTGGTCTTGAATATAACTTTCTTTTTTTCAATCTCAACGATGCCGGTGACAAAAGTTCGCCGGAGATGCAGCGAAAACAAAAGTGGTTCCGCGACGTAAAGTTCCGCCTGGCCGTTTCGGCCGCCGTGGATCGCGAGGCCATCGTGCGGCTGGTGTATCAGGGCCGTGGCTCTGCTATCTGGGGTTTGGTCGCGCCCGGCAACCGGCGATGGGGGAATGAAAAGCTGGCGCGTCCGCCACGGTCGCTAGAACGCGCCCGTATGCTTCTACAGGAAGCTGGTTTCTCCTGGGGCAATGGCCGCAACGGGGAATCCTCACTCCTGGATTCCGACGGAAAGTCAGTGGAATTTTCCATCCTTACCAGTTCTTCGAACGCCGACCGCGCGAAAATGACGGCGCTCGTTCAGGACGATCTGAAGCAGCTTGGTATGCGCGTGCAAGTCGTGCCGCTCGAGTTTCGCTCCCTGCTCGATCGCGTCACGCAGTCGAAAGAATACGACGCCTGCGTGATGGGTATTGCGAGCCTCGATGCTGACCCGAATTCTGACATTAACGTCTGGCTATCCAGCGGTGGAACACATCTTTGGAACCCATCTCAAGCTCACCCATCCACACCGTGGGAAGCGGAAATCGATCGGTTGTTCGATTCTCAGATGTCCGCGCGAACTTTCGATGAGCGGAAAAAAATCTATGATCGTATGCAGGAGGTTATGGCCGAGCAGCAACCCATGATTTTCCTGGCGAGCGCAAACATTCTTGCCGGAGCCAAGAATTCCGTCGGCAATTTTCATCCCGCTGTACTGGAACCCTACATACTTTGGAATGTCGAGCAGCTCTATCTCAAAAATGGGACGGAGAATGCCACTCGATGAGGCCGGTGGCGAGCAAGGCCAGGAAAAAGCCGCCAGCCGCCTGGAACGACGCACGGCTTGTCAAAGCCTGTCTTTCCGGCGACGAGGCAGCCTGGTCATTGCTCATCGATAAGTACAAAGCCTTGATCTATTCCATTCCCGTGAAATACGGCCTGTCGCCGCAAGAGTCCGCGGACGTATTCCAGGCGACTTGCACCGAGCTTCTGGTGCGCCTGCCCGACTTGCGCGAGCCTCGCGCCCTTCCCAAGTGGCTCATGCAGGTGGCACACCACGAATGCTACCGGTGGAAGCGGCAAAGCCAGCGTGTGGTGAGTCGCGATGGCGAAGAAGACCTGCCTGAGCCTGCAACTCCAGCCATTGCCGAGGCGCTCGTGCAACAGACGCAGGAAGAGCAGATGTTGCGCGAAGCCATGGCAACACTGACGCCGCAATGCCGCCGGCTCGTGGAATTGTTGTTTTTTGAAATTCCTTCCCGGCCTTACACCGAAGTCGCCGCCGAACTTGGCCTTGCCGTCGGCTCCATCGGATTTACACGCCAGAAATGCCTCGAACGGTTGCGCGGGCAACTCGAGAAACTGGGTTTTGTCTGATGCCTCGAACCCTCAAGAAAAATTCGGCGGATGCGCTGTTCGCGGAGCTCGGGCAGTTAACGACCGAAGCGGCCCGCCGCAAGTTTCTTCGACGGCACAAAGCCTTGATCCGCAAGGAGACCGTCGAGCAGCTCGCGCAACTCGTCGTCCAGCGCGTCCGCGTTAGCACCCAGGAAGCCCTCCACTTGGCCGAGACCGCCGTGCTCATCGCCAAACGCCTGCGGCGAAAAGAGGTTCTGCCGCTTAGTCTCCGCGCAATGGCCAACGCTCTGTACTCCTCAGGGGATTACCGCGCGGCCATTGCGCACCATCAGCAAGCTTTCCAGCTCTACGAATCGTTTGGCAATTGGAACGAGGCAGCGCGGACTTTGAGCAGTTCCATTCAGCCGATGATCCTGGTCGGTGAGTATGACCAGGCGTTTCAGGCCGCGGACCGTGCCCGCGAGATATTTGTCCGCCTGAATGATCCCTGGCGCCTGGCCCGATTGGAAATCAATCTCGGCAACGTCTACCACCGCCAGGATCGGTTTGAAGAATCGATCGCCCACTATGAGCGCGCTTATATGGGCCTCATGCCCTACAAAGACGCCGAAGCGATCGCCGTCGTCCTCAGCAACATGGCGGTTTGCCTGATTAGCCTCAACGATTTCCCGCGCGCCCTCGCGGCCTATCAGGGGGCTCGTTCCTTTTGCCAGCAGAACAACATGCCTCTTCTGGTTGCGCAGGCGGATTACAACATCGCATATCTCTATTACCTGCGCGGCGAGTATAGCCGGGCCATTGAAGCTCTCTACGCGGCACGCCGCTCCTGTGAATCCACCGGTGATGCATACCACTTCGCACTATGCCATTTGGACCTTTCCGACATCTATCTTGAGCTGAACCTGAGCGAAGAAGCCCATGAGATTGCCCATGAAGGTTTCCTCCGGTTCGAAAAGCTCGGCATGGGCTATGAAGCCGCGAAGACGCTTGCCAATGAAGCAACCGCTTACGGCCAGCAGGGAAAGACCGTCCAGGCTCTGGAGCGCTTCACTAGTGCGCGCGAAATGTTCGGGCGCGAGAAAAATCTCGTTTGGCCCTGGCTGATCGACTTGTATCAGGGCTTACTGTTGTTCCATGAAGGGCGCTATTTTGAAGCCCGGCGTCTCTGTCTCGCGGCCGCTGCCTTCTTCGATCAATCCTCACTTGCCGGAAAGGCTGTGCTTGCTCACCTGCTGCTTGCGCGCATTGCGCTGCAGGTGGGGGATTCTGCCGAGGCGCAAAAGCAAACGGACGAATCCTTCGCGCGTTTGAACACCCTTCAGACACCCGTGCTCGCCTATCAAGCTCACTTGCTCCAGGGGCAGATCGCCCAAGCTCGCAACGATCGCCGCGCAGCGCACCAGGCTTATTTGGAGGCCAGGAAGTCGCTGGAAACTCTGCGCAGTAGGTTGCAAGGCGAAGAGCTGAAAATCTCTTTTGTCAAAAACAGAATGCAGGTCTATGAAGCGCTTGTGGATCTGTACGTTTCCGGCGACGGAACAGACACCTCCGCTGAAGAAGCGTTTGCCTGCATGGAAGCCGCGAAATCGCGCAGCATGATCGAGATGATTTTTCAAAGCGGGCAGAGTCTCCCGCTTGGTGATGCGGGCCAGAGCGACCTCGTCCGCAGAATCAGAGACCTTCGCGAGGAGCTTAACTGGTATTACCACCGCATCGAACTTGAACAACTACGCCCCGAAGAGAGATCTCATCAAAGACTCGAGAGCCTGCACGAGAAAGCGCAATCGCACGAAAAGGAATTGTTGCGCACTTTGCGCGAGCTCCCGGCCCACGAACGGGAAAACGCCACGCTCGAAGCGCCCGCCGATTTTTCTCTCGCGAAGCTCCAGGCTAATCTTCCGCCGGACGCCACTCTTGTCGAATACTTTTCCGCCGGCGACCGCCTCGTAGCCGCCGTCATCACCAGCAAGGAAATCCGCATTCAGCCCGTGACCGTTCTCTCTCGTGCCGCCCACTTCTTGCAGCTGCTTCGCTTTCAACTCTCCAAATTTCGTATGGGTAGCGAATACGTCCGCCGGTTTGAAGATCCTCTCTTGCGTGCAACGCTAAGCCACCTTGAGTCTCTTTACAGTGAACTTATCGCTCCCCTCCGCCCATTCCTCCAGGGCCGCCACCTTATCATCGTGCCTCACGGGCCTCTTCATTTCTTGCCGTTCCACGCGCTTCGAAACGGGGATGAGTATCTGTGCGACGCCTTCACCGTTTCCTACGCCCCCAGCGCGACAATTTTTTCCTGGTGCCGTGAAAAACCCGCCAGCACGTGTGAAAGCTCTCTCGTTTTTGGAATCGCCGATGAGCGGGCTCCCCAAATCCTGCGGGAAGCCGAATCCGTCGCCGCGCTCTTGCCACACTCCTCACTCCACGTTGGCGAACAGGCCACTTCTTCCGTGCTCCGCGAGCAAGGCCCGCGCAGCGGGCTTCTGCATCTCGCCACTCATGGCATCTATCGTCAAGACAACCCCATGTTCTCGGGCATCCGCCTCGGCGACGGGTATTTGAATCTCTATGACCTCTACCAGATGCGCCTGGACGCCAGGCTGGTCACTCTGAGCGGCTGCGCTACGGGAATGAATTTTGTCTCCGCCGGTGACGAATTGCTGGGACTTCAGCGCGGCCTGTTCTGCGCCGGCGCCACCACCTTGCTGCTCTCTTTGTGGGATGTCCACGACCAAAGCACCGCACAGTTAATGCAGCACTTCTACCGAGACTACATCCGCACCAATGACATGGCTGGAGCGCTGCAACGGTCGATGCAGGCCCTTCGTCGCCAAAATCCGCACCCCTACTTTTGGGCCCCATTTATGCTAGTCGGCAAACTCACTGATTCTAGAAGACTTACCTAATCTTTCAATCTCTTATATTTATTCCTCCTCCACCCTCCCTTATGCCCCGAGCGTCCAAGATCGTCCTACCCACTGGGGAGTGCGGCGGGACATAGAAAGGAATCTGGGGGGAAGGCATGGAACACTTTACGACCGAGAATTGGATCGATTTCGTGAATCAGGCTGCGGGAGTGCACGAGAAGAGTTTGATGCAGCAACACCTGAACCAGGGTTGTAAACGCTGCAAGGAAACCGTTTCACTGTGGCAAAGAGTCGGGCAATACGCGGCTTTGGAAGCGATTTACCAGCCTCAACTGGACGCCGTCAGAATCGCCAAGGCAACCTTCGCAGGAGCCGGATTGGCGGTTCAACGAAAGGGAGCAGGCAGCCGCATCGAAGTTCTCTTCGACAGTTTTCTGCAACCGTTTTTCGAAGGAGCTCGATCGGCCAGTGCTGGCACCAGGCAGATGCTTTATCGAGCAGACCCCTTTCAGATTGACGTTCAGGTGGAAGCCAAGCCGGATGGCAACCGCATCGTGGTCACCGGCCAATTGCTGGACTTGAGCAATCCCGGCGTTGCCGGGCGAGAGGCCCGCATCGTGATCTCCAATATGCGGGGTCACATCGTGAGCGCCGTCACCAATCAGTTTGGTGAGTTTAGCGGAGAAGTTGAAAACAGCGGAGATTTGCAGATGACGTTCGCAACACCGGACAGCCAGCCCATCGTAATTTCGCTCCGGGATGCGCTCGGTAGTCTGCGGGGAGGCAGGCGATGAATGTCCATCCATTCACCGAACTGACCCTCTCCGATGCTCTGGTACGAAGGTACCAACGCCGCTGGCAAGTTTGTTTAGACAGGAAGACACACTCGTACTATTGGCTCGAAATGTTTGCCCGATGACACTAGAAGGCAACCACAAGCGCCAGGAGACGAACAATCTAATTGCGGGAGAAACCCACGTGGTTGCAACTATGAAACGAACCGCCATCATTTTTGCACTTATCATCCTTACCCTTGTCGCTCCAAATCCGGCTGCGGCGCAAAACCGGTACATCGTCCGCACCACCGGCGGCTTGTCCTCCGTCTTGAATCTTTGCAATCTCCTCCAGTGCCAGGTCCAGGGCAGTCTGGATGGTCCGGTCGGCCAGAACTTTCTGGTCACCTCCTCCAACAATCTTCTCGTTAACCTTGTAAACGGCACGTTGAACCTCGTGGAATCTCTCTTGGGCATCGTGAGCGTCGAGGCTGACCGCCTCCTGCCCATTCCGCAACCGTCGCTCAGCAGCGTTCCCTCCGGTCTTTACGACACTGCCCCCGTAAATTACTACGGCTCCGTCGTTTGGCACGGCTATGCGGCACAGCCCGCGACCCAGATCATCCGCCTCCAGGACGCGCAAAACGGTTTTCGCGTCGCCGGCACCGGCATCGTGGCCGTCATTGACACTGGCGTTGACATCAACCATCCCGTCCTCACCTCCGTGTTGCTGCCTGGCTATGACTTTACGCGCAACCAGCCCGGCGCTTCGGAATGGCTTGATGTCGCCGGTATGCAAAACGGCTATATAGACACCAATACGCAGAATCAGCAGCCTGGATATGTCCAACAGTCCACCGCCGCCGTTCTTGACCAGTCCACTGCCGCGGTTCTCGACGGCACGCCTTACACTGCTTTCGGCCACGGCACGATGACCTCCGGGCTCGTCCACCTCGTCGCCCCACAGGCCAAGATCCTTCCTCTCAAAGCCTTTTCTTCCGACGGCACGGGCTATCTATCGAACATCGTTGCCGCCCTCTACTACGCCGTTCAGCATCACGCCAACGTCGTCAACATGAGTTTTGACCTTACCTCCTCCTCTTCTGCGCTCAATCAGGCGGTCTCCTACGCCAACAAGGCCGGCGTCGTTCTCGTTGCTGCCGCCGGGAATGAAAGCACCAGCGCTCCGGTCTATCCGGCCGCGCTAAATAGTTCTGTGGTCGGCATCGCCTCCACTACCAATTGGGACAGCCGCTCTTCTTTCTCAAATTACGGCTCTACGGATGTCTGGATCGCTGCTCCCGGAGAGAACATCGTCAGCACTTTCCCCGGCGGGACTTATGCGAGCGCCTCCGGAACTTCCTTCAGCTCCCCGATCGTCGCCGGCACGGTATCTCTTTTGCTCAGCGCCAAGTCGCAATCCCTCAATCAATCGCAGGCTTCCAGCGCACTCTCTCACGGACGGACTCTTACACCCGACCTCAATAAAGGGCGTCTCGATGCCTATCAGGCAGTCTCTGCATGGGTGAATAACTCTGGGTCAACATCCGGTGGCTCATGCTTCTTGTTCTGCCTCTAGCTCCCATGTCCAGTAACCCGATTCCAGCGCCCTTGGAGAGTTCCCCATCCAATGGGGCGTTGGAATCTCTGCGCATCAAGCAGCTCGAGGAACAGGCCGCCGCGCTTCGCAGTTCCGTGATCTGCGCATTCAACCAGCTCCTCGATTTGAAAGATCTCAACACCGGCGTCCATAGCACCCGCCTGGCGGAATGGGGTCTGCGTGTCGGACAGGAACTGGGCCTCGGCGAAGCCGAGCTTCAGAATCTCGAAGTGGCCGCCTTGCTGCATGACATCGGCAAAGTCGGCATCCCGGATTCCATCCTTCGCAAACCCGGGCGTCTCGACCCGGAAGAATATGCGCTCATGAAAAAGCACTCCGAATACGGCTGGGCTGTGCTGCGCATGCTCCCCGGCTTCGAGCGCGCAGCTCTCGATATTCTTCATCATCACGAATCGTTTGATGGAAAGGGTTATCCGGCGGGCCTTAAGAATACGGAAATCCCCGTTGTCTCGCGCATCGTCTGCGTCATTGACGCCTTCGATGCCATGGTTTCTTCCCGTCCTTATCGCAAGGGCTTGCCATACCAGGAAGCCGTGCGCCGGCTCAACGAAGCCAGCGGCACCCAGTTTGACCCCGGCGTCGTCAAGTCCTTCTTGTCCTTCGCCGAAGCAGAAATGGACCCCGTCTTCGCCGCCGCCGGCACCTCCGTCTCATCCGCCCTGTAGGCCCATCACCCCGGAACCTGTCAGAAGTATTTGAGTCGTCGGATCGCTGCCTCCGCTTGTAGGGCGCTGCATGCTGCGCCCTTGCCCGGCAAAACTGTCCAACTAGCGTTCTCTTAGTCAGTCCTGAATCAGGCCTCTGATTTGAATTGAGCCGTTCCCCCACCCATGCTACTTTTTCTTATCTGCCCTGCCCGGGTGGCGGAATGGCAGACGCTGAGGACTAAAAAAAACCTTTCTCAATTTTCATAATTGCTTGACAACCAACAACCGTGCTGTGTTAATGCCGATTTTCTCACGGCTGTTTGCGCGGGCAGAATTGGTTCGAAACACACACAACAAATGTGTATGCAGGCTGGGCGCATCAGGTGGCCACAATTTTGGGCACAGTGCGAAAGTCCCCTGTGTTCGAGTTTCTCCTAGATTGGGAAGCCCAGCGGCAGATCGAAGGAGCTGACCGGGGTGGTTCAGCGCGAGCTATACTTTTCTCTGACCTGTGGTGTCTAAGTCTTCATGAAGCCAAGAGTCGCGGTGTTGCTGCTCACGCTAGGGTACGCCAGTTTGGGTGTGGACGCAGCAATTCCGCCGACTGCGAAAGCCACGCGGTCCAGGAACCCATATCCCAATGAATTGCCGCGCTTTAAGTTCTACGTCAAGCATTTCGCTCCGCTGCGTCCTTATGTTTCCGACCGCACGCTAGTCGTCCACGTCTTCGGCTCAGACCAAGGAATCGAATTAAGCCGCTGGAAGATAACGCCACTCTTCGTTGGCGAGGGCAGCAAAGTCAACGACCATCCGTGGGCCAAAGATATCACTGGCCGGTTGGCGAGCGTCGACATAAGACCGAAGCAACGAGTTTCTATGCGGGGTGTGAAGTTTCCCGTGGCGTTCACTCACAGCTTGGGAAGCGTATCTGAGGTCAACGTTGCATGTGATGTTTACAGCGACAGCTTCGGCTTGCAGTACTGGTTGTATGCGGAGGATTCAGCCGTGGGCAAGAAAGGTGACCTCATGGAAATCGTTTATGGACCCAGTAGACGCATCAAGCGACACGTCCTTGGGCCAACCTAACCCGCTTAAAGGTCGCGCAAATTCTTGCGTCGCTGAGCCATTAGATGGGTATACGACGATCTTGAGGCCAGGGCTGTGAAGCGAGTCACATGAGAACGAAGCTGCTGGCCCTAGGAAAAGTCCACTTTTGACAGTCAATCCGAGGTGATGATCTAAATTGTCAGAACTTCGGTAATGAAGTGCCCCCGGAGGTGCTGTTTTCGAGACTACAATGCAAGTATGCGCAGCCTGTTTACGCGGGCGGGTTTGATCGCCCTCGCCATTCTTGGACTATTATGCTTCCGATTGTCAGCGGTTTCCTCACAGATTCACTTGACAGAAAGTCCAGCCTGGACAACTGACCTTCGCAAGCTCGGGTTTAATTCGGACGAGTTAAACGCACCTGCATTGTTTCAATCCACCCGCCAGATTGCCTTTGGAAACAGTGACGAGCTGGTGGTCGCAGGAGATAGCGGGCCATTTGTGAAACCAAACTTGGTACACGCATTCGTGCTAGATGGAAAAAACGGGAAAGTCCTCCGCGAAACAAATTGGACGTCCGGCTCTTGGCCCTTTATTTTTGCGACTTCGAGCGGTAAGTATGCAGTTGTGACCGAAAACGGAATGGCTCTCTATTCTGCAGGGCTGCAGCAGGTGATCACGAAGGGGACGCATGTTGCGGACAAATCATCTCCGGATGGGCGGTATCTTGCTGCTTCAGAGAGCATTCCTGGGCACGGAGTGACAATCTTCATCGACGCGGAAACTTTGAAGCCAACCGGCACTGAATTCCGCGATACATATGTGTGGTCGCTCGCAGAAAATAGAGTGGCCTATTACGGCCTGCGGGACGGCAATGCGATCGTGTTGTTAAAAGACAAAAACAAACAGGTGCCGGATTACCCCACGGATTGCAAGGCCGTCCGCCCGAACTTCATAACCACCGATTTATTGGCTGTCCTGGGCTGCGAAAAATTAGATGTTGTGTCGGTGTCAAAAGGAAAGATTTTCAGCGCTCCTCTTGAAGGAGCGGACAGTTTCTTTGCTGCGAGTTCCCGCGACGGAAAACGCTTTGCGGTTATACAACATTTCGAGAGCGCGGGTGACCCGCCAAGAATGCGCGCCGAACGCATTACGGTCTTTGACGTAAGCCAGCAGAAACCTATTTGTGTTACGAATTTGGCTGATTTGAAGGGATTCACAGCCGGAAAGTCTTCTGGGGTGGCGCTCTCTCCCGACGGTTCTCGTTTGGCCATCAATTCGGCCGGTGTGGTCCGCCTCTTTGCTTTGAAAGTTGAGTAGACTCCTGAATTACCGTCCATTGCCATCGCCCACGGAACACCGGGGCGACCAAGTTTGCGCCCCTCGGAACACAGTTGCGGTCAAGTATTCAAGTAGCTTGACCAGTTGCCATGGCTCTCCCCGGCCCCGAATGCCGGTGACTACTCAACTTGGCGAAAGCCGATGCACTGGGTGGGCCCAAAAGTCCTCAAGGTAATCCTAAAGATATCCGTATATATATAAGTGAATTTCAAAAGCCGTGTAAAATGGGAGTTTCTGGTGGGCACAATTTTGGGTACAGTTCAAAAGTCCTCTGGGTCGTTAACAGAGCGTTTTTATCAGCTTCTCAATCAAAGCAGAATGCGCCGTGCTCACAAGCCCTGTATTTGCAATGGGTTACGAGCCCACCTCTTGTGATAAGATTCTGTTGCCAACAGTGCCCGGGTGGCGGAATGGCAGACGCTGAGGACTTAAAATCCTCCGGGGATTTTTCCTCATGTGGGTTCGACTCCCACCCCGGGCACCAGTCTTTCTTATTGAAGATGAATGAGTTGTTGGGCCGGTCCTTTCCGTGTACCTCTGGTGTATCCCGCTTTGCAAAAGAACGAGCGGATCGCGGCTCCAGGCGTTAGCCAAATCCGCTTCTAGTTGTTCCTGTCGCGAGCGAACCCACGATGCGTAATGTTTTGTTCCAAGCCCCGCAGGAAAAATCAGCCAAGAAGTCGGTCAGCGAAACTATCAGTACCCGATGAGAACCGAGTTCGACTATAACGCCAATCTGGATAACTTCTCGTCGTGGGTAATCTATATCTCACTTATTGCCTTGAGTGAGCAGCCTCAACTGTGGCGGCAATTCCGCGGTGGTGATGAATGCCTGTTATTCCGAAAGGACGACTTCGAGAATCCGGAAAAGTCCTCGCTCTTCCATAACCTCGAAGTTGCGCTCGGCCTTTTTACCTCTAATCTGCACGCAATACACTAATTTGAGTGATAATCAATCCACTGTCCCTACCTAGTAGGTCGTCCCCATCTGGAGTTTGGATGTCTCTGCCCTTTCGCATCTTCAAGTTGCAAGGCGACGGAAGCCAACATTTTGTACCGAAACGTTCCGCATCGGCATGATCCGCTCACTGACTACTTTTTATCCAGATACTCATCGGGAACATCATCCTGCGGCACCTCATGCGTGCGAACTTCCCCCTCGTCTGCGTCCTCGGCGTCTTCCACGCCGTTCACCACGTCGGCCTCGAACGCGTTTCCTTCCTCGAGCAACTCGTCCACACTCTGCGAATCCGCACCTTCGACGTTGGACAATCCCTGCAAATCTCCCGATTGCTCACCCGACCGCGC
>Ga0137395_10000925_pt1 | contig 13028 bp, 4 predicted proteins | sample czobulk216metaG_FD_108283 | JGI IMG/M metagenome (GOLD analysis project Ga0137395, IMG submission 108283) | Vadose zone soil microbial communities from Angelo Coast Range Reserve, California, USA - czobulk2.16 metaG | ecosystem: Environmental > Terrestrial > Soil > Vadose zone | place: USA...
CCACTGCACCGGGACCGCCACGGTGGAGTGGTCGTCCACGAAGGCGCCCTCGAAATAGGCTCCCAGGTAGTAGTGCTGGACCGGTGGATAGGCCAGCCAATACCAGAGTCCAGAGGCAAGAAAAGCACTCCCGATAAGGGCAGCAATACTAGCGCAATCAGCCAGTGAAACCTTCGCGGAAACTGCATTGGCCTCATGCTTTTCTTCTCCCGGGATGGGCAAAGAAATCCTGTAGTAGCTTGCGGGCTTTTTGTCGTTTCTGGGCGTCGGCCTGGTCTCTTTCGCAAGAAGCGCAACGTGAGCAGTTACGATGTAGCTGGAGCCGTGTCGGACAAGGAAGCGGACGAGATGCTCAAACTCGCTGCCAGCCTCCGCGCGGACGTGGAAAAGTGGATTAGAGCGACTCGCCCGGAACTATTTAAGCGTGAGGTCTAGCTATAGCTAGCGTCGTAGAGCGCAGCCCAGAAGGGCTTGGCGTCCCTCATTGTTTGGCTGGCATTTTCGACTTGGTTCAACAACCCGTGCAAGCGCCTTCAAACTGTATTTCCGCTCTCATGATGAAGAATCCGAAACGCACGAACGCGCTGTCAGGGGGGGCCAAATAGTCTAGCGTTGTTGCGAAAGCGGATCGGAGTCCACGTGAATGCTGATAATGGTGGTGTTCGGGTAATAGTGGCTGAGAATCTGACGGAAATCGGCTCCGTCGGCGGCCATCGCTTTCGCTCCCGACTGGCATAGGCCGATGCCGTGGCCCTGTCCTATCCCTTCCACTAATATCTGACCGTTTTCCTTTTTCACGATGAAATCGTTGCTGGGAATCGTGTTCCAGCCGAGGTGGCGTGCAGCGCGAAGGCGAGCGGGTTCATTGGAAATGCGGAGCGTTGCCGCATCTTCGGCGGAGATGTGACTCGACCAGCGCACCGGATGCTCACGGCAATGCTTGCACTCGACAGCGTAATAGGGATACGCGGCCTCGGGGAGGCCTAATTCCGCTGGCGTGTGCGTGCGTCCCGCGCAGCTCCGCGTGTACATAGCGGCGAACGGTTCTGATTCGTAGGCGAGAACCATATCGCGCGTAGCTTCGACGGCATGCGCGGCGGCTGTGCCTGGCGCAGGAGGCTCGCGCAGGAACTGACAATGGGTAGTGTCGCAGAAATCGAAATCGTAATGGCGTCCGTGGCTAGCGACAAGGTATGAGCGCGTGGCAACCGCTTGCGCTCTAAGTGCCTCGAATGGCGTTTCGGTCGTGTTCTCGGCGGCCACGATGGAAGCGACGGCGATCTCACGGTCCATGGTCACGATGGCTAGCAGATGCCCGGCGGATTGCCGAATCTCGAGTGTGCCGCGGTAGTGGCGAGCGATCTTCCCTGGAACGGCGAGAACAAAATCTACGGGTTCGTTCTTGCGTCCCGCGATCGTGAGACCGTGTGCGCGCACAGTCCGCGTTCCCGATCGCACAACTACCTCGCTTCCGTTGAGCACGACGCTTGCAGTGTGCACGCCGGAAGTGCGCTCCAACACAATGCGTTCGTCGCCAGCGCACACAACGAGCGCATGCCCCTGAGGCGGACTGATCGTGAGTTGGCGCGAATGAAAGAGGCCAAGAACGCCGATGCGGACGTTCGCCACATCCGAGTTGGGTGGCGGAACTTGCGCGAAGCCGAGTGAGCCGGCCGAGATGAAAATGAGAGCGATGGCGAACGCGAAGACCGGCTTCCGGAATCCGCGTGGAACTGATCGGCGAGCGGAATGAACGGGGGTCCTCATGCGCATCTTGCGGCCATAGGTCATTCCTTGAAGATTAATCCTTGAACCTGCCTTCGATCCGGCGCAGCATTTGGCCGGCAGCCTTCGCCGCTTGCGCCCCAGGAACTCCGTGGACCCGGACCATCAGCAGTATCTGGGGCTGATCGGCGGGAGTGAGGACCATCGCAAAACCGTCGCCAGGTGCGCGCGGCGAGTGCGTACAGGGCGCGGTGCCGGTCTTTACGAGCGCATCAGGGAACGGAAGAGCGCGGTCCACTTCGGCGCCGGTTCCGTGCAGCGCCGACTGCGCCATTCCCGCGAGAATTTCGCGAACACCGGGCTGCTCGCCTCGGCGAAGGAGTTCAAGGTAGGCTCGCGCCATGCGAGGCGGAGAGATTCGCCAGCGGCTGCCAATTCCGGCAAGCGCGGGACCGGTGGCATCGCGGTACGGAGGCTCGATTCCGAAGCGCGCCGCTATCGGCGCGACATCCGCAGCGATCAGGTTCGCGGTGAGCATGCGGAAGTACGAGTTGCAGGAGTAGGCGATCGCCGAAGTGAGTCCGATTTCACCGTGCCCGCGAGGCAGCCAGCATCCGGTCGCGGTTCCACGACACATGTGCGCAGGATAGTGGAAATCGTGCCGCTCGCCATACGCCAGCGCGGTAAAGGGTTTCACGAGCGAACCCAGCGGAATAGGCGAGTCGATGCGTTCCCAGCGCGACGTGAGCACGCGGCCGGTGTGAGCGTCGAGCAAGAGTAAAGAAATGTCGCGGCTCGGGAAATCGCGGTTCAGCGTTTCTACTGCGGATTGCGCAAACAGGCTCGACTCCGCGTCTTTGGCGCGATCAGGAGCAACGGCCCCAGCGCGCCCGTTTGACGGAAGCAGCGCCAGCAGCAACGCACACCCGAGCAGCGTGATACGCCTTATTGAGCCCATTCGTAAATCACAGTCTGCCGTTCATTGTTTCCTTCGGAGCGGACCTCGATCTTCTCGCCCGAAACTGCGGCTAACGTTGAGCTGAAGCTGGCCATGTTATTGGAGAAGAACTGCGGCTCGCCTCTGCGGTTCTCGGCGTTGACAATAGTTGCGTTGGGCCGGTCGACGACGTTCGAGAAGCGCGCAAAGTTGGCACGCTCCTGCTGATGATTGAATCCGGCGAGCAGATCGGCAGGCTTGCGGTCGGACTTACGGCTGAAATTTGCGAGGATGGCTTCCGCCAACGCGGGATCGTCGCTGACCAATAGGTATTTGCCGCGAACCGAGGCGACCAACGGCCACAAGCCTTCAAGTTCCTGGCATCCCGACTTTTGTTGCCACCCGACACCGAGTTGGCTGGCGGTGAGACCGGGACGAACGAAATCCGTGAGCGCGGAGTGGACAGCGTCTTGGTTCCACTCTGTTCCTGCGACCAACACTACAGCAGAGTGAATCCGGACGAACACGCCTGCCTGGTCGGGCGTAGTCGATTGCACCTGAAGGGATGCCAGCAAAGGAGTTTTGTCGAGCAGCTCTTTCAGAGCAGAGACCGATTGTTGAGCAGCACGGCCCTCGGCGGGGGCCAGGTCAATGCGCATTTCGAGATCGGAGCCGCTGCCTTGTTCGCCCGAAGTGAGTTGCACCTGCGGCGCGACCTGCGGCGGTGGCGCCGGGCCCAAATGCGGTGCCAGGAGCTTGGTTTCAAGCAAAGCAAAGCTGGTGTCGGATGTCGGGCTTGCCTCAGCCTCGTACACACCCGCGTCGCCGGGCACGAGGCGTACCACTTCGGCCGCAGCCGCTACGCCATCGGACGAAGACGCTTGCTTCGGCTCTTCTTTCCTAATCAGGACGCGCTCTTCCCGATATTGCTTGCTGGAGCGGAAGAGATCGGAGACTGATGCAGAATATTGTTTCAGGTCGGTGATATTCTGCTGCACCCAATAAGTGCGGAAGTAGCCGTTGGGAACAAGTTCTTCAAGGTTGAGCACCATGCGGAGATCGCCGGCTTGTCCGGCCGCTGCGGTCGCTTGCGCCCACCATTGTTCACCCTCGACGGTGCGGTCCTGCTTGCCAGCCATCAGTTGCAGCGCGCCGGCCATCAGATCTTCCCGCGTCGAGAGCAGCAAGTAGTCTCCCGAGACCGCGAACGCTACTTCCCGCTGCGATTGAGGATCGCGGCGTAGATAGAAGTTCACGCCCCCGGCGCTACGCGGCTCAAAATTCGAGCGCGTTTGCCACAACGTCGTCTGCACGGACTTGGCCGACGGCAAGTACGTAATATAGAGAAACTGCAGGTTGCCAATATCGTAAAGCGCGAAAACGCTGCGTTCGCCGGCAACTTGGGAGAGGAAGTTCATGTCGGGCGGAAGTCCTGTAGCGGCGGCGAACTGGTCGCTGGCGCTTTTCAGTCGCAGGAAGAGGCGCGAACGCGAAAAGACTTCGTAGTTGTCGCTTGTGAGCCACTGCTTCTTCTGGGGAGAAGAAGTCCAATCGCTGAGGAGCGTGGAGAAATCCTTCGCCTCCAGATAGACGAGCGGTCCCGCGGGCACATATTTCGAGAGCAGCGGCGGCACAGGCGCGGCGGCGAGATACGTTATCCAGCCAAGTGCGGCGCAGGCCAGGGCGATAGCGGAGAGGATGAAGAAGCGCTTCATTGCTTCATGGCTCCTTTCGAAGTTGTAGCTTCCGGCACGGGAGTAACGCGCGCGATGAGTTGAGGCCGAACGACGCGGTCCTGTTCGAGCGGTTCATGCAGAATCGGTTGGCGTGCGGCGTTTTGCTGCTGGATTCGCAGCGATGCTTTTACGTCAGTGATTTTGCGGTAGAGCGTTTTCCGGACAGCGGCGGCGGTCTCGAGTTGCCGCGCGGTCTGGTAGTAGGAGACTGCATCCGCGAGCCGGTTGAGACGGATCATTGTGTCGCCGATCATTTGCGCAACCTGTGCCTGCTGCGCGCGCGATAGTCTTGCCGCGGCGGTTGCCGGCGCTCTAGATTCGTCGCTCGCATCTTCCTCGTCGCCCGAGCTGATGATCTGTTCTTCTTCGGCTCCGGCTGCGCCGCGCTCGGGCACATACGTCCGCAAGAACTGCGTCTGGAAGAGAGGCTCCATGACTCCCAGCGCATATTCGTTGGACTGCGCGGCGGCCGCGGATTGGAACAGCGGGATGCGCGCTTCGTCGCGGCGCGGGAAATCGATAACGCAGTGACTGAGGAGTTGAATCTTCATCTTCGCGTCGCCGACATTTTGTGCGGCCCGTACCCGAGCATCGTAGAAATAGAATTTGTCGACCGCCGCGGTGGTGAGCGCCGCAGCGGGTCCGGCAAGCAGATTGAGTTCGCCCCCGCCGAGATCGGAATGCGGACGGCTAGCGAGCGCAACGGCGGCTTTCAGTCGCAGGTCGTACGGAGTGGATGGACCGGAGGCAATCGACGCGAGAGAAGCTTGCGCTTGGGTTGCATTCTGTGCGGCCGCCGGGTCTTTGGCCGCAAGAGTGGCTTTGGCGTGGCGGAGGCGGTACGAAGGCTCCCAAGGGGCAGACTTGACGAGCTGGTCGAGGAATTCGACGGCTTCCCCGTTATGTCCGGTCTTTTCCAGCAGAGAGGCTGCGGGATCGAGATTCTCAAATGGATTGCCGACCACCACGACCAGGCGGCGCAACAGATCGAGCGCGCCGGGCGTGTCGCCTGCGGCGAGGCGGATTTCAGCCAGGCCGAGGAAGTTCGCGGCAACCAGGTTGTGGCCTTCGATCTCACGCGCAAAGACGAGTTCGAGAATCTTGCGCGCTGATTGCTTGTCGCCGGCGGCAAACAACTGGCGGGCGGCGTTGCGCAGGACTTCCGGCGCCGGCGCAGTTTGCGGCTTGGCACGATAGGCAGTGAGCATCGAGTCGAGTGTTCCGAGCTGCGCGGCCACACGCAGATCGAGCGGAACCAGCGTCGCGGCCTGCGCGTTGCGAGTCTCTTTGGGGAGCGCAGCAATGGCGGCAGCGGCAGCCTGGTACTGCTTGGTGCGAATCAGGTACCGTATCCAGCGAACATGCCAGGAAGCCAGATCCTGCTCAGCATATTCGCGCTCGAAGCCAGTGTGCTTTCCGACCGCGTCTTCCTTGAACTGCAGAATGCGTTGATAGATCGCAGCCCGCTGCGCCAGCGGAATCCACGAAGCATCGGCGACATCGGACAGGACTCGTGCCGGATCTTGCGCGGAAGTGGCAGCGTCGAGCAGCCAAGCTGTCGCAGAGGATGGATCTCCGATGGCGGCGTAGGCGGGCTGCAACATGGCATTGGAAAGCCATGTCCCGTTACGATGGAGATACGTACGAACGATTGCATCCGCATCGGGCTTAAGTTCCGCGAAGAGATGCCGCGTGCGGAGTTGATCGCAGGTGTGTCCGAAGTCGCGCCAGAAACTCTCAGGAACCCGCTTGCTGTCGAGTTGCTTTGATAGTGTGGCGAACGCCAGCTTCCACTGCGCCAGCGCGGGGGCGCGGTCCCTTTGCTTGTAGTAGGCGACAGCCAGGCCGTCGTATACATCGGGGCGGTTGGGAGAAAGTTCGAGCGTGTGCTCGTACTCGGCGATCGCCTGCTTAGTGTCGCCCGTGTCGGCGTAGTAGTCGGCGAGGGTGAGGTATCCAGAAGCGCTCGCCGGACTCTCCTCGAGAATCGCTGGCAGGAAATCGTCTGGATTGCCGAGCTTCGACATGCCGAGATATTCGCCGTAGCGCGAGCCGTAGTAATACCAGGTGTTGCCGGCCAGTCGCTGCGTGCGATCAACGGGCTTGGCAAGGCGCACGCCGATGGGATCGTCACCAAGCGCGGCCAGAAAGGCGTTGTTGACGTCCGACGTGAGCTCGGAGAAGTAGAGGCCGACGAGAGCGTTGTAGGACTTGTTCCACACGGGCGGATGAGATTGTCCGCGTGCTTGCACAACCGTGTGCGCAAGTTGAGCGCTGCCGTGCGCGACAACGTAGTCGGCGGCCAGTTGATTGTAGGGACTACGCCAATTCGCTGCGTATTGGACGAGCTGCTCCGACTGGCGCGCCAGCAGCAACTGGAAGTAACGCTGGGTGCGGACTGTGTCGAGGCCACCGTTGGAGAAGTTGGACAGGATGCGAAGTTCGTTTTGCTCGTCGCCGACGAAACGGTAAGCATCGGCTGCGGCAAGCAGCGCTGTGCTTCGCTGCGTCGGTGGCACTTTTTGTGCGAACTGCTCCAACTGCGAGGCTAGCTCGGCGAAGGCACCACGACGGCGCTGCAGGTCAATGAAGAGGCGCACATTGCTGTAGAAATTTGGCAACGCGGCCTGCTGCATCATCAGATCGAATCGCCAGCGCGCTTCCTGGTCGGCAAGTGCGGCGCTTTCGGAAAGTGGAATGGCGAACTTCTCGAGATCGGCAGCATTCATTCCGGCGCGTTTCGACTCGGCGAAATGCGCGAAGGTGAGCCGCTCTTCGGGAGTGAAGTAGGTGTTCACGGCGCTGCCCAATTCCTGTAACGCTCCGGTCATGCCGTTGCGCGCGGCTTCCATACGGACTAGTCGCTGGTGCTCGCGCCATTGGGCATCGGAGATACCCGTGACTCCTTCTTTTTCGACTTGTTCTTTCAGAACAGGCAGAGTGGCGGCGGAGTCGGCGAGCGCCTTCAGCAGTGTGGCGTAAGCCTGTTCGTGCTGGCGCAAACGCGTCATGATGCGGACATAGACGCGCGTCCCCGCATGATGTTCAGCGCTGGCGAGCAGGTCGGCTCCGGCCTTGTTCACGCCTTGTTCAGCAAAGTTGCGCGCCTGGTCGAGCATGCCCCAGTTCTCCAGCTGGCGCGCCACTTCGAAGTAGTTGCTGGCGTTTTCCGGACGACCTTCGATCAGCGCCGCTTGAAGCGCAGCGAGCACTTCCTTCGTCTTGCCCTGGCGAGCGCGAACGGAGGCGACCTTCTGCATCCACTGCGGATCTTTGTAGGCAAGTTCATAGATGTGTTCGTAGTCGGCGGCAGCTTCGTCGAAGCGCATCAAGCGTTCTTCGAGCCCGGCGCGCGCAGTATAGAGATCGGCGCGGTCGGGGCGGATCGCGATCGACTTCGCGTAGGTATTGATGGCGGCAGGATAGTTCTCGAGATTCGTTTGTATGCGAGCCAGCACCATCGACCAGCGATAATCGCGCGGAGATTGGGTAACCGTCTTGTTGTAGAAGTCGATCAGTTGCTGCTGGCGCTGGTAACGCAGCGCGTAGAGCGCGGCCTCAGTGACCAGGGTGTCGTCTTCCGGAAAGTTGTTGATGAGTTCGATGTATTGATCGACCGCGCCCGAATAGTTATTCATGCGCGTCAGCGCGGGGATGAGGCCACGGCGCAGGATGGTGATCTGCGCCTTTCGCGCGTCGGCGGGAAGCGGCGCGTTGCGGAAGAGCGCGATCTTGTCGAGATAGAACTGCTCCAGACCCTTGTCGTCGCCAGACTGCGCGTAGGTGTCGGCCATGGCGGCGAGGTACTCGCCATTGTAGGGAGAATCTTTCAGCAATCCGGTTAGCAGGTCGCGCGCCTGCTGGAACTGTTTCGCGTCGGTTTCCTTGCGCGCGGCTTCATAGGTGAATTGCGTGCTGAGGGCGGGATAGGCATCCTTCGCGGCTTGCAACAGCACCGCGATGGCTTGCGGTTGCATCTTCATGCGCCAGTAGAAATCGACTGTCGACCGCACGACTCCGAGAGTCTTCGGATTGTCGTGGTAGAGCGCCTCGACATTCTTCTGGGCCGCGGTGAAATCCTTGCTACTCTCGTAAAGGCGGATCAGTTGATAGCGAAGTTGCAGGCGGGTGACCGGATCGGTGGTCAGCGCCGCTTGCTTTTCGAGCGCGTGTTGGCGAACGTGTTCGAGCGACTTCTGCTGCGCCAGCATTTCGATATCTTCAGCCTGCTCGATAGAAGTGGTGCCATTGGCGATCGAGTCGAGGAAGGAGGCCATCTCCTCTTTGCGATTCTGCGCCTCAAGAACTTTCACTCGCAGATATACCGCGGGCATGGATGGATTCGGGAGCGGCGCCAGCTTCGCCGTGCTCTGGTCGACCAGGTCTCGGAATTTCGTCCGGCGCGCCAGTTCGAGCAAACGAGGTTCCGCCGACGATTCGGAAGCTCCGCTGAGCGCACCCTTCACGTACTCGTCGATGGCGTGCGGATAGTCGCGTTGGTTTTCGTAGATGGCTCCAGCTTCGTAGGCATAGAGGCTTGGGTTGCCGAGGCGATCACGGCCCTTGCCAAGCAGACGCATTGCGTTGTCGAAATCGAAATAGTCCCAATAGATGGTGGCGGCTTCGAGGTAGCCTCCTGACTGACCCGGAGCGACCTGGGGGATACGCTCCCAATAGGGCGCGGCCTGCGCGAATTGTTCGCGGTCGGAATAGATGTCGCCGATCCGGGCCATGATTTCGGTGTCGGCGGGGTTGGCCTGCAGCAGGTTGTCTTCGATCTTAGCGGCAATCGCAGTGTCGGCTGGCTCAAAGTAAGCGAGCGAGCGGAAGACCGACGATGCAGTGTGACCGATCTCCGACTCCGCCGGATACTGAGCGGCGAGCGACTTCAGCACCGGCGCGCTTTCTTCGAAATGCGAGCGCCACAGGTTTGCGTACGCAAGAAAATCGGCTGCGGCGGGATTCTTCTCCCAAGTGGCAGAATCGGGCGCGCTCTGGCGAATGGCGCCGAGTTCGGACTCGAGCTTGCCGGTGCGGGATAGATATTCGAAAAACTGGTTGCGGAGAGTGGGCTCTTCAAACCAGTGCTGGCGCAGTAGGGCTTCCCATTTGGCTAGGTCGCGATTGGGTGGCGTGTCGTAGGCAGAGAGCAGATTGCGCACAAATACGGGGTTGTGCGGAAAACGCTCGTGCGCGTACTGGTTCAAGCGCAGGAAGAGCGCCGGGCTGCCGTAGACCACGTTGTAGAAGTAGCGCTCCAGTTCGGTTCCCTGGAAACTCTTTATGGCGTCTTTAGTCAACTGCTCGAATTCGGAATCGCGCTTGTAGCGCAGGTAGTAGCGGGCCAGCTTGTGAGACCACGACTTGTCGGAGAAGCGGGCGATCGCGCGGCGATAGACCTCCTCCTGCTCGGTGCCCAGCTTGTTCTGATCGAGGAAAACCGCTAGCCGCTCGTAGAGGCCGGGATCGTCAGGATTGCGATCGATCTCGCGCCGCAACACGCCGAGGGCGGGCGGGATCTGTTTCATTTCCACCAGGCGAGCTAGGTAGCGCTCTAGCACGCGGGCATACTCGGGCGAACGTGCTCCGGTTGCCTGCGTGGACTTGGCGGCTGCGTTCACTTGGAACGATTTGTTGGCACGATGGCGTGGAGCCGCTTGCTGGTTCGCTGTGTCTGTTCCCTCACCTTCCTCTCCCTCGCCGGCCTCCCCCTCGTCGCTTGCCGATTCGGACGCGCTCATCTCGTTCGTGTCAGTCGCGGGCGGAGTGTAGTTATTGGCGGAATCCCAGGCTCCTTCGGCTGATCCGAGCGGAACGTTCTCCGCTTTGGCGGCGAGTTCCTGGAGGACGGAATCGTAGATGGCAAATTCGCTCTTCGCGTCGCCTTTGCGCGCGTAGGCATCGGCCATGAGTAGCGCGACGGTCGTGCGTTCCGCGGCATTGGGAAAACTCGCGAGGAATTCGCGTCCGCCCTGAATGACGGCGTCGCTCTCACCAGAGGTGGCGTAGTAATCGAGCAATTGTGCGTGCAATGCAGGCCGCTTAGCGGAGTTCGGAAACTTGCGATCCAGCAGAGCCAGCAGTTCTGCGGCGCGCGAACGGTGGAAATAGGGCACGGTACGCTGCTCTTCCTCGGAATAGCGAGAGGCAGGCCCAGTCGTGTTCAGGATCAGCGACAAAATTCCGTTCAGGTAGCCCGGACCTTGATCCATGGTGGCGATGTCGCGATACACGGAAATCTCGCCGGAGCCGAGACGAATGGGCGTTTCGGGAGCGGTGAGCAGAAGGCTGGTGAGGCCGCCGATCGCTTTCTCCTGCGCATCCGGCATGCCGTTGCTGTTGTAGAGCGCAAAGTAGTAGCGCGCCGACTCGGGATAGGAATGTATGTCTTCGAGCAGGCGCGCGCAGACATAGAGTTCCTGCGAGGTCCAGAGAGATTTGGCGGCTTCTTTGTGCAGACGGAAATCGGCAATCGCCTGCTGCGCGATGTCGGTCTTGCCCTGCTGCTGGTAGTAATAAAAAGTGCGCGCGGTGGCGTTCAAATCCTCGGGGTTGGCGAGGAGCGCGGCGTGGGCATCGTCGCGAAACTTGCGCACGTTCTGCGTGTCGCGCAGAAGATCGAAGTAACTCTTGATGAGCTGCGGATCCCACAGCGGCTGGAAGCTTTGCTCGTAAACCGAGAGGCCGTCGCGCACTGAGCTGCGGCGGTATTCGACCATCGCTTTTGCTTTCACTGGAAAGATCTGGTCGTTCGGAAATTGCTTGTGATAACTCGCAATGAGATCTCCGGCGGTGGGATATTCTCTTTCGGCGACAAGGAACTGCAGGAAGCGCGCATAGAGCGAAGGTTCGTCGGGATAGCGGGCGATCCAGGCACGATATTGCGCGATGGAAGCGTCTTTCGCCAGACCCTGCGCTTGAATCATGGCAAAGATACGCTCAAACGCCTGCCAAGATTGCTGCTGGGCAGGGGCCGTAAGTTTCTCGACTGCGACGGGTGCGGCCTTTGCCACGAGCGCGAGCGCCTGGATTTCGTCGGCGGGGCGAAGGCGACGGTGATAGAAGTCCGCTAGCGCAAGTTGGGCGCTGATTTTGCCGGAAGAGTTGTCGGCGTACGCTTTCCAGTCGGCCTCGTCGGCCTTGAAGTCGAGCTTCAGTTCGTCTTCTATGGCGCGCAGGGAATAAAGTTCGGCATTGCGCGGCTGCGATTTGATCAAGTCTGCGAGCGCCGGACGGGTTTCACTCGGAGGACGGCGAAATGCGACGGCGCCGTTCGGCAGCGACATCATGCGGAAGAAGACGCCTTCGAGTACGGTGCTGGCATCGATGTTGCGAATCCACGCGGGCAGTTCGCCGAGCGCAGCGACAGCTCCGAAGATCGCGGCAAAGAAGGTGGCGAGAGAGGCGAGGCGCATGCGCCGCGACGACGATTCAAGGAAGTACTTCAATGGGCACCTCCTGCGTTCCAATGTTGTGGGCAATATCCTCGGCGGTTATGGTCAGTTTGTAAGTGCCGGGAATGGCTTGCTCGGGAATGGTGAGAGATCCGGTGTTGGCGGTGGCCTTGGCATCCCAGTGCAACACGACGGGCACGGCGCCGTCCATGCGCGCGACCAGGGTGCGCGTACTTTCCGACGCGCTGACTTTCAGATCGATGGTCTGGCCGCGCTGGAAACGCTTGCGATCGAGTTTGACCTGCAGGATCGGCGGCTTGCTGGCGATGACAAAGGTCTTCGCCTCGCGGTAGGTGTGGCCAGTTTTGTCGCGCAGTATGAGACGCACGGTGTACGTACCATCCTGCATGTCGGTGGGCGCGAGAAAGCGCGTCTGCCAGACATCTTCCTCCGAGAGATAGCGAAGCGGCTGCACAAGTCCGAACGGAAAAAGCGCGACAACAGAGACCATCGATTCGTCGGTCTTGACGCGCAGAACCGGGTCGCCGGGACGAATGACGCGGGGGCGGAGCAAGGCGCGTGGCACAGCCAGAAACGACGTGTAGGGAGTCACAAATTTGTACTGGCGGGCGAGGCGAATAATCTCATCGATCGTAGCCTGGTCTTCACCCTCCCGCTCAATCTTTTCGAGCAAGGCATCCACGCGGGCGCGGGCCCACAGTCGTGGCAGTTGGGGATGATCGGACGATTCGCGCGGCAGACTGGTCTTGCCCGTCATCTGCAACGCCGCTCCGTCGCGCACGCCATGAACCGTAAAGGTGACGTTCTCCTGTGGCTTCTGGTAACGGCCCACCCACGAGGCGAGCGATCCGGAAAACGTGGCGGCTTGCAGCGGATATACGGTGTCTACAGACGACTCCAGTGAAACGGACAGTGCAAGCTGGCCAATCGGGCTACGGCCGATCTTGGAGAGGAACGAGTTCAATTTAAATTCCATCGGCTCCGTCGAGAGCACGTGTTCGAGTAGGCCGTCCTGACGCGCGAGCATGCGGAAGAGCGGCAGGTTCGCGTCGTCGCCAAGAGCGAGGATGTAAGTGCGCGGGCGTTGCGTGTCCGGAAGTTGTTTCCAGGCGGAGGCGTACCAGGCGGCGATCTTGCCATTCTGGATGGGACCGCGCGTCGCGCCGCCATCGCTCAGAATAACGAGATAGGGATTGCTTGCGCCCGGGGCCGACG
>Ga0137395_10000926_pt1 | contig 13027 bp, 4 predicted proteins | sample czobulk216metaG_FD_108283 | JGI IMG/M metagenome (GOLD analysis project Ga0137395, IMG submission 108283) | Vadose zone soil microbial communities from Angelo Coast Range Reserve, California, USA - czobulk2.16 metaG | ecosystem: Environmental > Terrestrial > Soil > Vadose zone | place: USA...
CGGTGCATTTGCACGGGCACCAGTTTGTTGTCACGGGAACAGAAGGCGGTCGCGCTCCGGAATCAACGTGGTATCCGATGAACACCGTGCTCGTCGGCGTGGCGCAGGCGCGGGTTGTGGAGTTTGAGGCGAAATATCCCGGCGCGTGGATGATCCACTGCCACCTGCCGCACCACATGATGAACAGCATGATGGACCTGCTGCGCGACCGTCAGATCGAGACCGCCGATCAGACCGACATGAAAGCGTTGAGCCAGATGGAGTCGCTGGCGAAAAGCGTGCCGTTCGAACATGTGCACCACGCGCCGATCGCGCAAGACGCGGAAAAAGTGCCGGGTTTTCCGCAGGATGCGTTCATGGAAATGGGAATGGATGAAGTGGTGGAAAAGCCGGAGACTTACGGCCTGCCAAAAAATTGGAGCGCAGGAATGATGGGAATGATGACGATGATTCGCGTGCTGCCGGAAAAAGAATATGACGTGATTATGGCAAAGAAAAAGGCGGGAAGCCTGTCGACGCAGGAAGAGCACCGTCATGAACGGTAAAGCACAGATAAAGATTTAACACAGAGAACACAGAGAACACCGAGAAGACTGAGTTCACAGAGAAGAAAAGGAAATTACATGAGAGTCCGAACGAAACACGGAGCGATGCTGATTGCAGGGGTGCTGGCGACGGCAGGAGGCGTGCGGGCACAGGAGATGAAGATGCCTGCGCAGGAGCAGCATCATCAGATGAATATTCCTGTGGTGAAGCCGGAATATCCGCGGATGGGGAGAGCGCAGGAAGACGCGACAGGGGCGCTGGTCGCGCTCGAACAAGTGGAGAAGATCGCAGGCGAATCGAACCCCACGTTGCGGCAGGCGGAGGCGGAGATTCGCGCGGCCAAGGCACGCCAGCAGCAGTCGGGCCTCTATCCGAATCCTACCGTGGCTTACACGGGGGATGAAATCCGCGGCGGCTCGGTTGGCGGCGGGAAGCAGGGGTTTTTCGTACAGCAGACGGTGGTCACAGGCGGAAAACTCGGGTTGAGCCGCGAAGTTTTCGGAAAAGAAGTGAAACTCGCGGAGATCGAAGCGGAAGAACAAAAAACACGCGTGCAAAGCGCGGTGAAGATGGCATTTCTGCGCGTACTGGCCGCCCAGGAGCTGCTGTATGCGCGGCGCGACCTTGCCCAGATCGCACAGGACTCCGTGGAGACGCAGCGCCGGCTGATGAACACCGGCCAGGCTGACGAAACGGAAGTGCTCGAAGCGGAGGTGGAAGCACAAAGGATGCGCATGAGTGCGCGGATGCAGGAGAACACGCTGCGTGAGGAATGGCGTTCGCTCGCGGCGGTGATCGGCCGGCCGGATTTGCCGTTGAGCACCGTGGCCGGCGATCTGGAAAAAGGCTGGCCGGAAGTAAATGAAGAAGAAGCCGTCGAGACCATCGCGAAGGAGAGCCCCGCCGTTCGAATCGCCGAAACTGCGGAAGCCCGCGCGCAATCCGTTCTGGGCCGCGCCCGGCGCGAAGCTATTCCCGATATCCAGGTGCGCGGAGGTATGGAGTACAACAACGAACTGCTCGGAAGCGCTCCTTTCGCAAAGGGCTGGGAGGGAATCGCGGAACTGGCCATGCAGATTCCGCTCTTTAATCGAAATCAAGGAAATGTATCGGCGGCACGCGCGGACATCGAACGAGCCGCGGGGGAAAAAAAGCGCATTTCGCTGACGCTACGTGAGCGCGCAGCATCGGCGGTGGATCAATACGCGAACGCGCGGGTGATGGCCGTGGAGTATCGCGATGAGATGCTTCCGCGCGCCAAGAAAGCGTACAGCTTGATGGCGGGGAGGTATGGACAGATGCTTGCTTCGTACCCGCGAGTTCTGGACGCGCAGAGAAAACTCTACGAGTTGCAGATCGAGTACATCGGCGCGCTCGAGAGCGTTTGGACCAACGGCATCGCTTTGCAGGGGTACCTGCTCACGGATGGACTCGAAGCCCCAGCGCGGCCCGGCGAAGTCGACCGACCTATTCGTGAAACTAACGTGCCGATGCCGGAACGCACCATGTCGCCCAGGGAATCGATGCGTAACCCCTAATTGGGGGCAAGCCCCCAGGACCCGGCGGCAGAAACGGTGTGCCTAGCGCCGACGCTCGCACGCCAGCGCGCTCCCACGTATCGAGTGCGAAACACTAGTACCCTGGTAGCGTTGACCTAGAGAAAACCCAATAGGTACTGTCGAGGATAGGGCGTCCGGGTGTCGGCGGAGGCATTTCCGCCGTTTGAGAACTGGAAATGGACCATAGAAGGCCGGGGGATAGTCTCCGGTCCTTCCATTCAAGAGCCAAAACCGGACACGCACCCTTAGTGTTTGCGCTGTTAGTGCCGCGTTTTCATGACGGCAGAGCGACTGAACGATGCCAACAGTAACAAAAGCCGGAAGATACGAGATCGTCGGCGAACTGGGCCGCGGCGCCATGGGCGTGGTCTACAAGGCCATGGACCCGGTGATCGGACGCACCGTCGCGGTCAAAACCATCCGGTTGAGCGAAGAAGGCACGGGCCTCTCGCGCCCCGAACTTCTGACACGATTCCAGACCGAAGCGCGTGCGGCAGGCTTGCTGACGCATCCGAACATTGTGGTGGTGTTCGACGCCGGCGAAGAAGATGGTCTTTACTACATCACTATGGAGCTGGTGGAGGGAAAGAGCCTGCAGGCGCTGCTCGACGACGGCCATGGCTTTCCGCTGCCGCGCACGCTGCGCATCATGGAGCAGACGTGCAGCGCGCTGCAATTCGCGCATGAACGCAACGTCATCCACCGCGACATCAAGCCGGCAAACCTGATGCTGACGGCCGACGATACCGTCAAGGTCACGGACTTCGGCACCGCGAAAATTCTGCAGTTCGGCACGGTGCAGCAAACCGCGCACGTGATGGGCACGCCCAGCTACATGTCGCCGGAACAGGTGAAGGGCCGCGCTGTGGATGGCCGCAGCGACATTTTTTCGCTGGGTGTCATGCTCTATGAAATGGTGACCGGAGAGAAACCTTTCCCCGGACAGAACATTACGACGGTGATCTATAAGATCGTGAACGAAGAGCCGGTCCCGCCGCGGCAGATTAATCCTTCGATCCATCCAGGGATCAGCGCGATCGTTATGAGGGCGCTGGAAAAGGAGCCCGACCAGAGATATCAGAGTTGCCGTGAAATGCTGGAGGATCTGCGGAGTTACCGGACGCTCGCCACAAGCAACGGCAACCCGCAATCAACAATGGCCATGGGCGGTGGCTCGCCCGCCGCGACTTTGGTTTCCGGAAATGCGGGAGGGCGTGGGCTAGCCGGCGAAGACCAAAGCGTCAGCGCCACGGCGCGCTCCCTGAACGCTCGGGCTTCGGCTCCGGGTCAGACTCCGATTGTGCGGAGAACGGGAAGAATTGCGCCAGCTCCGGAACCGCCGAAAAAGAAAAATGTCTTCGGGACGATTGTCGCCGCAATGTTGCTGTTGGGTGTGATCGTTTACGGAGCGAACAAAATCAAACCGGTATTTGAAGCCGCGCGCGAGCTTCATGACGCGCAGAAAAAAGACGGAAGCTTGCCTGCGGCATCCACAACCTCTACGGACGATTCGGCGGCATCGCCTCAACTGAAAGACGGCGTGGCAGGAACGGTTGCAGAACCAAAAGCAGGCGATTCCAATCCCGTCGAAGCCGTCCCGGTTAAACCGGGGCCCAAGAAAACGGAGAATTCGATTAGTCCCAAAGCGGCGGAGTACAAAGGCCGCATCGAAGGAGCCATCTCTGAACGAGGATTGAACGGCCACGTCAAAGTTCAGGCCGCCGGCAACACTCTGACGCTGGCAGGAAAGCTTCGCCCCGCAGAACACGCCGCACTCTTGAAATTACTGCGGAACGCCCCTTCGGACGTTCGCGTGATTGATCATCTGGAGTATGACGACACGCCCGTGGTTGCTTCCGGCTCTACTGTCGAAGGCACTCATCCTGTTCCTGGGGCGGGATACGGAGCGATCCATATCGTGACTGACGTGATCGGCGCAACCGCGGTATTGCATGGCCCCGCAGGCCGCGTCCTGAACAGGTGCCAAACGCCGTGCAGCTTTAACGATTTAAACCCCGCGCGTTACAGCCTCGAAGTGCAGAAGGACGGCTATCAATCCGTACAAACCGCGCTGCAAGTGAAGAGTGGCGACGCCCAGGACCAGAAGATCAAACTCGAATCCCTGGCCAAGGGTATTTTCATCAGCAGCCAGCCGCCGGGAGCGGACGTGTTCATCAACGGGGCAAAGCAGTCTGGCCAAACTCCTGTAACGCTGCCGCTCGCGCCTGGCCAGTACAACCTCGTTCTGCGGCTGCAGGGTTATGACCCGTTTGTCGGAAGCATTCAGGTTAAAGACAACATTCAGACGCAACTCAGTGCGCCGCTCAAGGAAAAATCCGCTGTTCGCGTCGCCTGGGCGCAGGTAAACACCAATCCGACCGGCGCGGAAATCATCGTCGATGGGAACTCCACCGGACAATTCACGCCAGCTCGCGTCCAGGTGCCCGCCGGGTTACACACGGTGATCCTGCGCTTAAACGGATTTCAGCAGGCCAAGCGAACTATCCAGGTGAGCGAAGGCGGGACTGTCACTATTGACGAGTCGCTGCACGAAAAGTAGACCTCTCGACTGCCAAAAATCCCGCGATTTGATCCCTGCCCAACGCTTTCTGATACTCCCTAAAGGGTACTCAAACGGTCACATTTTGTTACAGAAGTTCATGTCCAGTCCCGTAGTCTTTGAAATATCTCATTGCAAACAAAAGACTTACAACAACATCTTTCAGGCCGGAGGCGTGCTTGCAATGGGGTGGGGACCACCTGCCCGCGCGCAGCCTTGCCACGGGACGGAGGACCGACTCCCTCGCCGTTCAAAGCGGCGTGAACACATCGTCAGGCAGCAAGCGGAGACACTTCTGGGCCTCAGGGCTACATTACCGAAGCACGAACCAAAGCGCGACGCCGCGACGCAAACGGGCCCGGACGCCACGCCGCGTACCTCCCTGCGCCAGCTTGCCAACGCAGTTGCCAGAGTTCCAGCCAGCGCAACCGATCAAAAAGCCATTGAAGTTCGTCGCGCCCTTCGCAACCTGCACCTGCTTCTGCGATCGGAACGATTGTATGTGAAGGATCATCCGCTCCGGCTCGACAGCCTGGACAGCGCATACGATTCCATCCGCAACGCTACCGAGATATTAGGCGGGCTGGAGATTCGCGTGGAACGCGGCGGCCTGGTGGCGCCAAGAATCGGCGACGCTCATCTGCCCGACGCGCGGGGCGAGATGCAGGCGCTGGCGATTGACCTGCAGCGCGCCGGAATTCACGTAATGACTTTCTCGAAAAAATTCCATGTAGGCGAACTGGACACCCTCGCAGGACTCGTGAAGGCATCCTTGCTAAAATCGGAAGACCCAGCGAACAGTGCGGGCAATGCCTGGTGGCCGGCGCGACTTCTGGAGAACCGCGTGGAAGGCATTTCTATCAATACGCAGACGGAGCGCAGGGTGGACACGGTGCTGGCAAGCCTCATCGCCGCGCTCGTGGCCTACGGCGGCCATTCTCCTCGCGAAACCACAGATGCACCCATCCAGGCGCCGGACTTTGATGATCTTGTGGCCTGCCTGCGGCTCCTGGCGCGGCTGACTCCGCCTCTTGAAAGCGCGCGTGGTCTCTCCCCGGAAGAAGCGGCGCGCGCCATCCACGGTGCGATGGAAGAAGCGAGCCGCGACAGTGTGTGCATGCTGCTCAGTTCCGTCTCGCAATACGGGCCGCGCGAAGGCGAACGCCCTCAGCCCTATTTATTGCGGCTTTCCGAGCACCTCATCTTTGAATTTCTCGGCGCCGAGTTTTCCAGTGGTTCGCTCACTGCCTCGTCCGTCAGGCCGACCATCAATCGCTTGAGCGACGTCATGGTCGATGCCGGCGGTTATTCCGGCCCGCACTCTTCACAGCATCTCTCGTCGCTCGCGGTCACCTGGGCGACAGACACCCACCGTGAGCAGCTAATCGATCGGTTCTGGCTGGAACTTCCGCCGCGCGAAAAATCGGCGGTCTTGCGTGGACCGGATGTCTGGTGCGTGCCGGTTGCGGCGCTGCGCCATACGCTCGGCCAGCTCGCTGACGCGGGCGCTGACGCTCCGCGCCGCGAGGCCCGCAACATCATTCTGAACTATGCGCGCCGCATCGAACATGCCGACCCTTCCGCGCGGCGCTCCGTCGCCGCCGGTCTCAATGAAATGTCTTCGATCATCGAATCGCTTTGGCCCAATCAGTTGCCGGAAGATCTCAGCCGCGGGGCCATGAAAGCTCTGGACGAGGAGAAGGCTCCGGAAACAGCCGCGCTGCTCGCCGCCTTTGTCGAGTCCCTCGGGCGCATTGCCGTCAATCGCGCTGACTACTCTGGTTTTGAAAACATTTTGACCAGCCTGGAGCGCGCGCCGCAGGACAAAGAGCACGGTCATGTGGCGACGCTGGCAAACCGGCTAGTTGTCCAGGATCGCTGGCTATTGCTGGTGGACGCTGCTCTCGCCAATCGTCCTCTCGACCCTTGTCTGCCCCGTCTGTTACAGCGTGACCCCGAGCGCCTGCTCGACCGCCTGACTCTGCTCCTCACCGAGCCTCGCGGGGCGGAAATGGTTCCCGCCATGGCCAGGCTTCTGCGCACCATCGGGGTGCCCGTTCTTAATCTTCTTGAGACGCGGCTTTACGAAGCTCGCCGCCAGCGCGTTACCGCCGCCATCAAGCTCCTGGCTGCGTCAGACCCCGAGCGCCTGCTTCGCGGCCTCGCCCGCGCCATGGCCAGCTGGGAATGGAACCTGCAGGATCTGGCAGTCAGCGAACTCTCGCGTCCCAACAATGCCGCTTCGGCTCTTACCACCGCTTTCGTCTTCTCCGCGATCCTCGCCGACGCGCATCCCATGGTCGTGCCCATGATGATTGACCAACTCGGCCTGGCGCAGGAAACCACCGCCGTGCCGCAGTTGATGGAAATCGCAGCCGGCGAACACGAATCTTTGCGCGACCAGTTTGTGCGCATCAAGGCTATTGAAGCGCTTGGCCGTATGCGTGCCCCCGAAGCCGCCGAGCTTCTCCGCAGGCTGTCGGAAAACCGCGATGGCCTCACCTACGCGGAACCTGCTGGTTTGCGCGCCGCAGCGGAAGATGCGCTGGCCCTGATCGAAAACCGTCCCTCGTTCAAACAGGCGGCCGCTGCGTTTGGAGCGCCCGCACAATCCAGCTCCGGCTACGTCATCCCGCGCCGCTATACTCGAGTTCCTCTGGACTCGCCGCTCCGCGCGCAGATAGAGGGCGCGCCTGCCGGCCTCACTCGCGTAAGAACCATCAGCCTCGGCGGCGCCTATCTCGAGTCACCCCGCAAACTTAGCGTCGGCGACTCCATCAAACTCGAAGTCCGCGCCGGGCTCCGCAAGATCAATTTCACTGCCGTGGTCCGCAACATTGGCCCGGACGGCGGCGGCGTCGAATTCGTTCACATGCGCGACGAAGACCGCGAAAAACTTCGCAAACTGGTCCAGCGACACCTTCAGCTCTAACCCTCTCCCTGTACTCGCTCCTTAATAGTTCCCGTTATGTTCCAATATCTTGGAGTTTCTCTCAGGTTCTGAATCGGCCATCCTCGTTGCCATGGCGACAAGAAGCGACATCCCCTTTCCCGGCAGCCGTTTCGCACCTTGTCTCTTGCCAGTCCTCTACCGTTGATGGATTCTGCGCCGGTGCAAGGCGCTCGCAACCCGATCAAGGCATCCGACGGTGAGCCAAAGGCGCGCCGCATCTCCCTACAGTTCGTTCTGCGCGACGGATTGGAAGTTTTCAGTTGAAAGCAACGGTATATTGCAGTAAAAGCCGTGTATTCAATTGTTTCATCTGGAAAGTGGCGGGATGGTCCGCCACCGCTAGGGGTAGCGGAAGATTTTCGGGTCCACAACTAGGAGGAGTCATGCAACGCGAGCAGAGCGTGGGTGTGTCAATTTCAATTCGGACAGGACTATGGCCGTCGGGCGGTTTGCGGCTGCTGGCAGTTGCCATGATGCTGTGCTTGCTGGTCTTCGGTTGGGCCGCCACCGCCCCGGCACAGGTAAACACCGCCACTCTCTCGGGAACCGTTTCCGATCCGCAAGGTCTACCTGTCAAGGGCGCAAAGGTCACCATGACCAACGCCGGTACCGGCGCCCAACGCACTTCCGTCACGGATGATAGCGGGCGCTACAATCTCGTCGGACTGCCACCCGGCCAGTACAAAATGACGGTGGATGGCGGCGCCAACTTTTCAGTCTATGAAAACGCTTCCGTCGTTCTCACCGTCGGCGAGAGCGCCACATTTGATCCCCGTCTGGACATCAAAGGTGTGGCGCAGTCGGTGACCGTTTCAACGGAAACGACGCCCATCGAGACCACCAAATCCGACGTCTCGCAAACCGTTGAGCAGCGCCGCATCGACAATCTCCCCATCAACAGCCGGAGTTATATCAATTTCACCCTGACGAATTCCCAGACCACCCGCGACATGGCGCCCACGATCGGCCCCGCTCCTAACAGCGGCCTGAGCATCGGCGGCGCACGCGCCCGTGGAACCGCCGTCAGTGTCGACGGTGCAGACGCCGTCGACAACTCCATCAACGCCATTCGCTCGACCCTCTCTCAAGAGGGCATACAGGAGTTTCAGCTCATTCTAAGCAACTACAACGCCGAGTATGGCCGCGCCAGCGGCGGTGTCATCAACATCGTCAGCAAGAACGGCACCAACGAATTTCACGGTAACGCCTTTGGATATTTCCGCAATAAGGCCTTTCAGGCGCGCAATCCTTTTTCCGGGCAAGTGGATCCCGTCACCGGAAATCTCGATCCCGTCAAACAAGCCTATACTCGCACACAGAGCGGCCTCACCTTTGGCGGTCCGCTCAAGAAAGACAAGACGTTTGTTTTTTTCTCCTACGAGTATACGCAACGTCAAGAATCCGGTTTCACGAGCATCGGCCTTGGAAATTTCGGACTAAAAACGGGGATCGTCTCACCCTGCATTCCCTTTCCACTCAGCATGACGCCCGACCAGTTGGCGTTTTACCAGGGCGCCTTCGCCGCCGCCGGCTGTTCTGCGCCGCTCGAACAAGCTGCTGCCCTTACCGCCGCTTCGTCAAACGTCGCCGTGAACGCCGATATGAACAAGAACGTCGACGGGACCACGGTGCCTATTTCTTCCGCTCTGTTTGGAATTCCCGCAGCCCTGGGCTCCAAATTCTTCCCCATCCCCGTGCCTTGCCCTCTCGGAAAGCAGGTCAACAGCGTGGTGTGCCTCCCGGTCGGGGCCGGTGTCCCCTTGGGTATTGGCACAGGTCTCGTCCCGCTGCCTTCTTCATCCGATGGTCATTTCCACTATGTGCCATTGAATTCTATTCGGGGAAATTATCCGGCTATGGAGAAGACCAGCTTGTGGTCTGCCCGGCTCGACCATCACTGGAACAATCGCAACAACTCTTTCCTCCGCGTCGGCGTTTCTCCATCATTGGTAACCGGCCTTCCGTCTACATCGCAGAATCAGGTCTTTGGTCAGAATTCCGGTACCCGTGCAGGCTTGAGCCAAACCCGCGACCTGAACTTCACATTTCAGCATGACACCATCGTCAGCGATACCGCGTTTAATGAGTTTCGCACGCAAGTCGCCCGCCGCGGAATCCACTTTGGTTTTTCACAACTTCCTGGCGGCGACCTGATCGCCGTCAATATTCCTGGGACCGGGTATTTTGGCCGGGAACCGTATTCTCCCGTCGACCGCATCGAGCGCCGCTTTGAATTCACGGACAACGTCAGCCTCGTTCGCGGCAAGCACACTTTCAAAATGGGCGCTGATCTAAATCTCATTCAACTCCGTTCCAAAAAACAGCAAATCTTTCAGTTGGATTTTGGCGGCGACGTCAACTTTGGCGGGATCTCCATCGGAGCCGGTGTTCCCAATACGACCGGTCTGCAAGCTTACGGTCTCGGAATCCCGCAGTCTTACATCCAGGGAATCGGAAGTTCCAACAATCCCTTCGACAATATCCCTATGGGATTTTTCATCCAGGATAATTGGCGTATGAACCGGCACCTGACCGTCAATTACGGTGTGCGCTATGACGTCGAAATCAGCCCGCTATTCGCGCCCGGAACGGCTCTAAATGCCGCCGCGGAACAGGCTCTCGGTGTTGTCGAAGGCATTCCTCGCGATTACAACAATTTCGCTCCCCGGATAGGATTGGCCTGGGATCCCGCGGGCAACGGCAAGACGGTCATCCGCGCCGGTTATGGCCTGTTCTATGACCATCCGCTGTTGGCTACTGCTTTCGACGCCGTGACGGCCGACGGTGGCCGCTCCGTGCAGCTGCTCTCTATTGGCAGCACGGCCTCCGCTTGTGGCCTGCTGCCCCCACCGGCCCCTCCCGTATGCGGATCGGGTTTTGATTCACCGGCAAACCTCAACGGCTCTTCCATTTTCCAGGGCGCGCTGAACGCGCTTCCGAGCATGTTTTACCTGCCCAATCAGCAGCGATTCGATCCTCTTGCGTCTGGTTCGCTCTTCGCCAATCAGAACTATCTGACCGCAGGATTCCCCCTTCCGATTCTGCCCTTCACGCTTCCGTTGGGGAAGAACTTCGTCTACGGTTACGCAAACCAGGCGAATTTGACGCTCGAACGTGAAATCGCGGGCTCCTGGAAATTCAGCCTGGGATACCAGCGCTCCCGCGGGATACACCTGAACCATGCGCAGGATGTAAACAGCACGGATCCCCGTCTGCTCGCGCAGAACACGTTCAACGCCGTAGCCTCGGGACTCAGGGTTTCTAACCCGCTCGCTGTTGTCGTCCCAAGTGGCGCGCCGAATACCTGCGTCAATACGGGTACCGGCAGTGTTTTCCTGATCGCACCGAGCGCCTTAGGCAAGGGTTTCGCGGCGCCAAACTGCAACCCGGCAGCGGCAGTCGGATTCGTGGGCACGTCGGCCTTTTTCAACTTCTTCCGCCCCTCCGGCCCCAACCCGTCGTTCGCTGGTCTAGTCGCGCCCGGGCAGCCGCTTGCTGTCGGATACGCAACTCAAGTGGCGCTGGCAACGGCGGCGGGATATCCGAAAGGTTTCGGCGTTCCCGTTCCTTTCAACAGCGTTGACGCGCAGCTCTCCAATGCAAGCTCCTGGTACAACGCTTTGACCTTTAACCTCTCAAAGCGTTTCTCCCATGGCTTCGAGCTGCTTTCCAGCTATACATGGTCCCATTCCATTGACGACGCAACCGATTTGCAATCCCCTCTCGAACCGCAAGACAGCCGCTTCCTCAACTTGGAGCGTTCCAATTCCGTGAACGACCAGCGGCACCGCTGGGTCAACAGTGCCGTTTTCCAATCCGCCGGGGCCAAGTCCGGCGATGGTTTCTTCAAGCGCCTGAGTGCCGATTTCACTTTTTCCCCCATCATCGAGTACTCATCCGGCAGGCCGTTCAACGTCATTACTGGCGAAAACACGCGTCTCGACTTCAGCACGTCAACGGGACGTCCATCGGTTGGCGGAGCCACCTCCTCGCCCTTTATCCCCGGCGCAACCTTCGCTCCGCCCGACGTCTGCCTCAACAACGACGGCACAACATTTAAAGTGCCCCTTGTTGCTCCGCCTGGTGGCTGCGACGGAAACCTCGGCCGGAACGCCTTCACGTCCCCCAACTTTTTCCAGGTGGATATGCGCATTTCCCGGCGCATCCCCCTCGGCGAGCGCTTCAAGATCGATCTCATCGCCGATGCCTTCAACCTCCTTAACCGCACCAACATTGCCGCCGTCAACCAGCTTTGCGATCCCTTGGCCGGCTCGACCTGTAGCGCGGGCCAGCCCACGGCTTCTTACGACGCGCGCCAGTTCCAGTTCGCCCTTAAGCTGAGCTGGTAAAGAAATAGTCCAGGAGCGAACAGTTAACAGTTCCGAGTTCGAAGCAAAAAGGGCTCCCTGGCAAAACCGGGGAGCCCTTTTCCCTTTAGCAACCGGCAACTACGGCTCCTTACTTGCCGCCGATCCTCCCTTCTCCCGTTCAACTGTCAACTGTCGACCTCTGCTAAAGTAGTAGCATCATTCTCGCTAGGGAAATGAAACTCGTATGAACGCATTCCTGATCGCCGGCGTGATTCTTGTAGCCATCCTGGTGCTGTGGCAGGCTCTGCAGAGCCTGCAAACACGCCAGAAGAGTGGCGCTCTCGAATCTCAGATGAACGAATTGCGCCGCGACCTGCAAACCATCGCCACGTCGCAGGCTTCGAGCACTGGACAATTGGAAACCATAGCCAAGGGCGTCTCGCAACGCCTCGATAGCGTGGCCCCCGCCTTACAGGAAGCCATCAAAAACTCCGCTCAGATTACGGGCCAGATGACTTCCGACGCGCAAACAAAAATGGCCGACGAGCTTAAAAACACCCGCGATCAGATCAGCCAGATTCAGCGCCAGCTCGGCGAAGTCCAGCAAGCCGGAAAACAGATGTCCCAAACCGCGCAAACGCTCGAAGGCATTTTGGGCGGCGCCAAGTCGCGTGGTTCGCTCGGCGAAGTGGCCCTCGAACGCTTGCTCGAGGATTCCCTTCCGTCTTCGCAGTACGTGATGCAATTCCGCTTCTCGAGCGGAGAAGCCGCCGACGCCGTCATTAAGCTTCGCGACAAAAAACTGATGGCTATTGACTCGAAATTTCCTCTCGATGCCTACCGCAGAATCAGCACGGAAGGCGACGAAGCGCGCCGCGCCTTCGCCACCGCCGTAAAAGGACACGCCGACGCCATCAGCAAAAAATACATCGTCCCCGATGAAGGCACGCTCGATGTCGCATTGATGTTCGTCCCCTCGGAAAGCGTCTACTACGAACTCCTGCAAACATCCGACAACAAGGGGCAGCCGCTCGATGCTTATTGCCGCGATCAAAAGGTCATCGCTGTTTCACCGAATACTCTTTATGCGCATCTTTGC
>Ga0137395_10000927_pt1 | contig 13026 bp, 13 predicted proteins | sample czobulk216metaG_FD_108283 | JGI IMG/M metagenome (GOLD analysis project Ga0137395, IMG submission 108283) | Vadose zone soil microbial communities from Angelo Coast Range Reserve, California, USA - czobulk2.16 metaG | ecosystem: Environmental > Terrestrial > Soil > Vadose zone | place: USA...
CGTGGACGCTCAGGACAAGGTGGCAGCGCATGCCGGCCATCACGTGACCGTCAAGGGCACGGTGGACGGCGAGACGCTCAAGCTCACCAGCATTGACATGGCCGCCGCAGCAACCAAGTAAATCTTCAACAATTGTTAGAAGCGGGCGTCCCGTCGGGGCGCCCGTTTTGTTTTGTGCGGCGATGTATTTCCGTTACGATATTGTGCTGCCATGTCCACGCTTCTCATTCACGCCGGCCGCGCGCTCACTCCCACCGCTGAAATCAACGATGCGGGCATCCTGATCCGTGAAGACGTCATCGAGGCCATTGGCCCCCGTTCATCGATGACCCTCCCTGCGGGGGCAGAGGAGATTCGCGCGGCGGACAAGACAGCCGTTCCCGGCTTTATCGACGTGCACATTCACGGAGCTGGCGGCCACGACGTCATGGAAGGAACCGCCGCGGCGTTACAGACCATCACTAAGAAGGTCTCGGAATACGGCACTACGTCTCTCCTAGCCACCACGGTAACCGCCGATGCTGACCAAACTGTCCGTTCGGTCGAGGGAATCGCCGGCTACATCGCCCGGCAGCACGAAACGGACGAACCCCGCGCGGAAGTCCTGGGAATTCATTTCGAGGGTCCGTTCATCAGCAAACAGCGACGCGGAGTGCATCCTTCCGATCAAATTCAGCTGCCGTCGGCGGAGACGCTCAGCCGCTTCCTCAAGGCCGCGGCGGGGAACGCCAGAATTTTGACGATTGCGCCGGAAGTGCTTGGGGCTGCTCCGTGCATCGATGCCGCACGAGAAGCTGGCCTAGTCGTTTCCATGGGGCACACTGACGCGACTTACGAACAAGCCCGCGCAGCCATGGCCCGTGGGGCGCGCAGTGCAACCCATGTCTTCAACGCTATGCGCCCGTTCTCACATCGCGATCCAGGTGTGATCGGTGCCGTGCTAACTTCGCCGGACGTCAATGCAGAGTTGATCGCTGATGGTGTGCACGTCGAAGAAGCCGCCATGAAGCTGCTTCTCCTCGCCAAGGGAGCCGCGCACGTTACGCTGGTGAGCGACGGCCTTTCTGCAACGGGTATGCCGGACGGGAAGTACATGCTCGGCGGCTTCGAGGTCACGGTCACGGGCGGCGTCTGCCGTAACGCCGACGGAGTGCTGGCGGGCAGCACGCTCACGCTGGACCGCGCGCTGCGCAATATCGTGGCGCTCGGAATACCCTTGCCGGACGCCGTGCGAATGCTGACGCTGAATCCCGCCACATTACTCGGAATCGAATTCAAAAAAGGCTCACTGCGCGTGGGAGCAGATGCGGATGTCTTGCTGCTCGATGGAGGATTGCACCTGGCAGGAGTGTGGGCCCGCGGCGTTGCCCTGAATTAGGGGTTGAGCGGAATGTTGAGTTCCTCGGCCAGTTGCTCCGCATCAAAGGGGCTGCAGGCAAAGTAACGCCCGCCGACTTCGATCGTTGGCACCTTGCGTTTCCCGTCGTTGGCCCTGATGACGATTTCTTCTCCGGACGGATCTTCTTCGATGTTTACTTCGCGAAAGGCAATTCCGCGTTCCCTCAAGAACGACTTGGCGCGCCAGCAATCGGGGCACCAGGTGGTGCTGTACATGGTGATGAGTTCCATCGTTCGGTCAATTCCACCCGATTAGATGCGAGCGGCGGAGGGAGGTCGCAAGCAGAGCGGCGTCTGAAGCAATCGAGGATGCTTCACGATCCTGATACAAGAGCGCTGCGCCGCTTGGTGGCTACCTGGATGCGGATCAGCGCGCGCTGCAACGCAATGCTGGCGCGGTCCCAATCGATGTTCGGATCGTTCGCGGCTAGGCGCTTTTCGGCGCGGGCCAGCGCGTCCTTGGCGCGCTGCAAGTCGATCTCTTCCGCGCGCTCGGCCGTTTCCGCAAGTATAGTGACGCGGTCTGAAAGAACTTCGGCAAATCCGCGAATGATGGCGATATGTGCGGATTCCTTCCTGCTTGTATCGTGATAGCTAAGCTCGCCGATCCCCAGTTCTGTCATGAGCGGCGCGTGCCCCGGCAAGATACCCAGATACCCGTTCTCGCCGGGCATCTGCACTTCGACCGTCTTCTCGCGGAGCAATTGCTTCTCCGGCGTGACGATCACCAGATCAATGGCGTCGGGCAACATTTTTCCTTACGCGCTCGCTTTCATTTTCTCGGCTTTCTGAAGGGCTTCATCAATCGTGCCGACCATGTAAAATGCCTGTTCCGGAACGTCGTCGTACTTCCCTTCCACGATTTCCTTGAAGCTGCGGACCGTGTCTTCGATCTTCACGTATTTTCCTTCGAGGCCGGTAAATTGCGCCGCGACGAACATCGGTTGTGAAAGGAATTTCTCGATCTTGCGTGCCCGCGCCACGGTGCGCTTGTCTTCATCGGAGAGTTCTTCGATGCCCAGAATGGCGATGATGTCCTGCAAGTCCTTGTAGCGCTGAAGAATCGATTTCACCCCGCGCGCGACGGCATAGTGCTCCGCACCGACGATGCGCGGATCGAGAATGCGCGAAGAGCTGGCCAGCGGATCGACGGCCGGATAGATGCCGCGTTCCACGATCTGCCGGCTGAGGTTGGTTGTAGCATCCAAGTGTGCAAACGTCGCGGCCGGAGCAGGGTCCGTGTAGTCGTCCGCTGGAACGTAAATGGCCTGCACGGAAGTGATCGAGCCGCTCTTGGTCGAAGTGATGCGCTCTTGCAATTCGCCAATTTCCGTGTTGAGGTTCGGCTGGTAACCGACAGCGGAAGGCATGCGCCCGAGAAGTGCAGAAACTTCCGAACCGGCCTGCACAAAACGGAAAATGTTATCAATGAACAGCAGTACGTCGAGGTGCTCCTGATCGCGGAAGTATTCGGCAACCGTAAGACCAGTGAGGCCTACGCGGAGGCGCGAGCCGGGTGGCTCGGTCATTTGGCCGTAAATGAGCGCGGCCCGCGATTTCTCCGAATTGCCCGGTACAATCACGCCGCCTTCAGACATTTCCAGCCACAGGTCGTTGCCTTCGCGAGTGCGCTCGCCCACGCCCGCGAACACGGAAACGCCGCCGTGCTTCATCGCGACGTTGTGAATCAGCTCCATGATGAGAACGGTCTTGCCGACGCCTGCACCGCCGAAGAGGCCGATCTTGCCGCCTTTCAAATAAGGCTCGATCAGATCGACGACTTTGATTCCTGTCTCGAACATTTCGAGAGTGGTGGATTGATCTTCGAGCGATGGCGCCGGGCGATGAATTGGGTAGTGAGTATCGCTCACGATCGGGCCGAGCTGATCGACGGGCTTGCCGAGAACATTCATCACGCGGCCGAGTGTCGCGCGTCCCACGGGAACCTCGATCCCTTTTCCGAGATCGTGCGCTTTCATGCCGCGAACCATGCCCTCGACAGGCTCCATCGCGATGGCGCGGACGCGGCCTTCGCCGAGGTGCTGCTGCACTTCTGCCGTCACATCAAGGGGCTCTGGCACGTTGTAGCCTTCGCTGGTAATGCGCACGGCGTTATAAATCGCCGGGAGGTGCCCCGCTTCAAACTGAATGTCCATGACGGGGCCGATGACCTGTACGACGTGCCCCACGCCTGCGTATTTCTCTGCCATGCTGCTTTCTCCTAAGCGCCGTAGGAAGCGCCGCTGACGATTTCGATAATCTCTTTGGTGATGGCCGCTTGCCGCACTTTGTTCATGTGCAGGGTCAACGCCTCGATCACGTCACCGGCGTTTTTCGTCGCCGATTCCATCGCGGTCATGCGCGCCGCGTGTTCCGCTGCGGAAGACTCGAGCATCGCGCGGAGAATTTGCGTTTCAATGTAGCGCGGCAGCAACTTGCCGAGAAGTTGCTCTACGGGTTGTTCGTAGATGTAGCCCACCTGCGAATTCGCGCTTTCGGCGGCGGATTCTTCGTCCGCATGAACGGCTTCCACTGGAAGCAGCTTGGCGGTCACCAGATTCGGAGTCATCACCGTCTTGAATTCGCTGAACACGATGTAGACCGAATCGATCTCTTCTTTGGCATAAAGTTGTGTCACCAGCGAAGCGATCTCCCGCGCGGTCCCAAAATCCACACGCGCGAGAACATTGACGTATTCCGCGATGATGCTGAATCCCGCTTTTTTCAGTGAGTCGCGCCCTTTTTTGCCGACCGGAATCGTCGAAAGTTTCTTGCCCTTGTTGGTGCGAAAGAAATCCTGGGCTTTGCGTAAGATGTTGGCGTTGAAAGCGCCTGCCAGACCGCGTTCCCCTGTCAAGACGAGCGCGAGAATCCGCTCCTCGGAACCCCTCGCCAGCAGCGGGTGCTCGGGCTCAGCGATGCGCGACATGATGGAACGCAACATCCGCGCAAGTTCCTTGGCGTAAGGCCGCGCCGCGATGGCCGCTTCCTGCGCTCGCCGCAGCCGCGCTGCAGCGACGAACTTCATCGCGCGCGTAATCTGCTGGGTATTCTTCACCGAGCGGATGCGTCGCCGGAAATCGAGAAGTGTGGCCATCGTTATTCGCTAAGTGCCAATCGTTACTTCGCAGCCGCAGCAACCGCCGCTGCAAAACGTTCCTTGAAAGCGTCAACGGCGGTCTTGACTTCCGCCTTGATGCCGTCGTCGAGAGCCTTCTTCGTTGCGATATTCTTCAGTATCGAGGGATAATTTGTTTCAGCAAATTGCAGGAATTCGCGCTCAAACCGCCGCACTTCCCCTACCGGCACGGCGTCCAGCATGCCGCTTGTCGCCACGTAAAGAATCAGCACTTGCTTTTCCACCGTCAGCGGCACGTACTGATCCTGCTTCAGGACCTCCGTAAGCCGCTGGCCGCGCGCGAGCTGTCCTTGCGTGACCTTGTCGAGCTGATCGGAGCCAAACTGCGCGAAAGCCGCAAGCTCGCGGTACTGTGCCATGTCCAGCCGCAGCGAGCCGGCCACCTGCCGCATGGCCTTGATCTGCGCGTTGCCGCCGACGCGGCTAACAGAGATTCCCACGTTGATGGCCGGACGAATACCGGCATTGAAAAGGTCGGCTTCGAGATAAATCTGGCCGTCAGTGATTGAGATGACATTCGTCGGAATGTAAGCGGAGACATCGCCAGCCTGCGTCTCAATGACGGGAAGTGAGGTAAGCGAGCCGCCGCCGAGCTTGTCGTTCAATTTTGCCGCGCGTTCGAGCAACCGGGAGTGGAGATAGAACACGTCACCGGGAAAAGCCTCGCGCCCCGGTGGCCGCCGCAGGAGTAATGAAATCTCGCGGTACGCCTGCGCGTGCTTGGAAAGATCGTCGTAGAACGTAACGGCGTGCCGCTTGGTATCGCGAAAAAATTCGCCCATGGCGCATGCGGCATAAGGCGCGATGTACTGCAACGAAGCCGGCTCCGCGGCGGAGGAAGTGACGACGATGGTGTAGTCCATCGCGCCGGCATCGGTAAGCGTCTTCACCACCTGCGCAATCGTCGAGCGCTTCTGCCCAATGCCGCAGTAAATGCAAATGATGTCGCCGCCCTTTTGATTGATGATGGTGTCGAGAATGACCGCGGTTTTGCCAGTCTGCCGGTCCCCGATGATCAGCTCACGCTGCCCGCGGCCAATCGGAATCATGGAGTCGATGGCTTTGATGCCGGTCTGCAGCGGCTCGCGAACTGGTTGGCGGTCCAGCACGCCCGGCGCAATCTTCTCGAGCGGATTGCGCTGCTTCGTCGCGATGGGGCCTTTGCCGTCTACCGGCTGGCCCAGCGGGTTCACCACGCGGCCCACAAGCGCTTCGCCCACCGGCACGGACATAATCGTATTGGTGCGCTTGACGACGTCGCCCTCTTTCAACTCCTGCGATTCGCCGAGCAGCACCACGCCGACTTCTTCCTCCTCGAGGTTCAGCGCGATGCCAAAAACGTTGTGCGGAAAGGCCAGCATCTCGCCGGCCATGACCTTCTCGAGTCCATGAACGCGCGCAATGCCGTCGCCGACACTGATGACCGCTCCGACTTCGTCGACCGAAACGGTCTGCTCGTAGTTCTCAATCTGCTCGCGCAGAATCTTGCTGATTTCGTCCGCTTTAATGTTCGCCATGCCTGCTCCGTCGTTTCGGTCCCGGTCTAATGTTGGCGCCGGGTTTTAGACCGGCCTTTCTGCGAATCCTTGCTTACTCGGCCGCCAGGCGCGCGCGCATCTCATTCAACCGGCTGCGCAACGAACCATCGTAGATCGTGTCCCCGATCCGCACTACCGCGCCGCCCAATAACGCCGGATCGAGCGCGTACTTCGCTTCAATTTTCCTGCCCGTCAGCCGCGCCAGCGTCGCCGCCATTTCTTTCTTCTGTGCTGCGCTCACTTCCACCGCGGTGGATACTACCGCTTCGGCAACTCCTTGGCGCTGCCGGATAACTTCATGAAACGCAGCGATCACTTCCGGAATCAGCTGCGTGCGCCGGTGGTCCGCGATCACCAGGAGAAAATTGCGAATGATCTTGCTCGCCCCAAGCCGGGCCACGATTTTCTCGATCACCGCGTGCTTGGCCTCAGTGCTCACCGCCGGGCTCGCCAGAAACGTGCGCAGCTCCGCGGATTGAGCGTAAGCCGCGGCAAACTCGTGCAATTGCTTGGCAGCCGGCTCGGCTGCGCCTTGCGCCAGCGCGATGTCCGCCATCGCGTTCGCATACTGGAGGCTCGCGGACTTCAATTCGGCCTCCCTTCAAGACTCTTCACAAAGTTGCTGATGAGCGACTCCTGCGCTTTTGGAGTGAGTTGCTTCGCGAGCAGGGATTCCGCGCCATCCACCGCAAGATTTGCCGCCAGCGCTTTCAACTCCAGCCGTGCGGCGCGCTCCGTAGCTTCGATTTCCGCCTTTGCGGCTGCCGCGATTTTCTCGGCATCACTCTGCGTTGCGGCACGGAGGCGTTCCACTTCCGCGGCAGCCTCCTTCTCGGCGTGAGCACGAAGCTCCGCAACTTCCTTCTCGAGATTCAGAAGCCTGGTTTCCGCTTCGCGAAGCTGCGCGTCAGCCGCGGCTTTGGCATTAGTGGCGTTGGTAATCGCCGAACTTATGGTTTCCGCCTTCTTCCGGAATACCGGCGGGAGCAATTTGCCAAAGACCCACACGATCACGCCGGCAACGATCGCAAAGTTGATCCACTTGAAGATTTCCGTCGCGTGCTCGGTTGCCGCGTTGCCGCCTTCCTCCGCAGCGTGCGCGCCAGCAGCGGCGAAAAGCAACACCAACAGCATGGCTCCGGCAAAGCAAAACGGACGATTTCCTGTCATCGAGCCTCTCTCGCGGGAGCGCCGGGACGCGGCGGAGCTTCGAGCATGCGTCGCGCAATTTCAGCGGAAAGTTCGGCAACAGTTGCCTCAACGTCGCGCCGGGCAGCAGCAAGTTCCGCCGCCGCGCGCGTTTTCGCTGCGCTGACTTCGCCCGCAGCGCGCGTTCGCGTTTCCTTCGTCTCGGCGGCACGTTCGTCGAGTAGCTTCTTCCTCGCGGCTTCCTGCTCGGCGTATACCTTTTCACGCGCCTGTTTTAAAGCCTCCCGATACTGCTTCACCTTCTCTGCCGCCGCAGCCTCGGCCGCTTCCGAAGCCTTCTCTGCCCCCACCGTTCGGGCATCCCGCTCTGCCATCACCGCCAGCAGCGGTTTGAAGAAAACTGCCCGTAAGATGAAGTAAAAAAGGAGGATAATCAGGACTGTAGGCACAGCCTGAAGGAACAGTTCGCCTAGCTGGTGACCGATCGTCTGCATCGAAATGGGATCGCCTAAATTCCGTCAACTGTGGCCGCCAACCAGCCATCAGGTTGGCAGCCGCGCTCCAACCCCGTAGGAGCGCACGGTGGGCTTCTTGCTGCCGTCTCGAAACAGTATTTTATAGCATCCGCGGCCGCATTCCGTCAACGCGACGCGAGCGCTCACTTTCCGTAAATCAGCAGGTGAAATGTTCCCGGAATGGGAGCCGGATTCGGGTGCGGCCGTTCCGCTGTTGGCGCGGGAGGTGGCCCAAAGTCCGCTGTCGTCAAGTACAGGTTGTGGGTTTTTGAGTCTAGCGCCATGGTCTTTGCGCCGTACTCGGTCTTCACCGTCTCGACCTCGCTAAACTTATCAGGCGAGTCTTCATGGAAGATGTGGACCAGGCCTTCCCGTGTCGAGACAAAGATCAGCCCCGTGTCCGCCTCATAAACATTCGCATCAGCTCCGGCGCTGATAGGAAACGACTGGATCACCTTCCCACTGTCCGCGTCCAGAATCACCAGCTTCTGCGGGTTGCGGCCCGCCGCGAAAAGCCGCCGGTGCTCGCGGTCCATCGCCAGGGCCGTCGGTTGCCCGGCCGGTGCCACCGGCCACCGCGACTTGATAGTCAGCGTACTGGAATCGATCGCTACCACCTCATTCTTGTCTTCAATATTGTTGTAGATCATTCCCTTGCCATCGGCCACCGCAAACTCCGGACCGCCGCCCATTGCGATGGACTTCACAACCGTTCCGTTCGCGGGGTCAATGACCGTCGCGCTCTTCGGGTCACCGTTGAACACAAAAACGTGCTTCGACACCGGATCGTAAATTATGGAGTCGGCGTCTTCTTCACCCTTAGCCTCCCCGGTCACCTTCAAGCTCGCCATGTCGAAAATCACCGTCTTGGCGGCCCCGCCATCGCTGATGAATCCTTTGCCCAGTTCCTCCACCAGCGCTATTCCGTGGCACTGTTTCAATCCCCCAATCGTTCCCACAACGGCGCCGCTGTCGGCATCCGCCACTTTTACCTCAGTACCGTGCGATGCGTACACGCGCCTTGCATGAGAGTCAACCGTCAGATAGTCAAAATACTCTCGCCCGCCGCCCGCAGCGGCGCCGAGAGGAGCTTTCTTCAGCAAGTGGTAATGCACAGCTGGCGGACTTGCCAGCGCAAGAATTCCGAGAAGCAGAAGCGACAAACAACCCGCGATACGGCCCAGATCTCTAAGACGCATGGAAATTCTCCTTTTTGAGCCGGGTGATGGAATCGGGGGTGCCTCTGTCCTGGCACGCCCTCCACCTGGCCAATGCTCGCTTGCGTCTGCGGATTGTACTCCAATTCCAGGGCTTGTACTTCGATTGAACCGGGAAGGGCTCGAGTCTCTTGTTTCGGATCGCCAGACTTCTTTATTGCTTCGATTGAGCCCCGGTTTCGAACGGCATGTCGTATACGTAGCGGATGACGCGCGGCGTGTTGTTGCGGCCCACAGTCATGTGCAGTGTTTCATAGAGTTGCCGGCCATCTTCGGACAGTTCAAACGTGCGGCTCATCTTGTTTCCGAGAGGATCTTTTTCATCGCTGACCAGCCGGTTCCCGTCAAACTTGGCAGCGACCTCCTGATAATTTTCATCTTTGGATTTCTGTAATTTTCGCCCATCGGTCATGAACGCACGCTTGCGGTCGCGATCGTCCACCAGATCCACTTCCGCGCCGGTCATCGAAAACGAAATCTTTCTTGCCGGCGTAAGGAGTTCGCGCATCTTCTCCCGCTGTTCATCGCTTTCTCCGCCGCCGCGCCTCCCGCCATAGCCTCCGCCCCCGCCGGGATACCCGCCGCCCATCGGTCCGCGTCCGCCGCCACCACCAGAGCCTCGAGACTCTTGCCGCCTTTTGCTCGGGTCGTCGCTATCATCTGGATTGAACTTCCACGCGCCTAGTATGGTTGTGCGCGGCGGCGGCGCGGAATTCGTAGCGTTCGCTCGACCGGCGGGAGCAGGCTGCGACGGCGCTGCCGTTATCGGCCCCGACGGCGATTGTGCCGAAGCCCCTCCAGCGCTCAGGAGCCCAGCCACCACAAGGCCCGTCAGAACCGTCAATTTAAAAGAATAGAAGGCTTTCATAAGCGATCCCGAATTCCCGGTGTTTCTCCCTTATGCATTCCTCTGGAGCATGAAAAGAGTTCCCTGGCTTAGATGCCGCAGACTCTTGAATTGCTTGACTGAAATTTGTCCAATTCGCAGTATCCTGTCTGTACGAGCCGTTCCCACGGCTCCAAGAAAAAATGTCCCTTCCTCGGATTTCATCTGACTCGCGCGTGCGTAGCCGCTTCGCGGGGTGTTTGCTCGGCGGCGCTATCGGCGACGCGCTCGGCGCTCCCGTTGAGTTTCTGGACCTCGATGAAATCGTCCGCGCCTACGGCGAACAAGGAATCCGGGATTACGCCCCTGCCTACGGAAAACTGGGCGCCATCACCGACGACACGCAGATGACGCTCTTCACCGGCGAAGCCGTGCTCTCCGCGCATGTCGCCGCCGCTCTTCAAAGCCACGAGCCGGACTTTTTCCGTGCCGCCGCCGCATCCTACGGCCGCTGGCTGCTGACCCAGGAAAATTCCCGCTTGCTTTCCTCGGCAGGCGCAAAAGTAAGCTGGCTCCTCGAGCAGAAAAGACTTTTCAGCCGCCGCGCTCCCGGAACCACCTGCCTGTCCGCTCTGCAATCCAGCCGCGGCAAAGTCACTCGCGCCACGAACGACAGCAAAGGCTGCGGCGGGGTGATGCGCATTGCTCCCCTGGGCATGTATTTTGCGCATTGCCTTAGCCGCGAACAGCATCGCGAACGCCAGCTTCCGGACATCTTTTCAACCGGAAGCGACCTCGCCGCCATCACGCACGGCCATCCGAGCGGCTGCCTCAGCGCCGGCGCACTTGCTGTCATTGTCAGCCTCGTGCTGGCCGGCAATGCTCTCCCCGACGCTATTCACGCGGCAAAGGGAGAACTGCGAAAACATCCTTCCCACAAGGAAACTCTGGCCGCCATCGAGAAAGCGGAAAAGCTGGCAAAATCCCGCCCTCGCGAGCGCGGCGCTTTGCGCGAGCTCGGAAAAGGATTCGTTGCCGAGGAAGCCCTGGGAATGGGGCTCTATTGCGCGCTGGGCGCTGAGGATTTTGAAGACGGAATCATTCTCGCCGTAAATCACAGCGGAGACAGCGACTCGACCGGCTCGATCACCAGCAATCTTCTCGGCGCCGCAGCCGGAGTCGAATCCATTCCTGATCGCTGGCTGGCCCCTCTCGAATTGCGCGCCACCATCGAGGCCCTCGCCGACGATCTCGCAGCCTTCCCCGAATGGCGTCTCCGCACCGAGCATGATGCTGCAGAACGCGCCTTCTACGCCACGCGTTACCCAATCACTTGACGTGTCCTCGACTGTAATGCGCACGCAGAAGAGTTTTTCTTTGTAGGGGCGCAGCTTCAAGCGGCGCTTTTATTTCAACACTTGAAATAACCCCGTCACTTGCGGAAGCAGCGCCAGCGCCCCAAGCTCGCGAAAGCGCGCTGCCCGCTGCCGGTAACCGTGCTCGCCCGCAGCAATAATGGCCATGAACGGCACACCGGCATCCCGCGCCGCCAGCGCATCGTCTATGTTGTCGCCCAGGTAGAGCGCCGTCGCCGGATCGCGTTTGCCGAGGATCTTCTGTAGCCCTTCCGGGTGCGGCTTCCTCTTCGCATCATCCATGGTAATGACCGAGCGAAAGTATTTTGTGGCCGGCCAGCGTTCGAACGTAAACGAAAACTCCTGCCGCGTGCGCCCGGTAAAAAGATTCAGCTCGAAGCGCCGCGCCAATCTTTCGATTTGCCGCGGCGTCACAATCAGCTTCTCGTTTCGAACGTTCCCCGGCTTCGCGCCGCTTCCCCAGTAGAATTTTTCAAACGCCGCGCGCGCTTCTTCATACGTCGCCGGATGCCCGAGCGACGTCACCCACGCCGACACCATGTTCCAGTCGTCGTTGAAGCCCGGCTTGCTCTTCCAGTGGTGCAATTCCGCGTACGTAACGCGCTTCCCCGTCAGGTGGCGGACCGTCTCGAGCGCCGACCGCCAGTACGTCCCGCGGACGTCCACCAGCACTCCATCCACGTCGAAGATCAGGATTTGCGGCCGCGGGATCTTTTTCATTTTCTTCAGAATCTCACCCGGTATCGTGGGCTTTCCCGTCAGCACGGAAGCAATGCACGCGGAAGTCCGAGAAAAATCCAAGAAGCAGAATAACACGGGCCTCGAGCGAGAAAGTTTCGGCAAGAGTCGGCAACCAGAAACCGCAGGCTTCGCGAGAAAAGAAAAAGCCGCACCCCGCTGTCGAACGGGGTGCGGCGGTGTTTAAGGTTTCTCAGACTGGTTTGGGCAAAATCCTTTGCGCTGCAGATCGCTCCGCCTTAATAGCTCAGCTCACGCTGCGTCACAATGTGATAGGGGAGCGACTGGTTGACAACCTGGTCCCAGCAACTGTCATATTGGACTGTGGCGCTGCCGCCACCGTTCCAGCCGAAGAATGGTTTGCCTGGCGGGTTGCTAGCGCCCAAAGCAATGTGTGTGCCGTACCCAGTAGCAGGGTACGCGCTTGGCCCTGTGGTGCCGGGGTTGCCGGTGGTCAGATTCGCGGCGAACATGGAGCCGTTAACCGTGGCGCTGCCGCCGCCATCTTTCACGATCGCACCTTCCCCGATCGCCAGGACGAGCCCGTTCCAGCTGAAGTTTCCGTGCAGGGTCAATACGCCGGTGACCAAGAGCACCCCTGATCCCGAGCCGCTGATGGAAACGTCGCCGTTGACGATGTTAACCACCGGATTGGTTGAGGTACCAAGGTTCGTGGGCACGGTGCCGTTGGGATAAACGTTGGGGCCTGCCGCGGTGGTCATCATGTTGACAAACGTCGTCAGCCCATCGACGGTCGTCAAGTCGACGGAGCCGGAGCTCAGCACGGAATACATGTTTGAGACCGCAGGGGCAGTCACATAAGGAGTGAGCGAAGCGTATTGAGTTGACCGATCGGGGGGCCCTTGCACGGCGGACGTTAAGGTACTCACGGACGGGTTGTCAAAGGATCCCAATGCAGGCTCGTTAACCGGCACCGGACAGGTCACTCCATTGATTGCACCGCCAGGATGAACGTTGGTGTCCGCGCCACTCACTGTGAAAGCAGCTGAGTTTGGCGGATTGAAGCTCGGTTGCGAACCATCAAAAACGAATGCTCCGGGTATGGTCGGAAAAGCGTTCTGGGCGACTTCGTATTGCATCATGCGACGTGAACCGCTCGAAGTCACTGC
>Ga0137395_10000928_pt1 | contig 13025 bp, 10 predicted proteins | sample czobulk216metaG_FD_108283 | JGI IMG/M metagenome (GOLD analysis project Ga0137395, IMG submission 108283) | Vadose zone soil microbial communities from Angelo Coast Range Reserve, California, USA - czobulk2.16 metaG | ecosystem: Environmental > Terrestrial > Soil > Vadose zone | place: USA...
CATCCTCGAGCACGTCGTCCTGGCGGGATCGCAGCGATTCCCAGTGCACGATCCGTTCTTCAGCATGACGCGACGTTCGCTCGCGACATTCATGAATGCGTTCACCAGCGCCGATTGGACCGCCTACCCGTTCAGCACCCGCAACGCCAAGGACTTCTCGAACCTGCTCGACGTCTACCTCGACGCGACCTTCTACCCGCGGCTGGAGCAGGACTCGTTTATGCAAGAAGGCATCCGATTCGAGTTCGAGGCACCTGACGACCCTCGCAGTGGGCTCCGCTACAAGGGCGTCGTCTTCAACGAGATGAAGGGCGCGCTTGCCTCGCCGGCAGCCGCGATGCAGCGGGCGATGGGCAAGGCGCTGTTCGCCGGGCTCACCTACGAGCACGTCTCGGGCGGCGACCCCGAGCACATCCCTGAGTTGACCTGGCAGAACCTGCGCGAGTTCCATGCGTCGCACTACCACCCGAGTAACGCGTACTTCTACACATACGGCGACCGCCCGCTCGAATCCACGCTGGACGCCATCGAGCGCAATGTTCTATCTCGATTCGAGCGCATCAGCGTCGACTCGTCGATTCCCGACGTCAAGCGAGGTTCTCGACCGAAGGGAATCACAGAGCCGTATCCGGCTGTTGCGGGCGAGGACAACTCGCGGCGCTCGCAGGCGCTCACGGCATGGGTCACAGTCCCGAGCTCCGACTCGTTCCGGCTGCTTTCGATGAAGGTGCTCACCGAGGCTCTGCTCAGTAACCCGGGATCCCCCCTGCGCAAGGCGCTCATCGACTCGAAGCTCGGTACCGCGATGGCCGACGGCACGGGGTTGCAGGACGACTACAAGGAGAGCGTCTTCGGCGCGGGCCTGAAGGACATCAGGACCGAGGACGCCAGCAAGGTGCAGGACGTCGTCCTCGAAACACTGACGAAGCTTGCGAAGGACGGTCTTGACGCGGAGCAGGTCGACGCCGTGATCCATCGCCTCGAGTTCGAGAAGCGCGAGCGCTCCAACGCCGGATTCCCCTACGCGCTGAAGGTCATGTTCAGCTGCCTTCCCGCCTACAACTACGGCGGGGACCCGTACGCGTCAATGAACTTCGACGCCGACCTGGATCGGCTGCAGCAGGAGAGAAAGAGCGGGGGCTGGTTCGAGGACGTCATCCGCACCGAGCTGCTCGAGAACTCGCATCGAGCGCTGCTCACGATCGTGCCCGACCCCGAACTCGAAGAGCGAAAGCGCAAGACTGAGCTGGAGCGCCTCGCCCTCATCGAGGCCACGCTGTCCGAGCCGGACCGCAACAAGATCGTCGAGGACGCGCTAAGGCTGAAATCCTCGCAGGACGCCAAGCAGGACCTGTCGGTGCTGCCCACTCTCGAGCTCACGGACATCCCGATGAAGTTCGAGGCGCTGGCGCCGAGGTCGACGTCCATCGGTGGCGCGGCCGTCGATTTCTACATCCTGCCGACCAACGGGGTCACGTACCTCGACATCCGATCCGACTTCTCGGTGCTCGCGCAGGAGGAGCTGGACCTGCTGCCGCTGTTTGGCCGCGCGCTCACCCAAGCGGGCGCCGCGGGTGAGGACTACGTGCAGATCGCTCAGCGGATCGCCGCGTACACCGGCGGTGTTGGCGCCGCCGCGCAGGTCCAGTCGCTGGCGTTGGTCGAAGACTTCGTGCAGTCCTTCATCGTGTCGGGCAGGGCCCTCGATCGCAACGTCAAGCCGTTCGTCGAGATCCTCTCCGACCTGACCTCGCGGCTCGAGATCGACCCGGCCCGGCTCAAAGAGATCATCGCGGAGACAGCGACCAGGCTCGAGAGCTCGCTGGCGAACCTGGGGTTCCAGTTCGCCATCCTCCTCGCGCAGTCCAAGCTCACCTCCGAGGGCGCGCTCAACGAGAGGTTGCAAGGAATCCGGATGCTCCACTCCATGCGCGACCTGGCGAAGCTCGACGAGCAGCAGCTCGGTCCGGTCATCGACACGCTCCAGACGATTCGCACGAAGCTCTTCCGGGCCGAGGCGATCCAGGTCGTTGTCACCTGCGAGGAGGCGACGGCGGCCACCGTCAGCGAGCACCTGGCGTCGCTTATCGGATCGCTGCCGGCACAGAAAGAGAAGACCCGAAGTCCGAAGCCGCCGGCCCAGGACCCCGTCCCTGAGGCGCGCATCGCTCCGGTGCCGGTGGCCTTCAATGTGCGCACCTTCAAAACGGTTCGCTACACGAATGCGGACGCTCCCACGTTGCTGGTCCTCGCCAACTACCTCCGGGACACGTTCCTCCACAAAGAGCTCCGCGAGAAGGGCGGGGCCTACGGCGGCTACGCGCAGGCCAGCACCGGCGCCGGTCTCTTCATGCTCGGCTCGTACCGCGATCCGAACATCATCAGGACCTACACCGTGTACGACCAGGCGGTGCGGTGGGTCCTCGACTCGCCCATCGAGGCGGAGCAGCTCAAGGAGGCGATCCTCGGCGCATGCGGCGATGTTGATCCGCTGGAGTCACCCGACATCAAGGGACGGCGCGAGGCTGTCAACAGGTTGACTGGATTCACGCTGCAGGAGCGCGAGCGATTCAAGCAGCGCCTGCTGCAGGTGACCGCGGAGGACCTGCAACGCGTGACCTCACGCTATCTCGCCAACGGGTCCGGGGTACAGGTGACGGTGGCCGGCGCGGACCTGATCGCGGCCGCGCGCAAGGAGCACCCCGAACTTTTCGCCGTAGTCGAGCCGGTCTAGAATCGGGCGACATGAGGTGGCGCAGGGAGTACTTCTGGCCCTCGGCCCTGGTCGTGATCGGCGTCTATCTCCTGCTCAGCAACCTCGGCGTGCTCGACTGGCTGCGTTTCGACATCGTGTGGCCTGTGCTCCTGATCCTGCTCGGCGCCTGGCTGATCATCAGGCGCCAGCGCCAGTAGGTTCGCCTTGAGCGCACGGACGCCCGGCTATCGATACCGGGGCCTGATCTGGCCCGCCGTGCTGATCCTGATCGGCGCGGTCGCCCTGCTAGTCAATACCAACTTGATCGCCGCCGATCGGTTGTATCGCCTCGGCGATCTCTGGCCGCTCCTGCTCGTAGTCATCGGGCTCGTGCTTCTCGTCACGCGCATGCCCATCTCCCCGAACGCATCGGCGATAGCCGCGGCTCTCATCCTGCTCGTGGCGATCGGGGGCTCGATCGCCTACGTCGCGGTGGGTCCGTCCGTGCCGACAGGAACCCAGACCATGGACACGACCGCACCAGGGGGCAAGCTCGACCATGGGGCGGTCGACATCACCGTCGGAGGCGCGACCCTGAAGATCACCGGCACCGATCTGGGAAGCGACCTTTTTCGCTCGCACATCGAGTACCAGGGCCCGCCGCCAGATGTAAGCGTCGGACGCTCGACGGGCCACATCGAGATCTCGCAGAACAGCGGATTTCACATCTTTGGTCCCCAGCGTTTCACGCTCGACCTGAAGCTCAGCTCGACCGTGCAATGGAGAATCGCGGTGCACAGTGGGGCTGCTAACGACACCTATGACTTCACGAAGCTGCAGCTCACATCACTGGAAGACGACACGGGTGCGAGCCGAGAGGACATCTCACTCGGCACACCGAAGGGAAATGTGCCCATCTCGGTCAACGGCGGGGCGCTCACCGTGCACGTGCACAGGCCGACCAACACCGCAGCCAGGGTTAACGTTTCGGGGGGAGCGGTCAGCCTCGATTTCGATGGTCAGCAGCATCACGCGGTCGGATCGATCAGCGCGGGGATCGAAGCCACTGACATGTTCTCCATCAGCGTCAGCGGTGGCGCCTGCACAGTCACCGTGGACCAGAACTCGCAAACGGGCTAGGCGAGCCGGCGTTCGAGGGCGGCGAGCCGCTCGGAATATTTCGACCGGGTAGGCTCACTGATCGCTTCGCGCAATCCGCGCGCAGCCAGATGGGCCATCGCCTGGAGCTCGACGTCAAGCAGCCCCGCCGCCTGGAGCACGGGCGGCAGCGCGGCGCACCTTTCGGCGCCGGCAAGGAGCTCCTCCTGGCTGACGCCCAACGCTGCAAGGCTCGGGGCCTCTGCTTCGAGCTTGTGTGATAGCGCGCTGAGCTCCTGTCCGCCTCGCTCTCGAGCTCGGTGCGCCCCGGCGCGGGCGACGGCGGCGCCGATGCGGGCTTCGAGGATGCGTTTGGCCGCTACCTCACCGGCCGCCACGGCCGGGCACAGTCCGACAAGCTGCTGCTCACCGACCCGTACACCTCGACGTTCGAGCTCGTCGACCACCGCTTGCGGCGATGTCTCTTCCAGGCGAAACAGGTTCATGGAGAGCTGGATGCGGCCGCCTGGGAGCTCGAAGACCAGTGCCTGCGCACCGCGAAGGCCACCGGTCGATTCGCGCAGGGAGCGCGCGACGCGCCAGGCCTCGGCGACGGAGACCTCTGGCAGCAGTACGTTGAACGCGACCAGGAGCCGGCGCGCGCCCACACACACCGCGCCCGCGGTGGTGTGGAGGCCGGGACCGCCGAGGTCTGGCTGGGCGCGTCCGGCGCGGATGTCGGCCAGCGACCACTCCTCACCGTATCCATAGAAGAAGACGGGGATGTGCAGGTCGGTCCAGATGCGCCGGCCGACCTCGTGCGCAACATCGCGACACGCCTCGATGGTGGTGGCGCCCATCGGCACGATGGGCACCACGTCGGCCGCGCCGACGCGGGGATGGACGCCGGCGTGCTTGCGGAGGTCGATATGCTCCGCCGCCGCGGATACCGCTGCGAGAAGTGCGTCGATCAGTCGCTCGCGCGCCGCCAGCAGGGACACCACGACGCGGTGGTGGTCGGGATCGGGGTCGATGTCGAGCATGTGCGCCGCCTGGGCGGCGTAGGCGATGGAATCGATCACGTTGCGGTTCCGGCCCTCGGAGAAGTTGGGCACGGATTCGAAGAGGTCGACCCCGTTCACGGCCCTGCTAGGTTAGCTGCGGACATGTCAGGACCCGTGACGCTCGTTTACGGCGATGAGCTGATGAAGCATCACCTGTCCGACCAGCATCCGCTGCAGCCCATCCGCGTCAAGCTGACGATGGAGCTGATCACCTCGACGGGACTGATCGAGCACTGCCACCTCGTGCCGCCTCGCGCCGCGACCATCGAAGAGCTCGAGCTCGTCCATTCGCCGGAATATGTCGACCTGGTCCGGAAGCTGAGCGATCCCGCGCAGCGCAAGAGCATCCCTCGTCAACGCGTCATCGATGCCGGATTCGACTCCGCGGACAACCCCATCTCGAATCACCTGCATGACGGCACCTCACTTGTCGCGGGAGCCACCATGGTGGCCGCCCAGGCGGTCGAGAGCGGCGCGGCCCTGCACGCGTTCAGCCCCGCGGGCGGCCTGCACCACGCGCATCGCGCGCGAGCTTCCGGTTTCTGCACCTACGACGACCCCGCGATCGCGTGCCGCTGGCTCAAGAATCAAGGCCATCGGGTCGCGTACATCGACGTCGACGTGCACCATGGCGATGGCGTCGAGGAGATCTTCTACGGCGAGCCCGACGTGCTCACGATCTCACTGCACGAGAGCGGCCGATTTCTGTTTCCGGGCACCGGCTTTCCCGAGGACGCCGGCAGCGGCGCCGGCCGCGGCGCGGCGGTGAATCTCCCGTACGTGCCGTTCACATGGGACGAGCCGTGGTTGGAGGGGTTCAACCGCGTGGTGCCACCGGTGCTCAGGAAATTCAGGCCGACGGTGCTGGTCACCCAGGACGGCTGCGACACGCACTACCTCGACCCGCTCGCGCACCTGGCCGGAACGACGCGCATCTGGCCGCACGTGGGACGGGTCTTTCACGAGCTGGCGCATGAGCTGTGCGAGGGGAGATGGGTCGCGCTCGGTGGCGGCGGCTACGCGGTGCGCGAGGTCGTGCCGCGGGCGTGGACGATCTTTTTCGCCGAGATGGTCGAGCACCCAGACCTTGCAGCGGACCTCAACGACGCCGAAAGCGTGACGCCTGGGACCGAAGCACAGGAGCGCGTCTGGACCGCGCTGCACCGGGACATCGCCAGGCTTGGCGAGGTCCACGGGATGAACCTCTAGCGGCGGCCCGCCCGAAGGATCGACATGACAGCCAGCTGAAGAGGTAGAGCCGTGCCGATGACGGCGCCGATCGCGGGCGCCGCCCAGGCAACTCCATGCAGATGCCTCGACGCCAAAACCGCGACATAGACTCCGGTCGCCAGCAGGACGAGTGTCTGAAACACCAGAACCGTCTTCACCCAGCGCCCGATGGCCGGTCGCGCGAGCTCGAGATCGGGGAGCCGCAGAGCGCGCTGCAACATCGACGTATACAAACCGAACTGGATGGCCACGGCCGCGAGGAAGGCAACCAGTCCGAGGACGAGGTAGGTGCTGTCGCTCAGGCGGGCGAGGCTAAGCGGCGTATGTGCGCAGGCAGCGCGTGCAGACCCTGGCTCGCACGGGCCGCCCGGCGATGGTCACGCGGCCCATCTGGAGGTTGGGTTCGAACCTCCGGTTGACCCGGTTCTTGGCGTGACTCACGTGGTGTCCGTATTGCGGCTCTTTGCCGCAGATCGCGCAGCGTTTGGCCATGAAAAACCTTCCGGTGGGAGAGATCGCCTCTGGCGGCCGCTGAGGTCGCCCGGCGGTTCGCAATTGTACCATTTGCCTTTCATGGCCTCCAAGACGACGACCGCGCTTGGCCACTCGCAGCCCTGGGGACGGATCGAGGTCTTCCCGTCAGCCGTGGCTGCGGTCGCCGGGCACGCCGCGCTGGGCTGCTACGGCATCGCGGGCATGTCGGCGCGGGGGCTGCGAGACGGGTTTGCGGAGCTGCTGCACCGCGAAAACGTCGATCGAGGCGTGGACGTCTCGGAGGTCGAAGGCGGGCTTGCCGTCGACGTGTACGTGGTCATCCAGTACGGCATCCGGATCACCGAAGTCGCCCACAACCTCCAGGAGGCCGTGAAGTTTGCAGTGGAACGAACCGTCGACGTGCCGGTGATGGAGGTCAACGTCAACGTCCAGGGCGTCAGGGAAGAACGGCGTTAGGTTGGGGGGAGCGACCAGGCCGTCCACCGTGGACGGTCCGCTCTTCAAGCAGGCCCTGCTCGGGAGCCTGAACTGGCTCGCTGCCAACCAGGAGGAGGTCAACCGCCTCAACGTGTTCCCGGTGCCCGACGGCGACACTGGCACCAACATGCTGCTGACGCTCCAGTCGGCGGTCGAAGACATCAAGGAGTCCAACGCCGTCGAGGTCAGCAGGATCGCTCGCCTCGCGTCGCATGGAAGCCTCATGGGCGCGCGCGGGAACTCTGGCGTGATCCTCTCGCAGATATTTCGCGGCTTCGCGCGCGCGGTGGAGGGAAGGGCGGCGCTGCAGCCCAAGGAGCTGGCGGCCGCGTTCGAGGAGGCGGCCAACGCCGCTTACCGTGCGGTCAACCGGCCGACCGAAGGCACGATCCTCACCGTCGCGCGAGAAGCCGGCCGGGCCGCGACAGCTGCCGCGGCGGATCCTGGCGCCAGCGCGACCAGCGTGATCGCCGCCGCGGCAGCCGGCGCGCGCACCGCGGTGCTCAAGACCCCAAGCCAGCTGCAGATCCTTCGCGACGCGGGCGTTGTCGACGCCGGCGGTTTCGGGCTGCAGATCATCCTCGAGGGCATGCTCAAGAGCATCGAGGAGGTCGACATCGTCGTCTCCGTGCCAACCCAGGTGAAGGCCGCGCAGGTCTCGATGGATCTTCCCGAAGGTGGCTGGGGTTACTGCACAGAATTCCTCATCGAGGGTGAGCGACTCGACGTGGAGAGAATCCGCAACCACATCGAGTCACTCGGCAACTCGGTGCTCGTGGTCGGTGAGCCAGAGCTCGTGAAGGTGCATGTGCACACTGACGACCCGACACGCGTGATCAGCATCGCCGGCGGGTACGGCAAGCTGCTGAAGCTCAACGTCGGCGACATGTCGAGCCAGCACCGCCGAATCCTCGAGGGCGACGCCTTCACGGCCGCCAAGCCGCCGCGTGCTAACGGTATCGGCATGGTTGCGGTCGCGGCCGGCAAAGGGTTGGTCGAGATCTTCAAGGCGCTCGGGGTGGATGCCATCGTCGAAGGCGGCCAGACGCTGAACCCATCCACGCAGGACATCCTCACCGCGGTTGATGCCGTGCCTTACCACGACGTCGTCCTGCTGCCCAACAACGGCAACGTCATCCTCGCGGCGAAGGAGATAGCCGGCCTGACCAAGAAGAAGGTGCACCTCATCGAGACGCACAACGTTCCGCAGGGCATCGCCGCGGTAGTCGCCTTCAGCGCCGAGCGCAATGTCGGCGAGACCGTGGCCGCGATGCGCGCGGAGGCCGAGCGCGTACAGACGATCGAGGTCACTCATGCGGTGCGCGACACGCGATCGAACGGGCTGCGGGTGAAGAAGGGCGACGTGATCGGGCTGGTGAACGACAAGCTCGAGTTCACTGGCACTGACTACGCCGAGGTCGTGAAGCGAGCGCTCAGCAAGCTTGGCCCCGATGACTACGAGCTGGTCACGGTGTACCGCGGCGAGGACGCAAGCGATGAGGAGCTCGAGAAGCTCGAGTCATCGATCCGGTCGAGCTACCCCGCGCTGGAGGTCGAGGTCCAGCAGGGCGGCCAGCTCCACTACCCGTTCATTCTTTCCGTCGAGTAGGTCATCGAGCCAGACAGGCTCACGTTTCGGCCCGGCAAAGGCCAAACCCGCAGCAGGGGCGGGGTCAACCTCACCACACGCGGCACGGTCGCCGTGGCAACCCGAAACGCGCGCCTCTGCGCCGCGCCCCAGGCGAGGTGGTACTGCTCGCGCAGCGATTGCGGCAACAGGCCCGCGGTGACGATCTCGAAAGGCATCATCGCCGGGCCTGGCAGCAGCCGCAGTCGCGGCCGCAGCACCCGCCGGCCCAACGCGCGAGCGCGGTCCGTGACCGACACCTTGCCCGACGCGATCATGTCAGCGACGTAGCGGTCGAAGTCTGTGATCGACCGCGGAAACACGTCGCTCGGGATGCGCAATAGCTCGCCGAGCAGCTTCGACTCCTGGTAGAACTCGTCGCGTTCGGGTTCGGTGAGCGGCTGGACGAACGTCGCGTACGTGACAAGCGCCGAGTCGACCAGCGTGGCGTGCACCCAGAGCAGCAGCGCGGGATCCAGCGCGTGGTAGTCCTCGCCACGGACGCGCGCGTGCACTCCGTTGACAGCGCGAGCCGCGGCGAGCGCCGTTTCGCGGTCGCCGAACACGATCGCCATCGTCATGCGAATCGTCCGGCGCAGGCGGCGCACTGGATGAGTGCGGAAGTCGGAATGGTCGTCGACGCCGGTGGCCACTGACGGATGCGCGAGCTGCATCAGCAGCGCCCGGCCGCCGCCGAGCAGCAGCACGTTCTCGCGGTTGATGCGCCTGGTTATCGACTGCTCGCTGTAAAGGCCGGGCTGCACCGCCCCATTAAACGCCCGCAGGCGCTTAGGTAATCTCTCTTTCGATGGGCACACAGCTGCTGACGTTCGGCGCGGCGTTCCTTGGCTCCGCGGTCGAGTCGGTGGAGGCGCTCACGATCGTCCTGGCAGTCGGCCTCACTCGGGGCTGGCGCGCGCCGCTGTTGGGCACGCTCGCGGCGCTGGGACTGCTCGCCCTGCTGGTGGGGATTTTCGGCCAGCTGATCGTCACGAGGGTGCCGGAGCTGACCCTCAAGCTCATCATCGGCACGCTGATCGTCTTGTTCGGCCTGCGCTGGCTGCACAAGGCAGTGCTCCGTTCGGCGGGCGTGATCGCGATGCATGACGAGGACCGCGCGTACGCGGCGACCGTCGAGTCGCTGCGGGGGAACCACGAGAAAACGGACTGGATCGGCTTCACCCTTGCCCTGAAGGGCGTGTTCCTCGAAGGCCTCGAGGTCGTGTTCATCGTCATCGCGGTGGGCGGCACCAGCGGGGGCATGGGCGTCGCGGTCGCGGGGGGTCTGGTGGCAATGGTCGTGGTGGCAGGCGCGGGCGTGATCATCCGCCGGCCGCTTGCGCAGGTGCCTGAGAACACACTCAAGTACGCGGTGGGGATCATCCTCACGAGCGTCGGCACCTTCTGGGCTGCCGAAGGCATGGGCATCTCGTGGCCACTCGACTTCGTCTCCATAGTGGGTCTGGCCGTCCTCTACTTCGTCGCATCGCGAGTGGCGATCGCATTGATCCGCCGGCCGGCGCTGGCATGAAGTGGCTCCGCGCAGCCGTCTCTGAGGTCATCGGCCTGTTCGTGGGCGACTGGTTTCAGACGGGTGTCAGCGTCGCCATCCTCGGTGCGGGCTGGCTGGCGCTGCCTCGGCTCCACGTCGAAGGCGTCGCCTACGCGCTCGCGATCGCCCTTGCGGTGCAGCTCATCCTCGCCACCGCCGCGGAGGCCCGCCGGAAGAAGGCCTAGCCGCCTGCGGCCAGCGCCAGCTCCTTGTGGTAGGCGTCGATGTGGGGCTGGTAGAACTCGTCGATCTTGGTCGGCACCTGCGAGATGTCGATCAGCTTCCCCGCGTTGATGTCGTCGTTCGTCTTGGCCTGAAGCGACTTGGCGGTGGCGGTGTCGCCCTTCGTCACGGCGTTGAGGTAATCGACGAGATCCTTGGCCACGGTCGCCACCGATCGCATGTACGCGCCCAGCTCGGACGGAAACTGAGGGTCTGCTGTAAGGCTCACGGCTTTGTCAGCGTCGGCTGGAAGCTGCGACGCGGCGGCGAGCGCGCCCAGCGGATCGCCACCCTGCTGTTTCGTGATGAATGTTTCGATGTCGTTGAGAAAATTCGCGTAGGCCACCAGGAACTTGCCCTCTGCCTGCCGGTCGATGGCGATGGTCTTGGCTGCATCCATGGCTTTGTGGGCATGCCCGATTCGCCCCGAGGCGCTGTCCAGGCTTCCTTTGCGGATGACCGTCAGCCACTGCTGGTCACGCAGCTTGCCGCCGGCCGCGGTCAGCGCCGCTTCATCGCTCGCGATGGTCGTCGACTGGGTGGTCCAGCTCTGAACCCAGGCAGCGGCGTCCGACTGAAAGGCTTTGGCGTCGGACCGATCGATCTGGAAGATTGAAGGCGCCTTGTCGAACGCGGCGCGATGGGAGCTGGCGGTGTCCAGGGCCCTGTTGGCGGTGGTAAGCCGGCTCCCGGCGGTCACGTATCCAGCAATCCCGTACGCGGCGCCCACCACGAGCAGCAGGGCCACCACTGCGACAGCGGTCAGGATGGTCCAGAGCTGCCGCGATGATCGGCGCGCCGGTGGAGCCGCCGGCTGCCCGTAGTAGTTGTATGGCGGCGCTTCGGCCGGAGGTGGCTCCGAAGGTGGCGGTGGGGGAGGCGGAGGCGAGGTTGGCGGAGGCGGATATCCGGGCGGCAGATCCATATTCGGCTCGTGAGCAGCGTAAACGCCCGGCTCGGCCGGCGCACCGGCGCCTCTAATCTGGTTGGCTGATGCCCGGCACGGTCGCGGCCCGATCGCTCACCTCACCGGTCGCGTCGCTCAGCAAGGTCAAGCCGACGGATGCCAAGCGGCTGTCGAAGCTTGGCATCGAAACCATTCGCGACCTGCTGCTGACGCTGCCTTTTGACTGGGAGATCTACGGCGCGCCGAGGCGCATCGCCGAGCTCAGGGACGGCGAGCCGGCGACCGTGGTCGGCAGGATCTCGTCGAGCGTGGCCCAGGTCACTTATCGCAAGCGCGTCCGGCTCACCCAGGCGACGCTGACTGACGATGACGGCGGCGTGATGCGGGTGGTCTGGTTCAACCAGCCCTACCTGGCCAATCGCATCCCCGCAGGCGCGCGCATCGCGCTCGCGGGCCACGTCAAGTCCGGCCCTCGCGGTCTGGAGATGCGGAACCCGCACTACGAGCCGCTCCAATCCGACGGTGGGGATGGGCCCAATCGAATCGGGGGGCTGATGCCGAAGTACCACCTCGTAGCGGGCATCACGTCGAAGCGCATGGCCGAATTTGTGGCCGAGGCGCTGCCCCTCGCGTCAGAGCTCGAGGAGCTGCTGCCGCCGGAGACGCGCCTCCGCATGGGGTTGGTCGGCGTGGTCGATGCGGTGAGGCTCGGTCACCAGCCCAGGACGCAGGCGGACTGGCAGGTGGCCCGGAAGCGGATGGCGTTCGCTGAGCTGTTCGAGCTGCAGGCGGCGTTTGCGCTGATGCGCGCGAACCTCGCGCTCGAACCGGCAACGCCGGTCCCCTACCGGCAGGATGTGATCGACGCTTTCAAGGCAGGCGTCGGCTTCGAGCTGACGAACGCGCAGCGCCGCTCGACATGGGACGCGTTCCAGGACATGCAGCGCCCATCGCCGATGAACCGTCTACTGAACGGAGATGTCGGCTCGGGCAAGACCGCGGTCGCGGCCGCGTGCGTCGCGATGGCTCACGCGGCCGGCCTGCAGTCGGTGGTGATGGCGCCGACCGAGATCCTCGCCCGCCAGCACCTCGGCAAGTTCCGCGCCTACCTTGAAGCGAGCTTTCCCGGGCTGACGGTCGAGCTGCTCGTCAGCAGCCAGAGCGCACCTGAGCGGCGGAGGGTGCGCACCGCCGCGGCGTCAGGCCACTGCGCTCTTGTGGTCGGCACCCAGGCGCTCATCGAGGAGGACGTGGAGTTCGCGCAGCTCGGGCTCGCTGTGGTGGACGAGCAGCACCGCTTCGGCACGCGCCAGCGCGAGCTGCTGCGCGCCAAGGGAAGCGGCCGGCCGCACTTCCTGGCCATGACCGCGACGCCCATTCCGCGGACCCTGGCCCTTGCGCTTTACGGCGAGATGGCGGTGTCGGTCATCGACGAGCTTCCGCCCGGGCGCACACCGGTGACGACCGAGGTCATTTCCAAGCACGAGCGCGGGCGCGCCTACGACCTCGTGCGTGAGCAGGTCCGCCTCGGCCGGCAGGCGTTCGTCATCTGCCCGCTCATCGAAGAGTCCGAGGTACTCGCCGTGCGTTCGGCGACAGCCGAGCTGGAGCGCCTGCGCAAGGATGTGTTTCCCGACCTGCGGCTCGACCTCGTGCAC
>Ga0137395_10000929_pt1 | contig 13024 bp, 10 predicted proteins | sample czobulk216metaG_FD_108283 | JGI IMG/M metagenome (GOLD analysis project Ga0137395, IMG submission 108283) | Vadose zone soil microbial communities from Angelo Coast Range Reserve, California, USA - czobulk2.16 metaG | ecosystem: Environmental > Terrestrial > Soil > Vadose zone | place: USA...
AAGCTGCGCGCCATCGAGAACATGCACGAGGCGGGCATTGAAATCGTGCTGGTCGTGACGATCGTCAACAACGTGAACAACGATCAGGTCGGCACCGTCGTGAAGTTTGCGATGGAGAACCCCAAGAAAATCGCGTTTGTCAGTTTCCAGCCGGTTTCCTTTACCGGGCGCGACGAAGACATTACTCCGGAACGCCGCTTGCGCCAGCGCTACACGCTTTCGCATTTGGCGCAGGACGTCAGCGCGCAGGTGGGCAAAGTCGAGCCGACGCGCGACTGGTTCCCGATTTCGTTCGTCAGCACGTTTGCGGGATTCTCGGACATGGTGAAGGGGCAGGACTCGCAATGGGGTTCGCTCTCCTGCGGCTGCCACCCGAACTGCGGAGTGGGCACGGCGCTGATGATCAACAAGGAAACGAAGGAATGGGCGCCCGTTCCGCGCTTCCTCGATGCCGTACAGCTTACGAAAGACGTCACGGACATTACCGACGCTGCGCGCGGCAAGAATTTTTCCAACTTCATGATGGCCATGGCGCTCTTGAAGAACTACAAGCCGTTCCAAGGCCCCAAGGGGCTGAAGCTGTATGACCTCTTCAAGAAATTTGACAAGACCTGGGCGCTGACCAAGGGCTCGGAGAAGAAATACGGCAAGACTTCTCCGGACCGCACGTACGAGGACGCCATGAAGCGCCGGCAGACCGATCCTTGGAACTTCCTGTTCATCGCGGGGATGTGGTTCCAGGATTTGTTCAACTACGACTTCCGCCGCACCGAAATGTGCATCATTCCGTACGCGACGCAGCAGGGCGAAATTTCCTTCTGTGCGTACAACACCGGTGTGGGCTGGCGGCAGATCATCGAGAACATGCATAAGAACGCGACCGTGGCCGAGTGGTATAAGAATCACGGCAAGCACGAGATCTACGCGAAGGGCAAGACCGTCAACCTGCAGAGCTTCGAGCATTCCTTGAAGATTGACTCCGAAGACGCCGCTCGCGTGCGCCACCTAGAGCACGACGTTCCGGTGACCGCGGCGGAAGAGGACCGCGCTCGCCGCAAGAAGGCTTACGAGGAACAGGCCAAGGTTCGCGCGATTTACGAAGAGCTGGTGCTGAAGAAGCCTCAGCCGACGGTCGTGCAGATCGGCACGGTCAGCGACATCGCGAAGGCGGTGCCTGCCAATTTCGCAAACGCGGGCAAGCCAGTATCCATCGCCCCGGCGAGCGGAAATGGCAATGGCCATTCGAACGGTAATGGCGCTCCTGCCAACACGCAATCCGCCGAAAAGGCCGCCGAGGCTGTTGCTGGCGACTAAGTATCCTGTCCAACTCCGCAGATTCAACGACAACCCTCGCCCTGCGCGGGGGTTGTCGCTTTTCAAGCGAAGTGTTTGACCCCCTAACGGCCGCAGAATAGACTTAGATCATGGGCAGAGTGTCTATCCGCGAAAAGGCCTCCCAGCAAATTGCCGCGCGCAATTACAGTTTTACCGTTGTATTTGAACCGGTTGGATCAGGATGCGCGGCAGCTGGAAATGGCGGTAGAAAAGCGCGAGGGAACAAACAGGAGGCCTCCGGATACCAGGTCACGGTGCCGTTGCTTCCTGGCTTGATCACCTACGGAAGGACTCGCTCAGAAGCATGCGAAATGGCAAGGGATGCAATTCGATGCCATGTTAATGGACTTCTGACGGATTTCAAGCAGACTCAAGTGCGAGGTACTCTCTCGAGATCTTGGCTAAAGGCGGGTTCTTGATGACGCCTCTCGCGATTCTGAGCATCCCGCCCTTCCTCTGCATATTGTTCGGATGGCGCGCTTGGAAGTTTGCTTCAAGCGCCAAAACAAAGCGGACTTGGCGATTTTGGGTCAGTCTGTTCGCACTAATTTCCGCGAGCGTAGGATTTGTCTGCCAATTTGTTTTCTTGCTTCACGGATACCTCGGACCACACTCGTTCATAGGACCGCCGGTCGGTGTCTGGCTACAGCTGGGAAGGACGAACGGTGCTTTTTGGCTAATTGCTGTGATCGCTTCTATTGTTAGCAGAGGCAGAGAGCGAGTCCCGGTCCTCATTTGGGCCGCAACCAGTTTCGTGTGCAATTACATCTTCATCCATCTAGCCATGGATTGAAAGCGGAGGCCGTTGTAAAAAGCCATGCCCATCTATGAATACATTTGTGAGGATTGCCAGACGCACTTTGAGAAGATTGTTTTGAACAAGACGCATGAGATTGCCTGTCCGAAGTGCGCGGGGAAGAAGAACGCGATTCAGCTTTCGGTGTTCAGCGCTGCGAATGGATCGAGTAACGGCGCTTCGGCCAAATCGTCTGACGGGTTCTCGGGCGGTGGGGGTAGTTGCTGCGGCGGCGGTTGCGGCTGCAACTAAGGCTTCCTCTCTCGCACCGCGGACGGCAGCCTCTCCGCGCACTACGAACACACGATTGTGATCACGCGCGGGGAACCGGTCCTGCTCACGTCGGCCTGAACGGCGCGTCTTAAAAAGAATGATCCCCAGTCATTCGTCGCTCTTGCTCTTTGTCAGCGCGGCGCTGGTGCTGCTGGCAATACCTGGGCCTGCGGTGCTTTACGTAACGAGCCGCAGCATCGGTCTGGGCCGGAGCGCGGGATTGGTTTCCGCGCTTGGCATCGGGGTGGGCACGCTCGTCCATGTGGCTGCGGCAGCAGTGGGATTGTCGGCGCTGCTGATGTCGTCAGCAGCGGCATTCTCAGCCGTGAAGTATCTCGGCGCGGCATATTTGATCTATTTGGGCGTGCAAAAGCTGCGCCGCGAGGACTCTCTCGATCTTTCGCAAGAAGCCCCGCGCCTCAAACTAAGCCGCGTCTTTGGGCAAGGCATTATCGTCAATAGCCTGAATCCGAAAACCGCGCTCTTTTTCTTCGCCTTCCTTCCGCAATTCGTGGACGCGTCCCGCGGAAATGTCGCGTTGCAAATTCTTTTGCTAGGGACGCTCTTCGCAGGAATGGGCGTCATGAGCGACAGTCTTTGGGCGTTATTCGCTGGAACCGTCGGCCGCCATCTGAACCGGAGTACTCGCTGGACGCGCACGCAGCGATACGTATCCGGCGGAATGCTGATTTCGCTCGGCGTGGCCACGGCATTCGCGGGCTCCGGCGGCAAGAAGTAGCGCCGCAAGACCATCCTGCGAGGGATTCCGCCAACTCGAGCAGGCCGGCAGTTATTTCGTTGCAGGGACGGAGGCACCGCGTTTCTGCGCGGCGAGCCAGGAGACGAGATCCGGCTCAGCGAAGGCCTTCAGCCAAACGTCGTGGCCGGTGTTGTGATATTCGGAATAGCGCGGCTGGCCGCCTGATCTCTTCAAATCCTTCACCATTTGTCTCACCAGGTCCACGGGCACGGACATGTCCGCGTCGCCCTGGAACACCCAAACTGGGACGTGCGCGATTCCTTTTACATTTGTGAAATTGTCGAAGGCGCAGAGCACCAGCGCGGCGGCCCAGCGATCGGGCTGCGCTTGCAGCAGCGCCCATACGCCCAGGCCGCCCATGGATTGTCCCGCGAGATATATTCGATCCGGATCGATGGAAAATTCCTTTTGCACGGAAGCGAGAATATCCAGCGCCATCTGGAGCTGTGGCGAAATCTCGTTCATCTCGGGCTCGGACCAGAAGCGATCCTCCGGGCATTGCGGCGCGAGAACAAGAGCGGGAAGTTGCGCCTGATTTGCCGGTGTTGTCCAGACGTGCGTGCCGTTCTCGTTTCCGCCGGAGATTTGCATGAGGTTATCCGAGCCGCGGCCCGCCGCACCGTGGAGCCAAAGAATCAGCGGGTATTTCTGACTGGCGTCGTAGTTCGCAGGCACGAAGAGGCGGTACGGCATCTTGTTGCCCTGCTTGTCCGCATACGTCTTCTTGCGGAAGGTGAGGTCGTCCCTCTTCAAAATCTGCGCTGAGGTTTGTCCGAAGGCGGCGGCGCACGCGCAGATCGCGAGCAACATCGAAAAGTGGATGGAGGCGCGAAGAACGAATATCACAGTTCACCTCTTGGGAGCGACAAGGCCACGTTATGGGTCGGTTCGGCGAGGGAAATTATAAGGCCAGCGGCTACTGTGGCCGCGAATAATGCAGGATGTTCGTTGGCACGGTAATTTCGGGATTTCCGCGTGGATCCGGAATTGGCGCCTGGGCGGTCCACTTCATGGGGAGCACACCGGTCCATGCTGGTGAAGCGTAGTCATCGGTGTTGTCAACGGCGAAGCCGGTGCGCACTTTGGCGGAGGCTTCCACGAGCGGCACGGCGAGGACCATGGTGCCCTTCAACTCCTGCTCGTTCGGCGGACGCACGGTGGCCCAGCGGCCGCGGTTGACGTATTCGACGAAGTCGCGCATGGCCGCTAGCTTTGCCGCTTCGCCCTCGATAGGAACGGCCTTGCCCATGACGACGACGGAGCGGTAGTTGACGGAGTGCCCGACGGCCGTGGGGGCAAAGACGATGCCATCGAGCAGCGTGACGCTAAGGCAGAAGGGCGCGCCGCTCGCGAGCGTTTTCATCAGGCGGCTGGCGATCGAGCCGTGCAGAAACAATTTGTCGCCGACCCGGACGTAGTTTGTGGGCACGACGTAGGGCTGGCCATCCACGACGAAGCCCAAGTGGCAGACGAACGCTTCATCGAGAATGCGGTAGATCAGTTCGCGGTCGTAACTCCCGCGGTCGGGCTTGCGGCGGACTTTGGTTCTTTCCGTGGGTGTGAATTGGCTCATTACGGCAGGCTAATCCCCGCGAACCCTTGCGGCAAGAGCCAATCTGGATTGGCCGAGTGAATTGACCTCGCCTTGGAATCGTGTACTCTGAGGGGCGCTGCGCAAGGGATCAAGCGAAAAGACCGAGGCGTTCCATGGCTCCCGCAAAGGCTGTTTTCACCCGCGAAACATTTCAGTTTTTCAAGGATCTCGGCCGCCACAATCGCAAGGAGTGGATGGAAGCGAACCGTGACCGCTATCAGGCCGCTCTCGTTCAGCCCTTCCGGCGCTTGCTGGAGGAGCTCGCGCCCGCGGCGCTGGAACTCGACTCGCGCTTCGACACCTCCGGACGCACCGGCGCGAATTTTTCGCGGATCAACCGGGATATCCGTTTCGCGAAGGACAAGACGCTTTACAAAACGCACATGTACTTGAAGTTTTCCGTTCCCGCGCCGGGCAAGCGGGAAACCGGCCAGCTCTACGTTGGCCTATCAGTGGACACGGTCACGGCGGGTTTCCGCATCTATTCGGGCGGGAAACGCAAAGAGTCCACGATTGCGCTGATTGCCGAGCCAAGGGTAAACGCGGATTCCGGCTGGGTCGCGAAACATAAGAAGCGCCTCGGCCGGCGCTACGAAAGCTACTGGTACAAGATGGTGAAAGGGGAATGGACGAAGCACTCCGGCTGGCCCACCGCGCCGGAGGATTGGAAAAAGATTTTGGCGTGGATCGTCCGCCGCAAATTCGCGCCCTCTGCGGCCACGCGCGCTTCTTTTCCGCGCGAAGCCGCCAAGGTCTTTCGCGATCTATTTCCGCTGCTGCGCTTCACTTCATTACTGGAATAGGAAGGGGAGAGAACCGATGAATCGGGACACCGAACTGATCAAGTCGCGGCGAAGATTCCTCCAGATGCTGTCGGCAAGCCCTTTATTTGCAAGCCATGGCCTGTTAGGCGGGTCTTTTGCCAATTTACTGGCGACTGGCGAAGTTACCGAGAGGACGTTTCTTGGCTGGCTCGATTCTCTACAGCAAAGCGACGAAGTGATTTCCTCACCTGAACAGGCTATCGACGTGATGGACTTTGAGCCTGCCGCGCGCAAAGCTCTGCCACCCGCGCATTTCGGCTATCTCGCCACCGGCGTGGACGACGACGGAACGGTGCGGGCGAATCGCGAAGGCTATTCGCGGATTCAGATTCGCGCACGCAGGCTCATCAACGTCGAAGACATTGACATGTCGGTGAATCTCTTCGGCACGAAGTGGAACACCCCCATTGTGCTCTCCCCCGTAAGCGGTCAGAAGGCTTTCCATCCTGAAGGCGAAATCGCCGTGGCGCGGGCGGCACGTGCCAAGGGCCACCTCATGATGTTGTCCACTGTCGCCACTTCGTCGATTGAAGACGCCATTGGCACGCGGGGCGGCCCCGTCTGGCAGCAGCTCTATCCCACAAACGTGTGGGAAGTTGGCCGAGCAATCGTCAAGCGCGCCGAAGCTGCAGGTGCCCCCGCGATCGTACTCACCGTGGACCTGCAGGAAGGCAGCAACCGCGAAACTCTATTCCGCGCTGAGCGTGTGGATAAAAGAGAGTGTTCCGCTTGCCATCAAAGCGCCTACACGGGCGACGCTCGGGGAAGGGCCAGAGGAGGCTCGGGAGGCTTCGCCCAATACGCAGCCCGGAAGCCGATGTTCGACGGCCTCGATCTGTCCAAGGTCACTGCTGCGCAGCCCGCGAATCTCAGTTGGGATTTCGTGAAGCGGTTGCGCGACACGGTGACCGTCAAGCTGCTCCTCAAAGGCATCGTCACGCGCGAAGACGCGCAGCTCGCGGTCGAGCACGGTGTGGACGGCCTGATTGTCTCGAATCACGGCGGGCGCTCCGAAGAAACTCTTCGCCCCACGATCGATAGTCTGCCAGAGGTGATCGAAGCGGCCGCCGGCAGGATTCCCGTCATCGTCGACGGCGGCGTCCGGCGCGGCACGGACATCTTCAAAGCCCTCGCTCTTGGCGCGTCAGCGGTCGGCATGGGCCGGCCGTACGCATGGGGGCTAGCTGCATTCGGTCAGCCGGGCGTCGAGGCCGTGCTCGAAATCCTGCGCCGCGAATTGAAAACCATCATGCGCCAGGCGGGAACGATCTCTGTTGACAAGATCTCCCGAAATTACGTGGTCACTCGCGCACTCTAACCGCCGGTGATTTACCTCACGGTGCCCACAGGCGCAGCGCGAGCAGATGCCACGACAAGAGAAAGCCGGTGACGACGCAGCAGGCGGAGGAGACCAGGAGCGAGTGAATCCTCACGCCGCGGTGGATTTCGTCCTTTGGCACGCGAAGGACAAGCACGAAGCCGATCACCGACAGGACCGGAAAGAAAAATGTTCCGAGAAAGATGCCGGCGGTCCAGATGTTGAGTGAGCCGATTTGCGAGCCGTTGAGGTTCAGGAAACACACGGGCACGATCGAGAACGCCAGCGTTGCGAGCAGAGGCGCCATGCGTACGGAGAGGTGGCGCACATCCTTCATGGCGCCGACGACCTTCAGGAATAGCCAAATTAGCGCAAATGGCAGAGAAGTCAGCATAAAAAACAGGCAAAGAGAGAGTAGAGCGATTCGAATAAAAGGCATGATGAGACTGCTACGCTCGCTGTAAGGAATTCCCTCGAGCCCGCTGCCGGCGATTGCCATGTCGCCGGATTCGCTCGTAAAAAAGATCATGGTTCCTTCGGGCTCTTTATCGCCACGGAATGCATTCTTGCCCACGCACAGCAGCGGCTCGGGCTGGCCGAACAGCCCGGAGCGCGTCAACTTGCCCTTGATGACGCGGATGCGCGTGCCTCCGGCGAAATCATCAAGAAATGCAAACATCTGGGTTCGGGGCGCGCGCGGCGCATAAAAGCCGGCGAATTTTTCCAGATAACCCGCCGGCGAATTGATCACGGACTGTTGTGGCTTCGGAAAATCTCTCGAAAGAAAATCGACTGCCAGGAGATTCAAGTGGTGCAGCGCCCGGCCTGAATTGGTGCTGTTGAGAAGGACGACGTATCCCCAGTTTTGCTCCGGCATGTAACGATACGAGGAGATAAAACCATCAATGCCGCCGTCGTGGCCGTGCGTTACCACGCCGCCTTCCACGCTCGAATAGTTGCAGAGGCCGTACCCGAGCCGCAGCCCGTTTTTCGTGGCCAGCGTGGTTTCCGGCGCTTCCATTCTGAGGATGGACTCGGGTTTCACCAGTTGCCCTTCCTCTGTTCTTCCGCGCCGCAGGAGAAATTGCACTAGCTTTGCCAACTCGCCCGGCGATGCTTTTAGATCTCCCGCAGGCCGCAGGTAGATGAACGGATATCCCACCGCCTTTGGCGGGTTGCCATTGTAAGCGGCAGCCAGCAGCGGTTTGTTTGCATCGGTGAAAGGATAGTCCGCTCTTTCGAGGCCCAACGGCCGCAGAAAAGTGTCGCGTATGTATTGATCGAACGGCTTTCCCGTGACCTTTTCGATCAGATAGCCGGCGATCGCATTTCCAGGGTTCGAATAAGACATGCGCGTTCCTGGCGGCCAGCGCGCGATTTGCGGTTTCTGAAATCTTTTGAAAACATCAAGAAGAGGAAAATCATATCGATCGCGCAGATTGTAAACCTCGCTGAACTCCATATCGTCGAAGCCCGCCGTGTGTTCGAGCAGGTTCACGATGCGGACGGGATGAGTTGCCTCCCAGCGATTCTTGAACGGGATTTCCGGGGCGACATCCTGCAACCGGGCGTAAAGATTGATCTTTCCTTCTTCTTGCAATTTCAACAGCGCCAGCGCGACAAAGGTCTTGCTGATCGAGCCCACGCGGAATTCCGTGTCGCAACTGACGGCACGATTTGCCGCAATGTCGGCCTGGCCGATTCCACCGCACCAGAGAACCTCGCCATTCGCTACGAGCGCCACGCCCGCTCCGGGAATGTGCTCTTTCTCGAGAACATCCTTCATTGCTTTCTTTAGTTCCTCGACAGACTTAGGGTGTGGCAGATCCTCTTTCTGCTGTGCTTTACTTCCGGGAGGGACGCACGCCAAGGCAGTAGAAAGGAGAAGTAAAATGGCGGCGGACCTGCCAGCACGGCACATGCAGCGCTCCTAAGGGCAAGAGTTACATTCGTGGGCCGCATTCTAACCGCGATTTCAAGCAACGCAAAAGGAATCGCCGGGGAGATGGGCGGCGGGCATTCTGAAGCGATTGACGCTGCTCGCGCTCTCGCATACGATGCCGCACGTCGCAAGTTTGTGTTTTTCGCATGCATGAGAAGGAGACCTGCCACCCATGAAGTGTTCCCCTCGCTTTCTATTTTCCTTCGCGTCGCTTCTCCTGGGGGTAAGTCTGTGTTTCGCGCAGCAGCCAGTGCCACCGCAGGATAAAGCTGCGGAAAAGCCGAAAGAAGAAAAGAAGCCGCCCGTACCCGAAGAGAAAGTTGTTCAGACGAAGCATTCGTTGAAGATTGGCGGGCAGGAGATCAAATACACCGCGACGGCCGGCACCATCCTCTTGAAGCTCGAAGATGGCACGCCCAAAGCCAGCATTTTCTACGTCGCCTATGCCAAAGATGACGTCGGCGACGCGAGCCAGCGCCCCCTCACCTTCAGCTTCAACGGTGGCCCGGGTTCCGCTTCCGTGTGGCTGCATCTCGGTTTATTGGGTCCGCGGCGCGTGCAGATGGGCGACGCGGGCACGCTCCTTCCACCGCCTTACAAGCTGGTGGACAACGATGTGTCGCTCCTCGACATAAGCGATCTCGTCTTTATCGATCCCGTTTCGACGGGATACAGCCGCGCCGTTCCCGGCGAGGCGCCCAAGCAATTCCACGGTATTGAAGAAGATGTCGAGTCCGTTGCGGATTTCATCCGGCTCTATACAACTCGTAACAAGCGCTGGTCCTCGCCGAAATTTCTCGCTGGCGAAAGCTACGGCACGACCCGCGCCGCGGGCCTTTCCGGCTATCTCCAGCAGCGTTACGGAATGTACCTCAACGGCATCGTCCTGATTTCCTCGATACTGAATTTCGAGACGGCGAAATTCGACACGGGCAACGATTTGCCCTTTATCCTCTATCTACCCACTTACACCGCCATCGCCTGGTATCACAAGAAACTTCCCGCGGACTTGCAGGGCGACTTGCAAAAAGCGATTGAGGAATCGCGCAAGCTGGCCGTCGGCGAATACGCGAATGCCCTGATGGCGGGCGACGCGCTCCCTGCACCGAGACGCAGCGAGATCACGCAGAAGCTCGCGCGACTCACCGGACTCTCGCCGGATTACATCGACCGCACCAACCTGCGCATCGAAATCCAGCGCTTCACGAAAGAACTCTTGCGCAGCGAGCGCCGCACCATCGGCCGCATCGATGCGCGCTTCACGGGCATCGATCGCGATGCTGCCGGCGAACGGCCGGAGTTCGATCCCAGCATCGCGGCAATTATCGGCCCGTATTCGGGCATGTTGAATGACTACGTACGCAACGACCTCAAATTCGACAGCGACTTGCCCTATGAGGTGCTCACCAGCCGCGTGCGGCCGTGGAACTACGCGCCGTATGAAAATCAATACGTAAATGTTGCGGAGACGCTGCGCGGGGCCATGACGCAAAATCCGTTTCTGCATGTTTTTGTCGCCAAGGGTTACTACGACCTGGCTACGCCATTTTTTGCTGCGGACTACACCTTCGATCATCTCGGACTCGACCCAACGCTGCGCGGCCACCTCAGCGGCGCCTATTACGAAGCCGGCCATATGATGTACGTCCACCCGCCTTCGCTGGCCAAGCTCAAGGCAGACATCGCGCAGTTCATCAAATCCAGCGCGGCGAATCCGGCAAAATGAAGCGCGTCTTCGTCATCGTCGTTTGGCTCGGGGTCGCGCTGCTTGGGGCGGGAGCGTTCGGCAAGATCGCTTTCGATCGCGGCGAGCCGCTCAATGCGACTTGGTTCGTCGTGGCTGCCGTCTGCTGCTATTTGGTGGCTTACCGGCTCTATTCCGCATTTGTCGCCGCCAAGGTTCTTGCGCTCGATGACACCCGCGCCACTCCCAGCGAACGCTACGACGACGGCCGCGACTTCGTGCCCACGAACAAATGGGTTCTCTTCGGGCACCATTTTGCCGCCATCGCGGGACCCGGCCCCCTTGTCGGCCCAACACTCGCCGCGCAGTTCGGCTACTTGCCGGGCACGCTTTGGCTGATTGCCGGAGCGGCATTTGCTGGCTGCGTCCAGGATTTTGTCATTCTCTTTTGCTCGATTCGGCGTGACGGAAAATCGCTCGGCCAGATGGCGCGCGAAGAGGTCAGCGAGCGCGGCGGCTTCATCGCGCAACTCGCCGTGCTGGCGATCATGACGATTCTTCTTGCTGTGATTGGTCTTGTAGTAGTGAACGCGCTCAAGTCCTCGCCTTGGGCCACCTTCACGCTGGCGATGACCATTCCCATCGCTCTGCTTCTAGGTCTTTACCTTCGCTTTGTCCGGCCCGGCCGCGTCCTGGAAGCTTCGGTCATGGGTGTGGCGCTCGTTCTTTTTGTGGTTGTTGCCGGGCAGTGGGTGGCTGATTCTCCATCGTGGTCTCGCGTATTTACTCTGAGCGGTGTCGCGCTCGCCTTCGCCATCATGGGGTATGGCTTCGCGGCTTCGGCGTTACCGGTCTGGCTGCTTCTCGCGCCGCGCGACTATCTCAGCGCGTTCATCAAAGCCGGCGCCATTTTTACTCTTGCTGCGGGGATCCTGTTTGTCCGGCCGCAAGTCTTGATGCCCCCGCTCACGCGCTTCATCGACGGCACAGGCCCGGTCTTCGCCGGAAAGATTTTCCCCTTTTGCTTCATTACCATTGCGTGCGGCGCGATCAGCGGATTTCATTCGCTGATCTCTTCCGGCACCACGCCGAAGATGATCCTTCGAGAGAGCCACGCTCGTTTCATCGGCTATGGCGCCATGCTGCTGGAGTCGTTTGTCGGCGTGATGGCCATGGTCGCTGCGTGCGCGATGCCGCCGGGGATCTATTTCGCGATCAACAGCCCGCCCAGTATCGTCGGGGGCGCCGGGGATGCTGCTGCCGCAACGATCAGCGGCTGGGGCTATCCCCTGCAAGCGCAAACCATGACCGAGCTCGCCCACAAGGTTGGCGAGCTGACGCTTTGGAATCGCGCCGGCGGCGCGCCTTCGCTGGCCGTGGGTATGGCACAAATTTTTTCAAGCACCATCGGAGGCGAGCGCCTCCTCAGCATCTGGTACCACTTTGCCATCATGTTCGAAGCGCTTTTTATTCTTACGGTGCTCGACGCGGGTACGCGTGTGGGGCGCTTCATGGTTCAGGACCTCGGTGGCCGCGTCTGGAAGCCCTTCGGCCGCACCGGCTGGATGCCCGGGATTCTGCTGTCCAGCGCCATCATTGTCGCTTTGTGGGGTTATTTTCTTTATCAAGGCGTTGTCGATCCGCTGGGCGGAATCAATTCGCTCTGGCCGCTCTTCGGCATCTCGAATCAATTGCTGGCTGCGGTGGCGCTCGTCGTTGCCACCACCATCTTGATGAAAATGGGCCGCCTGCGCTGGATTTGGGTGACGCTGCTGCCGATGGCTTGGCTTGTCGTCATCACCATGACCGCGAGCTACCAGAAAATCTTCGATGCGAATCCGCGCATCGGTTTCTTGGCTTACGCCAATGCCCTGGCTGCGCAAATCGCGGCCGGGAAAATTCCCGCCGAAAAAATTGCCGAAACACACCGCCTCATCTTCAACCAGCGTCTCGATGCCGCGGTAACCGGAGTTCTTGCCGCCATGATCCTCGTTCTGATTGTCGAAGCGCTCGCGCAGTGGTACTCGATTCTCAGCCGCCGCAAAGAACCTGTGCTTCATGAATCGCCCTACGTCGCCACGCGGTGGGCCGCGAACTTCTCTGGCGCCGCCCATGGAGACGATTGATGCGAAACGCTGCAATAACTACGTCGCGTTTCCTGTGCCGCTTCTGGCGCGGCCTTCGCGAATGGTGCGGGGATGCCGCTTACGAAATCTATCTTCGTTCGAAAGATACACAAGGTCGCACACTTACGCCGGCCGAGTTCTACGTCGAGCAGCTCAACCGCCGCTATTCTCGTCCCAACCGCTGCTGCTGAAACTCCTTTCTTGCCGATGCGTGCGTATCCTTATCGCCAAGTTTCAAATTGAATTTCTTGAATTGACAACGGCGCGAGAGTAGACTCCCCTTATTCCCGGCTGGGCCGTTCGGATCACAATTCTTCAGGAGGGTTAAATGCGACGTATGCCTCGTCTGCTTTTGCTTCCTCTCTTTGCGCT
>Ga0137395_10000935_pt1 | contig 13000 bp, 7 predicted proteins | sample czobulk216metaG_FD_108283 | JGI IMG/M metagenome (GOLD analysis project Ga0137395, IMG submission 108283) | Vadose zone soil microbial communities from Angelo Coast Range Reserve, California, USA - czobulk2.16 metaG | ecosystem: Environmental > Terrestrial > Soil > Vadose zone | place: USA...
CTCAATCGTTATCCTTATGGCCTATAACGCACGCAGCCAGAACCACAGCACTTCGGCAAAAAGAACCGTCGTGAAGGAGGGCGCAGCTCCCGCAAAGGGCGCGGTGAAAAAACTGTCGCCCAGCGCGTACGCCTGGGTGGAAACCACGCTCCGCAAGATGAGCGTCGAGGAAAAGATCGGGCAGCTTCTTTTCACCACTTATCACGGAAGTTTTACGGCCACGGACATGACAGCCTACCGGCAGGTCCTGCACGACGTGACCGATCTCCACGTCGGCGGGTTCATCAACATTACACAAGGATCGCCGCTGGGAATCGTGAAGAGTCAGGCTTATCCCACGGCGGTGCTTAACAACCAGCTGCAGGCAAAGTCGAAGCTGCCGCTGCTGGTCGGCGCGGATTTCGAGCGCGGCACGGCGATGCGGCTGGATGAGGGCACGTCTTTTCCGACGGCAATGGCAGTCGCCGCCGGCGGCAATCCAAAAGACGCGTACGCCATGGGCAAGATCACAGCGCTAGAGGCGCGCGCCGTCGGAATTCACTGGATCTATGCGCCGGACGCGGATGTGAACAATAATCCTGGAAATCCGATTATCAACACGCGATCGTTCGGCGAAGATCCGGGGCGCGTCGCGCAATTTGTGACCGAGTTCGTTCGCGGCGTGCAGGAAAATGGCGGTGCGGCAACGGCCAAACATTTCCCGGGCCATGGCGATACGGCTGCCGATTCGCATATTGACCTACCCGTGATTCGCGCTGACCGCGCTCGACTCGATCAACTGGAACTTGTGCCCTTCCGCGCTGCCATCTCCGTGCAGGTCGACAGCATCATGACGGGGCATCTGAATGTTCCCGCTCTCGAGCCCGATCCAAACACACCAGCGACACTTTCGCAGAATATACTCACCAATCTACTGCGCAATCAGCTCGGCTATCAGGGCCTCATCGTTACCGATGCTATGGACATGGGCGGAATCACGGTGCGTTATGCGCCGGGAGAGGCGGCGGTGCGCGCAGTCGCGGCGGGAGTGGACGCGCTGCTGATGACCCCGGTGCCGGACGCCGCCTTCGAAGCTTTACAGGAGGCGGTGAAGTCCGGGCGCATCTCCAAAGAACGATTGGATGCCTCGGTGCGGCGGATTCTCCAAGCGAAAGCACGCTTAGGGCTGAACCAAAACCGGCTCGTGGATGTGAACGCCATCAATCAGAAATTCGCTAGCGCTGCTTGGCAAAAAGAGGCGCAGGACATTTCAGACCGTGGCGTGACGCTGTTGCGCGACACACCACATCGCTTGCCGCTCGATGGAACGAAGCCCTCGCGCGCGCTGCTGTTGGCTTTTTATGCGGATCCGGAGCCGTATCCGGGAGAAGACCTGGAACGGGAATTGCGGTCGCGATTCGACTCGGTGACAACCCTGCGCGCGGACACGAGATTTGCGAATGCCAGCATTCTGAAATTGCCGCCGCCGGAAAGTTACGACATCGCAATCTTGGCGCTGTTTGTGCGCGTGAGCGACCGCAAGGGAAATGTGGATGTGCCCGCGGAGCAGGCGGCGCTGGCGGAGCAGATTTACAAAACGGACAAGCCGGTGATCACCGTGGGATTCGGAAGTCCATACTTGATCGAGCGATTTCCGCAAGCTGAGACGTGGCTGGCGGCCTTTGGGATTAGCGATGTCGCACAGATTTCGGCGGCGCGTGCGCTGTTTGGGCAAATTCCAGTGCGCGGGCATCTGCCGGTGACCGTGCCCGGTGTGAACATGAAGGCAGGATTTGGAATCGAGCTGCCCGCAAACCCCATGACCGTGCAATCGATGGAGACGCGCGGCGAAGCACAGCTGCAACCAGCCTACGATGTGATCGAGAAAGCGATTGCGGACAAGGGGTTTCCTGGCGCGACGCTGGCTGTTGGTTATCGCGGAAAATTGGCGGTGCGTTCGTTTGGGAAATTGAGCTATGACGCAAAGGCGGCGGCGACTGCGCCGACAACAATGTACGACATCGCCTCGCTGACAAAGGTGGTAGCGACTACAACCCTGGTCGCCAAGCTGGCGGAGGGGGACTTCGCTGTTCCGCTGGACCTGGACGCGAAGATCGAGCGGTATTTGCCGGAATGGGCGAGCGGGCCGAACGCGGAGTGGCGGCATCGAGTTACGGTACGGCATTTGCTGACGCACACTTCGGGGTTGCCGCCGTTTAAGGAGTATTGGAGGACCTCGAAGAATAAGCAGGACACGCTGACGAAAATATTTGCCGAACCGCTGGACTACGAGCCGGGGACAAAGGAAGTTTATTCTGACCTGGGAATTATTTTGATGGCCGAAATTACGGAGCGCTTGACGGGAAGAAAGCTGGACGATTTGGCGAGAAATTATATTCTCTCGCCGCTGGGGATGCAGAACACGATGTACCGTCCGCCGAAAAAGTTGTGGCCGCAAATTGCGCCGACCGAAATTGACAACAATCTGCGGCACCGGCTGGTGCAGGGCGAAGTTCACGACGAGAACGCGTTTGCGATTGGCGGCGTTTCAGGGCACGCGGGACTTTTCAGCACTGCGCCGGATTTGGCGGCGTTTTGCCAGATGCTGCTGAACGGCGGCGTTTACGCACACCAAAGAATTTTGCGACGCGCGACGATTGCGCAATTCACGACGCCTCAGCAGCTTTCTGGCGGAACGCGGACACTGGGATGGGCGGTGCCGACCGAAGGCGGATCGAGCGGGCATTATTTCTCGGCGCACAGCTTTGGGCATACCGGATTTACCGGCACTTCGATTTGGATCGATCCCGACCGCCAGCTTTTTGTGGTGCTGCTGACCAATCGCGTGCATCCGACGCGGGAGAATACGAAGATTCAGAAGGCGCGACCGGCGCTGCACGATGCGGTGATCCAGGCGCTGGGATTGGCGACAGTGGCGTCGGCGAAATAAAGAGGTCCTAAGAAGAAGCCATTCAAAGTAAGACGATCATGAAACAGGCCGATATGAAAAAATGCGCAGCAAATCATGAGCGAGCGGTCATAGCGAACCACCGATGCCCGAAGTTGTCCAGCCATGCGAAAGTGCGCTCGACTTTCCAGCGTTTGCTCGGGCTTTGCCCCCCAGTTTTGAAACCTCTTCTAGGCAGTTTTCGGCTTCTTGTGTGAGGAAAAAACCCTTCGCAGCTATCTATTATCACCTCGCTGTCGCGGACGCACCCTTCTCGCCGTGCTCCGGCAAGGATCCACTCAAGTGGAGTGGAGTTCGATGTCCCGTCCCCCGCCGGCCAAAGCGCGTCGCAATTCTTACTGTTTGCCGGTGAGCCTGCGGATTAGATCCACCTCCGCCTGGCGGTAGGGTGTTCCGTCGGGATGCAGCACCTCGTGAAACCAGACAGGCGGCTGGCTGAGAATGTAGGGATGCTCCCAGGACTCCCACGGCAAATACGTCTGCGTCTTGCCAGCGACGAATCCCCAGTTGATGACCCCGACTCGCTCCTGTTTCGCAATAGGCAAAACCGTGTCAAACGTGCTGCCCGCCGGCCGCGCCATGTATTCCGTGCAGATTACCGGCCGGTTGTATTTCTTCAGCCACGTCACCTGGCGCTTGAAGTACTCGGGCCAACTGTAGTTATGAAAGGTGATGACATCCGACTCTCGGAGTTGAATCTGCTGCAGTTCACCTAGGTTTGCTCCGTCCGGCGAGGTGTCCACGGCCCACACCCCGCTGGTGAGGGGCTGCATGGGATTCGCTTCTCGCGCCCACGCGAACGCCTGGGGCAAAAGGGCGGTCACGCGAGCGGTCTTGTCTTTCAGCTCTTCTTTTGGATAGCTTCCGAGGTTGTCGGCACCGGGCTCGTTCCACACGTCCCAGGCAAGGATGCGATCGTCCTTTCCGAAGGCTCCTAACACGCCTTGGACGTATGCCTTCAGCCGCGGATATTGATTGGCGTCCGCCAGGGCAGCCGCGCCCGGACTCTGCACCCAGCCGGAGTTATGAACGCCGGGGATCGGCGGATGCTGCGGGCCCAGGTGAGGCGACGGGTCCCAGCAGGAGTCGAAGAGCACAAACATCGGACGGATATGATGCCGCGAGGCGATCGTCAAGAACCGATCGATGCGCTGCTGAAAACCGGCAGCATCCTGTTGCCAGAGCAGATCGTGGAGAAAGACGCGCATGGTGTTCATGCCCATCGCTTCGGCCCAGGTCAATTCCCTTTCGATCTCCTGGGGATTGAACGTGGCCTCCTGCCACATCTCTAGCTGGTTGATGGCAGACTCGGGAACGTAATTGCTTCCGACCAACCACGGCTGTTGCGCGTACCAGACGTTAGCCTTTTGCTCGGGCCAGCGCGCTGTTTGTTCACCTGCAGCATTTGTGCGGAGCAGGGTCGCGACCAGCGCCGCAGTCATGAAAACGGACTTAAGTCTTTTCATCTTGGGAACTCCCGGTGGGTGTATATGCTAGGGGTTCAGAAGCGCATGCGCAATGGATTATAGGGGGCAGGATACACAGGGGCGCGACACGGCCGTGATTATTTCCATGCTGGCTGGTGTTGGAGGCCACCACAAAATCAAGGTGGATGCGCTGCGGGCGCTGTATGAAATCGCAGAAGCTGCAGGACGAGCAGACCTAGGTGCGGAGTGACAACTTGATTTTCAGGACATCACTACGACTCACCAAGCGAATCGCGGACGGGATGGGGGGGAATTCGGGTTTTGGCTCGATGTGATTTTGCGTACGGCGGCGGAGATGAGAGATGTGATTGCGAGGAACCCGTTCGCGCACGGCCGCGGCGTTGAGCCGGGCAAACTCCTGCTGAGTTTTTCTCGCAAGTGATGCTCAGGCAGAAGTTCGGGAGAAGGTTCGTCCGACCAAGCGCTATCCGGAGGGTTGGGGATGGAGAGCGACAGTTGTAAACCCATTTTCCGAACGCCCTGGGACGTTCAAAACAGTCGTAGACATTGCTTGAGACGGTCGCTGAAGACACCCGGAACCGGGAGAAAGCGGAACAGGGTGACGAAGTTTTACGAACCTTGGACATGGTGCCATTTATTGCCGGAGAGCTCTTTGCTTCAAATCGTGGGCGGCTTCGGCGAGGTCGGCGGGGCGCCCGAGGTCACGCCAATAGCAGTCGTCGGCACGGAAGGCGAGGATGTTTCGCCCCTGGGCAGAGAGGCGAAGATAGGTGGGGATGATCGAGAAGGTGCCTTCTTCGGCGATCATGGGCAAGAGGCGAGGAGAAATGACGTGAATGCCGCAGAAGGCCAGGGCGTGGAGCGACCGTGAAAGATCCTGTGAGACCTCAGGGACTGATCCTGTGGAACTCTGGACGTTTTCCGTTACCGGCAGGTCAGCTCGGGAAGAAGCGCAATCGGGCGCGATTTGAGGGTTTTCATGCTTGCTAACGAACTGCTTCTCGGTTGCCGTAATTGGGGTGGCACAGCCAGGATTGGCCGTGCCACCGGCGCGGCGGCCGCAGAGTTGGAGTTGGTTGTTGAATAGGAGGAGGCGAGATGATGGGCGGGATTGCACGGCCAGCGTGGCAAGGGCGTGATTTTCGGTATGGAATTGCAGCATGCGGTGGAAATCGATGGTGCTGATGACGTCGACGTTGTGGAGAAGGAAGGGCTCGTCGAGACGACTGGGATCTTCGAGGAAAAACCAGGCGGCTTTTTTCAGGCCACCGCCGGTGTCCAGTAACACGTCTTCGCGGGAGACCTCGATGCGCATGCCTAAATTTTTCTTGGACTTCAGATAATCGATGACCATGTCGGCGAAGTGATGGACGTTGACGATCACTTCGCTGATGCCGAAGGTACGCAGGCGGGAGAGGGTGATTTCGAGGAGCGCGCGCCCACCGACTTCGACCAGAGCCTTGGGGCGATTGTCGGTGAGAGGGCGAAGCCGCGTGCCGAGGCCGGCGGCGAGGACCATGGCTTTCATGCGGGGGCTTTCATTGGGCAGCCTTCATCGAAGACCTTGAAACCAAAGAGAGATCCTTCGCGTAAAAAACGCGCGAAGCGGTCCTCACACCCGCGGGCCGACCCCCTTGCGGCAGTGTCGAAATATTCGATCGCCGGGGCAAAAGGGAAAGAAAAAATCGGCCTGCTCGGTTCAGAATGACCGTGGGGGGGAGGCGGATCAAGAAGAGCGATCTGCCTCGGAAGGCGGACCCTCCAACTGCAAAGCACACCGTTCGAGAGATGTTGGAAGTCCTTCATTGCAGGGCTCTCCGCTTCCCCAGTTTCTCCAGTTCGAGATGGCGGACGGCGACTTCCAGACCGTTCCTATTGCGCAAGCGCTTGGCCAATTGCTCGGCAAGGAAAACCGAGCGATGCTGGCCGCCGGTGCAACCGAAGGAAATCATCAGATTCTTGAAGCCACGCTGCTGATAGTTGCTGATGCTCGAGTCCACCAGCGACAAGACGCTGGCAAGAAACTGATGCACGCTTTCCTGCTGATTGAGGTAGTCGATCACCGGGGCGTCTTTACCGGTTAGAGTCTTGAAGCGCTCTTCGCGTCCCGGATTCGGGAGGCTGCGGCCGTCGAAAACGAAGCCGCCGCCATTGCCGCTTTGGTCTTTGGGCAAGCCGTGGTGAAAGGAAAAACTGAAGATCCGCACAATCAGGTTTTCGGCTTCGGAAGCGAGGCCCTGCAATTTCTCCGAGGCCAACATGCCTTTGAATGCGTCCATCAGCGCCGGCAGAGGGATGGGGAGCCTGACGTGCTGGAGCAGCCAGCGGAGATTCTTCAGGGCGTAGGGAACGCTCTGGAGAAAATGAGCTTTGCGTTCGTAAAAACCGCGAAAGCCATAAGCGCCGAGCGCTTGCAAGATGCGAATGTAAACGTAGGCGTAATAGTGTCGCAGGAATGCTTCGCGATCCAGCTTGATAAAACGTGCGAGACTGTCGAGATAGTGATCGAGCAGCTGCTGACGGAGGTCGGGCGGGAGATCGGCCTTGGCATCGTACAACAGTGAAGCGATGTCGTATTGCAGAGCGCCCTTGCGGCCGCCTTGATAGTCCACGAAAAAGGGCTGGCCATCGCGCAACAGGATGTTGCGGGATTGGAAGTCGCGGTAGAGAAAGTAGTCGCGCGGAGCGCTCAGGAGGAATTCGGTCAGGCGGCCGAAATCGTCTTCCAGGGCTTGCTCATTGAAGGAGATACTGGCAAGGCGAAGGAAATAGTATTTGAAATAGTTCAGATCCCAGGTGATGGATTGGCGATCGAAGCTGGAGATGGGATAGCAGACCTTATAATTCAGATCGCGGCCGGCTTCGACTTGAAAGCGCGGGAGTATGGCGACAACCGTGCGATAGGCTTCGACGGCCTGGGGAGCAATGTTTTCGCCGGTGCGGTTTTTAGAAAGGAATTCGAAAAGAGTGGTGTCGCCAAGGTCTTCTTCGAGATAGGCGCCCTGGCTGAGGTCTTCGGCGTAGATTTCCGGAACGGGCAGGCCGTGGCGGCGAAAATGTTTGGAAAACTCGAGAAAGGCGACGTTTTCTTCGCGAACAGCGTAGAGAATGCCAATGGCACTGAGTTTTTCCCCGGCAAGCCGGATGATCTTGCGACCGGACCCGCCAAGCTCACCCTGCAGCGGCTGGATGTGCTCTGGCGAAGCGTGGAAATGTTCTTCAAAAAGCTTTTTGAGAACGTCCATGAATGCGATTTCCAGCCATTCTGTTTTGGCGAATGGGCGAAACTATCTCCTTTTTAACATAGCTGATTCCCCGGAATGTGATTTGGTTGACGGAGAGTTGCTATCCTTTGAGGTGCGCATGAAGTGTGACGATTCATCGTGCAGTTGTTCAATGCATTGCGCCTATCTGAGGCACACGGCCAGGACTGGCGGTGCCACAGGACATTTTGCGTGGCCTGTATAATTCGGGGATGACTACCCAGCCTAAAAAGCGCCGACGCACGGAGCGCCCGCTCATACATCATCGGCTCATCGAACAGCGACTCACAGAACAGAGGAATGCGGCGTCAAGGAATCTGGACGGCATGACGGCGATGGAGATTGTGCGGCTGATGAATCGCGAGGACCGCAAGGTGGCGGTCGGCGTGGGGCGGGAGATTCCGGCAATTGCGCGCGCCGTGGATGCGATTGTCAGCGGGATTCGCAAGGGCGGTCGGCTGATTTATGTAGGGGCGGGATCAAGCGGGCGGATGGGAGTACTGGATGCAGCGGAATGTCCGCCGACGTTTGGGACTTCGCCGAAACTGGTACAGGCGCTGATTGCGGGAGGAAGGCGCGCGATTACCCGGGCGGTCGAAGGGGCGGAGGATTCGGCGCGGAACGGAGAGCGGGATTTGCGGGCGAAGAAATTGACGCGGAATGACGTGGTGGTGGGAATCGCGGCGAGCGGGACAACACCGTACGTGTTGGGGGCACTGAAGTTCGCGCAGAAACGATGCGCGACCACGGTGGCGGTGACTTCCAACTTGCGGATGCCAGTCGGGCGGCTCGCGAAAATCGTGATTGCGCCAGAGGTGGGGCCGGAAGTGTTGACCGGGTCGACGCGACTGAAGGCGGGGACGTCGCAAAAGATGGTGCTCAACATGCTGAGTACGGCAGTGCTGGCGCGGCTTGGGCATGTATATGAGAACTTGATGATCGATATGATGCTGACGAATGAGAAGCTTTCAGAGCGCGCGCTGCGGATCCTTGCGGAGGCCAGCGGTAAGAGGGTGTCTTCGGCGGAACACGCTTTGCGGCAGGCAGGACACGATATGCGCATGGCGCTGGTGATGTTGAAGCGAGGCATTGGCGCCGCGGAGGCAGCAAAAAGACTGCAGGCCGTGAGAGGTGATTTGAGAAAAGCGTTGGGGGCGCAGGAAGCGAGAAGTACGACCCAGAAAGAAAATGATAACCGAGAGAAGCGCTGAAGAACCGAGTGAGAGCGAATGGATAAATTCCGGATCAAGGGTGGGAAGGTGCTGAGGGGGACGGTGGCGATCAGCGGAGCGAAGAATTCGGCGCTGCCAGTAATGGCGGCGGCTTTGCTGACCGCGGAAAGGGTGACCCTACACAACATCCCGAAAGTGCGCGACCTGATTACCATGAGCAAGTTGCTGGCATTCATGGACGCGAAAGTTTCGGTGACGGAAATGCCGGCAAGCGATTACGTGATTGAGGCACTGAAGTTGAACCACGTGGAGGCACCGTATGAACTGGTGAAGACGATGCGGGCGTCGGTGCTGACGCTGGGGCCCCTGATGGCGCGGGTGGGAATGGCGCGGGTTTCGCTGCCGGGCGGATGTGCAATTGGGGCGAGGCCCGTGGATTTGCATTTGAAGGCGCTGGAGCAGATGGGGGCGGAGATAGGGACTTCACACGGTTACATTGAGGCTCGGGTACCAAAGGGACGGCTGAAGGGCGCGCACATTGTGTTTGAGAAAATTACCGTGACCGGGACGGAGAATATTCTCATGGCCGCGGTGCTTGCGGAGGGGGAGACCGTGCTGGAGAACGCCGCGAGGGAGCCGGAAGTGACGGATTTGGTGGAGATGCTTGGGAAGATGGGTGCGGAGATTTCTGGCCAGGGAACTTCGACGCTGCGGATCCGTGGCGTGGACCAGCTGCACGGTACGGAACATTCCGTGATTCCAGATCGGATCGAGGCGGGGACATTTCTAGTGGCGGGAGCGATTACCGGCGGGGAGCTGATGATTACGCATTGCGACCCAGAGCATTTGGGAGCGGTGATTGCGAAATTAGGTCAGGCGGGTGTGCCCATTGAGATTGTGAACAAAACAACGATGAGAGTGCAGGCCGCAAAGAGGCTGGTGGGCGCTGACGTTACGACGGAAGAGTATCCGGGATTCGCGACGGACATGCAGGCGCAATACATGGCTCTGGCGACACAGGCAGAGGGCACCTCGGTGATTTCCGAGACGATTTTTGAGAACCGTTACCTGCATGCCAGTGAGATGATGCGCATGGGGGCAAACATTTCGATTGATGGACGCAAGGGGGTGGTGCACGGGCCGGCGCAGTTGTCAGGCACAACGGTGCAGGCGTCGGATTTGCGGGCAAGCGCAGGGCTAGTGCTGGCCGGGCTGGTGGCCAGCGGCGAGACGACGATTGAGCGCGTGTATCATATTGATCGCGGGTATGAGGGAATTGTGGAGAAGCTCAGGGGAGTTGGGGCGGATATTGAGCGGGTGCATGGGACGGCGTCCTAGCATGGGGAGGGAGTCGATTGCGAACGAGACGTCCGATTTTGAAGTTCTCGCAAGATTTCAGAAATGATCATTTGGTTCGATGCGTCCCCCGATTTTCTTGCGGGGGAGTTTACCAATCGTGGAATAGCTCCGTTGCAGGTCAGCCAAGTGCTTTGCGAGCGTTCAAACACCCGACGCTTGAACAATGGTAAGAAAAGTTTGGTACAATTCGCGACACGATTTAGGTGAGATGGAGGCTTGCGAATAAGGCGGTGCGGGCGGCGGAGGATGGACAAAATGGCGAACACGGAATTGTTGAAGAAACTGGATGCGGCGATTGCCGAGAAGAGTCTGCTGAAGCATCCGTTTTATCAGGATTGGCAGGCCGGGAAGCTGAGCAGGGAGTCGCTGCAGCTTTATGCGGCGCAGTATTACCGGCATGTCGAGGCGTTTCCGAAGCATCTGCGGGTGCTGGTGGCGCGAACAAACGGTCCGCTGCAGGGATTGATCCGGGAGAACCTGGCGGAGGAGGAGAATCCGGCGGGGCCGCATCCAAAGCTGTGGCGGGATTTTGCGGCGGCGGTAGGAGTGGGCGAGGATGACATTACGTGCTGCCCTTCCCTGCCGGGAACGCAAGCAGTGGTGCAAAAATTCCGAGAGATTTGCGGGGACCGGCCGGTGGAGGAGGCGGTAGCGGCACTCTACGCTTACGAGTCGCAGGTGCCGGAGATCGCTACCAGGAAGGTTGCCGGGTTAAAGAAGTTTTATGGGGTGACGGAGCCAGAGGGGTTGGCGTATTTCGAGGTGCATGAGGATGCCGACAAGGCGCATCGCGCCGCCTGGCGCGAGTGGCTGGGCGAGCATGCGGATGGAAATGAGGAAGAGATTTTGGCCACCACGCACGAGGCCCTGGATGCGCTATGGGGGGCGTTGGATGCGGTACATTGCGAAAAGCAGGAAGTAAGAATGTAAAGAGCTAGGGATGGATAGAGTGGGACAGAGAAGGGACTAGCAAAGAGAACCCCGACACAGAGAAGAATTCAGAACAGGCCCCGATTTGGATAGCTGGCCTCGTGTTTGTCCGTGACAAAAAAGAAGGGCGGGCTGCTCCTTCGACTCCGATCGGGATATCACTCCGCCCCTAGACAAACCGCAACAGCAAAAGAGTCGAAAAATTATTCGTGGGAGCCGGAATCGCCGCCGCTACTTTCTCCGCTCGAGGAACCGGGGTTGCCCCCGCCAGCAGCGGCTTTCTGCTGCTTTTCGCGGGCTTCGCGGATGAGGGCCTTGCGCGACAGGCGAACCTTGTTGCCCTCGATGGAAAGAACTTTAACCAGGACTTGGTCACCTAGCTTCAGCTCATCGCGAACGTCGCGAATGCGATGCTCGGAGATTTCGCTGATATGCAAGAGACCGTCGGTGCCGGGAAAAAGCTCGACGAAAGCGCCAAATTCCGCGAGCCGAACGACTTTGCCGAGGTAGGTTTTGCCGATTTCGGCGCTGGCGGTGACGTCGCGAACCATCTGCAGGGCCGCGTCGCCGCCGGCTCCACTGGTGGAGAAGATGTGCACGGTGCCGTCTTCGAGGACGTCGATCTTGACGCCGGTAGCTTCGATGATGGACTTGATCTTCTTGCCGCCCGGCCCGATGAGGTCGCGGATTTTGTCCTGCGGGATTTTCAGCTTGAAGAGGCGCGGGGCGTAGGCGGAAATTGCGGTGCGCGCCTCGCCGAGCGTCTTCTCCATGGTGTCGAGAATCTGGAGGCGGGCCTTCTTCGCTTGCGCGAGTGCTTCGCGCATCATGCCGATGGAGATGCCCAGGACCTTGATGTCCATCTGCAGCGCGGTGATGCCCGCGCGAGTGCCGGCGACTTTGAAGTCCATGTCGCCGTAATGATCTTCGGCTCCGGCGATGTCCGTGAGGATGGAGTATTTCTTGTCGTCACCGACGACGAGGCCCATGGCGATGCCTGCGCAGGCAGCCTTCAGAGGCACACCGGCGTCCATGAGAGCGAGCGATCCGCCGCAGACGGTGGCCATCGAAGAGGAGCCATTGGATTCTAAAATGTCGGAGACGAGGCGCATGGCGTAGGGGAAATCCGTTTCGGGAGGAAGCAGATTGAGGAGCGCACGCTCGGCAAGCGCACCGTGGCCGATTTCGCGGCGGCCCGGGCCGCGGAGGAACTTTACTTCGCCGACGCTGAACGGCGGGAAGTTGTAATGCAGCATGAAGCGCTTAAACTGGTCCTGCTCGAAGAGCAGGTCGAGGCGCTGCATGTCTTCCTTGGTGCCCAGGGTCAAAGTGGCAAGCGCCTGGGTTTCGCCGCGGGTAAAGAGCGCGGAACCGTGGACACGCGGGAGCAAGCCGACTTCACAGGTGATCAGGCGAATCTGGTCGAAGGCGCGGCCATCGGGACGGCGGCGGGCGTTGAGAACATCGTCGCGAAAGATATTTTCGCGGAGGCGTTCTAGGGCGCGCTTGGTAAGGGTGCGCTTTTCGTCCATCTCCTTCTTAGGCTCTTCGGGAATCGCTTTAATGATCTCTTCTTTGAGAGCATCGACGAGGTGATAGCTTTCCTTCTTGGGATGCTTTTCGGTGTTCAGCGCGTCATGAAGCCGGTCGCCGTACTTCTTTTGAAGATCCTTGTAGATGGCTTCATCAAACGGGAGCGGCGCGACAACAACCCTCTTGGGCTTGAGGTGTGCGTGGAGTTCCTTGATGGCGGCGACGATCTTTTTGATTTGAGCGTGGCCGAACTCGAGGGCATCGGCAACAGCCTCTTCGGAAACTTCGAGCGCGCCGGATTCCACCATGACGATGGCTTCATCGGTGCCGGCGATGATGATGTTCATC
>Ga0137395_10000939_pt1 | contig 12989 bp, 8 predicted proteins | sample czobulk216metaG_FD_108283 | JGI IMG/M metagenome (GOLD analysis project Ga0137395, IMG submission 108283) | Vadose zone soil microbial communities from Angelo Coast Range Reserve, California, USA - czobulk2.16 metaG | ecosystem: Environmental > Terrestrial > Soil > Vadose zone | place: USA...
CGGCCGTTCTGTTGCGGATGACCAGGCTTGATCCGTTCAATGCCAATACCGAGCCGGAGCCACCAGACCGCAAGTTTGCTCAGATTGAACAAGGCGTGGGCGGAAGCGAAGGGCACACCGTTATCGCTGCGGATACTGGCAGGCAGCGCTCCCTAAAAAGCCGCTCAAACACAGTGAAAGCGTAGTCTTCACGGGTAGAAAGGACTTAGCGGAAGCGTGTGGGAGTCGGACCCAAACTTTAGACTCCCAACTCACGGCGAATGATGACGTTGCAGCTTCCGCCAAGTTCCAATTGGAGTCAATTGGAGTCAGATAGCATCTTCGCGTTCGATTATGGAGGGAAAAGAGAATGACAGCCAAGGAACTCGTCAAGGCACTCGTCAAGGCACTCGAGCTGGAAGGCTTTCGAGTAACGATCAGGGGGAGAAACAGGAAAATGCTAAGGCTTCATTGCGCTCCGGGTAAGACGATCAGTCGCGCGATGTTCGATGCTCTCGTCGAGCACAGGCCCGGCGTGGTCGAATACTTGCGCGCCCGTGCCGGAGTCCACCTGGCTTCGCCGCAGTGTAGAGAAGAGGCGCCGGTAATTCCCACGCCAGCCACACCATGACGGAACAACACTTGAAATTCATCGACGCGTCATCCATGCCGTCACTAGTTTCTAACTTTGCTTGGCGGCTGACCGTTCCTTCGAGAAACTATTATATCGAGTTCTCGATTGCCTTGAGTAGTTCACCCTAGAGTTGAAAGCGTCCATGCGCTGAAGAAAAAACGTGGCACTTGACAAACGAGGGCGTGCTAATGATTCTTGGTCCCGATGTCGAGGAGCTTCTGGCTTGACAGAGTCGCGATCGCTCAAGCGATGCCTGGATGTCGAATCTAGCTTTATCGCTTCGGACTTTGCGCCGACAGACAGCCTTTGAGGAAGAGCTTCGCGTATGAATTGCGTCAGAATAAAAGATGTCGCCAAGTTGTCGAGCGTGTCCACCGCTACCGTTTCGCACGTCATTAATAAAACGCGCCATGTCAGCGATGAAACCAGGCAAAGAGTCCTGCGCGCGATTGAAAATGTGGGCTACACACCAAATATACACGCGCGCAATCTGGCCTCCGGCCGGAGCCGGACGCTGGGCCTGATCATTTCGGACATAACCAACCCATTTTTCCCGGACCTTGTTAAGTCTATCCAGGAAAGAGCGCTCGAACTGGGCTATGACATCGTGATTCTCAACACTAATTACGAGCCCGAGCGCGACGCTCCGTACGTGCAGCGCTTGCTGGAACTTCAAGTTCGCGGAGTGATGATCCTGACGACAGAAATGGATCCGTCGGTAATCGAACGCCTGTCCTCCCGGCGAATTTCGGTAGTGTTTCTAGACATTGGAAAAGTGGGACCACATACAAGCAATATTCGTGTGAATTATGAAAAGGGAGTCCATCAGGCGGTTAAACATCTGCTAGAGTTGGGCCACCGCCAGATTGCGTTTATCAGCGGCCCAACGCACTTCAAGTCGGCGCAATTAAGGCGCGAGGCTTTCCTCAGGACGATGAAGAAGCATCGAGCGTTATTGCATACGGAGCCGGTGATTTGCAAAGGGGATTTTAAGCTGGAGAGCGGGCAGCAGGCGGTGAAAGAAATCCTTGCATTGACAAGCAGGCCGACGGCGATTATAGCTGCGAATGATCTTATGGCGATGGGAGCTTTGCGCGAACTGGCGCAGGCGGGATTGCAAGTGCCAAGGGATATTTCAGTGATTGGTTGTGACGATACCTGGCTGGCAAAACTGACCGATCCGCAACTAACAACCATCGTGATTCCGCGAGCGGAGATCGGTGCAGCTGCCGTCGAGGCGGTAGTGCACACTAATTCGGGAGAGGGCCGCTTCGGGCGTGAAATCAAAATCCACACTCGCCTTCTGGTCCGCGGGTCCACAGGCACAGCGCCGCGGTACACATAATTATGCTGGGGCACGAAGTCAGGGCTCGCAAGAAGAGTGCCTGTGCGGACGAGCGCGTGAAACGGATTCTTGAAGCCGGGCTCGTTTAGTATTCCTGAATCAAGACTTTAGAATTTCTGGTTTGACATGCCCGCGTGATTGCTCCTAACCTCCACCCACAAGTAGCCATTCAAATTATTGATAGCGGGCATCGAAAAGTGGTCTGAGCTTGGGGTGCAGTGTGGGTATTCTGCCACTTGCGAAATCGAAGAAAAATCAGTGTATCCATAATCATCGCGTGAACATGATCGGTTACGTGGGAGATTCGGTCTTGGCGGCCGGTTTTGAAAGGAGGGGTGCGAGGGGAACGACAAGAAAAAACCAATAGTATCGAGTTAAAAAATGGAAGTTAGAGCTTGACACAAGAAAGGACTGTGCGAATAATGCAAAACCATTAGAGATACGTAAGCGGTTACGTCAAACGCTTACGTTTGGGGTGGGAGCTTCCGTAGTTGCGTTGGGGGACCTTGGGACGAAGTCAAACCGCGAGGTGAAATTCATGTTCGCAAAAGTGATGGGCTGCAGGAATTTTGGTCTACGAATTCTGCTCGTTTACTGTCTGGGGTTGTGCGCATTTGTTATTCCTGCCAACGCACAGATTGGCAACGCTTCCCTTGGCGGAACGGTGATGGATCCGTCCGCGGGTGCTGTAGCCGACGCTGAGCTAACTCTAACCAACAAGGCAACAGGCTTCGAAGCCAGAGCCGTTTCGAATGAACGGGGCGAATATACGTTTCGAAACCTGACACCGGGCACCTATGATTTGAAGGTCGCCAAGGCGGGATTTCAGAATTCTGTACAAACTGGCATCGTGATCACGATCAATGCCTCCTCTCGAGCAGATGTTGCTCTCAAGGTAGGAGCCACGACCGACACCGTCACGGTTGAAGGTCAGAATACACTCATTAACTACGACAACGGAACGCTACAGGGCGGCGCTGACCCCGACACTCTTAAGGACTTGCCGCTCGTAATTGAGGGTAAGCCGCGTTCTTCGGCGGCTTTGGCCTTGTTGTTACCGGGTATTTCAACCGGAGGTGGAAATCAGGCATTTCAGGCGCGCATCAACGGAGGTCAGGAATCAGGCGACGAGGCCCTGCTCGATGGCGCAACCATGCAGGAAGGCTTCATGAGCCAGAGTGGCATGGTATCCATCCACCAGGACTTTCAGATGTCTCCGGACATGGTTCAGGAAGTGAAGGTCCTGACGTCAAGTTATGACGCGCAGTATGGCTCTTCGACATCCGGACAAATTACCATGGTGAGCAAGGGCGGCACGACGCAATATCATGCAGCGGCGTTTGAATATGGTCGCAACAAAGCGTTGAATGCCGCGCCGTGGAATGCTACCTGTCCGACTCCGGGCTGCGACAGGCGCCCGACCGACAATGAGCACAACTTTGGCGCCAACGTCGGCGGCCCAATCCAATTTCCCCACCTTTACCATGGCACGTCGAAGCACCATTCCTTCTTCTATTTCAACTGGGAATCCTATCACCAGGCTGGCGGGTCGAACGTTCCTACCCTCTCGATTCCTTCCGTAGCGGAACGGGGAGGAAATTTCACAGACTGGGGGCTTCCGATTTATGCGCCAGGGAATTTTGCTCCTGGATCCAATGCTACGCAGGCCACGGGACCGCAGTCGACCGCTTGCAAGAATGCGCTCCCAGCAGGGTTTGGTCCCGGCAAACAATTCCCCGGGAATATGATACCGACGGCTTGCATCAGCCCGATTGCGGCAGCATATATGGCGGTACTCCCGACGCCGACCAATAACGCGGCACAAAATAACTACACGCTTTCGAAACCCGTTCCGGACACGCTGACGAGCAATTCCAACGTATTCATGACGCGTATTGACCACAACTATGGCGATAAGGATCACTTCTATTTCTTCTGGTGGCGCCAATTCACGGGGTATAACACGGCTACGCAGCTTCCCACGGCTATCGCCACGGAATCGCCAACGAGACCGCAGAACTCACCGATTGCGCGCTTCAACTGGGAACACACCTTCTCAACTACACTGACCAACCATGCCACGTTTGGATACCTGAACCGCAACGAAGGATATGGCTCGGAGAATCTGGCCTTCGTGGGTAAACTTCCGCAGATAGCCAACGCGGCCAGCAAGCTGGCCCTGCCGTCGTTTTTCTTTTCTAACGGCTACAACGGACTCTCCAATAGTAACGGCCCACCGGCTACGAATATCACCGTACGTCCCACCTGGGTGTTCAATGACCTTGTGAACAAGGTTCACGGCCACCACACGTTTACTTTTGGTGGGGAATGGCGGGCGGTACAGGGAAATATTCACCAATCAAATAACGCATCAGGCTCATATGGCTTCGACCCCTCAACGTCGGGCCTTCCTGGTGTAAACAGTGGAAGCCCGGTCGCCGGATTCTTGCTCGGAGCAGTGAGTGGTGGCTCGGTGGATCGCCGGACGGTCAGCGCCTGGTATCCGCGCCAGACCGTGTGGGCGCTACATGTGAACGATTCGTGGAAATTTACTTCAAAACTGACTTTCAACTATGGTCTGCGGTGGGACTACTACACGCCATCGCGCGAGAAGTACAACCACTTTTCGTTCATCGACCTAGTAGGCGCCAATCCGGATGCAGGAGGTCTCCCGGGCCGACTGGCGTTCGCGGGCAGCGGCGGTGCGTGCGGTTCAGCCTGTTACGGTGCCCCGTATCCAGAGAAACCGTGGAAGAAAGGATTCGCGCCGCGGCTGGGTGTTGCTTACGCCTTCAACCAAAAGACCGTGGTCCGCGCGGGCTACGGAATCTTCTTCGGTCAAGCTTTTTACCCAGGCTGGGGCGGAGGGATGTCGCTCGACGGGTATAACCTGCACCAAAATTTCGCCACCAGCACGGACCTTACGACCGGCCAATCGGATCCCGCATTCTATCTGGATGCTGGAATCCCAAATCCGGCACAGGTACCTCCATTCATATCGCCCGGTTACGACAATGGGGCGCTGCCTAGTCAGGCGAACGGGAACGGTTCGGCCTACCGTCCGGTGGACGGAAACAGACGCCCCTACTCGCAACAATGGAACTGGACGCTTGAGCGTGAGCTACCCAAGGACGTCTTCGTCAGCGTCGCGTATGTAGGAAACAAAGGAACGCACTTGACCGGCAGTTTGAATCCTGTGAATGTTCTGAATCCATTTGCTGCCAACGTCAAGGCTCTCGAAGCCCCGATCAACGCAGCCTGCGGGATCGCAAGCCCCAATCCGGCGAACCCGGTCCCATGCGTTCCAGAACTCAACGCCAAGTTCACCGTGGGGGGGCCAACCACGATTGATGGCGTTTCAGTTCCCTATGCGGGATGGGTTCAACAGCTTAGCAGTTCCACCAGCGCCTGCTCTCCGACAGTGGCTCAGGCACTGCTACCGTTCCCGCAATTCTGTGGCCCTCTCCAAGGGCTCAATGAAAGTCACGGCAATTCGATCTATGAATCCTTCCAATTGAAGGCTGAGAAGCACTACAAACATGGACTCTACATGCTGGTGGCGTATACCTATTCGAATCTGAAGTCCAACGCTTCGGACAATACGCAACAGCTGGGTGGTTCATGGAACGCGACCCAGGGCGTAATTTCACCCTATGAACAGAAGCGTGCGACATCCATATCGTCGGATGACGTACCGCAGATTCTTTCGGCGGCGTTCGTTTATGATTTGCCGTTCGGCAAAGGCCAGAAGTACGCCAACGGTGGCGGCGCTGCCAACGCGTTGGTAAGTGGCTGGCAATTCAGCCCAATTCTTCATTATCAGAGCGGCACGCCAATGTGGTTCCGCTCCGGTACGTGTCAAGTGGTGCCACAATTCAGGCAGGCTTGCCTGGTTGGCCTAGTGTCAGGCACAAGTCCATTCCTTCATAGCCCGAACGGCTACAATCCTGGAACTGGCCCGCTCTTGAATGCAGCGGCGTTCGAACCAGCTTCCAACTTCGTATGGAACAATCCAGCGACGGCTCCGGACACCCCAGGCGGGTTTGGATATACTGGCACGGGCCCACGGATTTCGGATCTGAGAGGTCCAAGTGGAAAGAACGTAGACTTTTCGATTACTAAGAACACCAGAATTGGAGAACGCGGAAACTTCCAGATCCGTTTTGGGTTCTTTAATGCTCTTAACCAGCATTACTTCTACCCTGGGGCGGCCGTCAACAACCAGGGATCGAGTTTTGCCTTCAACAACAACGTCTCTCTGAGCAATTTCGGAACATGGAACAGAGAGGTTAGTTCCCCGCGCACGATTCAAATCGGGGCTAGGCTGGAGTTCTAACCAAGGTAGACCCAAACACACCCCAACCAGCGCCCCGGCCCATGCAGCCGGGGCGCTGGTTTTTGGAGGCAAGGAAGAGGCATTCGCTAGTTCAGGGATGATGAAGATTTGGAGGCTGGCTGCGCTTCAATGGCCTTCTTGAGCTGCTGGAATTGGGCGATTTCCTTCCTGGAGAGCTGGTCTTCACCCAGGCGGTGATAAATCCGGCCCAGAAGATAATGCGGCTCCGGGTAAGACGAGTTTAGCTCGATCGCCTGGTTAAGGGACTGGACGGCCGCGCGGTACCCGCCCTGCATTTCCAGAACGCGGCCGAGATGATAGTGCGCCTGCGGAAGGCGGGGATCGTAGGCCAGCGCCTCATGCAAGTTCTTCTCTGCTTCTACAAGTTGATTCAAAGAGATCAGCGAAATGGCCCGGTCCAGGTGAGGCCAGGGTGAGGGCTTGGATTGCAGGCGATTCAGCTCGACAGCGCGGTCGTAGGACTGGATCGCTTCATGGAATTGACCGAGGTAGTCGTAGCAAAGGCCGAGGGTGTCATAGGCACGCATCATTTTCGGGTCAAGCGCAAGAACGGATTGCAAGCGGGCGATCGCGGGTTGGTAATTCTGGGCGTCAAAATCGAGGCGGGCGAGCCAGTACAGAAAGAGCGGATCTTGGGGATGAGTGGTGGCAAGTTTCTCCAGTTCCGGGCGCGCCCAATCGCGCCGGTTCAGCTTCACGTAGGCCATTGCCAGAGTGAACCGGGTGCGGTCGTCGAGTGGGGCTATCGCTTCCGCTTTCTTCCACGCAGTAACAGAGTTTTGAAAGTCACTATCAAGGAAGAAGGCCCCGCCGACAAGGACCAGGAGTCTTGCGGTTCGAATTGATTCGGGATCCTTTTCGATTTCATCGACGAGAATGGACTCAGCGCGTTTGTAATCTCGGCGACGGAGCGCGTCCTCGAGCTCGAAGCGGCGCACATCACTTAGCTGCAGGCCGGAGAGATCGGGCGACACACTTTGCGGAGGCGGGTTTTCTTCCTGTGGAGTATGCACTCGCGCCAGCAGGAGAATCGGCAGCGAGGAGCACATAAGAATGAAGGCAGAGATGGAACCAAATCTTTTCATCGCGCTCTTGAGGGTACCCCCGGGGTCCCGCAGGCAGCAGCGCCCGAGACACTCACGCAATTGGGCCTGCTCAGCGGTCAAGGTGTAGAAGCCGCCATGGCGGCTTCTATCTTTGCTTTTGTCGCTGCAGCCATTTTGCTCTGCGGCACAAGGTTCAGTTCCACGTCGATTTCCGCGAGAGCCTGGTCGAATTTTTTCAGTTCTAGCAAAATCATAGCCATGGCCAGATGAAGCTCAGGCATTTTCGGATCGGCAAGCGCCGCCCGCTGGTAGGTAGCGAGGGCTAAATCATATTTCTCTTGAAGGAGGTATTCCTGTCCGAGAGCCTGCAGCAGGCGAGCAGAATGGGGATTGATCCTGTTGATTTGGCTATAGGACGAGGCCGAGAGCTTCGCCCAGGCTGTGCCCAGTTGGTAGGAATATTCTGGTTCCTGGGGAGCCAGCGCGACGACTCTTTGGAATTGTTGAACGGCAGCCGGCCAATTGTCTGAGGCCTCGTAGGCTTTCGCCAACTGCAGGTGGGCTTGCGGCTGCTCGGGCATTAGGGTGACGGCGCGCTTGAGTTCCAACAGAGCCTCGGAGTTCCTGTGGAGGGCCAAGAGGCTGGAGCCGAGCAGCAAACGCGAGGGGCCACTGTCCGGCTGAAGAGCAAGCGCTTGCCGGAATCGCTGCACAGCTTCCAGGTGTTTGCCGCGCAGCTGAGCGATGACACCGAGGTTGTGATAGACAAGCGGATGTTTAATTCCCTGCCCCAGCGCATCGGAGAAGACCTTTTCGGCGGAATCCAGGTCGCCCGATTTCAGTGACTGAACGCCATCGGCGAGCTTTGTTTGGAGTTGTGGCGAAAGATTATCCTGTGCGAGAGCCCGTGCCGCCATCCCGAAAAACAGCAAGAGAAAGCTTCCAGAACGCAGGACTCGCAAAGTAGACTGTAAAGTGCGCACTGAAATCGGCCTGAGACTCGGCAACATGACACTAGTAGCGACGCCAGATCTGTGTCCAGCTAGGGGGGCGCGCGTCCGATGGAAAAGGGCAAACATACGCAAAAGATAGGAGAACCGGAGGTAGTATAGAGCAGTGCGAGAAGACGGTCCCATAGCAAATATTTAATCGCTTACGTATAATCGCGGCGGCGGATTTTCAGATCCTCTCCGAAGACAGGATCAGATTCTGGTCAACCATGCGATTGCGCCGGCCGATTCCCATTATGGCCCTAAGCATTTTCCTGTGGGCTACGGATTTTGGCCTGGCCTCCTCAAAACAAAACCACACGAACGAAAGAGATGAAACGATCCTGCGGATTCAGCAATTGTTGGAGGATCACAATCTGGCTGAGGCGAGACGCCGGCTCATTGAAGCAGTAAAACTTTATCCTGAAGACGCCGGTCTCGATAACTTGCGGGGAATCGTCGAGGCGCAACAAGGCGACTACGCCGCGGCAGAAAAGAGTTTCGGCCAAGCCGTGAAAAGGGAGCCAAAGTTCACGGCTGCCTCCCTGAATTTGGGGCGTCTTCTTCAAGAGAACTTTGCCGCCGACGCACAGGCGAAGCGGAAAGCTCTCGATGTCTACCTGGCGGTGCTGAAGTACGACCCCAAAAATGCGGAGGCAAATTATCAGAGTGCGGCCCTGCTGCTCGGACGAGGCCAGTACGGGGATTCGCTGGACCATATTTCGCGACTCCCGGAAGAGAGCCGAAGCAGCGCACAGGCATTGTCTGTCCTTTGCGCGGACTACGCTGGGCTTGGAGATCGAATGCGGACTGATACTGCGGCAGCGCGGCTGCTATCAGACCCAAATTTTTCTGAGTTGGATGCGCAACAAGCTTTATTGGGACTGAGAGCAGGAAAACGCGACGACCAGATCATCTCTCTCCTCGAGAATTTGCAGATGCGGCAGCCGTTGTCGCCTGCCTTGCTTGGGGCGCTGGGCTTGGCTTACGAAGGAACAGGCAGACTCCGAGAGGCACGAGATACGCTGGAAAGGGCCTCAGCACCTGAGAGCCTTACAGTTGGCACTTTATTACAGTTGGCAAGGGTCGCGCGCAAACAGCAGGATTATCAGGGTTCGCTGGGTTACTTAGCCCACGCGAGAGATCTAGCGCCTGACAACGCCGGCATCCATTACTATTTTGGCCTGGTTTGTTTAGACCTGAGTCTCATCGCCGAGGCGAGGAATTCCTTCGAAAAGGCCGTGCAGATCGAGCCTGAAAATCCGGACTACAATTACGCCATGGGAGCAACTTCAACTTTCCGGCACGATCCAGGAGAGGCAGTGCCGTACTTCGAGAAGTACCTGAAGTTGAGGCCGAAGGAGGCGCGGGGAAAGCTGGCACTGGGTGCGGCCCTTTTCCGGGCTAAGGACTATGACGCGGCAGTTCCGCGACTGAAGGAAGCCGCCATGATCCCCGAAACCGCAACGACGGCCCATTACTACCTTGGATCCATCGCGCTGCAAGAACGACGGCTTGAGGAGTCTCGCAACGAACTGGAACTTGCATTGAGGAACAAACCGGATTACGCGGATGCTTTGGCCGAGTTGGGCGAGTACTACATAATGCAGAAAAACTACGCGCAAGCAGAAAAATGCATCCGACGCGCGCTAGAAATCGAGCCGGATCACTACTCAGCAAATTTTTATCTGCTGACCCTTTACACCCGTACCGGAGACGCGCGGCAGGAGGCGCAGTCTAAACGGTTTGATGACCTCAAGAAACTACTTGCGGAAAAGATGCAAGAATTCCTGCGCATCATTGAAGTGCGCCCTCTCGAAGCTCCATGAAGACACCTCCCAACACGTCCCGATCAGTGGCTCCACCTTCTCTGCTGCGCTCTTTTTGTTTGTTTGTGCTGGTGGGCGCTGCAGGCGTGCAAATCTATGGACAGTCAGGAGCAGTGACCGAGAGCACCGAAGCCCTCTATCGCGGCGAGTATACGCAGGCCGCGGCACTGGCAGAAAAACATCTTCGCACGCACCCAAAGGATGCGCCTGTTCGTTTGATTCTGGCGCGAGCAGAGCTTGCCCAAGGGAAATTTCAACAAGCGTTTGAGGGGCTGCAAAAGATACTGGAATCCGACCCGAAGAACATTGATGCGCTTTACTATATGTCTCTCACGGCGCGAGAGCTCTCCCGCCGGGAGTATGAAAGACTTTTTTCTATCGCCCCAGACTCCGATCGTGTCCACCAGCTCATCGGCGAAACGGCGCTGGCGGCAGAGAATAAAAGCGAGGCGGAGGATGAATTCCAGAAAGCGCTGAAAGCGAATCCACACTCCATCGAAGTGTCTACGGAATTGGCGGAACTGAAGCGCTCGCAGTCAAAATTCGATGAAGCGATCATGTATTACACGCAGGCCGAACAGATTGGCCCTTTGAACTATGAAATTGCCTATGGATTGGGCGCCTGTTACACGTACAAGCAGGAGTATCCAAGAGCGATTGGATGGCTGCGCAAGGCTTCGGCTCTGGCCCCGGACTCCGCGGCAGGCCGGTTCGCACTCGGGAACGCACTGTTTCAAAATGGCGATACCGAAGCAGCGATCCCGGAATTGAATGAATCGCTCCGGCTCGAACCACGGATGAAACAAGCCTATTTCCTACTCGGACGGGCTTATTCAAAACTCGGCCGTTTAGACCAGGCCAAAGCTGCAGTTAAGAAACTGGACGAACTAAATCGTTCCGAAACGCCCGGACTGGACAAGAGTCCTCCAGGCACTACAAAGCCGGACACACCCTGAAAAAACTGAAGGAACACCTCCAGAGTTCGTGTGCTTGCTCTCCCGCAGTCTTAATTGGAAACCTTCACCAGCACTACGCCATGGGTCGGCACTTCGACCGAGTAGGAGTTCTGGATCGTGCCAAGATCCTTGTGATCCAGAAGATCTCGGAGTTTCGCAGTGGAGGGCACGCCGATGGACGTAAAGTCGAGTGTCATCTTAGTGAGCGATTCACCGCGATTGAAAAGCCCTACGGCTTGACTGCCGTCGGCAAGAGGCTTCACCCAGATCTCCAAAGGTCCTTCTTCCCGGACGCGGTGGCCCTGTACGCCTTTCTTGTCCTGATCAACAGCAAGGACCTCGGAATTCGTGAGGAGTTCCTTCGTCTCAGGGGACATAGTCCGCAGATCATTTCCGGCAAGAAGGGGAGCAGCAAGGAGGGCCCAAAGGGCCAAGTGCGTGCGGTATTCGTCGCGCTTCATGCCCCCATTTCCAACTTCCAGCATATCCGGATCGTTCCAGTGCCCGGGCCCGGCAAACTTTTCCAGGCCGTTCTGCCCGAATCCGATCAGGGACATGCGATCATAGGTATCGTTAATGTCTCCTGTGGTCCGCCACAAATTACCGGTAGTGGGCCCCCAGCGCCATGGTGTATTGACTCCCCAATTGCAAATGCTGAACACGATGGGGCGGCCGGATTGCGCTAGAGCGTCGCGCAATTTCGCGTACTGCACCTCCGGATCAAGTCCTTCGGCATTGCACCAATCTATCTTTACGTAGTCGATTCCCCAGGAAGCATATGTCTTAGCGTCCTGGACTTCGTGATTCAAACTCCCCGGCCTCTTTTCGCAGGTGCCCGTGCCGGCATCGGTATAAATGCCCAGCTTTAGCCCCTTACTGTGTACATAGTCCGCAAGCGCCTTGATTCCCGATGGAAATCTTGTGGGATCCGCGACGATGGTCCCCGATGCATCGCGGCTGACCTGCCAACAGTCGTCAATGTTCACATACTGGTAGCCGGCAGCCTGCATACCAGTGCCGACCATGGCGTCCGCCATTTCTCGAATGAGTTTGTCGCTCACGTTGCATCCAAATTTGTTCCAGCTGTTCCAGCCCATCGGCGGAGTTGGGGCGAGGGAAGTGGATGTCTGCGCGAGCGTGGCCGGGGCCAACAGACCAGTAGAAGCACCAAGGGAGAGGCAAACAAGAAAAGTAATGACGGGAAAAGGGTGTCGAATGTTCATTATTCCTCGCCAAAATGGCGTACGTAACCGCTTACCCGGAGTCTAGCACGCGACCCCAAAAAGTGCGATGCTAATCAGCTTAGGCGACAGATTCGCGTAGTCCCGCAAGTGTGACTCGCGGGAAGCCAACGACTGACGGCCTGAACAAATCTCTAGGGCGTGGACTCCGTACAGACTCACGGGCAATAGAACGGGAGAGCAATGACATTTCTTTCGACAAGATCTCTTCCTGTGCTACTAGTTGTATCAGTGTTGTTCCCGCTCCCTGGAACTGCCCAGGAGCCCGAGGAGCGCAGGCCTCAGAAGCCGGAGCCTATGGGAGTTGCGACCGGCAATCCTCACTCTCCGGTAAAGGATGCTCTATCCCGACCGATCACCGCCGGAGGATTCGTTGACGGCGCGCCGGTGGTATTTCTGGACATCACGAAGCAGGCCGGCCTCGAGAAATTCCACCACCGTTCAGGAAATCCGGAGAAGTCGACCATTCTGGAGACTCCGGGTTCCGGCGTGGCCTTACTCGATTATGACAACGACGGCTGGCTGGACATTTACTTACTCAATGGTTCCACGTTTGCCGCTCTGAAAGGCAAGGAAGCCCCTCCGCGGGCCATGCTGCTTCACAACAATCACG
>Ga0137395_10000940_pt1 | contig 12985 bp, 12 predicted proteins | sample czobulk216metaG_FD_108283 | JGI IMG/M metagenome (GOLD analysis project Ga0137395, IMG submission 108283) | Vadose zone soil microbial communities from Angelo Coast Range Reserve, California, USA - czobulk2.16 metaG | ecosystem: Environmental > Terrestrial > Soil > Vadose zone | place: USA...
CGTGCGCGTCTGGCAACGGTTTTGTACACCAGCGCCGAAGCGCTACGAATTGTAACGGCACTCGCGCATCCGGTGATGCCTGATGCCACGGCAAAAATCTGGGCGCAGCTGGGCCTCGGGGACATGAAGAAATTCGATCTCAAAACTATGCAGTGGGGGCAATTGCACCTCGGCACAAAGTTAGGCGAAGTGCAGGCCGTATTCCCGCGAGCAGACAAATCGGCAGTAGAGAGGATGCAGAAAATGGAAGAACAAACCGGGGGCGCGGCCTCACAGGCAAGTGGAGCGACGGGCGTCTCGCCCGTCCAGCCGAGCGAAGCTCGACCCGCAGCCGCGCCCAAAGCCCCGGCCGCAATCCCCGATGGCAAAATCAGCATCGACGACTTCGCAAAAATAGAATTGCGCGTAGCCCAGGTCAAGACCGCCGAGCGCGTAAAAGGCGCCGACAAACTACTTCGTCTGGAAGTCGATCTCGGCACCGAAGTCCGCCAACTGGTCGCTGGTATCGCCGAGGCTTACGAGCCCGAAACGCTGATCGGGCGAAAAGTAGTAATCGTGGCCAACCTCGCCCCTCGAAAACTGCGAGGATTGGAATCAAACGGCATGATCGTCGCCGCTTCGCCTGAAGGTGGCAAGCCCGTGCTGGCGAGCTTTCTGGAAGACGTCCCGTTAGGCACGCGGCTAAAATAGATTCCAGCGCTCCGAGTTCGCGCCAATACGCGGCTTCAAAATGCGCTTCAAAATGCATTGACCGATGCGGTACCTCGTCAAATCAGGCCCGCACGCTAGTCTATAATCTTAATCAAGGTTCCCCTAAACTCATGCACTTTTCCTCCGTCCTCCTCTTTTTTGCCGGCGGCGAAATCGTTGATCTCGTCCTGCAGACCGGTGCGGTCGCCAAAACCGTCTTGTTCATTCTTATCGGATTCAGCGTGCTCTCCTGGGCGGTGATTCTTTCCAAGTGGCTGCTGATCACCAGAGTGCGCCACCAGAGCGGCCGCTTCGTGCGCGCCTTCCGCAAAGCGCAGCGCCTGCAGGATGTAGCCTCGGTTGCGGATCAGTTCCGCCCCAGCCCTCTGGTAGGAGTTTTTGAAGGCGCAGTCGACGAATATAAACGCCAGATGGGAACGACCGGCGGCATTCACAACGTGCTTTCGATTCAGCGCGCCATGCAGATCGCGTCCTCGGAATCGATCACGCGGCTCGAACGAAATCTGCCATGGCTCGCAATCACCGGAGCGGTTACGCCGTTCGTTGGATTATTCGGAACCGTCTGGGGAATTATTGATGCGTTCCACGGGCTAGGCACAGCCGGGGCCGCTACATTGCGCGCCGTCGCTCCTGGAATTTCCGAAGCGCTCATCACCACCGCCGCTGGCCTCGCAGCCGCTATTCCAGCGGTCATCGCCTATAACCTGATCGTTGGCTCCATTCGTGAACTGGCTTCGCGAAATGACGACTTCGCCATGGAAATGCTGAACCTGTTTGAGCGGCAATCGGCGGAGCGCCAACAAGCCGTGGCAGCAACCGAGGCGCGACGCTGATGGCCTTTACCGCCTCCAACGGGCGAACCCAGACAGCGCTAGCTGATATCAATATCACTCCGCTGGTGGACGTTGTCTTGGTGCTTCTTATCATTTTCATGGTCACCGCTCCGATCCTGCAATCCGGTATCGAAGTGAACGTGCCGCACACCCGCACGGTCAAGGAGATTACCGAGGAACGTCTCGTAATCAGCATCGACAAATCACAAAAGGTTTTCCTGGGCAACGACCCCATCAACATCAACCAGATCGCTACTATCATTAAGCAGAAGGTTCGCGATCCGCAGCACCAGGCAATTTATCTGCGCTCCGATGAAGATGTCCCCTTCGGCGCCTTCGCGACCGTAATGGACGCCATCAAGCAATCGGGCGTCACCAACGTGAGCATCGTTACGCAGCCAATGGATAGTCATGGCGGCCATCACTAACATTTATTCCGAGCACGGCCAGTTGTCCCGCCCGTTGGCGTGGTCGCTGGGATTGCATCTCGCATTTGCCGCGTTCGTCGTGGTCTACGCAACCTATATTCAGGGTTTTCGTGGCCAAGGATGGGGAAGCGGCGGCGGTGGCGAGGCCATGGGAGCGACGCTGGTGAGTTCGGTTCCCTTGCCCGCCAATCCCACGGAAAAAACGAATGTGGTCGCAACCGAATCCAAAGGACTGACGAAATCAGAGCCGATAATTCAAGAAGTCGAACCGGAGGCAATTCCGATTCCCGACAAGAATGTTAAGACAAAAGTAAAGCCCGCGCCGGTGAAGACGGATACCAAGCGCAAGGCTAAGCTCGAGCCGCCGGTGACCAACGAGGTTCCATATGGTGAGGGCGGCCCGGTTAGCGGCCCCTACAGCATGACTGCGGGCAGCACCAAGGGTGGCTTCGGATTTACGGGAAGCGGCGGCGATTTCGGCAGCCGGTTTTCGTGGTACGTCCAAGGCGTGCAGCGAAAGGTCACCGAGAATTGGTTGAAGTATGAAGTCGATCCCAGAATTACGGACGCGAAGCGTGTTTATCTGACGTTTGATATTTCGCGCGATGGGCATCCGTCAAATGTTTCGATCGAGCAGTCGAGCGGGGTACCATCGCTCGATATCTCCGCAAGACGAGCCATCGAGCGCATCGACACATTCGGCACGCTGCCACCAGATTATTCGGGAAACAAAGTTTCTGTAGAATTTTGGTTTGATTATAAAAGGTAGATATTTGATTCGTTCAGCAGTGTAGTGGCCGGGCGGGGACGCCCGGCGCTCCACTGAACATGACTTACGGGAGTACAAAATTGAGTAACTCGGTTCGCACAATCCGTTATCTTTCTTTGATCGCCGCCGCTTTACTCCTCGCGCTCGCCGCCGCCAGCTCTGCTCAAGATTGGATTCGTACCGGCACCGGCCTCGGCGTGGAACGGGTGCGACTTGCCGCCGCCGACTTCAAGACTTCCAACGCGGACCCTAAAAATGGCGAGCTGCTCAAAACTTTTAACGACGTCCTCTGGAACGATCTCGACAACGCCGGAATCTTCGATCTGGTTTCCAAGAGTTTTTATCCGCTGCAAGAACCCAGTCAGCCCTCCGACGTCAACTTCACCGCTTGGAATTCCCCGCCTCCCAACGCGTCCATGCTCGCTTTCGGCAACCTCGGCGTTGCCTCTGGCAAAGTCACGGTGCAAGGATGGCTTTATGACGTAAAGAATCAATCGTCGCCGCAGGTGCTGGGCAAGCAATATACCGATAATGCTACGAACGATGCCGTCCGCGTCATCGCGCACAGGTTTGCCGACGAGATCATCTTTCGCCTCGGCGGCGGAATTGCCGGCATCGCCGAAAGCAAAATCTATTTCGTCAGCGAGCGCACCGGCCATAAAGAAATCTGGATGATGGATTACGACGGTGCCAATCAACAGCAACTGACGCACACGGGCGGCATCTCGCTCTCACCGCGAATTTCTCCCGATAGTTCGCGCCTGGCATTCAGCTCAGTGACGAAGAATGGCTGGGAGATCATGATGTACTCCTTCGATCTCAACCGCTTGGTGAGCTTTCCGCGCTTCGGAGGCATGAATCTTTCGCCATCGTGGTCGCCCGACGGCAAGATCGCATTCTCCTCCTCCAGAAGTGGCTATCCAAATATTTTCGTCATCGATGGATCGGGAGGAAACTCGCACCGCCTGACCAACGATCAGGGGCCTGATGTCTCGCCCACCTGGAATCGCAAGACCGGTGCGCAGATCGCATTCGTCAGCGGGCGCACCGGCCTGCCGCAGATCTACACTATGGAAGCGGATGGGACGAACGTGCAGCGCCTCACCGATCAAGGCTACGCAGTCTCACCAAACTGGTCGCCGAACGGTCAGTTCCTGACCTTCTCCTGGATGCGCAAATACGGGCCCGGAGAGCCGGGTTCGAACGATCTCTACTTAATGGACATCGCCAGCAAGCAGTGGGTTCAGCTCACGCACGATTCAGGGCGCAACGATTTTCCTTGTTGGTCGCCGGATGGCCGGCACATTATTTTTCAGTCTCACCGCTCCGGCAGCGACCAGATTTGGACCATGCTGGCCGATGGCACAAATGTGAAGCAGCTAACTTTCAAGGGTTCGAATACCCAACCAAACTGGAGCTGGAAATAGCGGATGGGAGTTGGAAATTCAGTGGCGCGGTTTATGGTGGTGTGGTTTTGGGTGGCGCAGCGGTTTACCGCTGCGATAACCGGCAAGAGCCGGACCGGCTTTAGCCGCTTGAGGTTCAGTTTCGTATCAGGGCACGCCTTCAGGCGTGCCGCAGGAGCTGCAAAATGAATGCGCCTTCAGGCGCTGAGGCCAAAGTTTAAAAGTTTCGTTACACGCTGCTGGGAAATTGGATTTGCGGCCGGCCGAAAGTGCGCCCTGCCGTCAACCTGTAAATCGCCGCCACAATGCGGGCGCACAATCAAAAGGGGAGGAATAAGTGAAGCAAGAAATAGCGACGAGAATTAGGCAGTCAGTCACGCCGTCCATCACGCCGTTCATGACAATAACAAGATCAGGTGCACTTCTGGCCGTGCTAGGCGTCCTCATGTTCCTGGGAGCGTGCAAGAAAAAGGTTGCGCCGCCGCCACCACCGCCGCCACCAGCCACGGCTCCCACAGCTTCGTTGTCGGCAAACCCGAATACAGTCGATGCCGGCCAACCCACTACCCTGACTTGGCAGACCACCGGCGCAACCGACGTCACCATCGATGGCATCGGTCCAGTCGACCAAAACGGTTCACGGCAAGTTACACCGACTGACTCGATTACCTACCATCTCATCGCGAAGGGGCCGGGAGGCAGTCAGGATGCGACCGCTCGCGTCACCGTCAATACTGGGCCGGCGCAGCAAGGCACCTCCAACGCTACGGAAGAAGAACTCTTCTCGCGGAACGTAAAGGACATTTACTTCGATTATGACAAGTACGATATTCGCGCGAGCGAGCACGGGTCGTTGCAGGCCGACGCGCAATTCCTGCAACAGCATTCCAACATTCACATAACAGTTGAGGGACATGCGGACGAGCGCGGCTCGACCGAATTTAACCTCGCCCTGGGCACCAACCGTGCGGATACGGTGAAGAATGCGCTGATTCAGGCCGGAGTGAGTGGCAGTCGCATCAAGACGATCAGCTACGGCAAGGAGAAGCCATTCTGTACTGAGTCGAACGAAAGTTGCTGGCAGCAAAATCGCCGCGGACATTTCGTCTACGAGAAATAAAATGAAAGCAGGTAGTGGAGGGACGGGCGTCTCGCGAGGCTGCCCTGAGCCAAGTCGAACGGTCCAGCGGTCTGATGGCCGGGGGGGGACGCCCGGCTCTCCACTTACCTCTCCACTTACTAGGTTTTTGACATCCAATAGGTTAACTATGAAACCGAATCGTATTTCGCTTGCTCTCGCGTTGCTCATCGCATTCTTCAGCATTCTCTCCATCGCCCCTGCCCACGGCGCCAACAAGGACATCATCGAACTGCAAACTCAGGTCACCCAATTGCAGACGCAAATGACCCAGATGAAGCAGTCTTTTGATGAGCGCATGGGCGTGATGAGGAATCTGCTCGAACAAAATACCGACGTCACCAACAAAGTGACCGCCGCGATCGGTGCCCTGCAAGCGTCCATCAACAAACAGCAAGATGATCGCTCCGGCCAAGGCGATCAGCTTTCCGGGCAGATTCAGGCGCTGAACGACACCATGGACGAACTCAAGGTCCGCCTCACCAAGCTGAGCAAGCAACTGGAAGACATGCAGGCAGCGCAGCAATCGATGGCCGCCCAGCAGACGCAGGCACAACAACAGGCCCAGGCAGTCGCTCAGGCCCCTGCCCCAGACGTTCTATATAACAACGCTCTGCGTGATTACAACGGCGGAAAAAACGATCTCGCAATTCAGGAATTTAGCGACTACATCAAGTTCTATCCGGACACCGATCTTGCGGGTAACTCGTATTTCTACATCGCCGAAGTGCAATACAAAACCGGCGATTACCAGAGAGCGGTGGCGAACTATGATTTAGTGCTGCAGAACTTTCCCAGCGGAAACAAGGCCGCTGGCGCGGAACTCAAGAAGGGTTTTGCGCTACTGGAACTTGGAAAACAGGAGGAAGGCACGCAAGCGTTAAAACACGTTATCCAGCGCTATCCGCGCACCAACGAAGCCACGCAAGCCCGGGAGAGATTGCGAAAGACCGGAGCAGCAGCCCCCAAGAGCCGCTAGCGATTGTGTGGAGCGGACACTCTTGTCCGCTGCCCTTGGGTTTGATTTTGGTTTTGAACTCGCTTTTTGGGTTTGGCTCCGGGCCGTACAGCAACTCCTCCCCATAATTGCATCCGCCGCAAGCTTTTCGCGGACAGGAGTGTCCGCGCCACACGGATTATTTCGCCGCCGTATTCGGCACCGTCACTCCGCCCTCAATCTTCGGAATCCCAAAGTGTCCGCCAAGATGCGACAGGTCCATCGGACTCACCGAACCGGAGACCGCAATAAAGTCGACCTCGTTCGATTTCGCCACCAGAATCGCCACATTGCTGATCGCATTATTCTCCCAGCGGAGCCACACGTCGGCGCCGCCTTCCCGCTCGTGATTGTTCAGCACATGCTTCCAACCGGCGGCGCCATATTCCTCTTTCACCGAGGTTAAGGCCTCGGCGTCATAAATCCACGGACGCGAGTAATGGTAACTGTGCACCGAAACTCCGTTGACGCCGGCAATCACGCGACGCAGGTCCTCATTGTCGGGATCGAGTTTAGAAGCAAGCACCAGCATGGAGTGGTCAAGCGTGAACTCGGTTTTTGAAGACGAACTCAGGCGCAGGGCCTCAAGGCCCTGAGGGATTCTCTCCAGCGATTGCGCTTCGACCAATGTGACTGCGGATATGGCGACCAGAACGAGGAGAACAGCACGCGACAACTTCATAACGCCTCGAAATAACCGCTGCATCATAGCAGGGTTGCTTCACGGTGCGCGAACATATTCGCAGCACCGCAACGATTGGGAACCCGCGAGCGTCAAATAAGTTGCTGTGAAAATCGCAATAATTGCGTTATACGGTCTAAAGCGAGTCGGCGGCCGCTGCCGCTTTCTCCGTCGTCACGCCGCTGGGCCGAAGCGTGACCCAATCAGTCTGCACCCGATCCCACCCCTGAATCAGGAAGCCATAAGCGTCGAACAGTTGGCGAATCTGCATCCTCTGCCAGCCCGCAATATCCTCCAGGATCGGCACCAAAGTGGCGAGCGCGTTATCGCTCAAAACGGTTCGTTTCGCGATCTGCGCCACCAGCTTCGTTTCGGAAACAGCAATAGTAAAACCATCGTGCCGGTTCACTTGCAGCATCACGTGAATATCGGAGCTGCCATCGCCGACATAAACAACATGATCGGCGGGAATGCCAAGTTCCTCCTCGAGTTGATCGAGACGCGTGACTTTCCCATAGCCAGCAGTGGCGCGCACCAGGCTTTCGATTTCGCCCGAAGCTTTGTATTTGAACTCGGTGCCATAGATATGGTCCTGCGGAACAATACCGTCCAGCGCCGACTGAATCACTTCGACCGGAGCCGCCGAAAGCACATAAAAATCAAAGTGGAAGCCGTCGATCCGGCGGTCCAGTATCTCGTATATCTGCTTGATATTGTCCTTGAGGCGAATGCGCTTCCCGACCTCAAGCAGATCGTCGCGCCGAACCCGCGAACGGAATTCGGGATCATGCAGGAGTAGGTAAGCCAGCTCGGCGCCCTGCTGAACCAGGTTCAGGTTCGCCATGCCTTTGGCTTTGCGCTCAAATTCCTCGACCGAAATGCCAAGCATTTCGCTCAACACATAACCCGTGTCGTTGAAGGTCAGAGTCTGATCGAAGTCGCTCGCAAACAGGTACTGTTTTCTATAATTATTTGCCATGTACTACTTTAGATTCCCCAGCGTGTTAATCGACTATTAATTTTACCTATCGTACGTATCAGAACAATTTGCAGATCACAAGTTACCAAATCATTGCTAGCCATAAGTTTTCGGGGTAAGCTACCCTTGCTATCAAAGTGCATCCAATGCACGGCTTTGATAGGCTGCTTTTGACACTCGTTTTGACTCTTATGAAAAGGCGAGACATGACCGGAAGCGTTAGCGACCATCTCATGAACGACGCCGACCGCGGCAAAGGCTCGATGGAGCCGGACGAGCGCGGGCAATCCGCCAACAGCTCAATGAGTGGCCAACTCGGCCACCGAAACCCGCACCCCATGCAGGATGGCGCCGACAGCGATTTCCCCGAGCCCGGCCATAGTCCCGAACATTCCTTCGAGGGCGAGTTCAAAGAAGAACAAGCCAGCTAACGCGCAAAATAAAACAATGGAGCGACGGGCGTCCCCGCCCGTCCACCACTGACTCGCACAAACGTAGTTCCCTGAATCGCAGTCCTCTCCTCTCACATCTACTTATTTTGATTCGATACTCCAAATCAATTCCCAAGGAAGCACTATGCCGAAAATGAAAGCAGCTCAAATCAGCAAAGCGGGCGGTGATTTCGAAATTGTCGAAAGAAATATTCCCGAGCCCACGCGCAACCAGGTCCGCATTAAAGTCGAAGCCTGCGGCATCTGCCACAGCGATGCGCTGGTCAAGGAAGGCTATTGGCCCGGCATCCAGTACCCACGCGTTCCGGGGCACGAAATTGCCGGCCGTATCGACGCCGTCGGTGCTGACGTCACCAACTGGAAACCCGGACAGCGTGTAGGAGTGGGATGGCACGGTGGCCACGATTTCACCTGCGATGCTTGCCGCCGCGGCGATTTCATCAACTGCAAGGCCGAGAAAATTACCGCCATCACTCATGACGGCGGCTACGCGGAGTACATGATCAGCCCTGCTGAAGCGGTCGCCGCTATCCCGGAAGAACTGCCCGCCGCTGAAGCCGCGCCGCTTCTCTGCGCCGGCATCACGGTCTTCAATGCGCTACGCAACTCCGGCGCCCATCCCGGCGCTCTCGTAGCCGTGCAAGGCATCGGCGGACTCGGACACCTGGGAATTCAGTACGCCCATCAGATGGGCTTCCGCACCGTCGCCATCGGACGAGGAAAAGACAAAGAAACTCTGGCGCGAAAACTAGGCGCTTCTCAGTATGTGGACACCGCAGCCGGCGATCCCTCCACCGCGCTGCAGAAGCTAGGCGGAGCTGACGTGATTCTAGCCACCGCGCCCGACTCCAAATCCACGTCCGCCCTGTTCAATGGCCTTGCCAGCAACGGCAAGCTAGTCGTAGTAGGAGCCGGCATGGACCCGCTTACGGTCACTCCCATTCAGCTGATCCAGGGCCGCAAAGCCCTTAACGGCTGGGCATCCGGAACCGCCATGGATTCCGAGGACACGATGAAGTTCAGCGCCCTCTCCGGAGTTCGCCCGATGATCGAGAAGTATCCGTTAGAAAAAGCCGCCGAAGCCTACCAGCAAATGATCAGCGGCAAAGCCCGCTTCAGAGTAGTCCTAACCATGGCCAGCTAAGCTTGCGTAGGGACGGACGCATTCGTCCGTCCCGGGTAAAACCGCCAGCTATTGCAGTTCTTCCATGCACTTCGCCAGCACTTCCCGGCTCGGACGTACCAGCGATTCCGACAAAGTAGCCAGCGGCTGATCCGTGACATTCAACAGATCAATAAAGCTAGGAGCCTTGGCGTTGATGTAAAACACACCCGTCAGCACTTCACCTTTTTCATGCGACTCCATCAACCGCCGCACTGCGTGAATCTTGTTCGTCGGATCGTACTCCTCCTCCATCTTCCGCAATCGAAGGCTTGATCCATCGTGCATCGTCACCTCAAGCGTTGTCCCAGGATCGTAGTCGACATTGATCTCCTCAAACGACGGCACGAAGCTTACTTCGTTCAGCGCCTCATCATGGGCCTGCATATATTTGTAGGATTTGGTCGAGCCCTCATGATCGTTGAAAGTGACACAAGGCGAAACCACATCGAGCATCACGGTCCCGCGATGCGCAATCGCCGCCTTGAGCATGGTATGAAGCTGCCGCTTGTCGCCGGAGAACGAACGCCCCACGAACGTCGCTCCCAACTGAATTGCCATCGCGCAAGTGTCGACCGGAGGCAGATCGTTCACGACGCCGCTCTTCAGCGTCGACCCGAGGTCGGCGGTCGCCGAGAACTGGCCTTTGGTCAGCCCGTAGCAGCCGTTGTCCTCAATCACATAAATGATCGGCAGATTACGCCGCATCAGGTGCACGAACTGCCCCACGCCGATTGAAACCGTGTCGCCATCGCCAGTCACGCCGAGGGCAATCAGATCCTTGTTCGCGAGCATCGCGCCCGTTGCCACCGAAGGCATGCGGCCATGCACTGAATTCAAGCTGTGCGCGCGATTCATAAAATAAGCTGGGCTTTTCGAGGAGCAGCCAATGCCGCTTAACTTAGCGACGCGCTCGGGCCGCACGCCCATCTCATACATCGCATCGATGATGCGCTCGGAAATCGCATTATGCCCGCAACCCGCGCACAGCGTAGTCTTGCCGCCGCGATAGTCGACCACTTGCAGCCCAATACGATTCGTCTTCGGCGCAGGCGCTGGTGCTGGAGCCGGTAAGTCAGTAGTTGTTCCCATGCTATTTCCCCTCCATCATCATCAGTTCATCGGTAACCGATCGCGCGTCAATGGGTAGTCCGTGAATGTGGCATATCGATCGCAGCCGCGGAGTCAATTCCGGCTTGATGTCAAGCTTCAGCAGGCTTGCCATCTGCCCATCTCGGTTTTGCTCCACCACATAAATACGCTCATGCCCCTCGATGAACTCATGAATCTCGCGCGTGAACGGATACGACCGCACCCGCAAGTAATCCGTCTGCAGTTTGTGCTCTTCGACTAATTGATCGCGTGACTCGGTGATTGCCCAGTGCGTCGTGCCGTAAGCAATAATTCCCACTTTCGCCTTCGCGTTGGCCACCACTTCCGGACGCGGAACAAACGACCGGGCCGTCTCAAACTTCTTGTTCAACCGCTCCATGTTGCGTTCGAAATCATCTGGACGCTCGCTATATTGCGCCCGCTCATTGTGTCCACTGCCGCGCGCGAAATATGCTGCCGCCGGATGCTCCGTGCCGGGCAGCGTGCGATAACCGATGCCGTCGCCATCAATGTCTTTGTAGCGGGCAAAATTGCCGGCCTTCTCAATATCTTCTTTAGTTAACACTTTGCCGCGATCCATCGGCTTTTCAGGATATGTGAACGGATCGGACATCCAGTTATTCATTCCCAGGTCGAGGTCCGACATCACAAATACTGGAGTCTGAAAATGCTCGGCCAGATCAAACGCCTCCTGCGCCATGGTGAAACATTCGCCCACCGAGATCGGAAACAGCATGATGTGTTTGGTGTCGCCGTGGCTAAGGAACGCCGTCGAGAGCACGTCGCCCTGCGAAGTACGCGTGGGCAATCCAGTCGACGGCCCGACGCGCTGAATGTCCCAAATCACCGCCGGAATTTCAACGAAGTAGGCGAGGCCAGTGAACTCCGCCATCAGAGAAATGCCCGGCCCAGCAGTGGCAGTCATCGCTCGCGCGCCTGCCCACGCCGCTCCGATCACCATGCCAATCGCCGCCAGTTCATCTTCCGCTTGCACGATCGCGAACGTGGCCTTGCCGTCTGGCCCAAGGCGATGCTCCTTCATGTAGTCAATCATCGTTTCCACCAGCGACGACGACGGCGTAATCGGATACCACGTCACCACCGTGCAACCTGCAAACATGCATCCCAGCGCAGCGGCGGAATTGCCGTCGACGATGATCTTGCCCTTCGTCTTGTCCATGCGCTGAATGTAAAACGGATCTCGTTTCTTCAGATTAGCAACTGCATAATCATGCCCAGCCTTGGCGGCCGCCAGATTCAACGTCGCCGCTTTCGCCTTCTTCGCAAACTGTTTGCGGATCGCCTTCTCCACCTCGGCGTAATCAATCTCCAGCAATTGCGCCGCGACGCCGACATAAATCATGTTCTTGATCAGCTTGCGCAGCTTGGCGTCCGCGCCCACGGTGGCCGATAGTTTGTCATAGGGCACGGCATAAAAAATCAGATCGTCGCGCAGCTTATCGAGCGCCAGCGGCTCGTCATAAAGCACGGCAGCGCCTGCGGTCAGCGTCTTGACGTCGTCCTGCGCCGTCTCCGCATTCATCGCGATCAGCAGATCAATCTCTTTTTTGCGCGCAATGTAGCCATCTTTATTCGCGCGGATCGTAAACCACGTCGGCAGCCCGGCAATATTCGAAGGAAACAGGTTCTTCCCCGAAATCGGCACGCCCATCTGGAAAATGCTCCGCAATAAAACCGTATTGGAACTCTGCGACCCCGAACCATTCACGGTCGCAACCTGGATACTCATGTCATTGACGACACGTTTTTGCCCCAGTTGGCCGGATGACCCCCGGGGCGCGACATCTGTTGTGGCCATTACGCTGCCTTTCTGGTCTGAACCCTTTGTTAGCCGGGCAAACCCCGTCGCCCGGAGCGTGTTGAGAGCAGTGAAAACCCTTCAGTATACCTGTATTATACGCGCCCACGGTGCGGGGGTTGCCAGCTCATTAACACCCGATGTCCGAGAGTGCCTCGTCCGAGCTCCGCTTGGGGCGGGTGCTTTTCGCACCTCCGAATTGTTCGTTCGTTAGAAACAATTGCCAGGCTTGAAGCGATACTCAGGCATGCCTTTGGGCTTACCTGCACAAGCCTCTCTTCCGTCATCTTCGGCTCCAGCATCGCAATTCTCGCGCTCGCAGATTAGCAAATAAATTGACACACTCTTGACGCCGCCGTGACACGCACCAAGAGGGCACGCCCCATCATCCTGTTGCGATGAATCCATCCCAGGTAACCAATCATCGCCAATCACTTCTGAAACTGGAGTCAAGAATTATGACAAATGAAATCCACGTCCCGGCTACGTCGTCAGA
>Ga0137395_10000942_pt1 | contig 12982 bp, 12 predicted proteins | sample czobulk216metaG_FD_108283 | JGI IMG/M metagenome (GOLD analysis project Ga0137395, IMG submission 108283) | Vadose zone soil microbial communities from Angelo Coast Range Reserve, California, USA - czobulk2.16 metaG | ecosystem: Environmental > Terrestrial > Soil > Vadose zone | place: USA...
GATGGACGATTCCTGCTCAACCTGCCCGTCGAACCTGCCAGCGACCAGTCGTTCACGGTCACCGTCAACTGGACAGCCGGCTTGACCCGGTGACCGATGAGAAACTCGTGAACTCATGACGCCTGACCGCGAGAGCCGCGTCGAGCAGATCTGCCATGAGGCGCTCGCCCTCGACGACGCCGCTCGCGAGGCGTTTGTCGCCGGCGCGTGTGCGGGCGACACCGCACTGCGCAGCGAGGTCGAGTCGCTGCTGCGCCAGCAGTCGAAGGCCGACGGATTCCTGATGGAGCCGGCGTTGGTCGCGGCCGCACAGCACCTCGCGGCGGAGCCCGCACCGTCGTTGCTCGGCCGGAAGCTGGGCACCTATCAAGTGCACTCGCTCCTCGGCGCCGGCGGCATGGGCGAGGTGTATTGCGCACGCGATACCGCACTCGGTCGCGATGTCGCGATCAAGATCCTGCCGCGTCTGTTCGTCGGCGATCCAGAGCGTCTCGCCCGCATCGAACGTGAAGCCCGCGTGCTGGCGGCGCTCAATCATCCGAACATCGGCGCGATCTACGGTCTTGAAAATCTCGACGGCACGCCCGCACTTGTCCTTGAACTCGTCGGAGGGTCAACGCTCGCCGATCGTCTCGCGAGCGGTCGGGTGCCGCTACGTGACGCGCTGACCATCGCGGCCCAGATCGCCCTCGCGCTCGAGGCAGCGCACGAGAAAGGCATCGTCCATCGCGATCTCAAACCCGCCAACGTCGTGCTGACTAGCGACGGTCACGTGAAGGTGCTCGACTTCGGTCTGGCAAGAGCCGTCGGCAGCGACGCATCCGGTCCCGACCTGTCGAAGTCGCCGGCGATTACCGCAAGCGGCACGAAGGACGGCGTCATTCTCGGCACCGGTGCCTACATGAGTCCCGAACAGGCGCGCGGCAAATCCGTGGACAAGCGGGCGGACATCTGGGCGTTCGGCTGCGGGCTCTACGAAATGTTGACGGGCCGGCTGGCGTTCCGCGGCGAGACGCTCTCGGACACCATCGCTTCCATCCTTCAAGGCGAGCCCGATTGGCGCGCGCTTCCCGAAACGACGCCTTCCAGCATCCAACGGCTGCTGCGGCGATGCCTCGAGAAAGATCCCGCGCGCCGGCTGCGCGATATCGGCGACGCGCGGATCGAGATCGAAGACGTCCTCAGCGGTGCGTCTCCCACTTCAGCAGCGACCAGCACTGTCACCCCACCGCAACGATTCGTCCGTCTGCCGTGGTCGATTGCGGCAGTCGCCTCGCTCGTGGCGCTCGCCGCCATCGGGGCACTGACGTGGGGCGTTCGGAACGCGCTGAGGGGACCGACGGCGGCCCCGCGCATCTCACGCATGACGATCGCATCGTCTGGCGCGACAGCGGTCGCGCCAACCGGCAAACGCAGCCTGGCGATTACGCCCGATGGCAAGCGTGTCGTCTATATCGGCAATGGCGGGAAGCAAATCTTTGTACGCCCGCTTGATCAACTCGAGGCGACGGCTATCGTCACGGGCACTGCTCCGCTCAACTTCGTCTTCGTCACACCAGATGGTCAAAGTGTCGGATTCGATGAGGGCAATACGATCAAGAGAGTGTCCCTCGCCGGCGGACCGGTCTCGACGTTCGCAGAGCCCATCCTTCACCAGGGAGCGACATGGGCGGCGGATGATACGATCATCATCGGGAGCTATGACGCCGGCCTGCAGCGAGTGTCCGCCGGCGGTGTGGTCACTGGCCTCACGCAGATCGCCCCCGAGCGTGGCGAGTTGGCCCACACCTGGCCCGAGATGCTGCCAGGAGGACGGGCGGTACTCTTCACAGAGCTCGCCACCAAAGGCGGCCTCGCCGCCGCGCAGGTGGCGGTGCTCGACCTTGCAACCGGTTCGACCACCGTGTTGGTGCGCGGCGGCAGCCACGCGCATTACGTCTCGAGCGGCCACCTGGTCTACACTGCCGGCGAAACGCTGAAAGCCGTCCAGTTCGACCTCGCCAGTCAGACGCTGCGCGGGACGCCAGTGACAGTGCTGCCGCATCTGTTGACGGCGGCGACCGGAGGTGGCCAGTTCGTCGTGGCCGGCGACGGCACGCTCGCGTACGTCGAGGCGCCAGACGCGGCATCCGCGAGGTCGACAACGCTGGCATGGGTGGATCGGCAAGGCCGGGAAGAACCCATCACGGCGCCCGCACGTCCCTATCGCCAACCTCGCGTGTCGCCCGACGGGACGCGTGTGGCTCTCGCCATGTCGGAGTCAGGAACGGGCCCTGACACCAACATCTGGTTGTGGGATCTCGCGCGCCGAAAACTCGATCAGCTGACACTCACGTCTTCGGGCTACAACTATCCAGTCTGGACGCCGGAGGGGCGTCGTCTCATATTCCACAAGCCGGTAGGCCATGTGTTCTGGCAATCCGCCGACGGCACCGGCGCGATCGAACCGCTCAAGAGCGGCGCCGGGCTTCCGTCGGGCGTGACGCCAGACGGCAAGCGGCTGCTCTTCAACTCCCCAGCAGGCCGCGACGTGATGATGTTGGAGCTTGACACAGGCCGCATCCAATCGCTCGTTGCAACGTCCGCCAACGAGCGCAACGGTGTCGTCTCACCACGGGATGGCCGTTGGCTGGCCTACGAATCGGATATCTCCGGCCAGCTCGAAATCTACATCAAGCCGTTTCCAGACCTGGACGGCGGTTGGAAGGTCTCGATGGCCGGCGGTACGCGGCCGCTCTGGGCGCCGAACGGTCAGGAGCTGTTTTATGTAGCGCCCGATGGCGCCATCATGGCAGCGCGCGTCCACCCTCGCGGCTCCGCGTGGAGTGCAGAGAGCGCCGTCAAACTATTCGGCGGGCCGTACGCAACCGGAGGCGCGAGCGAGGGCCGGAACTATGACGTCTCCGCGGACGGCACACGCTTCCTCATGGTCAAGGAGCCCGCCAATCAGGCCGTCGAACCGCACATCGTCGTCGTCCAGAACTGGTTCGAGGAGCTGAAGCGGCTCGTGCCACGGAACTGAATGCTACTAGTCCTTGACGCTCTGCTCACGACGGCGTCGGAGGCCGGGGAATCCTTACTCGCGCTTTCTGCCCATGGCGGCGGTGCCCATGAGGCCGCCGAGCCCCATCGTATCCATGGCGCTGCTCGGGACGACCATCAGGGCGCCCTTTTCCTTCAGGCCCTCATAGATAGGCCGACTACTCGGCGTGCCCCTCGAGGGACCGTACAAGCCGGAGTATTACCGGTATTAGTGCGATCGCGTAGAGGTTAGAGGTTAGGGGGCTAGTAATAGAGGAAGGGCCCGGCGCGAGAAATCGCGCCGGGCTTTTCTTTGTCTATCGCGCGCAGAGTTGCTTCAGCCTGTCGGGCTCACTCAGCGGCAGTTCGGCGATCGCCATACGCCGCAGATGCGTTTCGACATAGTCCCGGTCGACGCAGATCGTCGGTGACGGCGGCGCCACCCTCAATGTCGACGGCGGCCCCAGATAGAGCACCGCGTCGAACTGATCTTCCATCCGCATCGTGATCCACTGCTCGCGCGGAATCGGCACGAGCTTGCCGTCTCGCACTGACCACCGCGTATCCGTTTGCTCCGGCATGACCTCGGCGCCGAGCGTCGTTCCGCGAAGTGGCGCGATGCTCGGCACCGGCCACGACCGCACCGCGTCCTCGCTGATCGCGACCACGACGAACGGCCGGACGCCGGCCCGCACGAGCAGGCTGATCACCGTCTGCGCGAGAGGATCGTCCATCTGGTAGTTCGCGATTTGCTGCTTCCGCTGCAGATGCATCCTGCCGTAGTAGATGAGGGCACGCCGCTTTCTGGCGATCGCTTCCCGCTCGACGACTGCCGCCGCGTGACTGTCCCTCTGCGCCAGCCATCGTTGGTACTCGGCGTTCGTGTGGACGTTCTCCCACTCGATCGGCGGATCGCCGAGCAGAGCGCGATGATGACGTGCGCGTGGAAGAGCCGCGTTGATCTCACGGAGGGCTCGATAGATCACCGGAATCTCGATCCCACTGATGACCTGCGCCTGCGTCGTGTCGTCCCACACGTGCCGGAGCGCGCTGTACGGCACCTCGTCACCATGGACGTACCGGTCCATCACGTCCTGATAACGCCCGCTGGCGTTTTCCGTGACGACGTCGATGGTCGTGTTCGCGAACCTTGGGTCGCGAATGAGCGAGGTGACAAGCGCCAAGCCGCGCTCGTCGCCGTGGGTCTCGCCGTCGCTCAGTCCGACGACCGTATGCGTGCGGAACGCGTCGAAGATGGCGCCGGCCGCCTCGACGGGGCGCGGCGTCGCGAGTGGAGCCGCAAGAAGACTCGCGCCGGCGACGGCCAGCGCGAGCCCCGTCCGCGCGATCATGGCTTCTCCGGAGGCCGCTGTCCGAGCGCCGCCGCGCCCATAAGTCCGCCCAGGCCCATCGTCTCCACGGCACTGCTCGGAATCAGCATCAGCGCGCCCTTCTCCTTCAATCCTTCGTACAGCATGTTCATGGCGCGCAGGTGCAGCGCCACCGGGTTGTTCTGGTACGACTTGGCGGCCTCCTCGAACGAATGCGCGATCGCCATTTCGGCCTCACCCAGGATGATGCGCGCCTGCTTCTCGCGCGCCGCCTGTGCTTCGCGCGACATCGCATCCTGAAGCGCAGCCGGGATCACCACATCACGCATCTCCACCGACTGAACCGTGATGCCCCACGGATTCGATCGCTGGTCGATGAGCGTCTGCAGTTCGGTTTCGATCCGCTCGCGGCCGCGCAGCAGCTCGATGAGCGGCGTCCGTCCAATGATGTCCCGGAGCGCGGTTTGCGCGCCCCAGCTCACGGCCTGCGCGTAGTTCTGCACTTCGAGCGCCGCCTTCTGCGGATCGTGAACCAGCCAGAACAGCACGGCATCGACATTCACCGGGACGGTGTCCGAGGTGAGCGTCTGCTCGGCCGCAAAGCTCGTCGTGATCGTGCGCTGATCGATCCACGACCCGACGATATCGACGAAGGGGACGACCCAGAAAAGGCCGGGGCCGCGCATGCCGCTGAACCGGCCGAGCCGCAGCACGATCGCACGTTCCCACTGCCGAGCCACGCGCGGCGATCGCATGGCGATCAGGCCGATCGCGACGGACACAACGAGCGGAATCGGGCCGCCAATGGCAAGCGTCAGCAGTCCGCCGATGGCAACCCAGACGGCAAGCACGAGGATCGACACGATGTTCGCGTTCGGCACGACCAAACTCCCTTCGTCCGGCCCCTGCAGGCCGGCGCTACTTCGTTGACCGATGCGCGCGAAGCGCGCCTATCAATTCCTCCGCGCTGAACCCGTGCGTGTCGCCGTCCGAGAGCACGCGTGTCGCGAACGCCCGCAGCCGGCGGGCGTGCTCGGAGGCGGGCCTCGCTTCGGCGCGATCGGCCAGCACGAACGTGCCGACCCCGCGCCTCGTTTCGAAGACCCCCGCCCGTTCGAGCTCGCTGTAGACGCGGCCAATCGTGTTCGCGTTGACCTTGAGCTCGACGGCCAGCTCGCGGACGGTCGGCAGCTGATCGCCGGGTTTCAGCCTCCCCGCCGCGATGGCCGCGCGCAGGCCCCGCGAGATCTGCGCGTAGATGGGCGTCGCGTCGCCGATATCCAGCGAGACAAGCATTGAGTGATTATACTAGTGTATTAGTACAAGTGAGGCAACCGGCGAATCCGGCCGATATTTGACAGTGCTGAACATGAGCAGGTAACCTTCTGGCTCCGATGTCGACCGTTCACCATCACGCGCATATCCACAGCCACCGCGGCGAGAGCCGGCGGAGTTGCGCGTGATCTAGGGTCGACCTTACTTAACCCGAACAAGCACAGCAGCCCCGCCAGACCGGCGGGGTTTTTGTTTTTATGGACTACTCAAAACTGAACGGCCTGATTCCAGCAGTCATCCAGGACGCCGAGACGTCGGAGGTCCTGATGGTCGGCTTCATGAACGACGAAGCGCTCGCGCGCACGCGCGACACCGGCTTCGCGACGTTCTTCAGCCGGACGCGGAACGCGCTCTGGATGAAGGGCGAAACATCGGGGAACCGGCTCGCGGTCACCGACATCCTCGTCGACTGCGACGACGACACGGTGCTGGTCAAAGTGAAACGGCAGGGGGATGGCAACGTGTGCCACACCGGTGAGCGCACGTGTTTCTTCCGGAAGCTGGACGCACAATGAAACTCAAACTGGGAATTCCCAAGGGCTCGCTGCAGGATTCAACCGTGCAGCTCTTCGCTCGAGCTGGCTTCAACATCTACGTCAGCTCGCGCTCGTACTTCCCGTCGATTGACGATCCGGAGATCGAGTGCATGCTGATTCGCGCCCAGGAGATGGCGCGCTACGTCGCCGACGGGGTGCTGGACGCGGGCCTCACGGGACAGGACTGGATCCGGGAACACGAGCTCGGCGACGGCAAGACGGGCATGCTGGAAAGCGTCGCCGATCTGATCTACGCGAAGCAGAGTTTCGGGAAAGTGCGCTGGGTGCTCGCCGCGCCTGAGGACTCCCCGATCAAGTCCGCGAAAGATCTGCAGGGCAAGACGATAGCGACCGAGCTCGTTCGCGTGACGGGCGAGTACTTCAAGAAACAGGGCGTCAGCGTGAACGTCGAGTTTTCCTGGGGCGCCACTGAAGTCAAGCCGCCGGTGCTGGCCGACGCGATCGTCGAAGCAACGGAAACCGGATCGACACTTCGCGCGAACCGGCTCGCGATTCTGGACACGATCATGGAGTCGAACACGCAGCTCATCGCCAATAAGACCGCGCTCGGCGACACCTGGAAGCGGACGAAGCTCGAGAACATCGCGCTGCTGCTGACGGCGGCGATCGAGGCACATGGACACGTCGGCCTGATGATGAACGTCCATGAAAACGACCGGGAGGCAGTGCTCAAGCTGCTTCCCGCGATGAAGAACCCGACGATCTCCGCGCTCAGCGATACTTCGTGGGTCGCCGTGAACACGATCCTGACGGAGTTGCAGGTGCGGGATTTGATTCCGAAACTCAAAGCGGCCGGGGCCACTGGTATCGTCGAGTATCCCTTGAACAAGATCGTGCCATAGCCATGCGAATCATCGAGGCGAAGAACCGGCGGCTAGTCGACACGCTCTTGAAGCGCGATCCGCGCGCCGATGCTTCATTCGACAAGCGTGTCCGCGACATCGTCAGCGCCGTGCGACGCGGAGGCGACCGTGCCCTCGCCCGCTTCGCGGAGCGTTTTGACGGGGCGACGGAACCGCTGGAGGTCTCGAAGGCCGAGATGCGCGACTACGCGGCGCTCGTCGCGCCAGACGTCCGTCGTGCCATCAAGACCGCCGCCCGCAACATCGCGCGGGTGGCCGCCAAACAGATTCCGGCGCACTGGGACCTTTCCGTCGTCCCCGGCGTGTCGATCGAGCAGCGCGTCGAGCCGATCGCGCGCGTCGGCTGCTACGTCCCCGGCGGACGGTTTCCGCTGCCATCATCGCTGCTGATGACCGCCGTTCCGGCGCGCGTCGCAGGCGTGCGCGAGGTCATCGTCATGTGCCCCCGGCCGGAACCCGCCGTCATGGCAGCCGCACTGGAGGCAGGCGTCACGAAAATGTTTCGCATCGGCGGCGCGCATGCCATTGCCGCGCTGGCGTACGGAACGGCTCGAGTGCCGCCGGTGGACAAGATCGTCGGCCCCGGTAACCGCTTTGTCGCCGCCGCCAAGGCTTGCGTGGCCGGCGACTGCGCGATCGACTTCTATGCCGGACCGACAGAGATCGTCATCGTGGCGGGCGGCGGACGCGCGGAGTGGATCGCGGCTGACCTCGTCGCCCAGGCCGAACACGATCCGGATGCTCGATCCATCTTCGTGACGTGGAGCCGCGCGCTGGCCGACCGCGTCTCACGACTCGTGGACACCCTTGCAACGAGCCGCGAGATCGTCAGACGCTCCATGCGCGCCCACGGCGCCATCGTCGTCACGCGATCGGCGGACGAAGCCATGGATCTGGCGAACCGGCTGGCTCCAGAGCATCTCGTCGTCGATCGGGAGTCGCTGACGCGCCGGCCGCTCACAGCGGGAGCGGTGTTCGTCGGTCCGTTCGCGGCACAAGCCGCCGGCGATTACGCGACCGGATCCAACCATGTGCTGCCGACCTCAGGCGCCGCCAGGTTCCGCGGCGGCCTGAGCGCGGCCGACTTCGTGCGCGTGATGTCGGTGCAGCGTGTATCACGCGAAGGGCTGAAGCGCCTGGCGCCGACAATTCTGCCCCTCGCGCGTGCGGAAGGACTCGTCGCGCACGCCGAGTCGATTGAGGTGCGGCTGTGAAAGAGCAGTACGAAAAACCGCCCGAGCTGTACGACGGCCTGCGACTGCACCAGAACGAGAACACGGGCGGATGTTCGCCGCGGGTGCTCGAGGCGCTGGCGGGACTGACGCGCGAAAATCTCGCCTTCTACCCCCCCTATGCGGAAGCGACGGAGGCCTGCGCGCGTCACCTCGGCGTCGACGCCAACTGCGTGGCGCTCGTCAACGGACTCGACGAAGGCATCATGAGCGCCGCGATCGCGTACCTGCGTCCAGCCGCGGGAAACGCCGGCGTCCCCGAAGCCGTCGTTCCGGAACCGGCCTTCGAGATCTTTCGATTCGATACCTCGGTCGCCGGCGGCCGGCTCGTCCAGGTGATGCCGAAGCCGGACTTCGAATTCCCACTCGATGAAGTGCTGGCAGCCATCACTCCAGCGACGCGCGTGGTGTTCCTCACGAATCCCAACAACCCCACAGGCGTATCGGTGCCGTTTGACGCCATTCGGGCGGTGGCCAAGGCCGTGCCGGCGCAGGCGATCGTGTTCGTCGACGAAGCGTACGCCGATTTTGCAGGCCGCAGCTTCATCGCCGAGCTTCCCGCGTTCCCCAATGTCATCGTCGGACGGACGTTTTCGAAGGCCTACGGCCTGGCGGCGATCAGAATCGGCGCGCTCGTCGGAGCGCCGGAAGTGCTCGACCCGATTCGCTACGCGACGCCGGTCTACAGCGTCAATATCGCGGCGGTCGTGGCGCTGCAGGCTGCGCTTGCGGATCAGGACTACGTGAACGATTACCTCCAGCAGGTGAAGACGTCGAAAGCGTTGCTCTACGCGGCCTGCGATCGCCTCCAGCTCAGGTACTGGCCGAGCGACGCCAACTTCGTGCTGGTCCGTGTGGGTGTGCGCATCGACGATGTGATCCGTGGGGCGAAGGAGCGGGGCGTTTACCTGCGTAATCGCGCCGCGGAGCCGGGCTGCGAGGGCTGCCTGCGCATCGCCACCGGCATCGTCGAACACACGAAGCGCGGCATTGCCGCGATTGAGGAGGTGTTGTGCGGCGGGGTGTAATCGATCGGCGGACCACTGAAACGTCCATTGCCCTCACGATCGGCCTCGAGGGCAAGGGCCGGTATCGAGTGAGCACCGGCATCCGGTTTCTCGATCACATGCTCGAGCTCTTCTCGCGGCATGGCGCCTTCGACTTGAAGGTGAAGGCGACTGGCGATCTGGACGTCGATCAGCACCACACTGTCGAAGACCTCGGCATCGCGCTCGGCGAAGCGGTGTCGCAAGCCATCGGCAACCGCAAGGGCATCAACCGCGCGGGCTACTTCGTCATGCCGATGGACGAGACGCTTGCCGTCGCGGCGATCGACCTCGGCGGACGCCCGCATGCCGCCGTCGATCTCAAGGTGAAGGTGCTCAATGTGGGCGATCTGCAGACCGAGCTTGTGCACGACTTCTTCGAAGGCTTCGCGATCGGGGCCCGCGCGAACGTGCACGTGAAGGTTCTGTATGGACGCTCGAGCCACCATCACATCGAGGCCGTGTTCAAGGCTTTCGCACGCGCATTGCGCGTCGCGGTTGCGAAAGACAAGCGGCTCGCGAAGATGCTGCCGAGCACCAAGGGACTCCTGTGATCGCGTTGATCGATTACAAGGCGGGCAATCTGACATCCGTGAGAAAGGCGTTCGCGGCGCTGGACGCGCCGCTGTTCACGCCGGATCGGCCCGGCGACCTGGCGGATGCGCAGGCGATCGTCGTGCCTGGCGTGGGACACTTCGGCGCGACGAAGGCCCTTGGCCCGGATTGGATTGACGCGATCCTCGAGAGAGTCGGCGAGGGGCGGCCGCTCCTCGGCATCTGCCTCGGGATGCAGTGGCTGTTCGAGGGCAGCGAAGAGGCGCCCGAGCTTCGCGGCCTCGGGCTGCTCGGCGGCCAATGCTATCGGCTGCCGTCGACGGACGTGAAAATACCGCACGTGGGCTGGAACTCGCTCGACATGCAGAGCGACAGGTCGATCGTCGAGCATGTCGCGCCGGGCGCGCAGGTGTACTTCACGCACAGTTTTGTGGCGCCCGTCACCGGCGACACCGTCGCCGTGACGACCCACGGACAGCCATTCGCGTCCGTCGTTCAGCGCGGGTACGTGGCCGGCGTGCAGTTCCATCCGGAGAAGTCCGGCGACGTGGGCCTGCAGATCCTGCGTAATTTCCTGAGCCTCGTCGGGCCGGCCTGATCATGCTCTCCAAGCGCATCATCGCCTGTCTCGACGTGCGTGACGGCCAGGTCGTGAAGGGCATCAACTTCGAGGGCCTGCGGACGGCCGGCGATCCCGCGGAGCTCGCGCGGCGCTATAACGCCGAGGGTGTCGACGAGCTCGTTATTCTCGACATCACGGCAACGCTGGAGCGCCGTCGTGCGCTCGCCGACACGATTCGCGCCGTGGCCGGAGAGCTGTTCATTCCACTGGCCGTTGGTGGGGGGATTCGCACCGAAGCCGACGCGGCGGCCGCCGTCGACGCGGGCGCGGACAAGGTCAGTTTGAATACCGCCGCCCTGTCGAACCCGTCGCTCATTACGACGCTTGCGGAGCGCTACGGCAGTCAGGCTGTGCTCGTCGCAATCGACGCCAAATGGGAGGGCAATCGCGCGGCGGTCTACGTCCGCAGCGGCAGCACGCCCGGGCATCGCGACGCGGTCGAGTGGGCGAAGGAAGCCGAAGATCGGGGCGCCGGCGAAATCCTGCTGACCTCGATCGATCGCGACGGTACGAAGATCGGCTTCGACTGCACGCTCACGGCGGCGGTTTCAGGCGCCGTGTCGATCCCGGTCATCGCATCCGGCGGCGCCGGGACGCTCGAGCACTTCGACGAAGTCTTCACCGCCGGCCGCGCCGATGCGGCACTCGCGGCGTCGATCTTTCACTACGCAGAAACGAGCGTGCAATCGCTCAAGCAGCATCTCCGGCAACACGGCATACCGGTGCGCCTCTAGATCGCCCGGGCACCAAATCACCAAATGTTGATCCCATCGATCGATCTCCAGGGGGGCGCGGTCGTCCAGCTGGTTCAAGGGGAGCGCCTCGCGATCCGCGACGAGGACATCTTCAAGTGGGTTCGGCGCTTCGAGCGATTCCCGAAAGTCCAGGTGATCGATCTCGACGCCGCAATGGGGCGCGGGGACAACCTCGCGATCGTGAAACAGATCGCGCCGGCGCTTAACTGTCGAGTTGGAGGCGGCATCCGGACGGTCGAGCGCGCCCGCGACGTACTGGCCGCCGGCGCGCGCCAGATCATCGCCGGGTCGTCGCTCTTCAAGAACGGCCGGCCGGACCTCGAGTTCGCGCAACAGCTCGCGGACGCCGTGGGCGTGGATCAGGTGATCGCCGCGGTCGACAGCAAAGGCGGCCAGGTCGTCATCCACGGATGGAAAACTCCGCTGCCGATTGCCGCCGTCGATGCCGTCCGTGCGCTCGAGCCCTTCTGCGCCGAGTTTCTGTACACACACGTCGATGCAGAAGGCCTGATGGGCGGCACCAACCGGGCGGCGATCCTCGCCGTTCGTGACGCGACCACACGCCGGGTCACGGCGGCGGGAGGCATCACGACACAGGAAGAGATCGACGACCTCGATGCGCACGGCGTCGATTCGGTCGTCGGGATGGCGATTTATACGGGGAAGCTTCAGGTTCCGGGTGCTGACTCTTAAGTCTTACAAATACTTGATACAATTGGCATTGGGGCGTTTGACGCCTCTGTATCCCACGTGAGCACTGCCTTCGAATCGCTTCCTGACGTGCGCCGGCAGGCGCGCCTGCCGGAGAGTTCGCGAATCGTCGCGGCCGGCAAGTTTCTGCAAGCCGGCGGCGACCGGTTTCTGATCAAGGGCGCGACGTACGGCACGTTCGCCCCCGATGCCGACGGCTACCAGTTCCCTCCAATCGAGCGCATCGCCGAAGACTTTTGCCTGATGGCCGGCCTCGGCATCAATACCGTTCGCACTTACACGCCTCCCCGGATGGAGCTACTCGACGAGGCGGCGCGGAACGGGCTGCGGGTGATGGTCGGGCTCCCGTGGTCGCAGCATGTGGCGTTTCTGGACGATCGCCGTCTCACCCAGTCGATTCGGCGAGAGATCGTCGGCCATGTGCGCACGCTGAGCCACCATCCGGCGGTTCTGCTCGCGGCCCTCGGCAACGAGATACCGCCGGGTGTCGTCCGCTGGCACGGCAACGTCCGCGTGGAGCGCTTTCTCCGCGATTTGTACGAGGACGCGAAAGCCGTGGCGCCGGAGACGCTGTTCACCTACGTCAATTTTCCGCCGACGGAGTTCCTCGATCTCTCGATCTTCGACGTCTGCGCCTTCAACGTGTACCTGCATCGCGAGCACGAACTGCGAGCGTATCTGGCGCGGCTGCAGCACATCGCCGGACACAAGCCGCTGCTCCTGGCCGAGGCCGGCGCCGATTCGATTCGCGAAGGCGAGACGGGGCAAGCCGACATCACCGCCATGCACATCCGCACCGCGTTCGCGGAAGGCGCGTGCGGCGCGATCGCTTATGCGTGGACCGACGAGTGGTGGCGCGGCGGCCATCCGGTGCTCGATTGGGCCTTCGGGCTCGTCGATCGGGACCGCCGGCTGAAGCCCGCCGCGCGCGCGGTGTCGCTGACATTCGACCGC
>Ga0137395_10000943_pt1 | contig 12980 bp, 12 predicted proteins | sample czobulk216metaG_FD_108283 | JGI IMG/M metagenome (GOLD analysis project Ga0137395, IMG submission 108283) | Vadose zone soil microbial communities from Angelo Coast Range Reserve, California, USA - czobulk2.16 metaG | ecosystem: Environmental > Terrestrial > Soil > Vadose zone | place: USA...
CGCGTTCCCGATCGGCGACTTCACCAAGGCCCAGGTGCGGGAGAGGGCGTCGGCGCTGGGCCTGGTCACGGCCACTAAGCCGGAGAGCCAGGAGATCTGTTTCGTGGCCGACGGCAGCTACCGGACCCTGCTGAAAGACCGCTTTCGGGAGCAGGTCCGGCCCGGCCCGATCGTCGACCACGGCGGGGCGGTCGTCGGGGAACACGACGGGATCGCGATGTACACGATCGGACAGCGCTCGGGCCTGCGCCTGCCCGCCGGTGGGCCCCGTAGCCAACCGGCTTATGTAAGTCAGATCGACCCGGCCACGAATACCATCCGGGTCGGCGGCCGCGAGCAGCTGTTGGGGTCGAGCTGCCGGCTCGAGGACGTACGTTACGTCGCCGGCCACGTCCCGCCGGCGGCGTTTGCCGTGAGCGTCAAGGTCCGCTCCCACGCGCCCCTGGCTGCAGCCGTCGTCACGCCGATCGGCGACCAGGCGCGCGTCGACTTCGATGAGCCGCAGCGGGCGCTCGCGCCCGGGCAGGCCGCCGTCTTCTATGACGGCGACCGGGTGATCGGCGGCGGGCCGATTGCGGCCGGCGAGGTGTGACGCTCCTCGACGCTCAGGCGCAGCATCCGATCTTGCTGACCTTCTCCCTGATCGGCCTGGTCTATCTGATCTGCCTTGGCAGCGTCCTTGCAGCCCAACTGGCGTGGCGGGGTCATCCTGCGTACTGGCTGGCGGTCCTCGGGACGTTGTCGTTCCTGGTGGGGGTCCTGTGGGGGCGCGGCTACCTGTCGGGTGGCGCCACCTTCACCTTTCTGGGTGCGGGAGTCGTCCTGGCAATCTTTGGCGTGGCGCTGGACTTGATCTTCGGCCCGTCCGTCTCGCCGCCCGACGCCGAATAGGATTAGGGGCCATGGCTTCTGACACGTCCGACAAATACATGCTGGCGCGGATCACGCGCCGCCAGGACTACTCGCCGACGCTGTGGTCGGTCTGGATGAGGCCGCCCGAGGAGCTGGCCTTCAAGGCGGGCCAGTACGTCGCCTTCGGCGTCGATCAGAGTGAGAAGGTCCTGGAGCGCGCCTTCTCGATCGTCTCGAGCCCCTACGAGCCCGAGCTCGAATTCTTCATCGAGAAAGTGCCCGAGGGCGCACTCTCGCCCAAGCTGTACGAGCTCCAGGTCGGCGACCAGGTCTTCATGCGCAAGAAGGCGAAGGGGATCTTCAACGTCGACGTCAAGTCGGGGCACAGCCAGCATTTCCTGGTCTCGACGGTAACCGGGATCGCACCCTACATCAGCATGGTGCGCACGCTGGCGCTGGATCTCAAGGAAGGCCGCCTGGCGCAGCCTTTTCGCCTCGTCATCCTCCAGGGTGTGTCGAAGTCTAACGAGTTCGGCTACGACAAGGAGCTGTACAGGGCGGCCGATGAGTACCCATGGTTGACCTACATTCCGACTATCAGCCGGCACTGGGAAGATCCGGCATGGACCGGCGAGCGGGGGAGGGTGGACGACCTCGTGCGCAAATACTCTGACTCGCTGGAGCTGAGAGCGAACGACACCACCGTGTACCTTTGCGGTAACCCCGGGATGATCGTCAACGTGCGCGACATCATGCGGCGCTGTGGCTTCGAGCACGCGGCGATCAAGGAAGAGACCTACTGGGCGCCCGGCGAAGGCGAGGTCGAATACTGACCCCGGCGCGGCCAGATAGAATCTGACGCCGTGCCCTTGATCGGCGCGCTGCCGCAGCCCATCACCTCGGCGCCGCTCGTTTTCTTCGTCTATCTCGTGCTCATCCTCTTGATCGGGAGCGCGCTCGCCACCGTTCTGCTTCGGAACACCTTGTATGCGGTCGGCGCTTTCGCCGCCAGCATGGTCCTGGTGGCGCTCCTCTACCTGGCGATTGCGCCATTCCTTTTGGTCGCGCTGCAGCTGCTGGTATTCACCACCGTCAGCGCTGTGCTGTTGATCGGGCTGCTTCGGGCAACGACCGGCCTGCGGACGTCGAGCGTAGGCCGCCTCAGCCCCGAGTGGATCATCGGCGGGGCGGTCTCGGCGATCTTGTTCGCACTCCTTGCGCTGGTCCTCGGCGCGTCGTCGTGGCCGGTGCAGCCATGCTGCGCGATCCAAGAGAGCTTTGGCGGCGTGCTGGCCAACACCTATGCCGTTGGGCTTGCAGTGCTGGCGGTCATCGTTGCATCCGCCGCACTCGGGAGCGGGCTGATGCTGATCGGCCCCACCCGGCCCTCCCCCAGAGGGGGAGGCGAAAGGAGCGGGCGGCGATGAGTGCTGGTCTCAACCTCCTGCTGGTTGCGTCGGCGGCTCTGTTCGCGGTCGGCGTCTTTGGCGTGGTGGCGCGGCGTAGCGCCGTGGTCATGCTGCTCGGCACTCAGTTCATGTTCATGGCCGGCGCGCTCGCGTTCGTCGCCTTCGCTCGGTTCGGTCTCGGCGCCCAGCACGGCAGGGCCGGCGCGACGACGGCGCTCTTCGCCGGGGCGGTCGCGGTGGCGGAGCTGGCCGTCGGCCTCGCGATGGCGGCGCTGATCTACCGCGAGCACCGCAGTTTCGCCCTTGATGCGGACCGCGGCTAGGCCGGCGACACCGTGACGCTCGCCCTGCTCGCCGCGGCGCCCAAGGGACCGCTCGACACCTGGAGCCCGACGCTACTGGCCCTCGTCGCGCTGCTGCTGCCGCTGATCGCGCTGGTGATCGTGCTTGCCTTTACCATCGACTCGCGCCGGGTCAGCGCCTGGATCGCGGTCATCTTTACGCTGGCGGCCGCCGTTTGTACGGTCCTCGTGGTCGCGATCGAGGTCGCCCATCCATTGCACCTCGAGCGGCCCGCAACGTTCCTGACGTTCTTCACCGGGCAGTCGGGCAGTGCCGCTGAGTTCACCCTGCAATGGGGTGTACTGACGGATCCGCTCGCGGCCGAGGTGTCGGTGACCGTGGCCCTTGTCAGCCTGCTCGTCCAGCTCTACGCGCTCGCCTTCATGCGGCGCGAGGACGCGGTGGTGCGGTTCTTCGGCGTCCTGCTCTTCGCCACCTTCGCGATGCTCGGGGTCACCTTCTCGACCAACTACTTCGAAATGCTGCTCTTCTTCGGGTTGGTCACGCTGTCGACCTACCTGATGATCGGCCACTGGTGGCAGCGTGAGGAAGCGGCCGCCGCCGCGTCGCGGGCGTTCATCATTTCGGCGCTTGGCGACCTCGCCCTGCTGGCGGCCGTCGCCTACATCTATTTCCGCTACAACGAGCTGAACTTCCAGGCGCTCTCCGGGCACTACACCGGCGGGCGCGTCAGCGCCAATGGGCTCTTTGTCATGGCGATCCTCGTCTTCATCGCGGCGGCCGCGAAATCCGCCCAGTTCCCGCTGCACGTCTGGTTGCCGGGCAGCGCCCAGGCCCCGGCGCCGGCCGCCGCGCTGATCCACTCCGCGGGAAGCGCCGTCTGCGGCGTCTACTTGATTGCTCGCGCCTACGGACTCTTCCACGCCAGCCCCCGCGGTCTGGCGCTGCTCGCCATCACCGGCGGGCTGACCGCGGTCCTCGGCGTGCTCTGGGCGCTCTTCCAGGACAACCTCAAACGAGCGATCGCCTATACCACGATGAGCGAGCTCGGCCTGATGGTGCTGGCGCTCGGCATCGGGGCCTACGGCGCGAGCGTTTTCGAACTCTTTACCCATGCCTGGCCGAAGGCGTTGCTGTTTCTGGCTGCGGGCGTCATCATTCGCGAGCTCCGCACCGAGCGACTTGCCGAGATGGGCGGCCTGTGGCGGCGAATGCGCTTCACCGGATGGCTGATGGTGATCGCAGTCGCGGCCGGGGCGGGCATCCCGCCGTTCAGCACCTTCTGGAGTAAGGACGCGATCCTGTCGAAGGCGCTTGGGCTGGGCAGTCCGCTGGCGGTCGCGGTCATCACCGCGGTCACGTTCCTTGGCGCGATGGCGCTGGTTCGGATCTTCGCGCTGGTGTTCACCGGCGAGACCGCCCGCCGGCGCCGCTTCGAGCCGGAGCGGATCCGTGATGCGGGCGGCCGCCTCGCCTTCACGATGGCGGTGCTTGCGATCGCCTCGGTGGTTTCGGGCATCCGCGGCTTCCGCGGCCGCACCGATCCGATCGCCTTCGTCACCTTCCCGGGCGTCTCGCTCTCCAACTCGCATTACGTGGCGGCGGGCGTGATTGCCGCCGCCGCCGGGCTGGGCGCCGTGCTTGCCTTCGGTGTGTATGCGCGCCGCGTGGCGTTGCCTGCGGCCTTGCAACCCGTCGGGCACGCGATGGGGGAGGGACTCTTTATGGATCGGGCCTACCAGCTGGCCGCGGCCGGCATCGTGCTGCCCGTGAGCCGCGGCGCGTCGTGGGTCGAGACCCGCGTCATCGATGGGGCGCTCGACCTGGTCGGCGACAGCATCGAGTTCGCCGGGCAGCCGCGGCGATGGTTGGCTGAATTCCGCATTCGTCCGTTGCTGATCGGCTTCTTCGCCGGCGTCGTCGCGCTGGGCGCCATCGCGATCGTGCTTGCCGGCGGGATCATCGGGAAAAGCGGATGACCTTCCTGCTGAGCGCCATGGTCTGGGTCCCGGCACTCGCCGCCATCGCCTTGATGTTCTTCCCCTCGCGTACCGAGGCGCAGCGCGAGAGGATCCGTTCGTTCACGATCAGCGCCGCCGCGCTCGTCCTCGCCCTGGCGGTCTTCATGTGGTACGGCTTCCGCGATCAGAGCGGCACCTATGCGTACGAGGAGACCCGGGGCTGGCTGCATGGCATCGGCTCCAGCTATCACCTCGGCGTCGACGGGGTCAGCATGCCGCTGCTGCTGCTCAGCGCGCTGCTCTTCGTGGTGGCGGTGCTCGCATCGAGCCGGGTCCGCGAGCAGCCGAAGGAGTACTTTATTCTGCTGCTCCTGCTGGAGACGGGCGTGACTGGTGTATTCGCCTCGCTCGACTACCTGCTGTTCATTCTGTTCTGGGAGCTGCAAGCCGTCCCGATGTTCTTGCTGATCGCCCGCTTCGGTGGCCCCCGCCGGCTGGCCGCCGCCTGGAAGTTCCTGGCGATCGATCTGGCAGCAAGCGCCTTACTCCTGCTCGCCATCCTCATCCTTTACTTCAAGGCGCCGGTTCGGACCTTCGACATCTCGACCCTGCACGACCTGGCTCTGCCCGCTGCCAGCGCGACGCTCATCAGCTGGCTGTTCTTCATCGCCTTCGCCGTCAGGCTGCCGGCGTTCCCGTTCCACACCTGGTTCATCGACGCCCAGGCGGAGGCGTCCGCGCCGGCGGCGTTGATCCTGGGCGGCGTGCTGGTAAAGCTCGGCGGCTACGGCATCATCCGCATCAACCTCGGTGAATTCCAGGACGTCTTCCACAAGATCAGTGGGGCGGTCGTCGTGATTGCCATCGTCACCGTGCTGTGGAGCGCGATCGCGGCGCTCGCCCAGGACGATCTGCGGCGACTGGTCGGCTACGTCGTCATGAGTCACATGGGGTTGGTGCTGCTCGCCGCGGCGTCGGCCTCGCCGGTCGCGGTGAACGGCGCTGTGCTGCTGATGGTTGCCGACGGATTGACGGTAGCCCTGCTGGTCCTGATGGCGGCCGCCATCGTAGACCGCGCAGGCACCAGCTCGATCCGGGCCCTCGGCGGGATCGCCGCTCACATGGGACGCGGGGCGTTGTTCTGGATCATCGCGGCGCTGGCCGCCGTCGGATTCCCTGGCCTGGCCAGCTTTGTCGGTCAATTCATGATCGTGGTCGGCGCCTATCCCAGCCAGCGCATCGCGACCTGGATCGCTGTGCTCGGGATCCTGGTGCTGGCCGGCGCGATGATCCTCAGCGTCCAGCGCATCTTTTTCGGCCCGACGCCGGAGCGCCTCGGCCGGCTGCGCGACCTGGGGACGCTGGAGCTGTTCAACGCGGCGACGCTCACGACGTTCATCGTCTTGCTCGGCGTGCTGCCCGCCATCCTGATGGACAGCATCAATTTCTCGGTCCTCAGCCTGCTGTCGCGAGGCGGCGGATGAGGACCTTCGGGAACCTCCTCGCGTTTTCGCCAGAGCTGTGGCTGCTCGGCGGAGCAATCGTCACCTTCCTACAGGCGCGTTTTATGCCTCGCACCTCGACCTCGACGGTGGCGCTGGTCACCCTGGTCCTGGCGTTCTTGGCGCTGGCGACGCAGTTCAAGCAAACGATCACGATCCTCGACGGCGCCTTCCTGCTGGACGGGTTCGCGATCTTTATCCAGGTGGTGCTGCTGGCGGCCGCGGCGCTCTGCCTGCTGGCGAGCCGTACCGATGTCCTGCCAGGCGAGTCGCCGGCCGCCGCCGAGCCCGCATTCTTCCTGCTGGCGACGCTGGGCGCCATGCTCGCCGCCTCGGCCGCCGAGATGGTCAGCCTTTTCCTGGCCCTGGAGCTGCTCGCCATCAACCTATATGTACTGGCGGGCCTGGCCCGCCGCGGTGCCGGGGGCATCAGCGCCGGGATTGGCTACCTCGTGCTTGGCTTGTCCAGCTCCGCGGTCCTGCTCTACGGGCTGGCGGTGATCTTTGGCCTCGGCGGGGACACGCGACTGACGGCGGCCGGCCAGGCGCTCGCGGCACTGCGTGGTAGCCAGCCCGCCCTGCTGCTGGCGCTTTGCCTCGTGCTGGCGGGCTTGGCACTACGGATGGGACTGCTCCCGGTGCGCTGGTGGACGCGCGGGTTCGAGACCGGTCTTCCGCCGCGGGTCATCATGTATGTCGTCTCGGTGGGCGTGGTGGCCGCCTTCGCGGTCTTCGGCCGGATCGCGGTCACGACTTTGGCTGGCAGCCGTATCCCGTACGCGGCGGTGATTGCCGTGCTGGCGGCGGTGGCGATGACCGCGGGCAACGTGCTGGCCGTTACGCAGTCGAGCGTTCGGCGCCTCGTGGTCTACTCTGGGATCGCCCAGGCCGGCTACGCACTCGTCGCCTTCACCGATCTCAAGCGACTCGGCATCGGGGCCTTGCTGGTCTTTCTCACGGCGCTGGCCCTTACCAGCATCTGCGCGTTCGCGACGATCATCGCCTACGCGCGCTGGGTACACAGTGACGCGATTCGCGACCTGGCCGCCATGACACGCCACACGCCAGGACTGGCCGTCGCGCTCGGGCTGGCGGTGCTGTCGCTGGCCGGCCTGCCGCCGGTCGCGGGATTCTTCGGCAAGCTGCTGGTCCTCCAGGCGGCGGTCGACGGCGGCTTTGCCTGGCTGGCGGTGGTCGGCGCTCTCAATATCGCGTTGGCGGCGCTGGGATACGTCCGCATCATCCGGGTCGCGGTTGTCGATCCCCCGGTGTTCGAGGTCGCACACGTGCGGCTCGGGGTGGGGATTCGCGCCGCGGTTGCGCTGTCGGCTGCGGGGATCGTCTTCATGGGTCTCTTCCTGGGGCCGCTCTACGCCGCAGCCAGCTATGGGATGACCGCGATTCTTCACTGAGGGTGAAGCCGCTGCCGTGCGGTAACCTTCCGCCCGATGTCTTCGTTTACCGGGCGCCCAATGGGTAATCCCCCCGCCCGGCGCCGGCGACGCGGCTCGCGGCGCAATGTCTCAGCGACGGTGGCGCCGCGCCCGGCGTCGAGCACGCAGAAGATCAGCCGGCGCTGGCCGGGTCGCATCGTGCTGCTAACGGGGGTCGGGCTGCTCGCCATAATGATCGGCACCGGGACGCTCCTCTATTCGTATGCCGGCGAGATGCCGGGCCTGGACCATCTGAGCGCGCAGAGCCTGCCCCAGACGACCCGTATCTATGCCCGCGACGGCACCACTCTCCTCGAAGAGCGCTACCAGCAGCAGCGCACCGTGGTTCAGCTCGACCAAATCACCTGGGACCTGCGGCACGCCACCATTTCGATCGAAGACAAGGACTTCTACAACCACGGCGCGGTCAACCCGATCCGCATGCTGGCGGCGGGCTTCTACGACCTGATGCATCAAAGTGCCGCCCAGGGTGGCAGCACGATCACGCAGCAGCTGGTCAAGAACTATCTCCTTGGGCCCAATGCGTCGAGCCGCAGTTTCGATCGCAAGGCACGAGAGCTGGTGCTGGCCGTGGAGGTCGAGCGGCAGTACACAAAGGACCAGATCCTCGAGATGTACCTCAACACCATCTTCTATGGCAATCAATCCTTCGGAGTCGAAGCCGCATCGCAAACCTATTTCGGGACATCGGCGAGCCGGCTCGACCTGGCCGAGTCCAGCTTTCTGGCCGGGTTGCCGCAGCGGCCGACGTACCTGAACCCCTTCTTGACGGAAGGCTTTATCCATGCCCGCGCGCGGCAGCGCGACGTGCTGGATGCGATGGTGCGCGACTCGTACATCAGCGCGGCCGTCGCGGACAAGGCCTATGCCGTGGATCTACGGCCGATCCTGGCGGCGGCCCAGAAGTCTGCGGCCGGGCATCGGACCTCGCTCGCGCCCCACTTCGTCGACTACGTCTGGGCCGAGCTCGAGCAGCGCTACGATCCCAGCTACCTGCTCCGCGGCGGTCTGAAGATCGTCACCACCATCGATCCGAAGACGCAGGCGCTGGCGCAACAGGCGGTACACGACGGGGTGACGCGCTTCGCCGGGACCTACCGAGTCAACAACGGCGCCATGCTGGTGATGAACCCGCACACCGGCGAGGTGCTGGCCATGGTCGGAAGCGCCGATTACTCCAACGCCGACACTGGCGGCCAGGTGAACTACACGGTCTCGCCGCGGCAGCCCGGCTCATCGTTCAAGCCCTACACGTACATCACCGCGTTGATGAACGGGTGGACGCCGGCGTCGCCGCTCGATGACAGCAACGGAGCCCATGCGTTCCCGGGGTATCCGGTGCACGACTGGGACTCGAAGGAGCTCGGCACCATTACGCTGCGCCAGTCGTTGCAGCAGTCGCGGAACATCTCGTCGGTGCACCTCTTCAAAGACGTCGGCATCCAGAAGGTCTTGACCACGGCAAAAAGCCTGGGGATCAGTACCCCGCTCGATCCGAGCCTGCCGACGACGCTGGGCGCCAGCGAACTTCGGATGATCGATCATCTGTCCGCCTACAGCGCCTTCGCCAACGGCGGGCATCGCGTTCGACCGATGGATGTGCTCGAGGTGCGCGATGCCGCCGGCACGCTGCTGGAGTCGAATCCGCCGCAGGTCGACGCCGGCGACCGCGTGCTGCCGGCGTCGGCGACCTATCAGCTGACCGACATCCTCAAGGGCGCCGTCCATCCCTCGCTGGGGTTCCCGGTCGCCGCCAAGTCCGGCACCACCACCGACTTCAAGGATGCCTGGTACATCGGCTATACGTCGGACCTGGCGGTGGCGTCCTGGATGGGCCGGACGGTGACGCAGCCAACGCCGCATAACGAGTCGATGAGCGGCCGCTATGGCGGGCTCTGGGGCGAGACTGGACCGAGCTCATCGTGGCACCAATTCATGAAGGCTTACTACGCGGGCAAGAAGCCCGCGGAGTGGGTGCGTCCACCCGAACTCGTGCCGACGACGCTCTGCAAATTGACCGGTCAGCCGGCACCGCCCGACGTCTCGCCCGACCTGGCGATCCAGGACCTCGTGGTCCCGGATCCCGCGGCGCCGCCGCCGGCCGCTTGCGGCTCCCCAACGCCCGCCACCGGTCTGCCTGGGCCAGCGCCTAGTGCCGGCACTGGCCTTCCCGGCGTGCTGCCCTCGGTTTCGCCGATCGTTCCCTAGCGCCGCGCCCCATACGGTCCTTGACGCACCGCACGAAAGCGGATTTACTCAAGGGGTGGTCCGCCGGCCGACGGAGCCATCGGGCCCCAAGGACGAGCCCGATCTCCCGCCCAACATCTTCGTCATCGGCCTTCTCCATCAACTGAAGGAAGGTGGCTACAGTCGCCACGCCTGGGCTGAGTTCTGGCGGGCATCCTGGATCCGGTCGGTGCAGATCTTCCATCTGAACGACGAGCTGCGCGGATCGTGGCTGCGTTTTACCGCGCTGGTGGGCGTCACGATCGTGATCGCGGCGGCCGTTGCCCTGCGATTTGCGGGCGTCACCGACGCGAGCTGGTTTCTTTTGACGAGCCTGCTCTGGTGGGCCATCCTGAGTCTCGATCTGGCGCTGCATCTGGGGCTGATGGTCAACCTCGAGTCGGGCGAGCTCCAGCGCTCGCTGGGCTGGCCGAACCGCCTCACCGAACTGCGCGCGCTGGCCGCGGTCTGGGTGGCCTGGGGCGCGCACTGGGCGACCGGGGGCGCGTACCTTCCGCTGGTTTTGGTGTTCGGGCTGGCGGCCGTGACCGACCTGCTCGACGGCTGGCTGGCGCGCCGGGGCCATGCCTCCACCCGCTGGGGCCGGCTTTACGATCCGATCGTCGACGGCGTCTTCTTCAGTGTCGCCTCGATTTCGCTCGCCGTCATCGGGATTCTGCCGCAGTGGCTCGCCGCGATTGTGACGCTGCGTTATGCGTTTCCGATCGCCGGCGGCATCACGTACCTCTTGATCCGGCGGCGCACGCTACGGGTGCGCCACACCCCCTGGGGCCGCGCCTCGTCGGCGGGCATCGCCTTTACCGTCTTCGCCGCCGCGGCGGCCGCCTCGCTCGGTCTACCGTTCCACATCATCGCGCCCTTCTTCTATGCGCTCGTCGGCATTACGGCGCTGGGGGCCTTCGTCACCATCCTGATCAAAGGGATCGAGCAGGTCTAGCCTGGCCGGTCCCATCGTCGCGGTCGTCTTGATCGCCCTGGGCATCGGCCTGCTGCTCTGGTGGGGGACGCGGCTGCCGCCCACACGGCCACGTCCCGGCAGCCGCCACCGCGGCGAGACCCTGATGGACGTCCACAAGCGACTACAGAAGCGCCGGCGACCTCGCTAGACCGGCGACCGGCTAAGCTCGAGCCAGCGGAGCGAATGGCTCGCGGACGCCACGCTCGCCGTCAGCACTGTTCGAGCTGATCGTCAGCTGGACCCCTTCGGGGGTCTCGCTCATCGCGAAGGTCATCCAGGCGCAGCATTCCGCCTCCAAGCGGACGAGTTCTGTCAGCGAGTCACGAAGGCCGACGGCCGGACCGAAGGTAAAGCGAAGGCGGCTAGCAATGACCTCGGATGCCGTGACGAATGGCCGGAGTTTCAGCCACACGTGCTCGCGGTCGCGATAATCGGCGTCGGTGAGCGCACAAACGACCGGGGTATCTTGCATGGTCACAGGCTCGCACTTCGGCCAGCATCACGCCGAACCGCCCTGCGGTTCCAGGAGGAGGGCGAGCCACTGCCGAAAAGTTTATGGCACAAGGACCTGAACGGAGTGGGTGAATTGATATATCGAGAAGTCTCGCCCATCGACTGTCAGGATCTGGTCAACGGCAGAATCGTCGTTCACGATGGTAAACACGACGGCATCGACAAAGGAGAATGACTGATCGATGTACTGCGTCAATATGTCGCGGGCCTGACGATACGCATCCCGCCCAGTCGGGCGGACCTCAAAGAGGTCAGGTGTCTCGTCCACCAGCCTGAAGACACTCAGCGCAATGCCTGCGTCTTTCCGCGGGCTAATTCTGCGGTCGTATCGGAGCTTCGTAAATGCTTCGCCCACGACCACATCGGGGACGGCGATCTTCACGCGGCGCTGGCGTGCCCCAACGATGTGATGGGTCGCCCACGCATGGTGACGATCTCCGCGATTGACGGCGGCGATGAGCAGGCCGCTGTCAGCGAGTGCGGTCAGCGCCGTACACCGTTTTATCGACGGTCGCGGAGAGGTCCGCGGGACCCTCGATCGAGCCGAGGTAGCGCAGCAGCGGATCGCCCTCTCCCGATTCGGTAGCCAGTCCGAGCGCAACCAAATGGACGATCAAGCCGCTCTGGGACGCCCCTCGTGCCCTGGCGAGCTTCCGCAAGCGGGAATCCATACCGACGGGCAGCGTGATGTTCTTTCGCACATGCCGGCGCATTGTCTAGCTCATTATACACACCGCCGATAGATCTGTACACACTTATGACTAGTCGTGGGTCTGGAGCCAGCCTCGAGCCCGACTGGCGAGATAATCGGTTGGCATGCGGCTTGGGTTGCTCGCATCGTTCTTTCTGGTCCTGGCGACGGCATCAAACACTGCGGGCGGGGGAGCCGCATCGACTCCGCCGTCGGGTGCGACGGGATTGTGGTCGAGGGCCGCGAGCCTTGCGACCGGTCGCGAGGAGCACACCGCGACGCTTCTTCCCAACGGGAGGGTGCTGGTCGCCGGTGGAACGGACGGCCGAGGCAAGGTCCTGGCCAGCGCCGTGCTCTACGACCCGGTGCGAGACCGGTGGACGTCGGCTGGATCGATGGCGGCGACCCGCATCGGCCATACGGCGACGCTCTTGCCAGGCGGCAAAGTGCTGGTTGCGGGGGGACTCGTCCTGCCGTTCCCGGCGCCGTCGCTAGCAAGCACCGAACTCTATGATCCCGCAACCAACCGATGGTCACCCGCGGCACCCATGATCGAGTCTCGCACCCGGCACACGGCCACGCTCCTGCGAGACGGCCGGGTGCTCATCGTGGGCGGACTGACGGTCATGCTGCAGGATGGGGGGCTATTCCCGAGCCAGCTGACCAGTGCCGAGATCTACGATCCCAAGGCGGACCGATGGTCCCCGACGGCACCGACGGACGAGCACCGGCTCGGCCACACCGCAACGCTCCTCCCGGACGGCAGAGTTCTGGTTGCAGGTGGCGAGGCGGACAGCGGAACCTTTCTCAAGTCGACCGAAATCTACGACGCCATCCAGGATCGCTGGATCAGTGCGGCTCCGATGGCCGCGGCGCGATTCGGACATGTGGCGACGTTGTTGGCCGACGGCGATGTGCTCGTGGCCGGCGGCCTTGGAGAAGAGCCGAACGCGCTCAACATCGCGCTGACCAGCGCCGAGATTTACAACCCCCGCACGAACCTGTGGGTGTCGGTGGCCAGCATGGCCGAGTTCCACGCCGCGGACACGGCGACCGTGCTGCGAAGCGGGAACGTCCTCGTCGTGGGCGC
>Ga0137395_10000944_pt1 | contig 12979 bp, 10 predicted proteins | sample czobulk216metaG_FD_108283 | JGI IMG/M metagenome (GOLD analysis project Ga0137395, IMG submission 108283) | Vadose zone soil microbial communities from Angelo Coast Range Reserve, California, USA - czobulk2.16 metaG | ecosystem: Environmental > Terrestrial > Soil > Vadose zone | place: USA...
TCCCGGACGCATCGGAGACATCGACCTCCACGGAGTTTTTCAGCCCGCTCATCGCCGGCTCATCGCCCCAACCGATCATGAAATGAAACGGACCGATCACCTTCATCTCGTGCGCGGAGATGACCGGCCTCATCAGAAGCAGAGCCAGCCCTGCGAGCACGAGGCGTTGATGTCTCATCGAGGACAAGAATAGTCCGAGCCCGGGCTGGCGCGTCTATTCCGCCTGCAGAACGCCGGCGACGCCCCTTCCCACGCGGATCGTGGGCAGAGCGCAGGCCACGACGGAAACAACTGCGACGACCGCGACGACCTGACCGAACGTGACAGCATCGGTGGCCAGCACGCCGAAGAGCATCGACGACAGTAGCCGCGTGACGCCGGCCGCTATCGAGACGCCGGCGGCAAGGCCGATAATCACGTAACGAACGCCGTGGCCCATCAGGAGCCGCACGATGTTCGCGTGGCTCGCGCCGAGTGCGACGCGGATGCCGATTTCGCGCGCGCGCTGGCTGACCGTGTACATGACCACGGCATAGATACCAGTGAGGGCGAGCGCCAGTGCCGCCAGCGCAAACGCGGCCATCAGCGAGACGCTGAATCGCCGCGGCGCCACGGCGTCGGACAGGTAACGCTCCATCGGCCTGATCTGTGACGCCACCACGTCGGCGTCGATGCGGCGCACTTCCCTCGCGAGGCCTGGCGCGAGGCTCATCGGATTGCCGCCCGTCCGCACAATCCAGAACATGTTCCCCGCCGCGGCGCCAACCTGGTCGCGGTGGAGCTGGGGATAAGTAAGGTAGAGGTCCGCGGTTGGCCCTTCGTCGAGCGCGTTCTGCTGCACATTCCCGACGACTCCGATGATTTCGACTGGTCGGGCGCCTGTGTCGGTGTCGTTGACAAGGAGGCGTGCCCCGATCGGCTCGAGCCCGTCGAGCCAACGGCGCGCCAGTTCCTCGTTCACCACGGCTACGGCGCGCGTCCGGTCGGTGTCCTGTTCGGAAAACGTCCGCCCGCGCCTGAGAGGAATGCGCGCGGCCTCGAAATAACCGGACGTCACGGAGCGGTACTGCGCGAACGGCGAGCGCTCCCGTTCAAGAGGCCTTCCCTCTACGTTGAATGGCACGCGCGACATCAGCCCGCCGAGCGGCAGCAACGTGACCGCACCCGTCTGCGTCACGCACGGCAACGATGACAGCTGCTCCATGAGCGCTCGCTGGAACGTGACAATCGCATCTCGCGTATCGAATCGCTTCGCGGGCAGCGTGAGACGCGCCGAGAGCACTCCTGTCGCGTCGAATCCGGGCGCCACCGCCTGCACGTTCGCAAAGCTCTTCCCGAGCATCGTCATCACAAGGAGCAGGACGAGGGCGATCGCAACTTCCGAGCTGACGAGCAGGCCACGAATGCGCTGGCTGCCGGCCGTCGTGCCGCGGCTGCCGCTCTGCAGCGCGTCGCGCACATCCACGCGCGCGGACGTGAGCGCGGGAATGACGCCGAAGAGCATGCCGGTCAGGGACGACACGACCAGCGAAAAGATCATCACGGCGACGTCGACGCGGATTTCTCCTGCGCGGGGCAGGTCCGCCGGCGCAAGCGCCACAAGGCCCGCCGCACCCCAGCGCGCGATCAGCATGCCGAGTACGCCGCCTGCGACGCTCACCAGCAGCGCTTCGACCAGCACCTGGCGCACGACGTTCAGCCGCGACGACCCGAGGGCGAGCTGCACCGCAAGCTCCCTGCGCCTGCCCGTCGCGCGCGTCAGCATCAGGTTCGCGAGGTTCGCGCAGGCGATGAGCAACACGGCGCCGACGCCCGCAAACACAGTCACGAGCGCCGTCCGGATAGGACCGACGATGCCGTCGAGGACGCCAACCATTTGAATGCCGCGCTTGCGCACGTTCTCGACCGGAAACCTCTCGCGAAGCCTCCCGGCGATCGCCGTCAACTCGGCCGCCGCCTGCTGTGGCGATACGCCGTCGGCGAGCCGGCCGACACCGATCACGAAGTTCACGGAGTTCCGAACGGCGTGCCTCGGATCCTGCTCAGGCGCGAAGGGCAGGACGAATTCGAGATCGCGGAGCGGCATCACGAAGCCGGGCGCCAGCACACCGACGACGGTGTAGTCCTCGGCATTGAGCCGGACCGTCCGTCCGATGACCGACTCGTCGGCCGCGAATCGCCGCCGCCAGAACGAGTCGGCGAGGACGACAACGTGTTCGCCGCCGGGACGCTCGTCGCCGGCCCGCAGCAGTCGCCCGAGCCGTGGCTGCGTGTCTAAGACGTCGAACAGGTTTCCCGTGGCGCGAACTCCCTGCACGCGCTCGGCCGCCGATTCATCGCTCAGGTTCGCGCCGTACGCGAAGTAGCCGGCCACGCCCGAAAGCGTTCTGGCGGAATCGCGATAGTCGATGAAGTCCGGCACGTTGAACGGCGTTCGACCGCGGTTCGGCACATCGGACCAGATCCAGAACACGCGCTCGGCATTCCGGTACGGCAACTGCCGGAGCAGGACTCCGTACACCACGCTGAAGATCGCCGTCGTCGCGCCAACCGTCAGCGCGATGGTGACGACGGCGCCGAAGGCAAAAGCCGGGGTTTTGCGAAGGGCGCGAACCGCAAAGCGGAGATCGCGGCCAAGCGCGTCGAGAACCGGCAGGCCGCGCTGGTCGCGCCATCGCTCCTTCGCCGCCTCGACGCCGCCAAACCGCAGCTTCGCGCGGCGATGCGCCTCGTCCGGCGAAAGCCCTCGGCGGATGTCGTCCTCAGCGATGTGACGGAGATGGGCATCGATCTCGTCGGCGAGATCCTGGTCGGGATTCCGCAGGCCGAGGCTTCCGAGCAGCCGATTCCACGCGCGTCGCAAGCTGTGGCTCATCTTCCCATCCTGCCTGTCCTGCCCATCCTGCCCTCAGCCCTCAGCCCTCAGCCCTTTGCCCTCGTATGGGATAGCCATAGAGCATCGCAGGTTTCATCCGGCAAGGCAATAGCTGTCGAGGGACCTAGACTGCCGCGCGGAGCGCGCGTCTCAGCAGCACGATCTGGCCGGCGTGATAGAGGTCGTGCTGCGTGACGCCGATGAACTGCGTATAGGCGGAATACTTATGGTTACCCATCATCTGATCGAGCGAGTCCCGGCTGAAGTTCCTGACGGCGGCGCGCAACTGCTGATTGAGGGATCTGAGGACATCGAGCGCGGCGTTCCAGCCGGCGGCCGTCGGTGCCGCGATCGTGGGCCAGTCTTCCTCAGGCGACAGGTCCGTGGCATCGCCGTTCAAGCGACGAAGGACGAGGGAGTACGTGCCCGCGAGGTGCAGCACCAGTTCCCAGATGCTGTGCGCGCCCGCGATCGGATGTCGCCATGCATCTTCTGCCGTCACGCTGTCGAGCGCTTGACGAACGCTCGGCCCGTGCCACGCCTCGCCCTCAAATGACCGGCGAAGCTGTTCTTCCAGACGTTCGAGTTCAGTGGCCATAGCGGTTCAGCGCAGAACGCGATAAGAAGTTCAAAGCTTAAAAGTGCAAGCTGAGCGCGCGGACTTTCCACTTACTTTCCACTTCCAACTTTCAACTTCCAACTTTCAGCTTTTATCTTCCATACAGCAGCATCACCTTGCCGTCGGGCATCACGATCTTCTGCAGGCGCAGAACCTTCTGACCGTCGGCAAAACGGTACCCGGTCCCGGTAATCACGTCGCCCATCTTCAGCGAATTCTTGTCCCAGCCGTTGCCCGTCATCCGGGTCGGGCTCGGGCCGCCGACGCTCCACTTCTCGATCGTGCCATCGTCGGCCCGGACTTCGAGACCGATCATCACGTGCGGATTGCCCCAGTTGTACTCGGTGACCGTGCCCTTGACCGTGACCTCCCGCGACATGTCGACGGGCCACGAGTGATGCGCGAGCAGCGGGCTGGCCGCAGCGAGGATTCCGACCGCTCCGATTGCAAGGATGTGTGCCCTCATGATCACGCGACCTCCGACGTCATTCTATATGTGGATGAAAGAGACGGCTCAACCTTGCGCGCTCCGACGGAATGGGAGCAACACGCGCAGCCGCTCCTCGCGCAAGTAGAGCCCTAACCACGCAAGCAGGCACGTCGTCAGCGGCACGAGGACGGGGTACGGCTCTCCCATTCGCACGTACGAGGCGATGGCCCCGCCAAGATAGCCGGTGAGCAGGACGGTTCCGAGCACGGCGGTCTGCGGGATGAGGTAAAGGACGAGGCACGTCACCTGGACCAGCCCGACACCGGATACGGCGTTCGGATTCCAGCCGATTCGGCTCCACTCTGCCACGTACCACACGTCATGCGTCAGCTTCATGCGCGCGCTCCACAGCAGGATGAAAACCGGCGCGACCGAGATCACGCGGCCGACCCATACGATCCACGTCTTCATGAAGTCCTCCAGTGGAAGTCGTCCCGCGCGGAGCTTACACGAAAACCGCCGAGCGGAAGCTCGAGCTCTGTCCCCTTCATATTGACATCCCAAAGGAAACCGCACGATACTCCTTTGGCGTGTCAAAAGGAGCACCGGCACTCAGAACCGACGTGATGCAGGGGACGCTCGACCTCATGGTCCTGCAGGCGCTCGCAACGCTGGGGTCGATGCACGGATACGGCATCGCCAGGCGCATCGAACAGATCAGCGGCGACGCGCTGAAGTTGAACGAAGGTACTGTCTACGCATCGCTCATACGCCTGCAGCACAAACGATGCATCGCGGCGGCCTGGGCGCCGTCCGAGAACAACCGCAAGGCCAAGTTCTACGCGATTACCAGCAAAGGCCGCCGGCAGCTCGTCGTGGAAACGGAAAACTGGGAACGCATCTCCGGGGCGGTCCGCCGGCTCCTGAAAACCGCCGTGCCCTGACGCGATGGGTGTCTTCTCCTTCGCAACGCGAATGTGGGCGCGCCTCGTGCGCCGGCGTCTGTCCGACGAAGTCGCACAGGAACTCGACCTCCATGTTGCGCTGCTGACAGAGCGGTATCTGCGCGAAGGGATGGGACGCGCCGAAGCCGAGGCGATGGCCATGCGACGAGTCGGTAACGTCACGCACATTCGCGAAGAGGTTCATGAACTGACCCGGCTGGGATGGCTGGATGACCTGGGATCCGACCTTGCGCACGGCATCCGGACCATCCGCCGCGCGCCGGGATTCTCCACCGTGGTCGTCGCGACCCTCGCCCTCGGCATCGGTGCCACCAGCGCGATCTTTTCCATCGTCAACACCGTTCTGCTCACACCGAGCCCCGCGCCCGACCCCGATCGCGTCGTCGTGCTCGCGACGACGTTTCCAGAGGGCTCGAGCTACCTCACGTCGGATCAGAAATTCAACGTGTGGCGCCAGCAGACAGACGTCCTCCAGGACATTGCCGGGCGTCGCAGCGGCGTCGTCAACCTGACGAACATCGATCGCCCCGAACAGGTGCAGGCAACCTGGGTCACCGAGGAGTATTTCCGGCTCTACGGAATCCCCATTGCGACAGGGCGCAGCTTCAGCGGACTCGAGACCGTACCAAACGGTCCACCGGCCGCTGTGCTGAGCGACGGCGTGTGGAAGCGCGCGTTTGGCGCAGACCCACGCATCATCGGACGGCGGATTTCCATCAGCGACGCGCCGTTCGAGGTCGTCGGCGTTGCCGCGGCGGGCGTCCGCACGCTCTCCGGCGATCCGATTGACATCTGGCTGCCGCTGGCGATTGATCCCGCGAGCGCCAGCCAGGTGCACTACTTCATGGTGGAGGCGAGACTCCGACCCGGCGTAACGCTGTCAACTGCGAACGCGAAGCTGGCGCTTGCGGCCGACCAATTCCGCCGCAGCTTCCCCAACGCGCTGGCCATGGGAGCCCAGGCCAGCTTCGGCGCTCAGATTACGCGCGATGCACTCGTCGCCAACGTTCGCCCCTCCTTGCGGGTGCTGCTCGGTGCCGTCGCTCTCGTCCTGCTCATCGCGTGCGTCAACGTCGCGAACCTCCAGATCGCCCGGATGCTTGGCCGGCGTCGCGAAATCGCTGTTCGCTCCGCGCTTGGCGCGGCACGCGGACGCGTGATGCGGCAATTGATTGCCGAAGGCCTGCCGCTGGCCGCGGCAGGAGGCGCACTCGGTCTGCTGCTGGGCACCGTCGGCATCCGCGCGCTGCTGGCACTCAACCCGGGAAACATCCCGCGCATTGGCGAATCCGGATCCGCGGTAACGGTCGACATTCGCGTGATGGTTTTCACGACCCTCCTCTCCCTTGCGGCCGCTCTCGCGGCCGGCCTTGGTCCCGCCATTGTGGCCACGCGATTGGATCTGAATGGGATCTTGAAAGACGGTGCGCTGGGCGGTTCACCGCGCTACGTCAGGACCCGATCGTTGCTCATCGTCACGGAGCTGGCGCTCGCCGTGACGCTCGTGGTTGGCGCAACTCTCCTGATCCACTCGTTCGTCGCGCTTCGATCGGTGAATCCCGGCGTAGACACACGCGACGTGCTCACACTCCGAATGTCATTGAGCGGACCGCGCTTTGCGAGAACAGCGGCGCTCGACCGGCTGATCGGCCCGAGCATCACTGCGATCGAGGCCCTCCCCGGGGTTGCGTCCGCGGCGTACGCGAACGCGGTCCCTCTCGAAGGCGGCGTTGTCCTGCCCTACATCATCGAAGGCCGCCCGTTAACCGGACCGTTCCACGGATTCGGCCCGTGGACGAGCGTCTCGGCACACTACTTCGATGTTTTCCAGATTCCGCTTGTCCGGGGGCGTTTGTTTACAGATGCCGACGGCCATGATGCGCCTGGCGTGGTCATCATCAGCGAGGCAATGGCGGCGCGAGGCTGGCCGAACGCCGATCCGTTGCATGCGCGAGTGTTCCTCGGCAAGGGCAGCGGTCCGGACCTCGACGAACCGGCGCGCGAAATCGTGGGCGTCGTGCGCAACGTTCACGACGGGCCACTCGACCGCGCGCCCCAGGCCGCGATGTATGTCCCCGCCGCACAAGTCACGGATGGTCTGAACGCGCGCATCGTCCGGGGGTCAATTGCCTGGATTGTCCGCACGCATGGCCCTTCGCAATCGCTTGTGCCGGCGATTCAGCGCGAGCTCGCGAGGTCGAGCGCCGGCGTGCCCGTGGCGAGAATCCAGACGATGGATGAGGTGGTTGCGCGAACCACGATGCGCGCCGAATTCAACATGTCGCTGCTGACGGCGTTCGCCCTGTCTGCACTGCTGTTGGCCTCGATCGGCGTGTACGGTCTGATGGCTTATACCGTGCAGCAGCGTCGACGAGAAATCGCCATTCGCATGGCCCTCGGCGCCAGCCGTCGCGCGATGAGAAACATGATCCTTCGGAGCGGTATTGCCCTCATTGGCGCAGGCATTGCCCTGGGTCTGGCGTCGTCCTGGGCGACAGGGCGCCTACTGAGGGCATTACTCTTCGGCGTCAGCGTTCACGACCCTCTGGCGTTCGCGACAGCAGCAGCCGTTCTTGCTGCGGTCGCAGTCTTCGCGACGCTGCGCCCGGCGATTGCGGCGACGATGGTCGACCCTGTTGAGGCGCTCCGGTGAGGTTGGCCGGGCGAAACGGCTGCGTTAGTCGTGCCGGAGGGCTTCCATGGGATCCACACGCGATGCCCGACTGGCGGGCACATAGCAGGCTAGAACAGCGACCGCTACCCAGATAACAGCCCCCGCGATGTGAATAGAAGGAGTACCGGGGCGGACCCCGGCCTGCACCGAGGCGAGCATGCGGATCGCGGGGATTGCCAGGACTTCGCCGACGACGACACCGGCGACCGCAATCGTCAGACCATGTAACACGACATCACGAAAAATCGCGCCCCGCCCGGCGCCAAGCGCCATCCGAACACCGATCTCCTGCGTCCGAAGACTCACGCGATATGCGATGACACCGTAGAGGCCGATAGCTGCGAGACCCAACGCGAGCAGGCCGAAACCGGAGAGGACCATCGCCATCCAGCGCACGCCTGTGAACGACTGATCGATATAAGAGCTGAGGGGCTGCACCGCATACACGCGCATGTTCGATCCCGTAGCGAGGAGGGCCTGGCGCACAGCCGGCACCATGCTCGCCGGGTCGGTGCCGGTTTCGAGCAGCATGGCGGTGAGGCCGCCGTCGTACTGTCGCGCGAAGGGTCGATAGAATCGGGGCCGCGGCGGTTCGCCGACATCCTGGACAGCCGAGTCGCGTACGACACCGATCACAACCGACGCTCGCAGGGCCTGGCAGCCGATCAGTACCCGTTCCCCAATCGCCGATCTGTTGGGCCACAGGCGTTTCGCGAGACTCTCGGTGATGACAATAGTGGACGCTTCACGTGGCAGATCGATCGACGTGAAATCGCGGCCAGCAATCATCGCGATGCCCATCGTGTGGAAGTACCCGAGATCGATCGCGTTGGTCGAGACGTGCAGCTGCGGGCCGCCGGACAGCGATGCGCAATCGGTTCCGGACGGCATCAACGGTAACGCTGACGTCTGCGACGCACTCAGAACACCCGGCAAGGCTCGGAGGCGGTCGAGCGCCTGCGCGTAGAGCTGGCGGCCAGTCTCGGGTGTGGGCGCGGAGGGAAAGTAGATGTACGCGTAGAGCCGCCCGCTGACGGCGAAGCCCGGATCGGTAACTTGCAGTCGACGCAGCGTCTCGATCACGCTGCCGGCGATCAAGAGCAACACGAACGAGAGCACGACCTGGGCGACAAGCCCGAAGGGACGGCGGCGCCTGATTGCGCCCCCAATCTCCCCTTTGAAACCTGCGACTCCGCTGGTCTGCGATCCCCGCCACGCAGGTACCAGCCCGCAGACAAGCGTTGTCGCGAGCGAGAGAATCGTGGCGAACCCGATGACGCGCCCGTCGAGCGACAGATCCAACTCGATCGGGAAAGTCGATTGCATCGAGGGCACGACACGTTCGAGGATTCTGGTCGTCCAGACCGCCAGCACGAGGCCGGTTGCACCGCCGCCGACAGCCAGCACGAAGCTTTCGGTCAGCAGCTGGCGTATCAGGCGAGATTTCGTGGCGCCGAGTGCCTGTCGTACGGCCAGTTCGCGCCGGCGCAGGGACCCGCGCACGAGCAGGAGGTTGCCGACGTTCACGCACGCGATGAGCAGAACGACGCCGACGACGATCATGAGCAGCGATGCGCTCAGGCTGACGAGGCGCCGGCCACCAGGGCTGGGGATACCACGTACCGGTTCTGCCACGATCGGCGGCATCGGTTCCGTTGCCGCGCCGTGCTCGGCGGCGAGTTGTTTCTGGATGACGTTCAGTTCGGCCGACGCCTGCCCCGGCGTGGCATTCGGACGAAGACGGCCGAAGATCATGACAAGCGGGCGCGACCGGTCGTCGAGCATCGCCGCCAATCTCGGGCGTGTCCGCATCGGCACCCAGATGTCTGTGCGATACGGTGCGAAGACTCCTGTGAACGCGCGCGGTGCGACGCCCACGATCCTGTACGACTGGGCTTCTGATCCGATGCTGCGCCCAAGAACGTTCGCACTTCCGGCGAATCGGTTCTGCCACACTGCATGGCTGATGACAGCAGCTGGCTCCGTCTCGCCGGTGAACCAGCGTCCGAGGGCGGGCGCAACGCCAAGCACGGCGCCGTAGTTCGCGTCCACGACCTCAGCAGCGACGAATTCGCTCACCCCATCGACTTCCAAATCCGATTCCATTGGAAATGATGCCGTGAGGCCCGAGAAAAGGCGTCCGCGGGCCTGCAGATCCTTGAAGTCTGGATAAGAGAAGTTCGCGCTGATTCCGCGACTGAGCATCAGGCGCCCCGGATCAGCGCCGGGCAGCGGTCGAAACAGCACGCTGTTCAGCGCGCTGAAAATAGACGTATTGGCGCCTATGCCAAGGCCGAGGCAGAGGACCGCGAGCACCGCGAAGCCGGGGGATCGTTTGACTTGTCGAACGGCGTACCGCAGGTCGTTGCCGAGATCTTCGAGGAGACGCACGACCCGAGGAGGCTAGCGTGTCTCAAGTCGAAGCGCAAGACCAGGGAACGGCGGCGAATGAACAGTTTCGAAAACGATGCAGAATACGGTGATGGCGACAATTCAACATCAAGTGTGGCTCAACGCGCCGGCAAGCAAGGCATTCGAAGCGGTCACCTCGGCGAAGGGTATCAGCGGCTGGTGGGGGCCGCACCAGTCCGAGCAGACGAGCGATGGCCTCATCCTGTCGCACGACCCCGGTCCGTCACACGGCGTGCTGAAATTCAAAATCGTGAACCAGATCAAGAACTCCCGCGTTGAGTGGGAGTTCATCAGCAGACACCCCGATGCGAGCCCGGCCTCCGCATGGATGGGCACTCGCGCGATCTTCGACATCGCGGAGCGGCAGAACAAACCTTCCCAGTCAGGATTCGGCGCCGAGGATGATCGCGCGACCGTGTTGGACTTTCGTCATTCCGGTTGGGCCGAGGGCAGCGAATATTTCGGCTTCTGCAACTTCGCCTGGGCCATGGCGCTGCTCGCGCTCAAGAAGTCATGTGAAGCAGACTGACTTCAAAACAAAGCGAGGTGCGGACGACTTTCTGGCGAACCGCAGGCTTAGCGCGGAAAGTGGACGATCCCGTGCTCCCCGCGCGCGGCCGTCCACGGAATCTCCTGATCTCTTTTCCTGACAACCTCATGTGCGTCGTTGAAATCGACGAAGTGCGCTTTGATCGTTCCCGTCATCGTGCCGTCCGCCTTGAGCGTGCCGGTCGACTCGAGGTGCACGCTGAAATTCTCGCCGCCCGAGTCGCCGGCAAACGTCAGCGCGTCGCCGGTGAGTCCACCAGCGAGTTTGATCGGATCGCCGTGCGGCCAGTCGAGTGTTCCGGTCACAGTACTCTTCTTCTGTACTAGCTCGAGCTTCAAGCCGATATGCTCGACCGTCAGCGTCCACGTGCCCGCGACTGATTTCCCTTTCGCGTCCACGGAACCGGCGACGAGCGCGATGACGGCGAACACTGCTGAGGCGATTCTGGCGTTCTTCATGTCCTCATTTAACACTCGCCATCCTGAACTGAACCTGAACAACTCGTCACACGCGGTTCCAGTCGAATTTCGACGGGGCACCGGTGCCGTAGACCTTCAGCGCCCCAGACGGCCCGACGGCATTGGGGCGGATGAAGATCCAATTCTGCCAGGCCGACAGGCGGCCGAACACGCGAGTTCCCAACGTCTCCGGCAACCGGAACCGCAGATTTGCTTCCATGCCGGTCAGCGCATCCGGCGACAACGCGGTTCGAGTCTCAATCGCCTGACGCAGTTCGTCATCCCAATCAAGCCCGTCCGGAATCTGGGTAACCAGGCCCAGGTCGAAGGCCGTCCGCGGATCGATGGCTTCGTCACCTCGCTTCGTGACCGCGTCCAGCTGCTGGGCCGAGAGCCCGCGCGACTCAAGGCGCGCCAAACCGCCGACACCAGGCAATCCGCCACAGTTCATTCGCGACACTCTGAGCTGCGCTTGCGGTAGCTCGCCGTCATCCCGCATGTACGCGCGATCAGACGCCAGCAGCAACTCGAACAGCGTGCCCGCGAAACATGATTCACCCGTCACGATGGCGTACATCGAACGCGAGGTGACATCGAGCCGCGCGAATGTCCGGCGGAGCATGCCGAGCACTTCGCGTACGAACCAGTGCGCCTGGTTGTCCAGAAGGAAATGGTCGATCGCGAGCACCGCGTCGGCGTTCCCGCGCGTCTCGAGCAGCCACAGCCCCAGTGTCGTTTCATTCGTCCGCAGGTGGAGGATCGCATCGTCCAGCTCTCGCGCCATCGCCAGCGGCCACCAGCCGGCGGCGTGCCTGAGCACGTCATCGAGAACGATCGGCGACGCCTCGGCCGGCGCGCTGACAGTCAGCGTCGCGGTGCGACGCTCCCTGTCGAGCCGCACATCGACGTACTTGTACTGGATGCAATCGTCCTGGACGTTGCGCTGAATTGGTGTGAGGCTGATCCCGGCTGCATCGCGCGGGCGGTCGCTCGTGGCCGAAAGCGCGGCGGCGCGCTCCTTCACGCGCGCGCCGAATTCCTGCGGCCGCGCGATCGTATCCACAAGGCGCCAGTCAACTGCGCGCTGCCCGCGGACACCGTCTGGCGTCGTGCAGAACACGTCGGCATGATCGCGACGCACGCGACGTTTGTCGGTCAGTCGCGTCAGCCCGCCGGTGCCCGGAAGCACGCCGAGCAGCGGCACCTCGGGCAGACTGACGCTCGACGACCGATCGTCGACGAGGAGAATTTCGTCGCACGCGAGCGCGAGCTCGTAACCACCGCCGGCCGTCGTCCCATTGCACGCTGCAAGAAAACGGAGGCCCGAGTATTTGCTCGAATCCTCCATGCCGTTCCGCGTTTCGTTGGTGAACTTGCAGAAGTTCACCTTCGAGGCATGGCTCGACTGCGCCAGCATGTAGATGTTCGCGCCCGCCGAGAAGATACGGTTCTTTGCGCTCGTCAATACGACAACTCGCACCGCCGGATGTTCGAAGCGAACTCGCTGCAGCGCATCATGCAGCTCGATGTCGACGCCGAGATCGTACGAATTCAACTTGAGCCGGTAGCCTGGCCGCAGGCCTCCGCCTTCATCGACGTCCCATGTCAGGGTCGCCACATCGCCGTCGATGTCCAGCTTCCAGTGACGGTAGCGGGACGGATCGGTCCGGTAATCGACGGGCGCTTCTGCTCCGGTCGCGGCCAGCTCAGTCATGTGTCCTCGCGAAGGCCTATGAATTCAGATCGACCCAGACGGTCTTCGTCTGGGTGTAGTGCGTCAACGCGTGCATGCCCATCTCGCGTCCATAGCCGCTTTGCTTGTAGCCGCCAAACGGCGCCGCGGTGTCGTAGACGTTATAGGTGTTCACCCACACGGTGCCGGCCTGCAGCCGCGCGGCCACGTTGTGGGCTTTTCGGATGTCCTGCGTCCAGACGCCCGCCGCCAGGCCGTAATCGCAGTCATTGGCCTTACTGACGGCATCGTCGAGATCGGAGA
>Ga0137395_10000949_pt1 | contig 12952 bp, 5 predicted proteins | sample czobulk216metaG_FD_108283 | JGI IMG/M metagenome (GOLD analysis project Ga0137395, IMG submission 108283) | Vadose zone soil microbial communities from Angelo Coast Range Reserve, California, USA - czobulk2.16 metaG | ecosystem: Environmental > Terrestrial > Soil > Vadose zone | place: USA...
CCGCAGCAACTGGAATACGATTTTGTCGTGAGCCCCGGTGCCGATCCGCGAGCCATCACCCTGAATTTCGCGACCGACGATGAAACCGGTCGCAGCCACGGGGCGGTGCCGCTGCGCCTCGACAGCAACGGAGACCTCATCGCCTCCCTCGGTGACAGCGAAGTGCGCCTTCTCCGACCCGTGGTCTACCAACTCGATTTGCCGACCCCGCGCCAAACCACGGAACAAGCCGTGGCTCCCACTCTCAGGAACGCGGTGGACGCTCGCTGGATCTTGAATGCGAAAGGGGAAGTAGGATTTGGAATAGGCGCCTACGATCCCAAGCGGCCGTTGATCATTGACCCGGCGCTGAATTATTCGACCTACCTCAATGGCAGCTCAGCCAGCAACGCATACAGCGTTGCGGTGGACTCTTCGGGCAATGCCTATGTGACCGGCAGTACGCTTTCCACTGACTTTCCGACCAGCACGCCATTTCAGAACACTAATCACGGCAGGTATGACGCCTTCGTCGCTAAGCTCAATTCGACCGGTACGGGACTCGTCTACTCGACCTATCTCGGCGGCAGCGGAACGGATTACGCCTTCAGCATCGCAGTGGACGCCGCGGGTAGCGCGTACGTCGCGGGCACGACCGGTTCTTCCGACTTTCCGACCACGGTAGGAGCTTTTCAACCGAAGTGCGGTGGTGGCGTCACCGGGTGCAAGGGTCCGGACATCTTTGTTACCAAGCTCGACCCAAGTGGTTCTGCGCTCTCTTACTCGACATATCTGGGTGGAACTGGCGACGACCGCGGATACGCCATAGCACTGGACCCCGCAGGCAATGTGTATGTAACGGGCAAGACGACTTCCCCGGATTTTCCGACTACCCCCGGCTCGTTCCAAACCACGCTGAAAGGACCAACCAACGTCTTCGTCACCGCCTTGAATCCTACCGGTTCAGGGCTCGTCTATTCCACTTACCTGGGCGGCAGCGCCAGCGATCAGGCTAATGCCATAGCGGTGGATGCGTCCGGCGACGCCTATGTCGCAGGCTCCACCACCTCGACAGATTTTCCTACGACACCGGGAGCATTTCAGACCTCCCGTCTAGGTCCTTCCAACGCCTTTGTTACACAAGTGAATGCCACCGGCAATGCTCTGCAGTACTCTACCTATCTGGGTGGGAGCAACACCGATGTCGCCTGGGGCATCAAGGTCGATGCATCGGGAAATGCAGTCGCCGTCGGACAAACCCTCTCTGCGGATTTTCCCACCACGCCCGGAGCCTTTCAGACGACGTGTGGCGGAAGTTGTGCGGCGAACAACGCCTTCGTCACTGAGATAAACGCAACCGGTTCAACTCTGAACTACTCGACGTTCCTGGGAGGTAGCGCCGAACAGGAAGCTTTTGCGGTAGCGCTGGATAGTGCGGGCGACGCCTATGTAACGGGAAGGTCAACTGCGAAAGACTACCCCACCACACCCGGGGCTTTTAAAACGACAGGTGGAGTGGGCTTTGATGCCACGCTGACCGAACTGGATCCCACCGGCTCGCGTCTGATCTACTCAACATATTTCGGGGGCAGCGCCAGCGACAATGGCTTGGGCATCGACGTGTCGAGCTCCGGCAATATCTATGTGACCGGCAGAACATTTTCGAACAACTTTCCCACCACTCCTGGCGCCTTCATGCCAACATGCCCTCTGTGCCCTCCCGGGGTTGACCCTGACATTTTCGTCGCAGAGTTTGTGCCGGGAGCTCAGGTTTGGCCCCTGGCGTTGAAGTTTCCTTGTCGCGCTATCGGCAACACTAGTTCCGCGCTCACCACCACTCTCAGCAATAGCGGCCGCAATGCGCTGAACATTAGCGCTGTCGAGATCACGGGAAACAATCCGAGCGATTTCGGTCAAACCAACAGCTGCGGCAGTGCTCTCGCAGCCGGCGCGTCATGCACTATTTCGGTGAAGTACACTCCCTCGGCCCCGGGCTCGCGCAGCGCGATCCTAAACCTCAGCGACGATGCCGCCAACAGCCCACAATCCGTTGCGCTGACCGGGACGGCAACGCCAATATCAATAAGTCCTGGTTCCCTGACTTTTGCCGCGCAGGTAATCGGCACCAGCAGCGCGCCACAGACGACAACCCTGAGCAATATCGGCACCGTCACGGCCAACATCACGAATACCTCGGTAACCGGCCAATACAGTCAGAGCAACACTTGTTCCTCGCCTTTGGATCCGGGAGCGAGTTGCACCATCAGCGCCGTTTTTCAGCCGACTGCTTCGGGCGTTCAGAAGGGTTCCATCTCTATTGCAGACGATCAGGGCGGGTTGCAGACTGTGGCCTTGAGTGGTATAGCGACTGCGATCAGCTTTTCGCCCACCGCCGTGAACTTCGGCAATCAGGCGCAAGGCACCTCAAGCCAGCCGCAACCTGTAACCATGATCAACGTAGGATCTTCGACGATAACCATCAACAAGATCTGGCTATCGGGGAGGCAACCCAACAACTTCTCGCAAACCAATAACTGCGGGGCCACGCTGGCCGCTGGCGTCAGTTGCACACTTTCAGTGACCTTCACTCCACTTACTAAAGGACACCTGACTGCCAACCTCACGGTTGCAGACACGGGCGGCGCCAGTCCGCAAAAAGTTCCCGTGTCAGGAAATGGCTTCTGAGTGGCTTGTTCGCTCTACTCGTGAACTGAGATCGAAGGGCGAGTTCTTAACGACGGAGGCACCCCTACACAGTCCAAAGGAGATCCGGAGTTTGCCAGGACAGTATTTCAGAGCACGATCGATAGTTTGTCGGCGGTGGCTGCTGGCGGCAGCCATACTCGCCTGCGCGGTTACCTGTGTAGAAGCTCAGACGTTGAGCCAGGCGAGTCTTAGTTTCGGCAGGTGGATGGTCCAGACCACAAGCACGCCCCGGACGATCACTCTGCAGAACACTCAGACCGTACCGTTGAGCATCACCAGTATTTCCGCTTCAGGTGATTTTGCTCAAACCTTGAAGTGTCCGATCACCCCTAAAACGTTGGCTGCAGGATCGAGTTGCACGATTTCCGTCACCTTCACGCCTACTGCCCTCGGCACACGCACAGGAATTTTGTCCGTAAATGATGACGGGGCCAACTCTCCTCAAACCGTCCAGTTGAGCGGAACCGGGGTGGCTCCCGTCAGCTTCTCAACCACCTCTCTCGGCTTCGGCGACCACATCGTGAACACCGTCAGTGGCGCAAAAGCAGTGACCCTCACCAACAGTCAGAAAGTGCCGCTGACCATCTCCGGCATCACAACGTCGGGAGACTTCGCTCAAAGCACAAGCTGCCCCGTATCTCCAAACACGCTGGCCGCTCGATCGAGTTGCACAATTTCTGTCGACTTCACGCCCAAGAACCCTGGTGTGCAGGCGGGATTTCTGAGCGTCAGTGATGATGCTTCAAACTCCCCCCAAACCGTCCAGTTAAGCGGAACCGGGATAGCATTGGTCGGCCTGTCGCCCAGCAGCATTAACTTTCCAAGCCAGGTGGTGTTCACAACAAGTGCCACGCAATCAGTCGTCCTCAAGAACAATCAGACGGTGCCGCTGACCATCTCCGGAATTGCAGTCTCGGGGGACTTCGCAGAGTTCTCGAACTGTCCCCCATCTCCGAAAACCCTTGCCGCAGGGGCGAGTTGCAGGATTTTTGCCAGTTTCACACCGACTTCGCTCGGCACAAGGGCAGGGATACTGACGGTAACCGACGATGCGAGTACAAGTCCGCAAACCGTCAATCTATCGGGAACCGGCTCGCTGCTTTCCATTGTTGTCACGCCGGTGAATCCCGCATTGCCCGCCGGAAGCCAACAACAACTGGTGGCGACTGGCACGGGCGGAAATGGGAACACGATTGACGTCAGCAGCCTGGTGAGCTGGTCGTCCGCAGCGCCAGCAATTGTGCTGGTGAGCTCGACCGGACTGGTCCAGACAAGCACGCAAGGAGTGGCCACCATTTCTGCGAACTACGGATCGGTCAGCGGGACGACGACTGTTACCGTTGGACCTCCCGCTCTGACCTCAATCCGCCTCGTTCCCGCAAACCAGTCCGTCCCTGCTGGTGCCTACGAACAGTTCAAAGCCACGGGAACCTATACCGATGGCAGCACACAGGATTTGACTACTACGGTCAATTGGAGTTCGTCCAACACGGCGATAGCTACGCTGAGCAGCGCACCGGGTAATCAGGGGTTGGCAAACGCTGTGGCGGTGGGCTCGTGCAGCATCTCTGGGACGTTCGGGAGCATTACCGGGACCACGACCCTGATTGTGACGCCAGCCGTGTTGGTGTCGATCGCAGTGACTCCCGCGATTCCATCGATCCCTCTGGGTACGACCCGGCAGTTCACTGCAACCGGCAGCTACACCGACGGCAGCGCGCGGGATCTCAGCAAAACGGTGCAGTGGAGTTCGGACGCGACGAGCATAGCCACGATCAGCAACGAAAATGGCAGTCAGGGCCTGGCGAGTAGCGTGGGCAGCGGAATCGCCACCATTAGCGCCACTTCAGGGACGATTGTGGGTTCGACCTCGTTGACGGTAACACCAGCGATATTGGTGTCGATCGCTGTAAATCCCCCTAATCCTTCGCTGGCGCTGGGTGGCACACAGAAGTTTACTGCGACCGGCACGTTCAGCGACGGTAGCACACAGGATTTGACCAGCACAGCCACCTGGTCATCAGATTCTTCTGCGGTCGCTACGGTGAACACTTCGGGCCTAGCGACGACGGTTGCGGTGGGAACCACCAACATCAGTGCAACGTCGGGCAGCGTGAGTGGCTCGACTACGCTGGCGGTGACAGCGTCAGCGCTGGTCTCGATCACTGTGTCACCGACATCCGCCAGCGTGGCGCTGGGAACGACTGAGCAGTTTTCTGCTACGGGGACGTTCGCCGACGGCAGCAGCCAGGACGTGACAACAACAGTACATTGGAGTTCTTCTGATGGAACGGTCGCCACCGTGAGCAACGCTTCGGGGACAGCCGGCGTGGCGAGCACATTGGCTATCGGAACAGTAAGCATCCTAGCGACTTCCGATGCGATCAGCGGCACTGCCAATCTGACGGTTACGCCGGCGACCTTAGTGTCGATTGCGATCAGTCCGCAGAGTCCTTCCATTGCTCTGGGAACAAGTCAACAGCTCACGGCGACGGGGAAGTTCACGGATGGATCTACGCAAGATCTCACCTCAACCGTGACCTGGGCTTCCTCTGTTTCAGCAGTCGCGGTAATCAGCAACAATCCGGGCAGCCAAGGGCTGGCGATCAGTGCCGGTCCCGGTTTGACGACGATGACTGCAGTACTGGGCGGCGTGACCGGCCCGACAGTACTGACGGTCACGCCAGCGGCGCTGGTGTCGATTGCGATCAGCCCGCAAGGTCTCACCAGCGCCCCTGGAGCGACGCAACAGTTCACGGCTTTGGGGATGTTTACGGATGGATCTACGCAAGATCTCACCCCAACCATAACCTGGGCTTCCTCTGTTCCAGCAGTCGCGGCGATCAGCAACAATCCAGGCAGCCAAGGGCTTGCGACCACTGCCGGGCTGGGTTCCACAACTATCAGTGCGACCTCGGGGGCGCTTACGGCTTCGACCACGCTGAGCGTGCAAGGCCGGCTTGTCTCAATCAACATATCGCCGTCGAATCCTCAGCTTACAACGGGAACGGACCAGCAGTTTACGGCCACCGGAAGCTACGTAGGTGGCCTCACTGAAGACCTGACGAATAGTGTGCTCTGGAATTCTTCGTCCACAACGGTTGCCACTATGACCGCGGACGGACTAGCCATGAGCGCTGCAGCCGGACAAACAACTATCAACGCCAGTCAAGGCGCCATTCTTTCTTCGGTTTCTCTGACGGTTGCGACTGACCGGCTTGGCACAGTTACCAACGCGGCCGTGATCACCTGCCCGAGTGGAGTAATGCCGGGGACATGCTACGACCTAACTGTGTCCTGTCCGAATATCAGCGACCTGCACGGATACCTCAAGGTGAGCATGCCTCAGAATTCAATCGGCTCCGTGGTCTTTGCCACAGGAGGCAATGGGACCACTCTGCTGGAAACTTCGCAGTACGGACGGGTGACGATTCAAAATCTGCTAGCCGCCAACTATACAGTCGTGCGGTTAGTTTGGGGCGGCCCATTTGGAAATCAACCGTACGGCTGGCAGACCGGACCCGGCGGAATACGTGCTGTCGCGTGCCGCCCCGCCACTGTGATCAATTGGGTCTACCACAACCTTCGTAGTGGGTTGTCGGCGCCGCTGTGCGCTGGTGGCAATTCAGCGGGAGCGGAGCAGATTGGGTTGGGCTTGGCCCATTACGGCCTCGGCTCCATTCTTTCTATGGCGGAACTGATAGTTGGTCCGCCCTTTGCCCGCGAGGATTATTCCTGCCAATGCAATCAGCCTCTCTCGCCCGGTCTTTGCTCCAGCCAGCCGCTGTCCTATTGCGTCGGATTAAACAATGCAGAGCACTTCGTCGACCCCGCTTACGCATCCCCAATATGCTCTCAGGCCCTACAGACCCATAGCACTGCCAACCATACGACTTTCCTATCAGACAGCATTCTGTCTCCAGATGCGGTACTAGCCTATCCCCGCACCCACATTCATTTCCTGTGGGGCGGGCAAGATCTTAGTTCGGCTAGCCTCTCCGGTCAGCTCTACATGCAGTCGATCACAAGCACTAACGGTTACGCTTGTGTGGCTGATGCCCCTCACAATGTTTTCTCTGTTCTGGATGCGGCTCAACAAGTTGCTGCGGATATTGTGAATGACTGCCACTTGCACTGAAAACGGACTGCTCTCGAACCTGAAATCCCCCAGCAGGCTTTCCTATGTGCGCAGGGATGGTCGAAACGTTGGAGGTCGGCGCGCTTAGCCCACACTGTCCTCGTGAGTGAAGCTTGCCACACGGACCGAACTCGACACCCCGCAGCCTCCACCTTGCCCGCAGTAAGGCGCCTTACCTGGCCTGAGCCGCCTGCTTGATCGCTTCTGCGTATGCCGCGCCCGTGCGCCGGTTTTCCGGATGATTGGGGTTGAAGGCAATCAGCCAGTCCTCGCAGTAGATCTCCAGAATCGTAGCGTGGTTCTTAATCGCGAAGGGAATGAGCGGAGGCAGCGGGCCGGTGGTGTTGGTGATCCAGACGCGCCCGCACTGGGCGCCGCGGGGACAGTCTCCACACTGGCCGACGCCGCGAGGGCAGCTTGGGCCCAAAGTCTGCGACTCCAACGGAACCTTGCCGCTGAAGCGGGCGAAGAGTTCGCACCAGTCGATTTGCATCCCCTTGCAGTTCTGCACGGACTGGTCGGACAGACCCTGATGTCCCAAACCAATTCCTTCTTTCACGGCGATGGGTGCGATGAAATGCGATACTGCTTCGGGGGGGACCCCCGGGGCCCGAACGGGAGTGATGCTAACCATCAACTGTTTTGAGGAATTCAACGTTCCCTCAAACTCCAGCATCTTCTTGAGGTAAGAGTTCCAGGTGTACTTTTCCGAGTTGCCGACAGTGTAGCCCCACCTCTTTGTGTAGGCCTCGCCGCAGGGAGTGGCAGGATCGCTCCAGCCACCGGGCAGATTGATCTCACCGCCCTTTCCGAGTCCGATTCGCACGTACCCGACGCTCGAGTTCGACGCGTAATGTTCGATCAGCGCTTTGATCGCCGCCTGATAGTTCGTCTGAAATTCCCTGGACAGATAATTGGGAACTTGCCCTCCGCAGTCGGTGTAGTTCGAGCTGCCGAGAGCCGTCCACATCCACGGCGGCATGGCGCAGTTGCCGATGTCTTGCGCCCCGTTGGAGCCGCTCCCGAATCGCGGACAATGAGAGCCGCCATAAGGCGTAGTGTGCAGCACAAAATTGACGCTCTTGCCTGCGGAGATCCAGGAACCAATCTCTTCGTCGATGATCTTGAAATCGTAACGCGTGTGGGTGCCCGTCCTGGCGTCGCCCAAGTCAAAGTCTGACCATTCCACGCGAATCACTGCTCCCGAAATCAGAGGAAAGGCAGGAGACGATTTGTTCAGCAGGTATTTCTGGACGTCCGCAAACTCGCGATGCTGCTGATCGGTGGGAGGAAAGAAAACCTCCAGAGCGAGCGAGCCGGGCGCAACTGAAACCGGGTTCGGGCTATTGTTGGGGTCTCTTGCGCCTGCCGTACTTAGAGCCAACGACAGCGCCAACAACGCCAGCCGGGGTTTCATGTGAAATAGCAATCCGTCCTGATTCTATGTCACTGCGCCAGCGCCGTCCACATCCATCCCGGCACGGCGCAATTGCTCGCCACCGTCCCCTTCGAGCCCGCACCGCTGCCAGGACAAAAGCTGCTGCCATAACTAGTGTTGTGTAAAACCAGATTCACTTTCTTGCCCGCATTGATCCACGGTTGCAAGGTGTTGTCAATCATAGTGAAGTCGTACCGGCCATTGCCCAGGTCGAAGTCGGACCACTCCACGGCGATGACCGCTCCGCTGACCGAAGGATTGTTCATTAAGTAGGCTTGCACAGGAGCGTAATCCGGAGCGCCGGGTCCGCTGGGGGGAAAAAGTACTTGCATGGTTGCAAAATCTGCGGCAGTCTGAATCGCACTCTGATACGCGGCACCGTACTGACCATTGTTCGGATCGCTCGGATTGAAAGCGATCAGCCAATCCTGGTGGTAGATTTCAAGGTTCGTGGCTCCACGAGCGATGGCGAACGGTAAAAGCGGCGGAAGCGGTCCGGTGGTGGCACTGTATTGATTCACGCATCCGGTACCGGAGGGACAGCTTTGCCCAAAGGTTTGCAGTTCCAACGGAGCGGTCTGGCCCCCATACTGCGCGAACAGCGCACACCAATTTCCGCCGCAAGGTTGGCTCGCGTTGAAGTTCGCGATGTCGGAAGCTTCCAGTCCTTCATTGCCGATGGCCAGACCGTCCTGGCTTGCCACCGATCCAACGAAATCCGGAATGTCCGTCCCCTTCGGCGTATCCCAAACCGGGGTGAGACTGACCATCAACTTCTTCGGCGAGTTCAGGCCGCCTTCGTAGTCCATCACCGTCTTGAGATAGGCATTCCAAGTAAAACTGGCGTCCGCTCCCGCCGTGTACCCCCATGCCGCAAAAGCCTGGCCGCAGGGAGTTGTGGTGTCCTGCCAGTCATGAGGCAGATTGGTTTCGCCTCCTCTGCCCAGCCCAACGCGAAGGTAGCCGACGTTAGGGTTCGAGCCATAGTGGTTTATCAGGGCCGAGACCGCGGCCTTGTAGCCCGTCACGAATGCGCCAGCACGCCAGTTCGGAACCTGTTGGTTGTTGCAAGTCGTGTAGTTATGCGCACTCGTCGCCGGCAGCGTGGGGGGTGAGTTCGAAGTAGGTGAGCTGCTGCCGCCGCCGCCGCATGCAGCCAACATCGACAAAATTAACACGGCCGTAATTCCGAGTACAGTGCGGAGTAGATTCATGGGTTCAGGTCTCCGAAAGCTGCCGCATTTTTCTTCACCAACCTCAGGATCCAGATCGTGATTCAACGTGTCTTCTCACCAAAGTCAGACACAACCGGAGAATGGCGAAAGCGTACCTTTGTACATGCCTCATTGGCCCAAAGGTTACTAACCCTCGGTTTCGCACGCAAAGTGTATGGATTTCTACCCAGGACTATTCCGTCAGCATCCCCTCATCGATCGGCGGAGAGAAAGTGAAGTCTGGTGCTTGCTATCAGGCCTGCGCCTGTAGATTGGGTTGATAAGGACTTCCAACGGCGGAAGAGGATCTCCGTGGTGAAGAAAAAGGTCTGTACAAAATCACATGCCTGCGACTCCTCGCCTTGTGCCAACGTTGGGGCAAGCGCCAGGATCGCGGCGCTCGACCGTGAGCTTCCAATTCAATCGCGATGGGACTATACACAATCTAGCGACTACTTCGTGATTTGGGCTTGTTGAGGGGCTTTTGGAGCTCGTCTGGCGACCTCTGCCAGCAGGCCGCGGTCGCGTCGCTCCACGATTAGGGATTTCACACGGGCGAAGTCGGCAGGAGGCCAGAGCTCGCTCAAGACTTCCCAGCTTTTTGCTTCCCGACCGCTGTAGAGGTAATCGAGGACGATGGTCAGAATCTTGTGGACGGTCGAGGTCTGATCTGTGAACAACCGGTCGCGGTAATTGGACTGGCGGAATTTTTCGAGTTCGAGACTCGTGATTTGGCTGCGCGCCTGTTCGATTTCCTCGTCGTAAGCTTTGGGGAAGCGCGCGCTCACGTCCACGAGATTATTCCCTTCCATTTTGAGAATGAGCTTCGGAATGACGGCGTCAGAGTGCGGGACGAGGAAGTAGTCGAAAATGCCGTCGTCCGCATGTATCAAGGTAGTGCCATCCGGTTGCTCTGCGAAAATCATGGGAAGCTGGCTCCGCAGCGCACGCACAACACGGGGCGAAGGCCCAAGAGTGACGATGACATAGGTGTAGCAGCAGTGCAAGCCTCCGCTGTATCCGTCAAGCACGAGCTCGGGCTTGCCATCAGCGTTCAGATCCGCACCCGAAATTTTGTCCAAGCCAAGAGCCCAATCCTGGGCAACGGTGGTTTTCTTGCCGCTCGGGGAGATCAAAATGGCGCGACAGCGCGGCTCACCGTCGTTATCTTTGTCGTCCCGGCCCCTCTTGCTCAATAGCAATCGAAGAGTATAAGCCGCCATCTTGTGCGGCTGTTGAAAATCCTTCTCGTATGGGCAGGCAAAGCGTGCGCCGGCGGGTTGGTCTGTGGGCTTCATGACAGAGGGCTTCGCGGGCCCCTTATCGTCGTCATCGTCATCGGCGTCCTGCGCATGAGCCGTGACGGAGAGAGCCAAAACCACGATCAGGAACAGGAAAAATAAACAGCTCTTCATGGATACTCCATTGTACCTGCCATCTCAAAACCCGGAACAGGTCGTGCGTTGCTTCATGTTACTTCGGGTCCTTCGCGGTCTTTGCTTGTTGATCGGGCACGAGCAGGAAGCCCGCATCTTCACTATTACCTAAGTCGCCGATACCGACGATCTCACCGCGATCGTTGATATCGGTGGCGGATTCCAGGGTCCAATCCTGCCGGGCGCTGACCATCGTGTTGAGATCGCGAAACCCATTTTTTCTGTCCCATACGAAGGCGTGGTTGAAGTCGCTGGCGGCGCCGTACTGGCCCACGAGCACGTCGCAATTGTTGAGCGCTAGCGGTTGGCTGGCGAACTCGGCGGAGAGTTCGACGGGCGACAGCTTGCGGTCTTGGCGCAGGAAAATGCCAACCGGGGAAAACGATTGCACTAACACGTCTCCGGCATCGTTAATTGCGAGCGCGATGCTGGCGCCGTCGCGCGGACCGATCACCTGCATGCCGCGTACTGCGTCCCAGAGAAAAGCACTGTAGCGGCCTTGCTGATCGTACACCTCGCCGACGACCGTCCCGTGGTTGTTGAGGGCTAGCGCCCGTCCCCCGCAGCATCCGCCCAAGCGGCGAAGACGATGATTGTTCCAAACGACCGCGCCTTCAAGAATGTTTTCGCCAGCGACTTCACCGGCCCGATTGATCGCCTTCGCGCTGGATGGTGCTTCGGACAGCAGGACGAGTTTGCCGTGAGAATATTCAAAGGCTTCGGTTTTTTCCTGGCCGCCGCCTGGACCTAATCCGCGTCGGACCGCCTCGCCTACCACGTCGCCCGCGTGATTGATGCCCAGGGCTTGCGCTCCTGCAAATCCTAGAGGGAGTTTCAGTTCACGCAGGCCGCTCTGTCGGTCCCATGTGGCCGCTTGATGATCTTCCGTGGTTCCCGCGACCACTCCCAATTCATTTATTCGGGCGGGGTGCAAGGGGACGGAAATGATTTTGTAATGCCCGGCTGAAAAGCAGGGACGGCGAGCGGTTTGCGCAGCCGCCAAGAACCCCTGGGTCATGATGGTCACGCCAAGCGGGAAGAATAGTGTGGCCCGTATGATCTTCGACGAGAACGATGTCATCACAGTTTCTTCAGGCCTCGAGAAGAAAACCCAATCGCTCGAAGGCGGTCTTAGTCGCCATCACTAACGTCAACCGAGATCCGTTCCAAGCTTTGCAGCAGAAGACTCGAACCCGAGACGCGCTCCACCAACCCGCACTTGGGCAACTGCGTGTCAGTCCGGCTGCGGCACTTCCGGCCAAGCCATCTTGCCCTACGGTCTCTCGATCATTTCTATTCGCATGGGCAAGTTCTCAAAACCGAGATGAACTCCCACACGCCGCTACTTAGCGTCTTTGACGCCTGTAGATTTCTCTCAGCAGCGGAAAGTTTTTCTCCTCGGTGCATTTCGATTCGTACTCGTTGCGAGCTTCCACTCCCATCGCTTGCCATTCATGCCGTGGAGACTTCAGTCGCGCCGGCAGCCGTCATCAGCGCTTGCGCAGATTGTCAACCACTACAGTTAGTTCATCTCCCAATCCTTCAATCCTTCGCCGGCAAATCAGAATGTTACCCCTAAAGCGTCGCGGTACCGCCGCGAGTGGTCTGCCGTCGCCCGCCGGCAAAGTGTAGTTCACGAACGGCAGCAAGATTTTAGTAACGGCGACATACTCGAATGGCACGGCTATGCTGAATGGCCGCTTCACGACAACCGGCGGCTTACGTGGGAATGGGGAACTATTCCGGAAGTTCGGGAACGGTCGCGCAGGTAGTGCAATCAGGGCGCGGAAGATCGCCCCCGCGGCAATCTCATTCGAAAGACCCACCGTTGGCGGGTCAGCGAGAAGCCGATAGTTGCAAGTTTCTTCATCTTGACGCGCCACTCCGGCCTTGCTATCAAGTAGTCGGGATTTTGCGCGCGAGACCGCGTGCGGCCATTCCAGGTCTCGAACTATTCCGCCGTTGGGCTCCGGGTAATTGCGTCGGTTGCCGGGCGGCAGCGGTGATCTTGCCGGCATTCCCAGCCTCTCCCAGGGGGACC
>Ga0137395_10000950_pt1 | contig 12951 bp, 9 predicted proteins | sample czobulk216metaG_FD_108283 | JGI IMG/M metagenome (GOLD analysis project Ga0137395, IMG submission 108283) | Vadose zone soil microbial communities from Angelo Coast Range Reserve, California, USA - czobulk2.16 metaG | ecosystem: Environmental > Terrestrial > Soil > Vadose zone | place: USA...
AACTGCTGCAGGGTCAAGAGCACCGGCACGCGCGCATCTTCCAGCACAAAACGCGTTCGCTCTGCTGGGTAGGCGGGATCCAGCGGCACATACGCTCCACCAGCTTTGAGGATACCAAGTATGCCCACCAGCAATTCCAGCGAGCGCTCGACACAGATCCCAACCAACACCTCCGGCCCCACGTCGAGGGAGCGCAAGTGATGGCCGAGCTGGTTGGCGCGGACGTTGAGTTCCCGGTAGGTCAGTCGCCGATCTTCAAACACCACCGCCACCGCCTCCGGCGTGCGCTCCACCTGCTCCTCGAACAACTGGTGGATACACTTGTCCCGTGGATATTCCCGCTCCGTCCGGTTCCATTCTACCAGGATTTGCTGTCGCTCCGCCGCCGTGAGCAAAGGAATTTCAGACACGCGCAGGGCGGGATTCGTTACGACGCTTTCCAAGATCACGCGCCAGTGATCCAGCATCCGCTCCACGCGGTCGGCCTCGAACAGGTCTGTGCTGTATTCAACCGCCGCCGTCCAACCTTCGGCGGAACGTTCCACGGTCAGGGAAAAATCGAACTTGGATGTGTGCGTGGTGACGAACCACGGCGCGGTTTGAATCCCCGGAAGCTCAAACACCACCTCTGGAAAATCCTGCATTGCGAAGCTCGCCTGAAACAACGGCGTGCGGCTCGCGTCGCGTCGCACCTGCAAAAGTTCCACGAGTCGCTCGAACGGCATGTCTTGGTTCGCATACGCCTCCACGGCGGTTTCCTTCACGCGGCGCAGCAACTCGCGAAAGGTGATGTCGTCCGGGAACGTGGTGCGCACGACCAGCGTGTTTGCGAAGAAGCCGATGAGTCCTTCCAACTCCACGCGCGGCCGGCTGGCAATGGGCACGCCCACGATCAAATCGTCATGCCCGGTGTAGCGGTGCAACAGGGCCTTGAACGCCGCGAGCAGAATCATGAACAGCGTCGCGCCCTCCTCCTGCGCGCGCGCCTTCAGCGCGTCAGTCAAGCTGGCCTCTAGCCGTCGCGAGCAGCGACCCCCGCGGAACGACGCGGTTGCGGGACGGGCATGGTCGGACGGCAAATCCAGCGGCCCGGGTTCGCCCGCCAGTTTCGTCTTCCAATAGGCGGTCTGCTCCTCCAGCGCGCCGCCCTCCAGCCAGTCGTTCAGCCACGCCGAATAATCGGCGAACTGAACGGGCAAGTCGCGCATCGGCACCGGCCGGCCCGTGGCCAGCGTTTCATATGCCGCCGAAAGCTCGCGGTAAAAATTGGAACGCGAGCAGCCGTCTGAGATGATGTTGTGCAACACCAGCAGCAGCACCTGCTCGGTGGGCTGCAATCTCACCAGCGCGGCGCGGAACGGCGGCCCGGCGGCTAGATCAAACGGCCGGCACGTTTCCTCGTCGAGGCACCGCTCAGCCGATGCTTTGCGAGTGTCGGCCGGGATTGCCTCCAGATTGATCTGTTGCAGTTGAAAGGCGGATGACGTGGCGACGCATTGAAACAATTCGCCGTTCTCCATCGCGAAGGTTGTGCGCAGCATGTCATGCCGTTGAATCACCGCGCGGAAAGCCGCCTCCAGCCACTCGACGTTCAACGGACCGACGAGGTGAAAGGCGGAAGGGCTGCAATACACTGGCGACTCGGGTGCGTAGTGATGAAGAAACCACATCCGTTGCTGGCCGCGCGACGCGGGATAAACTGCCACGCGCGGATGCTCCTCCACGCGCACCGGTTGGGTCTGGCGGATGACGGGTGAACTGCCGGAGGATGCCGCGCCAGATTTGACTTCGCCGAGCCAGCGGACCAACCTCGCCCGCTGGCCAGCGCTCAATCCGGCCAGCCGCTGCCTCAAGGCAACGGAATCTGATTTCGAGAGCGCGTTCGCTTCACTCACGTTCGGTGCGCTGAGTCGTCCACGGAGTTCATGTCGCCGCGCTGTTTCCCACATCCCGCAGAGGCTGACACACGCTGGAGCGTTTCTCGGATGTAATCATCGCTTGGGATTTTAGGTTGCCGCTTTTCACAAATCGTTGAGCACTCTGGCTCTTTCCTCAGGAGCCAGTTTTTCCAACTCCGCCACGAGCGCATCAATTTCCGGTTCCCGCATCAGCTCAAGCTTGTTGGCCAGCAACGCGGGCGTCGGGCATCGGAAAATCGTCGGCACGGGAATGGGAAGTCCCAATGCGTGCTGGAGGCGCGTCAGCACTTGTGTCGCGCGCAACGAGTCGCCGCCCAGCGAAAAAAAGTTGTCATTCCGGCCCACCGTCTCGCGGCCCAGCACCTCGCAAATCGTGGCAGCCACCAACCGTTCCGTGTCGGATGCCGGCGCTTCGTAAGCCACCACCAGCGCCGTCGCCAGCCGGCCGGCCAGCCCGATCCGTTGAATTTTTCCGGTCGGCCCACTGGGCACGTCGTTCACGAAAATGATCCGGCTAGGTACCTTGAACGCCGGCAACCGGTCGAGCGCGAACTCGCGCAACACCGCTTCGCAGGCCACCGCGCCGTTCTTCAGCACCACCGCCGCCGCGATGTCCTCGCCGAGCGACGGATGCGGCACGGCAAACGCCACCGCCTGCCGCACCCCCGGACAAGCCAGGAAAACCTCGTCAATTTCGCGCGGCGCAATTTTTTCGCCGCCGCGATTGATGAGTTCCTTCAGCCGGCCGGTGATGAAGAGGTAGCCTTCCCCGTCAAGATGACCTTGGTCCCCCGTCCGAAACCAGCCGCGGCAAAACGCCGTCGCGTTGGCCTCTGGGTTATTCGCGTAACCGCAAGTTAAGTTCGGCCCGCGGATGGCGACTTCGCCCGTGCGACCGCTGGCCAATACACCGCCCGACTCGTCGAGTATGGCCACTTCCGCTCCCGCTGCGAGTCCCACCGAGCCGGATTTTCGCGCATGCGGCGGCAGCGGATTGCTCGCCATCTGATGCCCCGCCTCCGTCATGCCGTAGGACTCGATCACTGGAACGCCGAATGTCTCTTCCAAGCCCGTCATCACTGGCGGCGGCAGCGCGGCGGATGAGGAGCGAATAAACCGCAGGGAACTCCGGACCGGCTGGATCGGCAGAGCCTGCTGCCCTTGGGCGAGGATGGCTTCATGCATCGTGGGCACAGCCGAATACCAGCTCGGCTTCCACTGTTCCAGCCAGCCGGGAAATCTCTCCGCGTCAAACGCCCGCGTGCAAACCGTGCTGCCGCCCGCACCCAGCGATGCCAGCACACACGCGACGAGCCCGTGAATGTGAAACAACGGCATCACATTGAGGCATCGGTCAGTCGGTTGGAGTTGCAGCGTCGCCCCGATGTGCCGGGCGGAGGCTAGCAAATTGGCGTGCGTGAGCGGCACCATCTTCGGACGGGAGGTCGTCCCCGAGGTGTGAAGCACCAGCGCGACATCGTCTGCTTCAGCGAATCCCGCAGCGGTCGCGAGCGGGCGGGAAACGCCGGACAAATGGAACCGCCCCACGCCGCTTTCTCCCGGAATCAACTCGATCACCGGCACCCCAAGCGAATCCGCCGCCGCCCGCGCCGGCGAGTCACTCCCCTGCGGAAGAATCAGCGCCCGCGCCTGCAAATCCTCCAGGTAAAACAGAAACTCTTTTTCGACATAAGCCGGATTGAGCGGCGCTGCCGTCGCGCCCGCCGCAACCGCGAGAAAGGTCACGGCTAGGTCCGGTCCCTGCGGCAACACAATCGCCACGCGGTCACCGCGCCCCACTCCCAGGGAACTGAGCGCCGTCACCGTCACCGCCACTTGATTCCGCAACTGCTGGTGCGAGAGCGGCTCATCCCCATCACTGAGCAGCGCCGCGCGCGCGCCGAAGTGCGAGGCATTCTGTTCCAGCATCGCCGGAAGGGCCGGCCAGTCAGATGGACGCGAATTTGTCATCACAAGTGGTTGATCGTCGGAGCGTCCATTCCGGTCTCCGAGGCCTTCATCCACGAACCATTCGGCCCATCGGTTGGTAAACACGTCAGCGACGTGACTCCATCATTCATACTGCGGCGGGGAAATCAAGCGCCTGTCGCATTGCGGGTCAGTGTGGGGAGCGCTCTTCATTCCTATTTGTTGAATGATGCATGAATCTTCTTTTGCACGACTTCATCCATTTTGATTAGCGGCGGCCACGACCTCTCGCCCGGCAGCTTTTTGGTGGCATCGATTCCAAGTTTTGATCCCATGCCATTTCCGACGTGGCGTGGTCGACCACGTCGGACGGGCCTTTGGTGAAATGCTCAGCCATGGGGCGCGGGAGGCGCAAGTCGCAGCAAATTGCGGCGCGATAGCCAAGATCGACATTGGTAAAACAAATGTCATTGCAATTTGGCTTATTTTCTTCCAAACAGGGGTAAATGTTCAAGTGAACATGAGCGCGCAAAACGGGAAGGCTGGACGCGGCAAATTCAGTCCGCGAAGGCACTGGCAAAGCGCGAGAAGGCTGAGACTGTCGTTTCTCCGTTAGCGCGTCAATCCAGCAGCGCGGGGAAACGCACGTTCAGCGTATGGCGAACATTGTGGAAAAAACTCTGCCTCATGTCGAAGCAATGCAGCCAGGCGCGATCCTCGATTGCATTGATGACGTTGACACGCTCGACAAGGTTGCGCGTCGCACTTTCGGCCTGAACGATGTTCCACTCAGCGGCTTCTCACTAAACGTACTGAACCTCGGCAGCCGTGGGCTAACTGTCGGAAAAGACTAATAGACGCACGAGCCGGGTGTGTGTTGTTCTTCGCGAGAGGGAACGACCGCTTTCTTGCCCTTAACAATCATTTGCAATCAGACGGATGCAACCACCAGCCGCGTTTTCGAGTGGTTAGCCGAGCGAACAGACGCTGAAGAAAAACTTGCGTGATTGTGGCTGCAACCGCATTTCAGCAGTTTCTAAACGAAGGCGAACGTCGGCGAATTTTGCTGGATTTGTTCTCACTTCCGTTCTCACTTAACGGATTTGTGCCGCGTTTAGACTCATAAGTCATTGATACATAAGGATTGGCTGCCTCGCTAGGACTCGAACCTAGACAAAGAGATCCAGAATCTCTGGTGCTACCATTACACCACGAGGCAACGAGCGAGAAAATTAAAACCGATTTGCCTTGCTGCAAGTCGAGCGGAGTCGCGCTCGCAACATGAATTAAGCGGCTCGACGAGCTTTGGTGCCGACCAGGATCTCAGCTCCCTCACGGGCGGCTTCCACTTCCAAAGGCTTCCCGCTCTTTGCCACCAACGCGCGCGCGTGTTCTACCATTTTATCGATCATCTCATCGTCATGATTCGGATCGTGATGGAAAAGCAGGAGCTGGCGTACATCCGCATCAAGTGCCAGTGAAACCACGCTGCTGATTGAGCTGTGGCCCCAACCGATGTGCTTCTTGTACTCGTCGTCCGTATATTGCGTATCCAGGATCGCCAGGTCGCAGCCTTGAATAAACTCGACCATCTTTTTACGCTCCGCTGTGGCAAAATCGCGCGCTTCGCCCTCGCTGATTCCATCGCGTGAGGCCAATTGCAGCTTGAGCTGCTCGTACGGTTCATTGTCCGGAAAGTAGGCGATCGATCCCGAGCTTGTAAAAAGACGGTAACCCGCGCAAATGCCCGGATGATTAGCGAACTTGGAGCGGACCTCGACGTTTCCGATTTGAAACTCCATCTCCTTCAGCTCCTCAATCGCCAGGTGGCTCGGGAGTTCGCGTAAACTCACGGGAAAAAACGGCGTCTCCATTTGGCTGGCCAGGATCTTGGCCAAACCAGCGCGAGCGCCTTCATAACCCAAAACGCGGATGAGATTGTTCTGATTGTAGGTGGGAGAAAAGAAAGGCAGTCCCTGAATATGGTCCCAGTGGGTGTGTGAGATCAAAAGAGTCAACTTCATCGAGCGAGATCCAAATTCTTTGTCCAAAGCGAGACCGAGCAGGCGAATGCCGCTGCCGGCATCGAGAACGATAATCTCGCCATCGGCGCGCACTTCCACGCAGCTGGTGTTCCCGCCATAACGGACTGTGCCCTTTCCAGGAACCGGAATTGAACCGCGAACGCCCCACAGCCTTATTCGCGCCGGGACCGACTCACCTTCAACCGCCAATCTTGGTTTGGGGCGACGCGGGATCTCGGGCAGAAGTCGGTCAATCGCGCTGGAGAGCAGTTCCCATGTAACTGGTTTGAGCAAATATTCGTCGGCGCCGGCTTGGAGCGCACTGGTTCGATCGACTCCATAATCACGGCCCGACAGAACAATGATCTTGGTTGGTTGCAACTGCTCCCGGATGCTGCGGCAAACCTGAAAGCCATTCAATTTTGGCATTAACAAATCGCACAGGATAAGTTCGGGCCGGTTGTGCAACGCCAACTCCAGGCCCACATCGCCGTCATTCGCTTCCAGGACCTTCCAATCTTCGCGTGTGAAAAGGCCTGCGATAGCGCGCCGGCTTTCGGCGTCGTCTTCAATGATCAAAACAGTCGACATAGGCTGGGGCGCGGATTCTGGCACGCGCTTTCCGCGAAACCAAGTGTTTTTGATCCTAGGAAATCAGTAGCCGTAGCCACGCGTGTTTTGTGGAGTTTACTACTTGTCGATCTTTCTTAAAAGAAAATCGGAATGATTAAGATCGCGACAATGTTTACGACTTTAATCATCGGATTGATCGCGGGGCCCGCCGTGTCTTTGTACGGATCGCCCACGGTGTCGCCGGTTACGGCCGCCGCGTGCGCGAAAGAACCTTTGCCGCCAAGATTCCCTTCTTCGATGAATTTTTTCGCATTATCCCAGGCGCCACCGCCAGAAGTCATCGCGATGGCAATGAACAGTCCGGTTACGATCGTGCCAACAAGCATTCCACCGAGCACTACTGGCCCGAGCGGCTTGATCATGGCGACTGCGACCACAAAAATTAACGGCAGGAGCGCCGGAATAATCATCTCGCGCAACGCCGCCTTCGTCACGATATCAACGCAAGTGCCGTAATCGGGCGTGTCTTGCCCTGTCAAAATTCCCGGTTTTGCTTTGAGTTGTCGTCGCACTTCCCGCACCACTGCGCCAGCCGCTTTGCCTACCGCGTCCATACTGAATGCTGTGAAGATGAATGGCAGTAATCCGCCGATAAAAAGCCCAATGATTACTTTCGGTTCGGTGAGCGAAAACTGAAACGAAAATACCTCGCCGCGTGCTGTGACGTGATCGCGCAGTTCTTCAACGTATGATCCAAACAGAACGAGCGCCGCCAGTCCTGCAGAAGCGATGGCGTAGCCTTTGGTCACTGCTTTCATCGTGTTCCCGACGGCATCGAGCTCGTCGGTGATGCTGCGGATTTCTTTCGGCAGCTTGGCCATGACCGCGACGCCCCCCGCGTTGTCCGTAATCGGACCGAATGAGTCAAGCGAGATGATGATGCCAGCCATCGATAACATCGACATTACCGCGATCGCGATTCCATAAAGACCGGCGAAATGAAAACTCAGCAGTATGGCGATGCCGATAAAGCCAACCGGCAACGCTGTGGCATGTTGTCCGACTGCTAGCCCGGCGATGATGTTGGTGGCGTGCCCAGTTTCCGAGGCATGCGCAATTTTTTGTACCGGCCGATACCGCATCGAAGTGTAATAGTTTGTAATCGCGACCACCACGGCGGTCATGACCAGACCGATAACCGAAGCGAAATAAAGTTGAGTAGGGGATCGCACCACCCCACTGATGGTTATTCCTGCCGGAAATAAGTAGTGGGTTGCCGGCCAAAACAGAATTGCGGAGATCAAAGCGTTTGTTATAACCGCGCCCATCAGCACAGGCGCGGGTTTGCGATCCGCCATATTGACAAAAAAAACTCCGCAAATCGCACCCAGGACGGAAATGCCTCCGAGCACAAATGGATAAATAATTGCGGCCGGCTCTGCGGCCAATGTTAGCGCGCCTACCAGAATAGCGCCGATCAGGCTTACGGCATAAGTCTCAAAAACGTCCGCCGCCATCCCGGCGCAATCACCAACGTTGTCGCCTACGTTATCTGCGATGGTTGCAGGGTTTCGCGGGTCATCTTCCTCGAGGCCTTTCTCAATTTTTCCCACCAGGTCGGCGCCGACATCGGCCGCTTTTGTGTAAATGCCGCCGCCGAGTCGGGCGAAGACACTGATCAAACTACCACCGAGCGCCAGACCCACCAGACTTCGCACCGCCAAGTCGTGTCCGACCATCTGTTCCGCAACGGTATAAAAGATCGACACCGCGAGCAACGCGAGTCCAACCACAAGCAAGCCTGTCACCGCGCCGCCATTGAAGGCGATGCGCAAGGCTGCGGTGCGCGCGATACTTGCGGCCTGTGTCGTTCGGACATTTGCCAGGACGGCGATGCGCATACCGATATAACCGGCCGCCAGGGAGCAGAAGGCGCCGATCACAAAACCAATCGCTGTTGGATGATCTTTAAAAAAGAAAAGCAAAAGGAAAATAATGACTGCGATCGCACTGATGGTGACGACCTGCCGGTGAAGATATGCTTTCGCCCCTTCCTGCACGGCTGCCGAGATCTGTTGCATTTTTTCGTTGCCGGGCGAACGACGGATGACCGTGATGATTAGGAAAAACGCAAACACCAGTCCGATAACGGCGCATAACATCGACATCGGAACGCCTAAATTCAGAATCGTTAGGCCAAATAAAATCATTGTGCGTGGTCCGGCTGAAAGTTGGGGACTTTAGTAGGTTTTCCCCCTCTGGCAATTGCTTATTTGGGACTGCGGCAACGAGTTCTCTGCCTGAACCTTCGGTAAGCTGCTTAGAGCTCAAAAAAAGTCCGCAGACGGTGCAGAAAGCTGGCCGTGTACTCGCGCTCTTTTCGTTGGTTATGAGCTTGCGAGGCCGCTTCTTTCAAAACACCTTCATTTTCCAATTTGCGTCTGGCCAGCAACTCGCTCAGCCGCTCGAGGCAGTCTGGCGAATCGCGGATCACTCCCGCCATCACCGGCTTGCCGATTTCCAGCACATAACAATCGCTTTCGGCCTGCACCGTTGCTGTTCGGCTTTCTCCAGTGAGCAGGGACATCTCGCCGAAGCAATCGCCCGCGCTGTGTGTGGCGACGAGCATCGAACTGCCATTCTTTGAAACCCAAACCCGCGCCGCGCCTCGCAACAAGATGAACATCGAGTAGCCTTCAGCGCCCTCCTTGATCACGTTCTCGCCACGACCGAAGCAATTGAGGCGTGCCTCCTTGACCAGATTGTCGATCTGGTCATCCGACAAACACTCAAAGAGCGGTTCCTCACGCAGAATGGCGCGTGCCTCGTCATGGTCTTCATGCACTGGCCACGCCGCGCGGCGCTCAATCTGTAATGTGCGAATTGGGAAGGGGATTGTGATGCCTTGGCGCTTCAGCTCGTACCAAACGTTCGTGCGGACGGCGTCGTTGATCTCATTGATTCTTGCGTGATTGCCCATGTAGAATTTGATCTCGTAGATCACGGCGAAATCGGCGAAGTCGACCAGAAAAATTTTCACTTTCGGTTCGGCCAGCACGCCGTTTGCGCTGGAAGCCGCCCGAAAAAGCGCATCCTTCACGCGATTCGGTCGGTTCTTATACTCGACTCCGACACGAATCCGCATCGCATGGACTTCCGTCGGGTAATGGAGATTGACGATCGCGTGGCTAACCATCTCGTTGTTCGGGATGTCGAGATAAATACCGTCGTTCGTGCGTAGGCGGGTCGAGCGCCAGTTGATCTCCATTACTTCGGCGAAGCGCTCGCCCACTTGCAACCAGTCGCCAACCTTGTAGGGGCGGTTAAGTTGAATCGATATCCCGCCGATGATTCCGGCGAAGAAATTTTGCCCGGCGAATCCGAGAATGATCGCGACGACGCCGGAGCCGGCTAGCAATCCTTTCAATTGCGCTTCAGCGTGATAGCCGGAACTCAGGACGAAAAGCAGCGCGATCAGAAAAATGAGGCCGCCGATAACCTCACGAAGAAAATGCGGGATCAGTGTCTGCCGTTTTTGTTCGAAGTACAAATCCCAAACGTACCGATTGACCAAAGCGACCACGAGCGCTGTGCTCAACAGGATAACGGCTGCGCCGACATGATTTCGCCAGGGCGCGTGCACTCCGTAAAAAGCGAGGGCGGCGTAGAACGCAAGCGTCAGACAGAAGAGCCGGAACAGGAACCCAAGCCGCACCTTCGCGCGCCGTTTCAAAAACCGGCCGATCGCAACCGCGACAAAAAATGTCGCGATGAACACGACTACCGTGATCGCGTCCCGCTCTGTTTCAGGTAACACGCTAAACATCAGCCTTTAAACATATCAAAAGGGAGCACCCTGAAACAAGTTCTCTCTCTGGGCGGTAGCGACGGTTCACCGAATCGCCTCTACCCGATTCCTATCGCGTCGGCGCAACGATCAGCCACGCCCAACCGGCGAGGAAACAGAGGCCGCCGAGCGGCGTGATTGGGCCGAGCCAGCGAAGATTGGTGAGCGCCATCACATATAAACTTCCGCTGAAAAGAAAAATGCCGGCAAAAAGCATCCACCATGCGCCGCGATTGGCTGCCCCGAACAGCGCAAGCACGAACAATGCAATTGCGTGAATGAAATGATAGAGCACGGCCTTGTTCCAAGCGTCGAGCATACCGTGATTTTCGATTGTCGATCGTAGCGCGTGCGCCCCAAACGCTCCCAGCGCGACCGCCAGGAAGCAAAGCGTTGCCGCAATCCGAACAAGCGAGATCGACATCGGGATTACCATGTCATTTCGGGCGAATTCGGTGCATCTCCAGCTGTTTCTTTAAATCATTCAAGGATGATTGCCGGCTCTGGCGGATCGTTTTCACATAGAAAATCGTTCCAGCGACTCCGAGAGCTGCCGCGCCGAGAAAATTCAGCGTCGGTCCCAGTTTCCAAAGATAAGCGCCCAGGATTGCACCGACGCTGACAATCAGATCGCGGACCAAATAGTATGCGCCAACCATTTGCCCGCAGCGCCGTGGTTCGCAATATCCGATAATGATTGCCTTGCGCGAAGTGTCTCCGAATTCTTTAAAGCCGCGAATCATGAACGCGACGACAAGAGCTGAGAAACTTCGCGACACGAGCAGACTGATCGGGAAAAGCGTGAACATGATGAAGGTCACGATTACAAAAGGCTCGCGGCCATGTCGATCGGCAAAGTGGGATGCAGGAACGATGCATAAAGTGGCCGCGAGCATCTCCACGGCGGTGAGCACGCCAATTTCCTTCGCGCTCACGCCGATATAATCCATGGCGAAGATCACGACCCAGGCGTAGGGAATGCGCTCGCAAAATCGGATCAGGATGTCGCTCAAGAGCAACCGGCGCAGCGGCGCATTGAATTCGCGCAGGCTCCGCCAGAAATTCCACCGATCTTCTCCCGCAACTTCTTGTTTCGGCTCCTCGCGCAACTGGCGTTGCACCACAATGGCGAGCGTCGAGAGAAAGATCGAAATCATGAGCGCGATGCGCACGCCACTGATGATTCCGAAGCGATCGATCAACATTCCGCCGAAAAACGGCGCGATCATAATGGGCAAGCGCTTGATTACCGATTGAATACCTACGCCCATCGAGTGGCGGCTGGCCGCGAGCGTCGCGCCGACGAGTGAAAAGGTCGCGGGCAAGGAAAAACAGGTCCAGGAAAGGAATAGAAACATCCCTGCAATGACTGCGCCCCAATGGGGAATGAGCAGGACAAGTCCGTAACCGAGGATTGATATCAAATTAAACGCAAGAAATGCGCGCCGATGTCCCCAAACATCGACGAGGACGCCGCCGGGATAAGCGTAAATCGCCCCTACCAAAGTCCGCAGCGCGTCGTAGAGACCAATGACAAAGACAGTCGCGCCGACTGCTTGCAGATATTTCGGCACGAAACGCATCCAAAGTTCTTCGCCTGCGCCGATCACGAAAATCGCCACCAGCAGAACGACGAGATTGCGTTTGAGTCCGAAAAAATCAGCAAGCCGACGCGCTAAGCTTACGCTTTGCTGACCCGGCGTTTGCATTCTGCGTAAAGCGCGTCATAAACGACAAATTCGCGTTCGAGAATCTCGTGATCGCTCAGCCCCAGCGCACCGAACCCGCTGGCGATCCAACGCAAACCTTCACCGGCAGCGTGCGGATTGCTCGGGTGCGAATCGGCCGCGCGCACAATTTCATCGCGCAAAATGAGCGCCGGATCAGTCAGGTTATATTTTTTCAAGATCGAATTGAACGAAACGTCTTCCCCGTGATGCCCAAGCTCACAATTCGGCACGTCGAATACAATTCCACTGCCGATCTTTGCCCAATCGGTGTCGTGCGGCAGAAAAACAAACTCGGCATCGGAGTCGATAAATTTTTGGATCAACCACGGACAGGCAACGCGGTCGACTTTAATTTTCTCGCGAGTGATCCATTTCATAATCTAGACTTTCGTTTGTGGCAGCTTGGTTCTGGTATGCGGTCGTCGCCGCCGTTCTTTATGGCGCGCATCAAATCTTTACCCGCCTGGCAGCGGATCGCATCGGCGAAGGATTGGGCGGATTCGTCGTCGAAGCCACGGCTGCCTTGTCGATCTTAGTTTATCTCGCGTTTCTTTGGTTGGCGAGCCGCTGGAATCAGCAATCTAGTGTGCAGGGAGTTTTCTATTCGGTCGTCACAGGTATTTGCGTCGGCGTCGGCACGATCGCGTTTTTCCTTCTTTTCCAAAAGGGCGGGCCACTCTCGGCCGTGCCGATCATTCTCGCAGTCGGCGCTGCCATGATGGCAATCGCGGGGATAGTTTTCTTTCGTGAGCCAGCTTCATGGCCGCGGCTTACCGGAATTGTTCTCGCGATCGTTGGTTTATTGTTACTGCGTCGTTAATTCCGTAGCAGCCGTCGCGAACGTCGCTTCGACAACATTTAGAAGCTTAATTGTCATCCGGTCGCGTGTAAGGTTTCTTAACGATACTCGTCAGCAGCGATGCGATTCC
>Ga0137395_10000951_pt1 | contig 12948 bp, 11 predicted proteins | sample czobulk216metaG_FD_108283 | JGI IMG/M metagenome (GOLD analysis project Ga0137395, IMG submission 108283) | Vadose zone soil microbial communities from Angelo Coast Range Reserve, California, USA - czobulk2.16 metaG | ecosystem: Environmental > Terrestrial > Soil > Vadose zone | place: USA...
ATGAGCCGGTAGGTCTGCTTGCGGCGCGATTCTTTATTGAAGATGTCCTTGGCCTCGGGATAGAAGGTCGAAAGGGCCGCGATAGCGGAAATCATCATTCCCATCGGGTGAGCATCGTAGTGAAACCCATCCAGAAATTTCTTGACCGACTCGTGGATAAACGTATGGTGCGTGATGTGGTAGGTCCACTCATCGAGCTGCGAGCGATTGGGCAGCTCTCCGTACAAAATCAAAAAGGCCGTCTCGAGATACGTGCTTTTCTCGGCCAGCTCCTCGATGGAATATCCGCGGTATCGCAGGATGCCTTTGTCGCCGTCAATGTACGTGATCTTGCTTTGGCACAGGGCCGTATTGCTGAAGGCCGGGTCATAGCTCATCATTCCGAAGTCATCCGGCTTTACTTTAATTTGGCGAAGGTCGATCGCGTGGATCGTGTCATTGGTAATTGGAAGTTCATAGGTCTTTCCCGTCCGGTTATCGGTAACGGTGACCGTGTCCCGCGTCATGGGGGTAGCCCTCTCGGCAACAGCCGGCGTTTCAGGTTTGACTGGATTCATGATTGTTTTTCCGCATCAAGGCACAACAGCCCAATATGAATTTACACTAACTTTGGATTTTCCGGGAGTGGTATCCGCCCGCATTCCCAGCGCCATCCCCGGTCGGCCATCCCTGACTTGAAACGGGGCGAATGACCAACTGGTTGCGACGAAGTAGAACTCATTGCATCTAAACCAATACAAGAAGAATAAAAAAGGCCACCACCACAGAAGGGCCCGGAGGGTTCGCCGTGATCCACACGATCCGTTCAAACGAGCGCTATCACGCTGAAACAGATTGGCTTAACACGCACTGGCATTTCTCGTTCGACCACTACCACGACCCGAAAAATATGAATTTTGGACCTCTGCGCGTGTTCAACGACGACGTCGTGGCTCCCGCCGGTGGCTTCCCCTTCCACGCGCATCGGGAGATGGAAATCATCACCTACATCATTGAAGGCGCTATCGAACACCGCGATGATATGGGCAACACCGGCGTCATCCGTCCCGGCGAAATTCAGCGAATGAGTGCGGGAACCGGAGTGCGTCACTCCGAATACAATCCTTCGAAGAAAGATCCTGCGCACCTGTTGCAACTCTGGATCATGCCCGCGGTCCAGCATCTGAAACCTTCGTGGGAGCAAAAGAGCTTTTCGCTAGCGGACCGCTCCGGCAAATTGTTGCCGATTGCCGTGCCCGCCGGAAGCAATGGCTTGCCCCGAGCGAATTCTGCGAGGGGCGCGGTCCAAATTCATCAGAACGCGAAGATCTACACTTCGCTTCTCGCCCCCGGCCAATCCACCTCACACCAGCTCGCCCAAGGGAGGCGCGCTTACATCTTCATGATTGGCGGCAATCTGAAACTCAACAGCGAAACGCTCGGTCCGGGAGACCAGGCTCGCGTCACGAGTGAACGCGAACTGGAACTGGCTGCCCCATCGGAAAAAGGCGCCGCCGCCGCGGATTTCCTTCTCCTGGATTTACCGTAAGCATGAGCTAGCGATCTTCCCTTCTTTTCTCTGTGCCCTCTGTGTCCTGACTCAGTGTACTCTGTGTTAAATCTCTTTCCGAAAAGCATTTAACACAGAGTACACAAAGGGCACAGAGAATCTCGATCTATGCGTCCAGCTTGTAGCGCGTTGCCGACAGGCGATAGAGCCTCTGCCACAGCACGCGGTTCACGGTCACAACGATCACGGACATCACCAGCGTTGCCGCCAGCAGCACCGGCAAATTCCCCGAATCGGTGGCGCGGCTAATCGATGCTCCCAAGCCGCGAACGGAGAGCGCCTTCCCCTGGAAATGGAAATATTCGGCGACGATGCTGGCATTCCACGCGCCGCCGGAAGCCGTCAGCATCCCCGTCACCAGATAAGGAAAGATCGCGGGGAGGATCAAGCGCCGCCAGCGCTCCCCTCGATGGAACTGAAAAACGCTTGCGGCTTCCTTCAGGTCCGTGGGAATCGCCATCGCTCCTGCAATCACGTTGAACAGAATGTACCACTGCGTCCCGAGCAGCATGAGGGCCATCGCGGCCGATTCCATGCCGCCGCCAGCGCGAATCAGCAGCAACAACAGCACCGGGAAAAGCGCCGTCGCGGGAATCGACGCGGCAATCTGCACGAGTGGTTGCGCGAGCCGCGCCACGCGTGGGCTGGTTCCGATCCACACGCCCACCGGCACCGTCCACAGCGCGCCGAGCACGAGCGCGGCATTGACGCGAAGAAACGTGAGCGCAGCATCGCGCGCGAGCGAGACGAATTCTCCCGCACCAAGCCGGGCCAGAGCGGCCAGCGCGCGAAGCGCCAGCCAGCCCAGCGCGGCCAACACGGCCGTTCCCATCACGCGCGCGATCCATTTCTTCACGGCGCCATCGGTTCGCGGGCGCTCTCCGCGCTCCTCCCACCTCCGCGCAAACGCGCTCATCACGCGTTCTTCCATCGGTCGAATCGCACGGCGATTAACCTCGGCAAGGATTCCCGACTGTCGCAGCAGCGTCAGTACAAAAGACCGCGGCGCCGCGCCTTCGACGCTTTCAAACTTGAATTTGTCTGCCCAGGCAATCGCCGGCCGCCACACAAACTGGTCCAGCAGCACGATGACGGCAATCATCACCGCCATTCCCCACAATATTCCGCGCATGTCCCCGGCACCGGCGGCAACCTGCAGGTAAGAACCAAGGCCCGGCAGGCGAAAATCGCGGTCGCCGAGAACGAACATTTCGCAGGCCATCAAGAAAAACCATCCGCCCGCTACCGACATCATCGAATTCCAGACCAGTCCAATCGCGCCGTACGGCAGCTCAAGCTCCACAAAACGCTGCCACGCGCTGAAGCGGTACAGGCGCGCGGCCTCGTCCAGCTCGCGCGGGATCGCCTTAAGCGAAGCGTAAAAACTGAATGCAATGTTCCACGCCTGTCCCGTGAAGATCAGCAGCACCGATCCGAGTTCCAACCCAAGCTGCCTGCGCGGAAATAGAGCGACCATGCCCAGCATCACTCCGGGAAGAAAACTCAGCACCGGGATCGACTGCAGAATATCGAGCAAAGGGAGCAGGACGCGGGCCGCGCGCTCCGATTTCGCCGCCGCGAAGCCATACGCGAGCGCGAACAGCAGCGACAGCACGTAGGCAATTGCGATTCGCACCAGCGAATACGCCGCATACAACGGCAGCGCCCGGGGACTCGATGAAATGTGCGCCACGGGCGTGAATGGCGCGAACCAGATACGCCCGGAAACGACTATCGCGTAAAGAATCGCCAGCACTCCGGCGAAAACGGAAACGTCCGCGACGAACGAACTTTTCCACCGCGTGCGCTCGGTGATCGCGCGCAGGATCGCTTCGTAGTGGATGGGCGGAGCGATTTTCATGGGCGGCGTGGCGCGAGGGGAGTCACGGCCCGGTCCGGCTCAGCCGCCCGGTCACGGAATCATAGTCAAATAGTTCCGCGTAGCGGCCCCATTGGATCGCGGTATCGAGCTGGCGTTGCGATTCGGCTTCGCTGAAGTGTTCGTCCAGCAAATCGTGGAAAAATTCCGCCGGCATCGTTCCGTCGGCTTTCGCGTGCAGGGCCGAAGCCATCTGCTGCAAAAGAGGTACATGCGCGAGCACGGCCTCTCGAAACAGTTGCTTGCGCTGTTGAATGTCGCCAGCGGCAACTTTTCGGCCCAGCTCCGTGATCTCCGCGTCGCCATGCTCCACGCGCAGAAATCCCAACAGGACGCAAGCGTCCACAATCGGCAGCAAATCGTCCGCCTCGAGTTTCAGATCTTGCGCGAGCCGGTGCAGCTCCTCGCGGCCGCCGCGGTCCGCCAGAATCTCAAGCAGGCCGTGCATGCCTCCGGCCCGCGCGTGAGGCAGCATCAGATAGCGCGGCGGCGGGGTTGCGGCGACGGGCGTTGCGGCCGCGGCTTTCACACCAGCCGGCATTTCGTGCTGGATGTTAGGCTGCGTCAGAACGTGATAGATGTGGTCCACCAGCGCTTCGAAGGGCCCGGACTTCCGGTTGCGCGGCTGCGGAAGCGCGATTTCAAAATCCTCGCGGATCCTCGCCGGGTTGCTCGCCAGCACGATCACGCGATCGGCCAGCACTACCGCCTCCTCGATGTTGTGAGTGACGATAAAGATCGCGCGGGTGGGAATTTTCCGGCCATGCCACAATTCCAGCAATTCGCCGCGCAGCGTCTCCGCTGTTAGCACATCCAGCGCGGAAAACGGTTCGTCCATGAATAGAACTTCCGGCTCGATCACCAACGCTCGCGCGAACCCCACGCGCTGTTTCATTCCGCCGGAAAGCTCCTTCGGATACGCGTTTTCAAAGCCATCGAGACCCACGGCGTCCAGAATGTTGACCGCTCGTTTTTGACGCTCGCCCGTATCGACGCCTCGCGCCTCCAGCGGCGCTTCGACGTTCTGCAGCACGGTCAACCAAGGAAACAACGCGAAGCTTTGGAAGACGATCCCGACGTTTGGCCGCTCGCCGTCGAGCGGGTGCCCGTGCCAGAACACTTGCCCCGCGGACGGACGCGAAAGCCCTGTCAGCATGCGCAGCAGCGTGGATTTTCCGCATCCCGATGGCCCGAGCAGCGCCACGATTTTCCCGGGCATGATTTGAATGTTGGTGGGAGAGACGACTTCGATGCGCCCGCCGTCCGGCTGCACGTAGAATTTCTCGAGACCCCGCCCCTCAAGGATCGGCGCCCCGTCTTCGGGGAAGGCGGCCGGTCCGGTTGTTACTCGATGGCTGTCGGTTTCCGGCACCCGCGCATTATGAACGATTCAGCCGCGCCTCGAAAGGCTACAAATGTGGTTAACGGACCGGTTTGGAAATCACAATTTCCTTCCGTGAGCGGGCCATTCCGCGATGTGGCCACGCGTGCGCGCACATACTTTCCAAGTACGCCGTCATCCGCCCGCAATCGGCGATACGCCCCGCATAGAGCTTCCCAGAATCGGACTTCGGGCCCGAGGCGCGAGTCCAGCGGGCAACATTCTTGGCACGGCGTCGCTCGAGTAGTTCGCGATGAAAAGGATGAAATTGCCGCCTGAACATATGCGATTGGGAGTATGCTCCCTGGTAGCCGGGATGCAAAACGGGGAACCCGGATAACTAAAGGGGGAAAGATGCGCAAGCAAGATCTCATCCGGTTGGTTACGTGTGCCGCGCTGGCCGCTGTTCCCATGATGATTCCGACGATTGCAGCCGGGCAAGCGCCAGCTCTTCCTGCCGCAGCGCCCGCGCCGCCGCCACAAATGCCGCCTTCTCTTGTACCTGCGCAGGTGGTTGATCTGATGACACCGGAAGGATCAGCGGTGTTCAGCGCGCAGTGGAAGACTATGGAGGCGAAGATCGTCGAAGGACCGGCGATAGCGAACGCCATGCCCGGGTATAAGACGTCGTACGACATCCAGCCCCACGCCGGCGAGCGCGGCTTCGATGATTCGTCCTGGCCGATAATCGGCGCCAAGGGGCTGGCCGACCGGCGTGGCGGCGGAAAAGTGTCCTTCATCTGGTACCGCGTGAACCTGACAATACCGGCAAAAATCGGAGACTTCGACACGTCAGGTGCCACGGCGGTGCTCACGGCGTACGTGGATGATTACGCGGAAGTCTGGGTCAATGGGCAGATACCGCGCCGCGCCGGCTACACCAGCCCAGCCACGATCCAAGGCTTCAACATGCCTAATCGCGTGGTGCTCGCCGATGCTGTCAAGCCGGGCGACAAGTTCCAGATCGCAGTCTTCGGCATCAACGGGCCGATTTCGGTCGCACCGATGAATTTCGTGTGGTTCCGCGAGGCGAAGATCGAATTTTTTCGCTAAAGCGATTTCAGATTCAGTTGCCAGCAACGGACGTGGGGACCATTGCGTCGGCGCGTGGTAGTTTCCGGTTACGCCGTCAACTACCCGGAATCCTGACCTGCCGCTCCCGGTCGTGAGTGATATCGCCTGTTTTCGCCAGTAATCGCAACCCGAAGTGATTCCAGCGATGCGGTGCATGGACGGGCACTCTCGAACTTAAGAGGGTCGCATGGATGGCGTTTGGCAACTCCGGCATTAGGCCTCGGGTGAAGCCGCTCGCCGGGTGCACCACACGGGCCGCCTTTGCTCGTGTGGCGGAACTCTTTGGCGGCGTTCGCCGTATCTCCGGCTGAACCCTCACAAGGAGGACACATGAGCTCGACCAACAACCCCGGGAGAGTCGCCGGATTCCTGTACCTGCTCCTCTTAGCGGCCCCTGTCCGCCTCATCTATATTCCCAGCAAACTGTTCGTGCATGGCAACGCGACCGCGACGGCCAACAACATCGCCGCACACGAGACACTCTTCCGATTTGGGATCGCCGGCGACCTCTTCACCGGGACCATGGTGATCTTTGTTGCGCTAGCCTTTTATCGGTTGTTTAAGGGAGTGGACCAGAACCAGGCTGTGCTGATGGTGATCCTGGGTGGTGTGCTGCCATCCGCCATCTACTTCTTCAACGTGCTGAACGACGCGGCTGCCCTCATGCTCGCGCGCGGCGCCGATTTCTTGTCCGTATTCGAAAAACCTCAGCGGGACGCGCTGGCCATGCTGTTTCTCCGTCTGCATCACCAGGAAGTCGTTGCCGCAGAGATCTTTTGGGGTCTATGGCTTTTTCCCTTAGGGGTCCTCGCGTACAGGTCGCGCTTCCTGCCCCGCTTCCTGGGTATCTGGCTGATTATCAACGGCTTCGCCTATCTGGCCATGAGCTTTACGGGCTTACTGTTACCGCAATACGAAGATATGGTCTCTAACATCGCCTTCCCCGCGCAACTCGGAGAGCTGGCGTTCATGGTGTGGCTTGTGATCAAGGGCGCCAAGCCGCAACCGCTGGACGCCGCAGCCTCATCGCCGGCGGCTGGTTAGGCTGCATTACTGGCGTTTGACAACTTCAGCGTTAGGGGTCATATGATGAAGCCGCTCGGCCGGTGCCCCACACCACCCGCCTTTGCTCGTGTGGGAGACTCTGCCCTGGCTTGCTTAGCTCGCGTGAAATCGCGATAGCACTCACATCCCCAGAATCGGCTCGTCACCGGGCGGTCGGCCACTCGGAAGTTGAGATCCTGCTTGGGGATAGTGGCGCTTCAACTCTAGTTTCCGTATTATGCGGATCCAATCTGACCTACTGCCGAAACGCCTGGAAGGCACGGGCCTGGACCGCGTCGGACGGTGATCAAGCAGTATGCCGGTCGGCGGCAGAATGGCGAACGTCGCTTCCGGCGACCATATAGATCACATCTTCGGCGACATTGGTGGCGTGGTCGGCGATGCGTTCCAGGTTCTTGGCCACCAGGATTAACTCGAAGGCGGGGTACACGACCGAGGAATCGCCCATCATATAGGTCAAAAGTTCGCGGAAGATCTGGTCGCGGAGCTGGTCGACATGATCGTCGCGCGAGAGCACGGAGCGCGCCAATTCGACGTCACGGCGCACGAGCGAATCGAGACTGTCGCGCATCATTTTTTCCGCCAGCTCGCCCATGCGCGGCAAATCGACGTAGGGCTTCACGCGCGGATGGCGCACAATACGCTGCGCCGACTGAGCGATGTTGACCGCCTGGTCGCCCATGCGTTCCAGATCGTTATTGATACGCGCTATGGCCAACACGAAGCGGAGGTCCGCGGCCATGAGTTGCTGCAGCGCCAGCAACTGCACCACGCGATCGTCGATCTCAATCTGCAGCTCGTTGATGGTGTTCTCCTCATCGAGCACGGCGCTAGCGAGCTTCTCGTCCGCATCGAGCACGGCGTGGACGGCCTGGTGCACGGCGCGTTCAGCGAGGCTGCCCATCCAGAGCAACCGCTCCTTTAACTCGTCGAGGTCGCGCTCAAAATGACGTTCCATTTTTTACATCCTCTCTCTGACCGCCGCACCGCCGTCCAATGTCTTCATCCGAAACGGCCAGTGATGTACGCCTCCGTGCGCGGGTCCGAAGGCGTCGTAAACATTTGCCCGGTCGGCGAAAATTCGATCAGTTCGCCGTTCAGCATGAACGCGGTCGAATCGCTGACGCGCGCCGCCTGCTGCATGTTATGCGTGACGATCACCAGCGTGCAAGACGGCTTCAATTCAAAGAGTAACTCTTCAATCTTCGCCGTGTTCACGGGGTCCAGCGCCGAGCAGGGCTCGTCCAGAAGCAGTACTTCCGGGTCCACAGCCAGCGCCCGAGCGATGCACAATCGCTGCTGCTGCCCGCCCGATAGAGCGTACGCCGATTTCTGCAGCTTGTCCTTCACTTCGTCCCAGAGCGCGGCGCGGCGCAGGCTCTTCTCCACCGCCTCGTCGAGGCGGCCTTTGTGGCCGTTGATACGCAGCCCATAGGCCACATTTTCAAAGATCGACTTCGGGAACGGATTCGGCTTCTGGAAGACCATTCCCACCATGCGCCGCAGTTTCGTGACGTCCAGCGTGAGTATGTCCACTCCGTCCAGGGAGATCTCACCCTCCAAACGCGTATGCCGAAGCGTTTCATGCATCCGGTTGAGTGTCCGCAGGAGTGTCGATTTTCCGCAGCCCGAGGGCCCGATCAGCGCCGTCACGCGATTGGTGGCCACATCGAGAGAAACGCTATGGAGGGCATGGTTCTTGCCATAGTAGAAGTTGACGTTAGTGACTTTCATTCGCAGCTTGCCGGCGCCGGTCGCGGACGTGGTGGAACCTTCAGCCGCGAGCCTGGACTTGGACGTTGCGGCCGAGGACGACGCGCCCGAATTCCCCATCAATGGAAAAGCTGCATTCATCGCTCACGACCTCTCAAACGAAGTCCCGCGCGTCAGAAACGCGCGCACCAAAATGTTCGTCACCAACACCAGCCCGAGCAACACTAGCCCTGCGGCCCAGGCCTGTTGATGCCAATCTTCATAGGGCCCCGTCGCGTACGTGTAAATTATAACTGGAAGCGACGATGTCGGTTGCATCCAGCCGGGACTCCAGTAGCGATTTCCAAACGCAGTGAACAGCAGCGGCGCTGTCTCTCCGGCCACGCGCGCTAGCGCCAGCAACACGCCGGTGAGAATCCCGCGAGAGGCGGCCGGAAGTACGACCGTAGCCACCATCCGCCACTTGTTCGCACCCAGCGCGAACGATCCCTCGCGCAGCGAACTCGGCACCCCACGCAGAAAACTCTCCGTGTTGCGCAGTACTGTGGGGATCACCATGATCCCCAATGCGAATCCGCCCGCCAGGGTCGAGAAGTGATGCATGGGCATTACAACCAGAGCGTACGCGAAAATGCCGATGATGATCGACGGCACGCCGTTCAGCAGGTCCGCCGTATAGCGGACCAGAAACGGGACCGTCCGCCCGCCGAATTCCGCAAGATATACGCCGCCGAGCAAACCGATCGGAACGCCGATGAGCGCCGCCAGAACCATCAGCTTCAGGGTGCCCAGGATTGCATTGGCCATTCCCCCGCCGATTTCTCCCACCGGGGCGGGGAGCCGTGTGAAGAAATTCCAGGAAAGGTCTTTTCCGCCATTCCACATCAGATAGCCAAGAATGAAAAAAAGCGCTGATACCGTGAGCAACGCGCAAAGCCCGGTGAGCGAGAGCATCGTCACGTTCAGCGCCTTTCGCCAGATCAAACGGGCGCTCATGTTGGCAGCACACCGCTGCCCCGCGCCGTGGTGACCAGAATCAGGAGCCGCGCCAGGCCATTCAGAACAAATGTCAGTAGAAACAGAACCAATCCCAGCTCAATCAGGGCGCTCAAATACAAGTTGCCGGTTGCCTCGGAAAATTCATTGGCCAGCACCGCCGCGATCGAATACCCGGGCGAAAATAGAGATGCTGCAATCTTGGGATTGTTGCCGATGACCATGGTAACGGCCATCGTCTCACCCAGCGCGCGCGCCAGCGCCAGAAACACCGATCCGAAGATGCCGATCCGCGCCGCGGGCACGACCACTTTCCAGGTGGATTCCCATTTCGTCGCGCCCAGTGCCAAGGCTGCTTCTCTTTGGTCGCGCGCCACCGCCAGCAGGACTTCGCGGGACACCGAAAGGACAAACGGCACAATCATGATCGCCAGGACGATGCCCGCCGTCAGGAATCCGATGCCGTATGCGGGCCCCTGAAATAGCGGCAAGAATCCCAGTGTCTTTTTCAGGGCCGGTTGGACGGTCGTCCGCATGATCGGCACCAGCAGGAACACGCCGAGCAATCCGTAAATCACGCTCGGAACCGCCGCGAGCAAATCGCTCACGAAAGTGAGTGAAGAGGAAAGTTTGGGCGGCGCAAGCTCCGCTAAAAAAATGGCGCCGCCCACGCCCAGCGGAACCGCCAGCGCCAGAGCCACAACGGAAGTCAGCAAAGTTCCATAGATGAAGGGCAGGGCCCCGAAATCGCCGGCGACCGGATCCCAGGTCTTCGTGACGAAAAAGCTCCAGCCAAACTTGTGACGCGCCTCCGCTGATAGAACCCAAAGCTGATACACGAGCAATACGGTGATGAGCAGAAGGGTCGCCGCGGCGATAAGTGTGATCAGATGAGCGATCTCATCAGCGCCGCGCATACGTCGCAGCAACACTCGCGGACTCCATGGGAAATCCGCGGGGGTTGCTGCATTAGGTGTAGTGGCCATCTAAGTGGACTGGACCTTGATCGCCTGCAATGTTACTGGATCTGCGCGATCGCCTTCATTTCTTTTGCGACGACTTCCTTCGGAAGTTTTGCATACGACAGCGCTTCGCAGGAGTGCTGTCCGTCGGTCATCATCCATTTCAGAAAATCCTTCACGACATCGCGCTTGGCGGCGTCGGTGAACTTCGCGGGAATCAGCAGCCAGGTGAAGCTCGCGATGGGATAAGCCGCCTTCCCTTCTGGGTTGGTAATGGAAACTCGGAAATCATCCGGCATGAATTTCGCCGCGGCTGCCGCAGCCGCTGAAACGCTCGCCAAGTCCGCTTTCACGAACGCGCCAGAGGAATTTTTTACTTTTCCGTACGGCAGTTTGTTTTGGATTGCGTAGATCAACTCGATGTATCCGAGCGAGGCCGGTGTTTGCTGGATCAGCGCCGAAACGCCTTCGTTGCCCTTCCCGCCCAACCCCACCGGCCAGTTCACCGAAGTCGCCTTGCCCACCCTCTGTTGCCATTCGGGGCTCACTTTGGAAAGGTAGTCGGTCCAGATGTAGGAAGTCCCGCTGCCGTCGGAGCGATGCACGACCACGATATCGTCACCCAGCAATTTCACGCCCGGGTTCGCCGAGGTGATCGCCGGATCGTTCCACTTTGTGATCTTCCCGAGGAAAATTCCAGAAAGCGCTTCGGGGGTAAAATTCAAGTCGCCTTGCACGCCCGGCAAATTGTAGCTGGGGATTGCCGCGCCCAGGACAGTGGGAAAATGAAGTATCGGCACAGTGGCCGTCTTGAGTTGATCGTCCGACATCGGCCCGTCGGATGCGCCAAAATCAACCGTCTTGTCGAGCAATTGGCGAATACCTCCGCCGGAACCGATCGACTGGTAGTTAATTTGCACGTTCGCATGCGCCTGGTGGTATTGATCGAACCACTTGGAGTAAATCGGATAGGGGAAGGTCGCGCCAGCGGCGTTCAACAAAACTTGTCCGCCTTCAGCCACGGCAACCGTTCCAAGCACGAGCAGAATTGCCAATACACTAAGTATTTTTACAATTCGCATTTTGTCTCCTGGATTTCGTGGGTAATATTGACTCCCAATTGTTACAGCCATGTTACAAGGCGGTGATGGAGGCATAAAATCCTAATCCCCGGGAACTTGTTTGTTTTCAATTTATTAGCTGAAAAGAGGATGGGCCAGCGCCAGGGGAGCGCCGGCCCGGGTGGGGTTGCAGCGAGGAAATCTTTAGTTCTAAACGCAAAATTTCCGCCGCGTTCAGGCCTGCTTTTCGGGATAATTCAACTCTTCCGCATTGAATCGCGCGCGCCCGTGGCGCACGTCCAAACCACGCACCCAAAAAATAATGTCCTCGGCGATATTGGTGGCATGGTCCGCAATGCGCTCGAGATATCGCGTCGCCAGCACGAACTGCAAGTGCGGCGCTGCTTGCGACGGTTCCCGAATCATCCCCGCCAGCAGGTGCTCAAAAATCTGGTCCCGGTAGCGGTCCACCACGTCGTCCGACTCCAGCACCTCGCCGGCGAGAACGATGTTGCGAAAGATTAGCGCGCCGAGGCTGCGTCCGAGCATTCCGCGCACGGCGCCGCTCATCGGATCCAGTTCCTGCGGCGTCTCCATCACATTCATTCCCGCGAGCGAAATTACGCGTTCGGAGATATTGACCGCGAGGTCGCCGATGCGCTCCAAGTCGTTGGCAATTTTCTGCGACGCCACAACGCGCCGGATTTCTTCATCATCGAGCAATCCCGTGCGCAGCATCCGCACCGCGTGGTCGTCGATCTGCATTTCCATTTCGTTGACGCGCGGCTCGACCAGGAACACCTGGCTCGACAGCGCCGCAGCCCGTTCCAGGTTTGGACACAGCAATGCATCCAGGGCATGTCCCACACTGTTCTCGACCGTGCGGGCCATCGAGATCAGGTAGTTCGCTAGCACATCTTCATAGATCGTTTGAATGTCTCTAACAGGGGTCGCCATGACTCCACCTTCAACCAGGCCCAGCCCGGCAGCACGAGCCTACTCGGGCCGTGTAAAAGAACTATGAAGGCGAGGTGAATATCCTGCGAAGGTCTACGGGTGGGGGCTCTACGCGCCGTCGCCATAGGCGCTGGGTTCCCGCTCGCCACGCTGCTTTGGCGGGCAAGTGGCGCGTCGGCGACTTGGAACTCGCCGGAATCGGGTGCGGGCTCTACTTGGAGCCCGCTGGGATTAAGATGCAACATCAATGCTGAAACGGAACCGTGAACCCTGCCCTACCGCGCTCTCCACCCAGATGCGCCCGCCATGCG
>Ga0137395_10000952_pt1 | contig 12936 bp, 14 predicted proteins | sample czobulk216metaG_FD_108283 | JGI IMG/M metagenome (GOLD analysis project Ga0137395, IMG submission 108283) | Vadose zone soil microbial communities from Angelo Coast Range Reserve, California, USA - czobulk2.16 metaG | ecosystem: Environmental > Terrestrial > Soil > Vadose zone | place: USA...
GATCGCCTCCGATACTGGAATCCCCACCCTCTTTTTTAGAGAGCGAAGTTGGGAAAGCAACCGCCTGTCAACCCACACGGCGATCTTTTCTTTGTCCTTTGTTCGAGTGGATTGTTCCGGCACATCCAAATGATAGCGGGGTATATACGCGGATGTCAAGCCCCGTCCTAACGTAGAAGCCGGATCACGATTTATGGACGACAGGGGGGGTGGACGCAGCGCACCGGAAGCAACGCAAACGCTGATGGAAGCTCACTTAACTCCTAGAAACTGGCGGATTGCATCTCCGATCTTGTCTGCTTCCGGTCTAAGCTGAATGAAATTGTCCAGCCACATAGCGTCAACCTGATGAAAGTAGTACGGAGAACTTTGATCTTCATAGCGCAGGTAGTAATCGGGGTCTTTCTTTAGAGCGCTGTTTAGCACATGAAGCAGTTTGTCGGCATTCTTGTACACAGCGTCATCGAGGTCCTTAATTGTTTTGATTACGGGAGTTGGCAGTTCAGAAGACTTCTCGAATTTGAGTAACACTTTTTTCCCCACGGTATATTCATTGGGGAGCACAAGCAAATAAACTCTTTTGTCATCCGGGGGATCAAATTGAAATCCCCCACCAAAACGACGGATATGGCCTTCAGCAAGTAGGCTATCTACCATCCACTCCTTACCATTGAAATATTGCGTAAGATCGAGAGGTACAGTCTCCGCTTTTTTGAAATGGCTGACTATTGCCATATTCATCCGAATATTTGTTTCCATCATCGATGGGAATCCAAACGCTTGCCTGAGTGCAGTTTCATCGCGGCTGAGTATAAGTCGGTCAATCTCTTTAATGGCTCCCATTTGAGCCACAGAAAGTGCGGGATTGCCGGGTTTGGTTGGATGTTGAGATGTGTTTCTCTCTATTTCCTGCAAACTCTTTTCGATCTCACTCAAGACTGGCGGAGGGGACACTGGAGATGTTGCGGGATGGGAGGATGATTCTTTTGCCTTCTTAGCTGCATACTCGCTTATCTGGTTCCAGCTTAACAACGGCACTGTAACCAAAATAACTGACCCTATGATCCAGCGCCCCAACGGTGGTAGCTTTCTACCTGCACTTGATTGCGACGCATCGAAAACCAGAATCCCTAGAACAACATAGAAACAAGCGAAACCGATCCAAGGACTAAGGAGGCCAGTCAAAGTGAAACCTGCCCCAAGGAGAAAAAGGATAAGTCCCGCTCCATCGAAATACTTCCGCATGCAGATACACCCTTACCAATTCTAGCGCCTTCTGCGAAATCCGGTTGAGAATCACCGACCTTTCCCGTAGTAAGTGACTTTTCCATCCACGACGTTCGCCACGTATCGGCCTTTGCTGATGTACTGCATGACCTTTTTGCCGGATCGCGCCAACTGTGCCCAGCGGGATTTTGTCTCCGGGTTCTGCTCAAGCCCTCGAATCTCGTTTCCGTCGAACGTGAAATCCACTTGTCGCAAACCGCGCTTGGGAGTCGGGCGAACAGGATAATTTTCTCCGCCTACCTTGACGGCCTTGGCGTTTTCCACGAGCGCTTGCCGCCAGACTTCAATCAGCGTTTCGTCCAATGAGAGATTCGTCATGCTCGGGGCGAACTTATGATGGCTTGATGTAAGGGTGTAACGAACTTAGTGGCGACGCTTTTTCCGAGGATTGATCCAATTCAATTCCCGCAGCGGAAAGTTCCTTCGTCAGCTTCGAACGCCATGCCCCACCCTGGTCGTAGGACACATACAGTACCCCATCATAGTCAGACGGCGATTCAACCCCCTCCACGTAAAGGCAACAAACGTTCTTCCGTCCAAGTTTGGCGAGGAAATAGCCCAGCTCAAGAATTACATTTTGCCGCGCCCGGCGACGTGTCTTTTCTGGATGTTGCACCGAGGCCCCGGCATCATCTGGCGTCAAGAGCACAACCGCGTAGCGTACATCAGAATGTTTCTCGAACTTCTCAATGATTGTCTGGCCCTGATTTGCCTGCTCGTGCAGGATAACTACTTCGAGACCGAGTGACCGCAAGAAAGTGGCGACGGTGTGCTTGGGTTCCTCAGCATGGCCATGCACTAGAAAAATCTTTCGGCTCTGACTATCCACCTCCGAAGCATAAGTTTCCACATTGAAAAGTTCGGGCGGCGATGGGATAGCAGGCGACAATGACCCGGTGTGGGTTCTTTCCCAATCGTAGACTAAGGATATGTTTGACTGCTGTATGTGCTGGTCCCAATCCAGGCTGTCGGTGTCATAGACACGCTCGTTGAGCGTAAACGAAACGATTCCCACTTGTTGGTCATCGCGTTGGGTCAAGTAAAAAACAGAAAACTCCTGCGCCAAATACAGGCCAGTAAAGATCATGTTTGGCTCGACGCTGGAATCGATTGCACGAGCATTCTTTTCAACTTCCTCTGGCGTAAATTGCTTTTGGTCCTTGCCGTCACTGTCCAATTCGTTGTCGAAAAGACCACGCAGGACACGTAACACGATTTGCGTGGACTTCCGGGCAAACGCCAAAGCAGCAGAGTCACCACAGTGATAAAACGCGCTGGCTCTTGGTAGGTAGGTTTCACTCTGGTAAGTGTTGTTGGCCACCTGCAACACGGATGTATTTCCCAACCGTTGAAGCGCTGGCGTTATAGGGGATTTGAATTGCCTCAGCAGTGTTCGCGTGGATGTGGCTTTATGCTGGTCCAGAAACGTGCGTACTACGATTCTGGTTATTTCTTTTTCTAGATCAGAGATCAACGGGAGTTTGGTTGCTTTCAATACGCGAAGCCCCTTGGTTGTGAAACCGACAAAAATAAACTCCCGGCCAGAGGACTGCATGTGAGTGACATCTGCGAGGTCAATTAACCCCTCGTCTTTCAGCCTTAGCAGGGTCTCCTGATCTTGCTTTTCTCCCCGCTCAATTGCTTGCACCGCGTCTATGATTTCCCTTGAAATTTGTTCCATGACGAAGGGCTGTACTTTCCCAAACGATTTTCAAACATTCTACCAGCCTACTGACACTTCCAAAATGCAACGCCATCAAAGGCGACGATTCACCAGCCGCTCCTGCCAGTGTTTCATTATTTCCTCGCTGCTATCGTTCCAATTGAAGAGTTCGTAGACGCGCCTGATTGCCTTGCGGGCTAACTCGTCATAGGACGCCGCGAGTTCCGCAACCGTACACTTCGTTTGTACTTCGACTTGCGGTTCATGGCAGACGTATCGTCCGTGTAGCTCCGCGTTCCCAAACGAGGCAAGAACTCTGTCCTGTGTATCAGTCAACTGTATTGTTAGGACCACAGTACCGTCAGGAGCAACCTTCTCGTAATACCGTTTTGCAAAAAGGAAATGTTCGGTGATTTCTAGGATTACGCCCACGAACGACAGAGCTTTCTCACCCGTTTTCATACTGGCTACCGTATCCTCCCAGTATGCTGACCTCCACACAAAAACACCGCTCTGATATGCGCGATAGCCTTCGAGGTGCCCTGAAGCACCTTGCTCCATATACGACTGAACTCCACGTACGAAATTCGACGTGTTGTGTCGATCAAAATGGGGGAAATACCATCCTCGTAGGGTGATCTGAGATGCCTCTAAAAGCCGGGAAACCTCGGCGAGACTAGGTACTCGTTCGCGCAAATAAGGCTGGACGCAAAACTCGACTTCCCAATGACCAACTTGACTAAACTCCTTCGGCAAGCGTTCCAAGATGAAGTGGTCCGCATCGGCAATTTCGGTTTTGATCTCAGTTGACGCTTGCTCGTCAAATCCAACTGGCTTTCCCTTCATCAGTCGCTCGACCATGCGCAGAAGCTCGTCGCCCCGTTTCACAACTGCGCGGTTCATAAGGTCACGCATTGATTCCGCGTCCGGCACAATCTCGGAGGCTGCTCGGTTGGTCCGAACATACAAAGCCCCGCGCTTTAATACCTGCCGATTACTGGCATCATTTGTGTCAGCTTTACAAATGATGGGCACAACGTTGAATTCTGGAACATCAATTGTGACGAACTTTTTTCCATCGATGGTGAACTTCTGGATGGCACACTCGAATGACGGGTCAGCATACCGATTTAGGAAATCAGCAAACCGTGTTGCATCGAAAGATTGAAACTCCTCCTCCTCCATCCCAATGGCTTCACAATCGCCATCACGCACCCCAAAAATGAGTTTGCCGCCGTCCTGTGTATTGGCCATTGCGAGAACGTCCTTGACTATGGCTGCCTTTTGCTCCGCCGTTGCCGTCCCCCAGTTCATGGACTGCTTGTAATCGAGGTTCTTGCCCTCGGCCTTCCGCCCAAGAAGCTCTCGTACGTCTCTTTCAGTCAGCAAATGTGTATCTCACAACCGAGTGACTTACCATTTTGGACATATATCCTGCCTGGTACAAGGTGCATTCACGGCGGCTGACTGATAAAAGAGGTAAACTCATAACCCCTTCCTCTGCCCGCAATTCAAATTTCAAAGCTGCGGGAGATTCCATGCCAAGCTATAACTTGTTCACCTGTCCCAATTGTGAAAACCATTTCCGCGTCGTGTGGCCCGATCCACTTCCGAGCCACTATCACTTATGCAGTAAGGTCAAGATCGCGTGCCCAACATGCGAAGAATTGGCAGAGCTGTACGCTTTCTTGCTGGACCGGATTTTGCAGGCTCCTGATTCCACCATGCCAACTGTCCAAGTCGAATCCGTCTCGTCGCGTGATCCAAACCCTGAACCGTATGCACGAGCAAAATGGCAGCAAAGGATTTTCTTGCGTAGGGCGGCAAGGGTCAAACCCATGTATGGGAATTGAACACATGGCTTGCTACCGTTCGCATTTCATTGTTGAAGCCAGCGTCGGCATACACCAGCACTCCAAGAAGCGACTTGAACGACTCAGTAAACTGCTAATATGTGGACTAGCGGCAGTAGGTGCTATGTCCCGAGATGGTTGACAATCAATTCTTCGCTGAATCCCGAGAGCAGTCACAGATCAAGGCGCGAATAGTTTCCAAATACTTCTGGGCTTGGGCAAAGGTCATAATCCCTTCAACCAAGTTTCACAGCAATCGTATTGCATACATCGACTTGTTCGCTGGACCTGGTCGCTATGAAGATGGAACTCTCTCGACTCCTCTGATGGTCCTGAAGAGTGCAATTGAAGATGCAGACATGCGAAACATGTTGGTGACTGTCTTTAATGACAGAGATGTCGAGAACGTTGGCAAGCTGCGTGCTGCCATCAATGCTTTGCCGGGAATAGATGCACTCAAGTATAAGCCACAGATATCTAATCAAGTGGTGGGCGAAGAAATCGCCAAAATGTTTTCTGGGCTGAACCTAGTTCCAACTTTTTTCTTCGTTGATCCTTGGGGCTACAAAGGATTGTCTCTGCGCCTGATTAACTCAGTGTTGCAGAACTGGGGCTGCGATTGCATTTTCTTTTTCAATTACAACCGGGTCAACATGGGGCTGAACAATGACGCGGTTCGAGAACACATGGATGCTCTATTCGGAAAGGAGAGGGCCGACAAACTGCGGGTGACTCTATCTGGGATAAGTCCTGTTGACCGAGAAAACGCTATCGTTGAAGAATTGGCGCAGTCGCTCAAGGCGCTAGGTGGAAGTTTCGTTCTTCCATTTACATTTAAGGACGAAAATGCCAATCGCACAAAGCAGCATCTGATATTCGTGACGAAGGACTTCAAAGGCTACGAGATTATGAAGGAAATCATGGCCAAGGAGAGTTCAGAACATATTCAAGGGGTTCCTTCATTTGAGTTCTCGCCCGCGTCGGAACGTTATCAGATGCTTTTCGAACTATCTCGGCCTCTGGATGATCTTGCCGACATGTTGCTGAGTGCATTTTCGGGCGAGGCAGCTACCATGAATGACATCTATTTTCGGCATAGCGTTGGGAAACCGTACATAAGAAAGAATTACAAACAGGCGCTCATCGCTCTTGAGGCACAAGGAAGAGTGACGGCTGAACCACCAGCGGATAAGCGTCGTAAGATGAAGGGCCAAGTTACATTTGCGGACCAAGTAAAGGTAATATTTCCGAGGAAACAAAAATGAGCATTCAGTCCGAAATCGAATGGACAGACGCAACATGGAACCCTGTGCGCGGCTGCACAAAGATTAGTCCCGGTTGTAAGCATTGTTACGCAGAAACTTTTGCGGAACGGTTTCGCGGTGTACCGGGCCATCCATACGAGAGAGGTTTTGACCTCCGATTAGTCCCCGAAAAACTTAATGAACCTCTGATGTGGTCACAACCAAAAATGGTTTTTGTCAACTCAATGAGCGATTTGTTTCACGATGGCATTCCAACCGAATACATCGCACGGGTAGCTCGGGTGATGGAGGCCGCATCGTGGCACACGTTTCAGGTTTTAACAAAGCGGGCTGAAAGACTGCTACGGCTGCTGCGTTGTGAACTCCAGTTTGCCGCCCATCTCAGCAATGTCTGGTGGGGCGTGAGCGTGGAGAATCGAGAACACGGTTTGCCGCGCATCGAGCACCTGCGTCGAATTCCATGCGCTGTTCGTTTTCTATCAGTCGAACCCCTACTTGAAGATATCGGACAGATTGATTTGACAAACATTGATTGGGTTATCGTGGGAGGCGAAAGCGGACCCGGTGCTCGAAAAATGGAATCGAAATGGGTGGACAGTATTCGTAAACAATGCAACCAAGCCAAGGTCCCCTTCTTCTTCAAACAGTGGGGCGGTGTTCAGAAAAAGAGATATGGGCGGTTATTGAACGGGCGAACCCATAACAGTATGCCGCCGCGCCGTAGATTGCCTGTACCATCAAAAATCGTTCGGATGGCTGAGGCAGAACGGCTGACGTTCTTTCCACTTTCCGAGCTATCGTCCAGTTAGTATCGTATCTCCGTGCGTAAGAAGCGTAAGAAGGACGAAGAACCCCTTCTATTTGAACTCCCGCCGAGGCCGGAACTCGCAATCGAGTTCGATCAAGCCGAGCACCCCGTTTGGACTGAATACAAAGCAAAACTCATAGAGCAATACCTGTACCTCTTCGTTTTGGTGACTAAACACGGCACATACATTGACGGTTTTGCTGGTCCACAGCGCCCGGACAATCCTGAAATGTGGTCCGCTAAACTTGTTCTGGAGAGCGAGCCGCAAAGACTCCGCAAGATATTCCTTTTTGACATAAGGGAGCGGAAGATTCGGATGCTATGCGGATTGCGAAAGACTCAAGCAAACGTACCGGAGCGAAACATTCGTATTTTTCACGGCGATTTCAACGTGAGGATTCACCAGCTATTGGAACACAATAAAATTAGCCAAACTGACGCAACGTTCTGTTTACTCGACCAATGGACGTTTCAGTGCCACTGGAACACCGTTGCTGAGATCGCAAGGTACAAGAAAGATGGGAAACCAAAAATTGAACTCTTTTATTTCCTCGCGGTCCAATGGTTGCGGCGGGCGGTGACAGCCGTACATCAAGATGCGCTGCTGCGGAATTGGTGGGGACGTGATGATTGGTCCAAGCTAAAGACGGCAACTCCCGAGGACATCAAATGTGAGTTTGTAAAAAGGTTCAAAGATGAACTCGGATACAAATCAGCACTCGCTTGGCCGATTTTTCAAAGAGAGGGCAGCGAACTCATTGTCTATTTTATGATTCACGCCACTGACCATTCCGAAGCTCCCAAATTGATGGGCCGCGCTTATAACAACACAGTCCAACCAAGAGGAGAGCAAATCGTGATACCCGGCATGGAATATCTATTTGGGGGTGGATTGCCGGGGGACAAAATGTCATAAGTCGGGAATCAGAGCCGTCAATTTCCGTTTTCTTTCGGGTGTATGCTGTGCACCATGAGCAATCACATTGGGCCTGCTGGCAATCAACCCAAGGAGTCGGTGTTCTTGCGCTGGCACTTCCAAGTCATTCTTGCGGTGGCGTATCTCGCAATCGGTTTTGGAGCGGGGTATTTTTGGGCGCACAGAGGTACGTCCCTGCCGCCCGCTTCGTGTTTCGACGTATCGGAATCCAAACTGCGACCGCCCACCCATAACTTAATGTCTGACGGAGACTGCGCAATCGAGCAATGTATCGTTGGCACGGTTTCCAATAAATGCGACCGCCAATTTCGCGCCGTGTTCTTGGACTTCAATCTGTTGGATGGATCGGACGTTCAGATCGGCAGCGCCGATGGGCTTGTGCAGAATTTACAACCGCACGGCAAGGCACGCTTCACGGCTGCAATTACAGGAAACCCGAGGATAAAGAAGTTCAGGCTGGTGCACATCGCAGTAGAGCAATAAGAAGCAAGGGAAACTAGTTCGCCCAACGTAAATGATGACTCCCAAAGCCGCTCGGTAGCTGGATTTCAGGCTCGTTCATCGGCTACTTTGTTCTTCAGTTGAATGTCTGCTTCCCAACAATCGTAAGAACAAAAGGTATCGGAGCCGCCTTCAAGTGGCAGACCCCAAACCGGGCCATTCCCAATCGGCTTCAATCGTTTGGCCGGAGATTCATTGCAGAACTCGCAAATTTTTGTCATGTGAGATGCACTCCGTTGCAGTTCAATTAGCATGCAGGCGGGCTTGTCCTAAAGCAATAGGCGAGTAGCCTTCTGGTAACGGGTGGGTGTATCCTCGGGCCTATGCCGCGCCGCCCAAGCCCAGCACCCCCAAAACCACCTGATTGAGTCTATGCCAATAGAATCCAGTGAAGGATTGGGATTGGAAAATAACGATTAGCAATCCTGAGATGGTGAAAAAATCCTGATGAGCGTGCCTTCTAAAAAAGGGAGTCTTGAGGGATTGGCTGCGGTGTTGTCTGCGTTGGGAGGAGCACGAACGCCAGTAGGTCAAGCACTCGTTCAGGCTGGCATCTTCGTCGGAATTGTATTCGGGGTTGTGTGGGCATCGGAGCACGGAGGGCCAACCGCGAAGAGCATAGGCGAGTGGCTGGAAGTTCCCGGTTTCCTTCTCGGCTTCATTCTGTTTATCCGGGTTCTCGCTGCGGTCGTGCGGGAAGTCAAAGACGATTTGGGACCAAGGAAGCCCCCGCAGGCTCCGTAAGTTTATTTCGCGTGTGTCGCATGGCTCTACTCAACAAGGCAACGTCATCTAAGCGCCTGCCGGATTATATTTTCCAACTCATTCAGCGCATACGAGCACAGCGCCACAATGTTCTCGGACCGTTGCTGGAACCGCCAGTCCTTAACCTCGGTGACGGTCAAACGCGGAGGCACAGGCCATTTGGAACGATTGCTGTGGAACCTGGAGCCAAGCCTAGGGGCAGACAGGTTACTTGACCATCGTTCGGGAACCGGGCAAGGTATGTCCATCCGATATCGCGGCCACACTACTGCACCATCGCCGTGCGTTTCACAATTCGCCCGGTCTATGAGAAACCCAATCTCCGGGTGGGCTTTTAGTTGCGTCCAGAGTTTGGCTTTGGCCACTTCCCCCTGCTGAGTTTTCACTACTCCCGTCAGGCGATTAGCCGTGGTGCGGAATTCCGATAACAACGCGCTGAGGGACCGCATCAACCTATCTGTATCCTTTTCGTCTTGGTGTTTCGCCATCTCGCGCAAAATTTCATTGCAATCGCGGAGCTTGTCCCAAACGCGCTTTGGGTCTGTTGCTTCGTATTCGCGTTTTTTCTGTGTAGCTGGCGACATTATGGGCCTCGGCGGATTTTTGCGGATCGGAAAGTTTAGGCTCCTCCGAATATTTTACCACCAAGGCTGGACTTGACCTCGGCTTGGATAAGCGCAAACTAGAATGGAGAGGAAGAACCGCCATGTCCGAAAAAGCAAGAGTTGAAGGCAAGTGCTGGCTGTGCGGACAATGGCGGGAACTGACTCGTGAGCATATCCCGCCGAGGTCAGCTTTCAACAATTATCCCATCCTGTTGTATAGCGTCGAAGAAAATACACGCAGGACGGGCAGAATTGAGTGGGCCGGACGAGTCGAGCAAGGTTTGGTGGTTCGTAGTCTTTGTGGAGAATGCAACAGTAGGGGAGGAGGGCAGTACGGTTCGCATTACGCGGACTTCATTGCGCGTGTTGCGCCTGCCGTGGAACGAGCGCGAGATGGTGAGCAAATCATTATTTCCGGCGTTCAGCGTCCCCTCAGCATCCTGAAACAAATAATGCAAACGTTCGTTTCGGCGAATGGACCGGATTTCGTTGCTGCAAATCCGTGGATTCGGAAGTTTATCCGCAATTCCAAAAACAAGGAATGGCCGCAGAGCTTGTTCGCCTATGTTTTCGCCGCGAACTCACGGGAATGCAGGAAGTCTGGCCTATCAGCTTTCTACGATTTTGGAAAAAAGAGAATACGAACCGTCGCGGAGTTCTCGTTTTGGCCACTCGGGATGGTCCTGTCATTCGATCCGCTCGATGACTACCCCGTCACGCCCATCCATCAATGGGCCAGTTTCGACTACGGGTGGGATCGGCAGCTTGATTTGAGTCTTACCGTCAACCCAACATCCTCAGCCTACGCATTGGATTTCAGAACGAGAGATGAGATCAATAAGGATGCGCTCCGACAGGCAGTGCGGCCAACTGTTGCTGGCGAAAGATTGAAGGAACTGATGAAACTCGCGCAAGAGAGGGGCGGTGGCTCCAACAAAGACAGGTGGGCGTTTTTTACAAAGACGACTCCGACGATTGAAGAATGAGAATGGGTACTGAGAAAAATAGGGCAATCATTGGCAAGGATTTGGAAGCATTACAGCAGTTGATTCTCGTTGCTAAGGAAGTGCTCGAAGAGCCGGAAACACGGGCGCTTGAACGGACGTTGAGGTATTTCGCCGTCTGTTTGGCCAACTCATCAGTCGCGGTCGCAACGTTTTGTTGCGATGGATTTGGCGCAGATGCGCTCAAGATTTCAAGGAGCATGTTCGAGAACTACCTTACTTTCCGTTATTTACTTCTGAGACCGAAGGAGTTGAACGATTTTCTAAGTTTTGATGCGGTAGCCCGGCACAAGCGGCTTCAGTGTTACAAAGAAAAATTCCCTCGAATGTATTCCATGTTCAGCGCGGATCAGATCAAGGCGGTGGAAAAGAATTACAGTGCAGTTAGGAAAAATTTCTTGAGTCGCAATGGAAAAACACGAGACCGCTGGTGTCGGCACGATTTGGCAGAGATGGCACGCATCACGGGCCGTGTCGAAATGTACGACGTATTTTACCGCCACGCTTCCTCGGTTCTGCATATTGACCCAATGGGGTTGGCGATGTTGATTGACGGCACGACATTGGAAGTCCAACCGGGGCCGACAGCGCGACATATTGGAGTGGCGATGCGGATGGCAACCTTAGTGTTTCACGACACTCTTACGGAATACTCAAAACTAATCGGGGCCGATCATGCGGAAGTGCTCAAGCGGATTGACGGACTAATTGGGGGGCCAATAGAAACTGAAGGCAGTGTGTTGGGATCGCTATCCGACGCATTTTGATCGAAACTGATGCTCAGAGCCGCAAGCGGGAAATTCTTATGGCGTATCCAGCAGCCGGTGCGGATAGAGAAAACGGATGAATCGGGACGGGCCAAATAAGTGCGGTTGTTAGGCAGCAGCGCGGTGAACACGGTTCACTTCGTCTGACCAACATCTGACAGGATCAGAAATGTCCCGCCCTAGCCTCTTCGCTAAATCGAAGAAACCGGGACCTGGCAACTGGTCCCTGTCTTTATAGATGACCAGCGCCGTTATCATCCCCTCACCAGCAGCATCCGATTCCGAGGAAAGCTGACCCAAGAAGTGGCGGAAATCGTATCCGTGCGGGTCGAAGTTGATACCTGAAATTTGGCGCGTCAACTCACCATAGGTCATCAAGCCTTTTTCTCTGGCCTTAGCCTTGAGCACACGAGTTGCTTCTATCTTCGCCGTTTCCCAAACGTCACTCCGATACCCATACAGCTTTGCGCCACGCATAATTTCCTCGCCTCAAGAGTGGGAGGTGACGCTTATTATATCCGCCACCTGTGGTAGCCTCCAAGATCGTGTCCTATAGAGGGGTTGGTCCGCCCAAGGTGAGAAACTGTGAAACGCATTGACAACCCGCTTGACGCAGCGATGAGCCAACTTGAGGAAAACCCCGAGAGTACTCCTCTCGAAATCGTTGCGAAGCTAGTCACGCTAGTCCCGGTTCTCGCACCATTGGATGCATTGCGCGACCATTTCTCAACTCGAACCCGAATCAACCGCATATATGAAGTGCTTTCAGTATTCAAGTCCGAACATGAAGCCCTGCAAATGGAATGCGCACAAGAAAAGGGGAGACGCGCAGAGATCGACGCTTACCTAAGATCGACCAAATTTATAGACACCGTGGTCGTGGCAGCCGAGGAAGCAGTAAGAACCGCTAACACAGAAAAAATCAAACGCCTCGCACGAGTAGTGGCGAATGGCTCCGACCCGCTAATCGAAGCCTCCGATGACGACCTCCCGAGCTTTATCCGCGATGTGTCTCAGCTATCGGAGGTCGATCTCCGTACGCTTGAAATAATCATTTCCACTGCTGGCATCTGGTCTTTGGCGTCCTACACTCCCGACGAAACGGATGGCCTACTCGGACAACATCTCGTCAGAGCCGCAGCCGAGCAAAAGCTGCAACAGGACGATTTCTATAGCCATGCTTATAGGTTAGTTGGCTTTGGTTTAGTGCTGGAGGCACCGTCAAGCACTGGTCGTCGGATGGCGAACGACTTGCGTTTCTTACCAACACGGCGCGGACGCAAGCTTCTTGCATTGCTCCAGAAGCGTACGTAGCCGTGTACCTGCCGTGTACCTCAATCCGTGAAATCTGCCCATTCTAGCGTTTTTGGTGTCCTTAAAAATCAGTAAGTTCAGACCTCCTGACATGGTTTGCCCGAAACCTGTCCGCTTTTTACTTCAAGACAGGGGTGCGACCACATAAGACATTTGAAGCTGGGTGC
>Ga0137395_10000953_pt1 | contig 12934 bp, 8 predicted proteins | sample czobulk216metaG_FD_108283 | JGI IMG/M metagenome (GOLD analysis project Ga0137395, IMG submission 108283) | Vadose zone soil microbial communities from Angelo Coast Range Reserve, California, USA - czobulk2.16 metaG | ecosystem: Environmental > Terrestrial > Soil > Vadose zone | place: USA...
ATCTGGTGATCTGGTGATCTGGTGATTAAGAAGATGTCGCGACGCATTCGATTCCTCGCCATCATCGTCTTGTTGCTTGCGGGTTCGTACGTAGGCCGGGCCTTTCAGGCCCGGCGAGATGGCGACCCAGAAAGGGCCGCCCTACGAACGCAAGCTGAGCTCGCGACCATCAAGCAGTACTGCGCCGGCTGTCATAGCGATCGCACGAAGGCCGGCGGCGTCAGCTTTGAGGGGCTCACGCCCGAGGCGGTCGGGCAGCAGGCGGACGTGTTCGAGAAGGCCGTGCGGAAACTGCGTGGGCGTGTCATGCCGCCGCCCAATGCCCGGCAGCCCGATGCCGCCGCCGTTGATTCGCTCGTCGCCTGGCTCGAGGAGTCGCTCGATCGCGCGACAGCAGCGGGGCCGTCGCATCTGCCGGACAAGGTCGTCCTGCACCGGCTCAATCGCAAGGAATACGCAAACGCGGTTCGGGATCTGCTCGCGGTTGAGATCAACACCGCCGAGATCCTGCCGGCGGACGACATTGCCGAGGGCTTCGACAACATCGCGACGGCGCTGCAGGTGTCGCCGTCCTTCATCGAACAATATGTAATCGCGGCGCGCGCCGTCGCCGTGAAGGCGCTCGGCCGGCCCGATGCGCGCCCGGGCGGCTGGACGTTCCGCGCGGGACCGGGCACACAGCTCACGCACGTCCCCGGCCTTCCGCTCGGCACGCGCGGAGGCATTCTCGGAAAAGTCGATCTCCCATCCGACGGCGAATACGCCGTCTCCATCGCCGACATCGTGACCCATATCTGGGGCAACGGCATGGAGTTCGAGAACCCGCTCGTCGTCACGCTCGACAACAAGGTGGTCTACGAGACGGTCATCGGCGGCGAAGAGGACATGAAGCTCTACGATCAGGTGCAGAGCGGCGCCCTCGATCGTGTGAATGCCCGCTTGAAGAACATCCGGTTCCAGGCCGGCGCCGGACCGCACAAGGTCGGCGTCACATTCAAGCGCCGCACGTTCGCCGAGTCCGACGATCAGCTGCAGATGTTCACGCAGGGCGGCGGGCAGGATCGTCTGTATCGCGTCAATTCCTTTCAGGTGCTGGGCCCGTTCAACGCGAAGGGATTGAGCGCGACGCCGAGCCGCGACCGCATCTTCGTCTGCAGCCCGTCTCGCCGTAGCTCGTCGGCACTCGATGCGAGCGAAGGCGGATGCGCCAGGACGATCATCGCGGCGCTCGCGAAACGCGCATATCGCCGCCCTGTCTCCGCCGACGATGTGAACGAGCTGCTGCAGTACTACGAGGAAGGTGTGAAGGCAGGAGGGTTCGAGAGCGGCGTCCGAAGCGCAATCACCGGTCTTCTGGCGAGCCCGTTCTTCCTCTACCGCGGCGAGCATGTCCCCACGGGCCTGCGCCCCGGCGAAGCCTACGCCATCAACGATCTCGAGCTCGCGTCTAAGCTGTCGTTCTTCCTCTGGAACACGATTCCCGATGACGAGCTGCTGCAGCTCGCGATCGACGGCAAACTCCACGAGCCTGCGGCGCTCGACCGGCAGATTCGCCGCATGCTGGCCGACTCGCGGTCGGTGACGCTGGCGAGCAATTTCGTGACGCAATGGCTCGACATGAAGCGCCTCGACGAGATCGTGCCGGATCAGGCCGTATTTCCGTACGCGTCCGGCCGCTCCGATCCCCGCGAGGATTTCCGCACCGAGCTGACGCTGTTCGCCGACAGCATCTTCAAGGAAGACGGCAGCGTGGTTGATCTGCTGAGAGCGAAGCACACGTTTCTCAACGAGCGCGTCGCGCTCCAGTACGGCATCACGGACGTGAAGGGCGATCGCTTCCGCCGCGTCGAGCTCCAGCAATCGGCGCGCTGGGGGCTCCTCGGCAAGGGCGCTGTGCTGATGGCCGCGGCTTATCCCAACCGCACGTCGCCCGTCCTGCGTGGCGCGTTCATCCTCAAACATATTCAAGGCGTGCCGCCCGCGACGCCTCCGCCGGGCGTCCCGACGCTCGATGAGAAGGACATCGGCACGACGAAGGCGCTCACGATGCGCGAGATGATGGCGAAGCATCGAGCGAACCCGACCTGCGCGTCCTGTCACGCCGTCATGGATCCGCTCGGCCTCGCGCTCGAGAATTTCGATGCGACGGGACGATGGAGAGATCGCGATCGGTACGCGGGCGTCGCCATTGATTCCTCCGGCAAGCTGCCGGACGGAACACCGGTCAACAGTCCCGACGACGTGCGGAACGCGCTGTTGCGCCGGCCGGAGCAGTTCGCGCAGACGTTTACCGAAGGGCTGCTGACGTATGCGACCGGCCGTAAGCTGGAGCCGTGGGGCCTTCCCGCCGTACGGCGCATCGTCCGAGGCGCGGCGAGCGGGGATTATCGGTTCTCGACAATCGTGCAGTCGGTTGTCCGGAGCGAGCAGTTCAGGATGCGGCGGGTGCCGTCAACGGCGCAGGGCGGATCGTCGGTCGGGCATTGAGGTAGCGCGGGCCTTTCAGGCCCGCGATCGGCGGCCCTGAAAGGGCCGCCCTACGATTGTGGAGTGGAGATAGGACATGAGCCTGTTCAAGAAACACATCTCACGACGCACGGTGTTGAAGGGCGTGGGCGCCACCATCGCGCTGCCGCTTCTTGATGCGATGAACCCCGCCGCCACGGCGTGGGCCGCCACGCCGGCGGGCTCGGCGCCCAGGCGCTTTGCGTTCGTCGGGTTTCCGCACGGCGCGATCATGGACCGCTGGTCGCCGAAACAGACCGGCAGCAACTACGAGATGTCGACGATTCTCGAGCCGCTGTCACCGTTCCGCGAGCACCTGACGATCGTGTCGGGGCTCCGAAACAAGCCAGGCGAAACGCCGGAGCCTCACGCGTACATCGAGTCGACGTGGCTGAATTGCGTCAAGCCGTGGGAACACGGCGTCACCAATCCGGACGCCGGCGTGACCGCCGACCAGCTGGCCGCGCGGCACATCGGCCAGGAAACGCGGCTGCCGTCGCTCGAGCTCACGACGTCGCAGGTTGGCGCGCGCCTCGCCTGGCGGACGCCGACGCAACCGCTGCCGCAGGAAGGCAACCCGCGCGCGGTGTTCCAGAAGCTGTTCGGCCAGGGCGACACCGACGCCGAACGCGCGGCCATTCTCCACGAAACGGGCAGCATCCTCGACCGCGTCAAAGGCCAGGCCGCGCGCCTGCAGACCAGCCTTGGCGTCCGCGACCGCGTCGTCGTCAGCGATTACCTCGATTCCGTGCGGGAGATCGAACGGCGCGTCCAGATGGCGGAGAAGCAGGACATGACCACCCTGCAGATTCCGGATGCGCCGGTCGGCACGCCCACCGACATCACCGAGCATTTCAAGCTGATGTTCGATCTGATGGCGCTCGCGTTCCAGGCGGACATCACGCGCGTCATGACGCTCTCGATGGATCACGAGGCGAGCATGCGCACGTACACGAACCTCGGGATCGCCGAAGGGTTCCATCCGCTCTCGCACCACGGGAACAACCCGCAGAAGCAGGAGAAGCTGGTTCAGATTCAGACGTACCACACGCTGGTCTTTTCGAAGTTCGTCGAGCGGCTGGCGAAGGCCGAGGAGGCCGGCGGCACGGTGCTCGATCACTCGACGATTCTCTTCGGCAGCAACATGAGCAACAGCGACAAGCACAACAACGATCCGCTGCCGGCGGCGATTCTCGGCCACGCGCACGGCCGCATCAAGGGCGGCCAGCACCTGAAGTATCCGCAGGACTCGCGCTTTGCCGATTTGCTCGTGACGCTGTTCGACCGGAACAACATCCCGGTGGAGAAGCTCGGCGACAGCGGCGGCATTCTTTCTGAGGTCTGAGGTCTGAGGCCTGAGGTTAGAGGTTAGAGGTTAGGGGTTAGAGATGAGGTTTGCGTACGCCCTACTTGTTGCTGCGATTCTTGCGGTCGCCTCGGTGGCATCCGCCGCCGAGCTCACGCTCGTCGACGCGGCGGAGCGCGGCGATCGAGCGACGGCGCTGCGAATTCTCGCCAAGGGCGCGAACCCGAATGCGCCGGGACCGGATGGGACGACGGCCGTCATGTGGGCGGCGTCGAATGACGATCTCGAACTGGTGCGCGCGCTGATCAAGGCCGGCGCGAACGTCACGTTGAAGAATCAGTTCGGCACGTCCGCGCTGACGGAAGCCGCGGTGATCGGTTCGGCGCCGGTCATCGACGCGCTGCTCAAGGCCGGCGCTGACGCCAACACGAAGAACCCCGAGGGTGAAACACCGCTGATGGCCGCCGCCCGGAGCGGGCATATCGAGGCGGCGAAACGGCTGCTGGCAGCGGGCGCCGACGTCAACGCGAAAGAAAACTTCGGCGGGCAGTCGGCGTTGATGTGGGCCGCCGCGCAAAGCCAGGCCGGGATGGTCAAGCTGCTGGCGTCGAGCGGCGCCGACCTCAATGCGCGCGGTGTCGTCCGTCAGTGGGAACGCAAGGTCATCACCGAACCGCGGCCGAAGGACATGAACAAGGGCGGCTTCACCCCGTTGCTGTATGCCGCTCGCGAAGGCTGCGTCGAGTGCGCGAAGCATCTCATCGCGGCCGGGGCCGATCTGGATCTCGAGGACCCTGAACGCATCACGCCGCTCAACATGGCGCTGCTCAACCTGCACTTCGAGTTCGCCGCGACGATGATCAAAGCCGGCGCCGACATCGACAAATGGGATTTCTTCGGCCGCTCGCCCCTGTACATGGCCGCTGATGTCAGCACGCTGCCGACGAAAGGCAATGGCGCGATGGCCGTGATCCCGAGCGAGGACAAAATCACGGCGCTCGATGTCGGCCGGATGCTGCTCGACGCCGGCGCCGATCCGAATCTGCAGCTCAAGCGCCGCCCGCCGTATCGCGATGTCCCGCAGGACCGCGGCGGCGACACCATCCTCGCTCAGGGCGCGACGGCACTGCTGCGCGCCGCGCGGGCCGGTGACGCTCCGTTCGTCGACCTGCTGCTGAAGCACAAAGCGCTCGTCGACTTGCCGAGCAAGGAACGCGTCACGCCTCTGATGGCGGCCGCCGGCGTCGAGTTCGGTACGCGGGTCACGCGCGGACGCAATCGCACGAACGAAGGCGTTCTCGCGACCATGCGATTGCTGCTCGACGCGGGCGCCAACATCAACGCCAGAATGGTGACTGATTCACCCAGGATCGGTGAATACAGCGCGGCGGCGACCGCCGCCGCTCGCGCCGGTCGCGGTGGTCGCGCCAGTCAGGTGCCCAGCGCCTCGGCCGTGCCGCACCAGACGGCGTTGCATGGAGCCGCCGAGCATGGTTACACGGCCTTCGTGAAGTTCCTCGCCGAGAACGGCGCGGACTTGCTCGCGAAAGATGCGAACGGCAGAACCGCGCTCGATCTGGCGAAGGGGGTCGGCGTCCCCGGCGTTCGGGCGGCCGCGGGCGAACCGCACCCGGAAACAGTCGCCCTCCTCGAATCGCTGATCGCCGCGAAAGCACACTGAGGTCAGAAGACATGAGACAGATTCTCCTGTTCGCCCTCGCAGTGGGCGTGGCAACGCCAGTCCGCGCCGCGGACGACACGCCGGTGCGGATCGACGCGAACGCTTGCGCTGATCTGAAGGGGTTCCTGATTCCCGCGGCGGCCATCGCCCTTCCGACGTCAGGCGGCATCGTGCAGACCGCGGTCGCGGTCCGCGCGTCCGATGCGGCGAACACAAATGGCGACTTCTGCAAAGTGACCGGCATCGTCAAACCGCAGAACGCCGGTTCGCAGAGCCTCGAGTTCGAGGTGAACCTCCCGCTCGCCTGGAACCGGCGCGTACTCCAGATGGGTGGCGGTGGGTATGACGGATCGCTCGTGACCGGGTTGACGCCGTTCACGCTGCAGCCGGCGAACACCGACACGCCGCTCAAGCAGGGCTACGTCACGCTCGGCAGCGACGGCGGCCACAAAGGCAAGCCCGGGTTTGACGGCAGCTTCGGCCTGGACGAGGAGGCGCTCGTCAACTACGGCAAGCAGTCGGTGAAGAAGGCCCACGATGCCGCGATGGCCGTGATCAGGAAGGCGTACGGACGCGCGCCGGAGCGCTTCTATTTCATCGGCGGCTCGCAGGGCGGCCACGAGGCGCTCGACGCGGCCGCACGCTATCCGCAGGACTACGACGGCGTCGTCGCCCACTACCCGGCCTACGACGTGACGATGCTGCATCTGGGATCGCTGAACGTCGGCAGGGCGCTGTATGCCGACGGCGGGGCGGCGTGGATCAATCCGAAGAAAGTGAAGCTGATTGGCGATGCCGTCTACGCGAAGTGCGACGAGCTCGACGGCGCGAAGGACGGCATCATCAGCAATGTCGCCGCGTGCAACAGCGCATTCGACGTGAAGACGCTGCGCTGCGCCAACGGCGCCGATGCCGGTGACACCTGCCTTTCGGACGCGCAGCTCAAAGCGGTGGCCGCGATCACGTCCGAGTACAAGCCCGGATTCGCCATCGCCGGCATGGACACGTTCCCGAAGTGGGCGCTGCTCGAAGGCGCGACGTTCCAGGGGCCGTCGAATTTCGGGCAGGCGCCGCAGCCGTCCAATCCGCTGTCGGGAAAGGAACCGCTGCTGTATAGCGCGGGAGATCAGACGGTCAAGTTCATCATCACGCGCGATCCGAAGTTCGAGACGATGACGTTCGACCCGAAGCAGTACCAGGCGCAGACGGTGAAGGCGGGGACGATCATGGACGTCAGCGACGTCAGCCTGGATAAGTTCCGCGCCAGGGGCGGCAAGATCATCATGACGCACGGTACCGCGGACGACTTCATCACGCCGCACAACTCCATCGCGTACTACAGGCGGCAGGTAGCGAACTTCGGTCAGTCGCGTCTGGACAGCTTCATGCGCTTCTACGTTGTCCCTGGCCTCGGCCACGGCTTCGGCGTCTTCAACGCGAAGTTCGACAGCCTTGGCGCGCTGCGCAATTGGGTGGAGAACGGGAAGGCGCCGATGGGCCTCAGCGCGGAGGACGGCAACCAGGGGGCGAGCCGCACGCGGCCGCTGTGCGAGTATCCGAAGTGGCCGAAGTTCACAGGCGCGCCAGGAGGCGAGAACGCGGCGGCAGGCTTTACGTGCGTGGATCGTTGACCGTTCGTGCCCAACGGAGTGGGTTCAGCACGCCGGCGAATCGCTTCATCGGCACCAACGTCGCGCTGCACGAGCTGATTGCCTGGGCCTGCCCGCAATTGCGGCGTTCCGACGCGGAAGCCCCACCTCTCGACCCGAGCGACAAACCGTCGCTGTTCAGCGCGCTCCTGACCTCTATTTTTTCACCGTCCCGGTGACGCCCTCACGCGAGCAGTTGAACGGCTCGATCTTCAGATCCGACGGCGCGTACTCGCTCGTTGAGCGTGCGAACGTTTGTTTGAAGAACTCCGGATCCGTGAGATCGATCTCCACGACGAGCCGCTGGCCGTCGGCATCCAGATGCAGACGCTCGACCGACGTGAGAGCCGCGGAATGGAGCAGTCCCTTTGTCGGCTGTCCGGCCGTCTCGACGTATTGATTCAGGACGCCGGCGGAGTAGTTCGCGGTTTCGACGACGAGCGTGTCGCCGTCCATGTGACCGATCGAGTGGCCGAGCGAGCTGCGCGCGCCGTTTTTCGGGTGGTCCTTCATGTTCATGTGGATCACCCGGCGGACATCCATCCACTCGTGGTGCAGCACGACGTCGTTGCCGTCGTGGACGATCTCGAGGGGTGTGCCGGGCGCGCCCCATACGCGGCGGATCGCGACGGGGTCGCACCGGAATGTCGGATCGTCCTTGAACGGATCGTAGGCCGCGACCGCCTTCTCACCGGCCGGCGTCAGGAACTGCATCATCGGCTGCGGACCGCTCGTGCTCGGGTTGCGGAGCGGCGCGAGCAGCCACGTGCCGAAGATGTCCTTGCGCGGCGCGAGCGTCGGCACCGGACGCGGCCCGGTCGGGCCGTTGACGCTCAGCTTCCGGCCGTCGGCGAACTCGACGCTGTCGAAGAAGCACATGTGGGCGCTGTGCCGCGACAGCGATCCGGTCACTCGAATGGTCGTCCCGGCCTTGAGCATGGCCGGCGTGAGGCCGTTGCGGGTGAGCTGCGTGACGCCGTGCGACTCGCAGACGTACTCCTGCGTCCTGCCGTTCTCGTCGAGGGCGGCGATGTGCACGTAGCTGTGAGGATTGCGCGCTTCGAACTCGGTGACCTTGCCGGAAATGCTGACAGGCTTGGCCGCGTCGAAGTGCGGCGCGAAGCTGTGATGCGCGAGCGCAGCAGACGCGGCGAACGAAACGCCGATTGCCACGATCGTTCGAACGACGATGTGTCTCACAGACATGTCATTTTCCTCGATAAGGCGCGAAATCCTGCCAGATCTGCTGCACGATACGCGGCTCGATCACCTGTGTTTCGCCGCGCTCCGGATCCTTCTCTGAATACACAACAACCTTGACCGTCGTGCACTGCGGTCCAAACGCCCCTGGATCGAAGGCGTAGAGACCTTCGGAGATGGTGTCTTTTTCTGAGAGGCGGTATTCGAGCATGAAGGGATGGATTGGTATCACCTCCACGTCGCCGCAGTAGGCGCGCAGCCGCAGGAACGCCGACTTTGGATGCTTGAAGGCCGGCAGCGCGGCGCCTTGTGTATACGCCGCACCGCGCGCAACCGACTGCCAGAAGCCTTCGACCATCTTCGGCGCAACGCGGACGAACAGCACCGGCGGCTCGTCCTCGACGTAATCGGACCAGCTGCCGAAATCCAGCAGGCGCGGCACGGGCGCCGGCCCGGCGTCGATCCCGCGCGCGCCCTGGCTGCGCGAGCGCCTGCTCAACTGCTCCGCCTGATACCGTGAACCGAAGATCATGACGGGCGTGATGAAAGCGATGTCGAAGGTGGGCGAAGCGATCTGGTAAGGGTTCAAGCTGCCCGCGCGGTGCTCCGCGGCCTCCTTGAACGCCTCCTCCGGCGCCGGCCAACCGGGCTCGACGGGAAGATGCGCGCCGCTCGGCGGCTCCGCATTCGCCATCTTCTTCTCGGCCGAGGCGACGACTTCGCACGCATCGGCTCTTCGCACGACGGTGGCGCGTCCGCTCCGGCTTCTCGCGTTCTTGTCGTTCTTCTCAGGAAGGGACGAGATCCCGACCAGGCCGCCATCAGCCGTGAAAACCGGCCCGCCCTCACTGCCGTCCAGGAGCACGAGGTCCGACATGGTTCCAGACGTCATGTCCTTCAGGTGATGGAGAGCGACGGCGATCGTGAAGATCTCCTGCGGCTCCGAAAGCGATGCTGTCTGTTGCGTGCATCCGAGCGGGATGGGCTTCACTGCCGCGACGGCCTGGGGATCGATCCAGAGGATGGCGACGTCCCGCGCGGGATCCGCCGCGAGGACGCGCGCCGCCACCTTGACGGTTGAGGTCAGCTGCACTTCAACCGACGTCGACGCGCCGATCACTTTCTGATTCGTCGCCACGAGCCCTCTCGAGTCGATGACAAATGCCGACGCATGTGCGCGCGGCGTCCAGACCTCGACGACGCTGTCCTGCCATCGGGGAAGGAGGAACGCCGGGTCAGCCTCGAGCGGCCGCGTACCGGTGGCCGTCGCAGCGGTCGCGGCCACGGCGTCGCTGCTGTCTGCGTTGTCGGCTGTCAGCTCGAGCACCTTGTCGCGGCCGGCGACGATGTCCACGGTCCGCGTCCACTGGTAAGTCTTGCCGTTGAACGAGACCGGCCGATCCGACTCGATCGTGTAATTCCCCGGGCGCAGCTTCACGTCGACGGTGCCGTCGACTGCCGTCTTGACGAGCCTGGGCGGCGCGGTGGCAGGGTTGTCGCTGATCAACAACGCGTGGCCTGGCACGGGCGTCGTCTGGCGGTCGGCCCGGGCGGAATCGACCAGGGCGATCTTTATATGAAGGATGCCGAGCGTCTGAGCGAACACAGGGCGCGGCGTGATGACGGCGATCGCCGCAAGGACCATCGCGCGGAGCATGCGGCCATCGTAACAAATTCCTGCGGGATCGCGGTCCGTGTGAGAGTATCCAGGCTGACATGAATCCCAGAACATTTGCCACGCTCGGTGCCGTCTTCGGTGTTTTCCTCGCGGCCACAAGCGGCGCGCAGGCGCCGAAGCCCGATTCACGAGTACTCGCCGCCACCGGCATTCTCGAGCGGCTCGCGGAACGTACCGGCGTGTACGCGGCACCGCCGACCGCGAAGGTGCCCGGCTTCATCGCCGACGCGTCGTGGCCGCAGAAACTGCCGAATAACTGGATCATCGGCCAGGTCGGAGGCCTCTACGTCGCGCCCGACGATCACATCTGGGTGTATCAGCGGCCGCGGACGCTCACCAACGACGAAGCGGCGCTGACCGGCGCGACGCACAAGGACAAGGACGGGAAGCCGGTTGACGTGCTTGGCTTCGCGCGCCCGTACGGGCCGAGCGCCTACTGCTGCGTGCCGGCGCCTTCGGTGATCGAGTTCGACGCAACCGGGAAGCTGTTGCGCGCGTGGGGCGGTCCGGCCGATCCCGACAGATGCAAGGCGTCAGACGGCTGCGTGTGGCCGTCGACAGAGCATGGCATCTACATCGATCACAACGGCTTCGTCTATCTTGGCGGCAGCAACGCGAATGCGACGCCGAACGGCTCTGCATGGTCGTCGAGCAACGGTGCCGACGGGATGATTCTGAAATTCACGAAAGACGGAAAGTTCGTGATGATGATCGGCGGCCCCGGATCGAAGGGGCCCGACAGCAACAATACGACCGGCGGCCGGAACGGCACGCCGCAGTTCTATCTGCCGGCGGACATCACCGTCGATCCCGCGACCAATCGAATGTTCGTCTCCGACGGATACGGCAACCGCCGCGTCGTCATCGTGGACGGCGCGACGGGGAAGTACATCGGCCACTTCGGCGCGTACGGCAGCAACCCGATCGACGATAAGGCCGCCGCCGACGCGGGCCCGTGGATGAACGACTATACGAAGGCCAACATGAAGCCCGCGTTCTTCCGCAATCCTGTCCACTGCGCGAAGCTCAGCAAAGACGGCCTGATGTACGTCTGCGATCGCGGCAACAACCGCATTCAGGTTTTCAACGGGCGCGATCCGAATCTCGGCAAGCCGTGCGTGAACCTGGCGGGAGAAGCGGGGAAGTGCGGCTTCGTCAAAGAGAAGTTTGTCGCCGTGAAAACCGTGGCGCCGCCGCTGCCTGGTTCGGCCGTGTCGATGAATTTTTCAACGGATGCGCAGCAGTCGTGCCTCTACGTCGGCGACAACACAAACCAGACGATCTACGTGCTGAAGCGCGACACGCTCGAGGAACTGGGGCGGCTGGGGCGCAGCGGACGTGAAACGGGCGAGTTTCACTGGCTCCATCAGGTTGGCGTCGATTCACAGGGCAACCTGTACACCGGCGAAGTGGACACCGGAAAGCGCCTGCAGAAGTTCATCAGGTATGCCGCGGAGGGTTGCAGCGGCACAGGTCGAACGACGGTCGGCGAGCTGTTGCCGTAGACGAGGCGGGCTGATTAAGAACTAAGGGCCTGCCGTAATGTTGCCGTCCGCGGAAACCACGAACCTGGCGCCCGGGTGATTGAGCAGCGTGAACGCGAAGTCCTTCATGGGCCCCTTCGCCCCAGCCGGACGCTCCATCACAACCCGGTGCTGCGCCATTTGTTTCAGGTTGCGAAACAGAATCTCCTCGGCCAGTTCCGGCAGAATCTTCGAACTCAACGCGCTCGTGGCCCATCCCGTAACCGGAACGTAGGTTCCGCGCGTGTTTTCCTGCACCGCCTTCGCGATTTCCGCGTTCTGGCCCCCGTCGGGTTCGATGGCCGGAGCGCCGCCCGGCTCGGTCGCCGATCGACCGACCGTCGACATCATAATCATGTGCGTCCAGACGCGGTGTTTGCGCAGCGCCGTGATCATCTTCACGAGCGACTCGCGCCGGACCAGGCTTCCGTCCGCGTGTGTCGTGGCGATGGAGACGAGGACGGGCAGGTACGGCTGCATCCGCTCCTTCGACACGTTTCGGAACTCCTCGGTGAGGCGGTCGGCATATTCGATGAGCGCGTCGCTGAAGCGACCCAGTCCTTCGTCGGTCGTCAACCGGCTCAGGCCTTTCTGGATCTGCACCTTGTCCGTCGTCTCCCGTATCAGCCATCGAGGGTTGGGCGCCGTGGCGATGAGCGACACCGGCACGCCGGGCGGCAGGCCATCGAAAAACTTCTTGAGTCCCGTGCGGTAGTGGCCGAGCGCCTCGCTGGTGGTTGGTCCGTTGTCGACGAGTACCGTCACTTTGAGCGGCCAGCCGAAACGGCGGATGCTCACGATGGTGCTCGCGCCGACATCTTCCCTGATCGCGATGTCCGAGGGCTCAATGTCGAGGACGGCCGCGCCCTTCTCGTCGGCGGCAAACAGATAGACGGTGGCTTGCTCCTGCGCGTGGATTGCGATGCACGCCACCGCGACGAGACCGGCCAGCAGGACCATGCGACGCATCGCCGCAAGTCTACTCGCATGGAGTAGAGACGCAGCGGATTAACGCCTGTTCAGCGGCTTTCGCGCGACGATGCCGTCGCCCTCACGGATGGTGAGGATCTGGTTGGCGGCGACGTTCCGGAAGACCTCAGTCGATCCCGCAGGCCAGTGCACCTCCAGCCGGTCTGCGGCGGTGGCCCGATCGAGGCCGAGGTGCACGCGCGTATCGCTCTGCGACAGATAGCTCGAGCCCGCCTTGACCTCGCGCACCTGCGTTCGCGATTCGACCGTGGCGATCACGCGAGCGCCGATCCCCTGCGGGGCGCTTTTCCGTGCGACGAGCTCGATGAGCAGCGCATTTCGCGCGTTGCCGCCCCCTTCAAGATCATTACGCAGCAGATCGACGCGGTCGCCGTTGTTCGTCACGAGCAGATCCAGATCGCC
>Ga0137395_10000955_pt1 | contig 12910 bp, 5 predicted proteins | sample czobulk216metaG_FD_108283 | JGI IMG/M metagenome (GOLD analysis project Ga0137395, IMG submission 108283) | Vadose zone soil microbial communities from Angelo Coast Range Reserve, California, USA - czobulk2.16 metaG | ecosystem: Environmental > Terrestrial > Soil > Vadose zone | place: USA...
AGCGGCGGTAGGAAACATGACCCGATTGGATCATGGCCGGCCTATATTGTCAATAGTTATGTGGGACGGGACACTAGCGGCAAGGCTTTAGAGTTTTAGGTCGTGGGTTCGATCCCCACCGCTGCTTAAACAATGGCAAGCGCTATCAACTCAGAGCAACTTGCTAGAAACAACTTGGCCGCAAGGCTGGCTGTTGCCCATCCCTGGTTAGACCTCGTAAATCAGTCGGGCAGGCGATTCAAATAGGGCAGGCCTCCAAACCGAGCACTTTTCGCTCCAATTTGCGTTCGGTCGCGCAGCGCGCAAGCCACCTACTGATGACGCAATGCAACATTTGGATCAAGACGCATAGCGCGCTTGGCCGGCACATAACAGGCGAGTAGCGACGCTAGAATTAGCAACGCAGTAGCGCTAACCAAAATCAACAAGGCTCGCCCTAGTGACTCGGGTCTGATCACAACTAGGGATCGTGAGATGAGAATGGCTATCAGAAACCCGAATGCGCTTCCGAGGGTCGCTAGTTTCATTGCCTTCGATGCGATCATTCCAAATATGTCCCTTCGTTGGGCGCCCAACGCCATCCTCAAACCGATTTCGGAAGTCTTATGAGTCACCATGTAAGAAATCAGCCCGTAAATGCCGATCGTCGAGAGACAAAGCGCAACGGCTGTAAAGGTTGCCAGAAGGCCAGCTATGAGTCGGTCGGTGGAGCCCTTTCGTTCGAGAACCTGTGTCATTGTACGGAGACTCTCAATCGGTTGAGTCTTGTCCAGTCCCCAGATAACATTCCGGGACGCCTGTGCGAGGACAAATGGATCACCTCGCATCGTGCGAAGCACTATTACCATCGCACTCGAAGGCTGTTGTAGAAATGGTACGTAGATTTGTGGAACGCTATGGTTCTGCCCGACAAAGTCGATGACGTCGCCAACGACTCCTACGATCTCGCGGGAGTCCGCAGCATTGCTCGCGCTCTCATAGATACTGACTCTCCTTCCGATTGGATCCAATTGAGATAAGAATTTATGAGCGAACGTTTCATTGACAATTGCGACTCCCGGGGAATTACGCCGATCACTGGGCGAAAACCCTCTCCCCCGAACTATCGGAATCTTCATCACGCCAAGGTAGTCAGGAGAAATGATGTACCTGGCAACGCGAGGCCTTTCGTCGGCTGTTGAGAAAGATTGATTGTCTATTTCGAGCGGAACGCGTGGTGGGGCCGACTCTGGAAGGGTTTGAGTGGCCGCTGCACCCTCAACGCCCGGCAGCGCCCGAAGGTTTTCGACTGCTTCATCAAAGAACATAGTCTTCTTATCGGGATCTTGGTACTTGGAACCGGAAAGATCCAAACGTAAGGTTAGTACCTGCTCAGGATCGAAACCCAGTTTTGGCGTCATCTCTGTAACGATCAGCTGGATTGAAGCTGCAGTAGTGAATATGAGTAACATACCTACGGTAATCTCGCCCAACACAATCGCAACTTGTACGCGACTGCGTCTAAATGACTGCGACGCCGTGTGGCCAGCTTCTTTCAATGTTCCTTGAAGGTCAGGTTTCGAGCTCTGAAGGGCCGGCCACAAGCCAAAAATCAAAACTGCCAGACACGTGATTGAAAAGGCAAAAACCAGTTCCGTGCCACTAAGTTCTATCTTACCTGCCAGCCATGCAGCGGACGGACTATACTGCAGTCTCGCACGCAGAAAGATGACGCCCCAGACCGCCAAAACGACCGCAAACGCTCCGCTGATGGAAGCTAGGAGCACGCTTTCAACCAGAAGTTGCTGAATGAGTTGATGACGTTCGGCTCCCAGGGTCACGCGAACTGCAAATTCATTTTGGCGAGCTGCCGAGCGCGCGAGAGTTATCCCTGCAACATTCGCACATGCGATTAACAGTACAAACCCGACGACAAACATCACAAGCAGGAGTACTCTGGGGATGTTCGGACCGACCAAAAATTCCCGCAACCCGATAAGGGATGGCACCCAAGTCTCGCCTCCTGAGATGCGATGGTCCACTTCCCCTAGCCGCTGAAATATTGACAAAGTCTCAGATTCAGCCGCACGCACGTCAACATCATCCCGAAGTCTTGCCAAGACATTCAGAGTCCTGCCGTTCTTCTCTTGCGGGTCGACCGACGCGGCGGCGAAAGACTCTGGAGTCCAAACCTCGCAAGGGATGGTGGCATATTTAACTTGATAGGGCATCACACCGATGACAATGTAATTTCTCGTCCCTAAAGTTGAAGTCTTGCCTATAGCATTGGGATCTTGCGCCCACCTGTCGCGCCATAGATCGTAACCAATGATCGCGTCAGACTCTTGTCTGGAGACATCTTGGCCTACTAAGAAAGTTCGCCCTAAGGTGGCATTGATGCCGAGAAGTTCAAAATAGTTTGGCGTGACACGTGCTACTGAAATCTGCTCGGGTTCGCCCTTACCAATCATCGGCTGATTTTCATACGAGGCAGCCGCTAATTCCGAGAATGCGTGGTTCCCCGAGAGGGCTGCGAATTCGCGCGGTGTAGCAGGAAACAAATCGCCTTTCGATGGATTCGAGGTTGTTACAGCAAAAACACGTTGGGGCCGGTTGACCGGCGGCTCCCTGAGTAATATTCCACTGACCGCTGCAAAAATGGAGGACGTAAGGCCAATTCCGATGCCGAGAGTAATCACCACAGTCGCGGTGTAACCCAGACTCTTCCTCAACATACGAGCGCCAAAAATGAGATCTCGCCAAATCGTTTCTTTGAAATTCGGCCTCTTCATATGTAAATACTCCTCGCGGAGCCCATGGTGCAGATTATCAGCGTCTCGCAGGAGACAACAAGAGACTCATGATAACGCCATTCGACAGAGCGTTGCTAAGTGAAACGAGGATCAGAGTGCTGTTGGCAGTTGAAGCCTTCGAACGCGCAGCGCGATCACAAATTATTGCCGGCGATGCTCTTCCGTTGGCGCCATAGAGGGATAGACTGGGGGAATGCTGGCCTTTCACGGTCCACAAACCGAGTTGCGGGAGATCGCCTCTCGAATTGGATCTAAGGGAGTTTTTGCGTGGACTGAAATTTATCTGGAATGGAGTCGAACCCAGGTCCGAACCTTGTGTTTCGATCAGAACGTGATAGCCGCAATTTAGCCCGCGTGGTACACAGCGAGGTACACAATAGCGATGTCTAAGACCGCCTTTGCAATGACTTAGGATGCCGTCCGTGCTCTGGTAAGTCGTTGCAAGTACTTATGTATGAATCGCTCACTCTCACTGAAGCGGCCTCGATTTGAGATTTCCCCCAACCGGACTTCCGGACCGGTCTCAGATTCTTCCTCGCTTATCGAATTGACCTTTCACGTCATTTGGCCTAGATTGAGTCAACTCCTGGGTTTTTATTTGGGTGTTAGCTAGCTATGGCGCTACGCCCCCTGTCGCAAGTGTCCTGCGTTGTTTGCATTGTCTTGCTGCCCGTTCTGGTGCAAGCTCAGCAGCCCACAGGGACAATCACCGGCGTGGTGAGGGACCCTTCGGGAGCAACCGTTCCCGGAGCCAGCATTACCATCGTTCACAAAACCACCCAGTCCACAACGCGCGCAACCACTTCCAACGCGGGTGTCTACAGCGCTCCCGGGCTTTTGCCCGGCCTTTATGAACTCCGTGTGGAAGCACAAGGATTCAAGCAAACCATCGTCGAACTCGAGGCAGAAGTCGGTCGAGTGAAAACAGCAGACGTGAGTCTCCAAGTCGGTGATATGAGGGAAACGGTCACGGTGGAGGCTTACGGCGTGCGAGTGAATCCGACGCAGACCAGTCTGGAAGGCATCGTCACGGAGGAATTGATCCATAACCTGCCCCTGAATGGGCGCAACTTCCTTGATCTTGGCCAGCTCGAACCAGGCGTGCAAGTGGTTCCAGACGACATCATCACCCGGAGCGGCTTCGCCCGGCTGTCTGTCGCGGGGCAGACGGGAGTCACCACGCGAGTGACGGTGGATGGGCTGGATGTAAGTGATGAACACGCAGGCTCCGTCGCGCTTAACCTCTCAGCAGACTCGATCAAAGAGTTCCAAATCAGCCGGTCGACGTTTGATGTTTCCACAGGGCTGACCGGCAGCGGGGCCGTCAACATTGTGACCAAGAGTGGCAGCAACGAGTTGCACGGCAGCGCATTCTTGTTATGGCGCGACGATACATTTGCCGCCCGCATCGGGCAGGAGCCTACCGCGTTCGACCGCGAGCAAGCCGGCTTTAATGTCGGCGGGCCTTTCATCCGGAATCGCCTGTTCTGGTTCCTGAACTACGAACGCAACAACCAGGACGCTGCCGTGGTAACCAATATTCCTCTGTTCCCGCAATTCAGCCGCACCTGGCCTTCTCCTTCCGACGAACGCATGGCCACGGCACGACTGGACTGGAACGTGACCGGCAATCTGCGGGCTTTCTTCCGCTTCACGTATGACGGGCATGAGGAAATTCCGGGATCAACATTCGGCGGCGTGAGGCTGGCTCCCATCGCAGTAGCAACCAATGCGAGACAGACCGCCTTGGGGCTGGACGCGACCGTGGGCCGCTTCACCCATTCCGTGCGCCTGGGTTACACCAATTACGACAATACCGCCGACCCCGCGGGACAGAACGCTCCTGGGGTGCCGGAAACGGTGGATCCCGCCGGGCGGCTTCTGACTGTGACGCAAGCTCAGGGCCCCATCCTAATTGGGACGCATCCAAATTCCACGATCCGTCGCTACCAGGATACCCATGAGATGCGCTACGACGCCGCCTTGAGCGTTGGCCGTCACGCGTTGCGCGGCGGCGTCCTGGTGAACATCATCCGAATCAACTGGTTCGATTCCGCCTTCGGAAATGCGCCGCAGGTCAACCTGAACTTCAGCCCGGCTTCCATCAGCGCCTGCCGCAGCGACATCCTATGCTATCCGGTTCAGAATGTTCTCTTTGGCAATGGCCTGGGCTACTTTAGCGAGGTGCCTTCTCTGGGTCAGCCCTATGGAGGAGCCAGGAACAATCGCGTCCACTGGTACGTGGGTGATAGTTGGCGCGCGCATGCGCGACTAACGCTCAACTTCGGGCTGCGCTGGGTTTATGAACCTGGGCCGAGCAATCCTGGTCTTCAGAGACCGAAGATTTTGGACGATTTCTTGCCTGGACTGTCACAGACAAACCGCAGCGACGCCAACAATTTTGCTCCGCAATTTGGGATTGCGTGGGCACCGTCGGCAAGCGACAAATGGTTGATACGAACCGGGGCGGGCGTCTTTTACGACGTGAACAGACTTCAAAATGCGCTGTTCGGCGAACGTGCCAACCTGCTTCCACTTGGAGTCACCTGGGAACTGCAAGGGCGGACGGTACGTGATCCGATCACCCATCGCGTAATCTTCGATCTCCAGGGGCGCAATTGGCTCCCGCAGGACGGCGGTCCGGCCCTGATTACTCCAGGCGTGAACTGGATGGGACGACCGCTGGGGACTCACGGCCTTCTGGATGCCGTGTTTGCGGCGCATGAGGCATTCAAAGCGGCTTACCAAGTGGCGTTCGCCAATTTCCCGGCGGGGCTGTCGGCCTGCGAGGTGAGCCGGAACTGCACAACGCTGGCGCCCGGTTACGAGACTCCGTACTCGTTTCAATTCAATATCGGCGTGCAGCGCGAACTCCGGCCTGGCCTTGTCCTCTCGGTGGACTATGTCCGCAATCGCAGCCTGCATTTCCTGATGCGACACAACGCAAATCGCACCGGGGCGGCCGACACCCTGGACATCACCAGAGCCCTGTCGGCGATGAATGCCGTCCACGCCTCCATCCGGCCGACGCCCTGTCCGGCGGGACCCGCAGGAGTGGATTGCGCGGTCGCCGCCGGGGCTAGGCTAACCACGTACACAAACGCCGGCCTCGGGTCGACGGCCACGGCTAGCATTTCCGGCCCCAGCAACTCCGCGTTTCCGGGGATAAACCCGAATTTCAACGGCCTCGACCTGCTTTCGATGAACGGCTTCTCGAATTACAATGCGCTGCAGGTAAACCTCCGCGGCAGGCTGCCGAGTGTGGGCCGTCTGGTCAAGGAACCATCGGTGGTCGCTTCCTATGCCCTCAGCCGACTGGAAGGAACGGCAGAAGATCAGGCCGTACTCAACGTGTCCGACCGCGTGGATAACGACAACCCGCTGGGCTTTCGGGGACCAACCAGCCTGGACCGCAAACACATTCTGAGCTTGGCCAGCCTGTTCACCATCCCCGGTGGGGTGCGGCTGAACAGCATTTGGAGGGTGTTTAGTGCTTTGCCTCAGACATTATCAGTGCCACAGGTCTCCGGCTCGGGCGCTGAGATTTTTCTTACCGACTTCAACGGCGACGGCAACACCCTGGATGTGCTGCCGGGGACCAACCGCGGGAGCTACGGGCGCAAGATTGGATGCGGGAGCGCGGCGTTGAATCGCGTGATTGACGCTTACAACAGCAAGCAGGCCGGCAACCTAACGCCTGCCGGTCAAGCCCTGGTGAATGCGCGACTCTTCACGGAATCTCAATTGAAAGCGCTGGGTGCCGTGAGCCCGACGGTGTCGCGAGCCCCTGACGGCCAAGTGTGCCTCGATTCTTTCATCACTACCGACGTGCGTATCGCGCGCCCGTTCAAGCTCCGCTGCGAACGAATTACGATCGAGCCGGCACTCGAATGGTTCAACCTTTTCAACGTCGCGAATTACGACCTGCCAGACAACAAGCTCAGAGGGGCGCTGGACACATCCGTAGGTTCGCCCAATGGAACTACCGCTACCAATCGGCCCAACCGTGCTGGTGGAACCGGCAGCTTTGTCCTGGGCGCCCCTCGATCGTGGCAAGTTGCGCTTCGGATTTCCTTCTGAAAGTAAAAGAGGCAGGATCATTTCGAGAAACCCCTGACCTCCAGGACGTGAGCCGGACCTACTGCTATGGGGTCGGCTGAGATGTGCCGCTCGACGGCAGGCCGATGCGACGCGCAAGATTCTGGAAGCGCGCGTCGGTGCGGAGTGGAGCGTACAAGGGCTGCGAGTTGAGCTCGAACAACGCACCGGTCCTACGCTGGTAGGCAGTCTCCAGACAAGCGAACGCTTTATCCTTGTCTCCCAAGCCGCTGTACGCAATTGCAAGCGGCCTCAATGGCGGCACGTGTTGGCCATTCGGCCGATGCAGTAATTCGCCTACCAGCTTTAGTGCTTCCGGACGTCGCCCGGCCTTGCCGTAAGCATGCGCCAGCACGCCAAGACTCAAAGAGTCTCGCCCGCCCAAGGCCATCGCTTTTTCAAGTTCCTCGATAGCCTGCTGATACATCCCCTTTTCAATATAAGCCCGGGCGAGGGAATGGTGGGCGACGAAGTAGTTCGGTTCCAGCTCCAGCACCTTTTGATAGAATTCGATTGCTTCATCAACACGCCCGGCATTCAGATAGGATTCTGCAGAATGAACGCTGGTGTCCGGCGACGCGGGGTCGAGTCGTCGTGCGATTTCTGCTTGGGCGAGAGACTCCTTGAAGCGGCGCATGTAGCTAAGAAACTGGGCATACCAAGTACGAGCTACGGGCAAGTTGGGGTTCAGCTCAATGGCGCGCCGGAATTCCTGTTCCGCGCCCATCCAATTCCAATCCATCATTTCTATCCAAGCTAATGCCGCATGGGCTTCAGCTAGGGTATCGTCCAGCTCCAGTGCCTTCTTGGCCCACTCCCGAGTCTGGGTGTGGGCATCTAAGGGCCCTGCTCCTGCGCGGAAGAAACCGCCGTGGGCGCGCAGGAGGGCCAGGCTCGCATAAGCAAGAGCGAAATTGGGATCCTTTTCAATTGCTTTCTCAAAGAATTCATGAGCCTTGGCCCTGTCTGCGTCCGTTCCCTTCCTCGCGTGATACCAGCCCCTCATATACGCTTCGTAGGCTTCCGGAGTTGTCTCTCGCGAACTTGAGAGGCGCGACTTTTCGTCGAGTGTCACTGGCGCGTTCATCGCTTCGAGGATCTCACGCGCTACCGCGGGGAGCAGCGCCTGAACATTCTTGGGATCGACCTCGTACGACTTGGCCCACAGATGCCGGTCCGTTGATACATGAATGAGTTGGAGGTTGACCAGCAATCGGTCTCTCCCAGAGCGCTGCACACTGGGCTCGACCATGGCTTGCACATTCAATTCCCGCGCGATCTCGGAAAGCTTCTTGTGCTCGCCTTTGAAGTACATCGAGGACGTGACCGAAGGCACAGTTAATGATTTGACTTGGGCCAAATGCGTCGTTAGGACATCAGTTAAGCCATCCGCGAGGAACTCTTGCTCCGGGTCTCCCGTCAGGTTCTTGCAGGGTAGAACGGCCACAGACGCAATGGGACCCACGCCTGTCCGGCCTGTGATTCGATCGCGCAGACCACCGACGTTTGCTGCCAGCGCTACGGCGAGCAGCGCCGTGAATGCCAACAGCCCCGCGGCCCAACGCTGCCGCCACCAGGTCATCCGAAGAGTCTGCACTTCTGCAGTTGCGCGCGCGCCATTCACCTGATAGATGAAGCGGTAACCGCGGCGAGGAAGCGTCTCGATAAAGCGGGGCGATTCAGCCGAGTCCCCGAGAACCTCTCGCAGGCGCTTTATCGCTGTGTTGATGCTGTGCTCAAAATCTACGAACGTATCGGCAGGCCAAAGTTTCTGCTGGAATTCATCTCGGGTCACCAACTGGCCGGGCTTCTCCAGGAGGAGTGCTAGAAGCTGAAAAGGCTGGCCCTCGAGCTTGATTTTCTTCCCGTTTGCCCACAGCTCGCCCGTCTGCAGGTCAGCGCGAAAGGGTCCGAATTCGACCTGGGGAGAAACGGGACTAGTGGGCTGGGCCAATGGCAGCCCCCTTTGCACAACGTTATCCAGGGACAGATTTAGCGGATTCTAGCACATCGCTGTGTACCTACGGCATCAACGCGACAATTCGCTGCCGCCAAGCTGCTCTGCTCAATTCCGACCGCTTATTGACTCACCTGCGCTTCACCCTCGTTTCACCCTCCCTGCATTGCGTCGCCCGCGGGCCAGCGCCACAGTCCGCCCAAGCGCACGGTTCCCGGGGAAGGGCCCGCAGCTGGGAGGCTGATATGAGACTCATGGTGATGATCGCCACAACGACCCTGGTCATCCTTATCGTTGCCGGTTGCGGCAGCAGCGCCGGGCAACCCATCGTGAATAACCCGCTGCCTCAAAACAACCCGGTGCCTCAAATTGCAGCGCTGTTGCCGTCCACAGTTGCCGGGGGCGGGGCAGCTTTTACCCTGACGGTGAGCGGCACAAATTTCATTTCCAGTTCCGCGGTGCGCTGGAACGGGTCGGATCGTCCCACGACCTTTGTGAGCAGCACCCAACTCACTGCCGCCATTCCGGCTAGCGACATTGCCGCCTCAGGCAGTGCCGAGGTTACGGTGTTCAATCCTGCGCCGGGCGGCGGCGCCTCCAGTGCGATGACTTTCACGATTATCGCGACGGCGGCAGGCGGTTTTAGCCCCGCCGGGAATATGCGCGTGCCCCGCCAAGACCATACCGCCACGCTGCTGCCGAATGGACAAGTGCTGGTGGCCGGCGGCGTTTCGCTGATCTGTTGCGATCCAGTGTCGACTTCAGAGCTATTCGACCCCAAAACGAATCAATTCCACGACACCGGTCCCATGTCTACTGCCCGCTATGCCCACACTGCCACCTTGCTCCTTGACGGAAGAGTCTTGCTCGCTGGAGGTTTGGCTCCGCCAGGCCCGAACATCCCGGTTCAGGCGCTCTTAAGTGCGGAATTGTACGACCCGGCGACCGGGACCTTCGCGCCGACCGGTTCCATGGCAGACGCACGCTCAGGCCACACCGCCACCTTGTTGTCCGATGGAAAAGTTCTGGTGACCGGCGGACGTGATGAAAACTTGAACGTATGGCAGTGGGCTGAAATCTACGACCCGGCAATCGGAAGTTTCACTCTGACGGGGAACACCATGGAGCCGCGAGCCTACCATACAGCCGTCTCGCTGGACGATGGCAAAGTGCTCGTGGCGGGAGGCTATGGCCGTTGCGATCCAGACGGTTGTAATTCATTAGCTTCCGCGGAGATTTTCAACTCCACTAGCGGCGCCTTCACTCCTACGGCAAGCTTGGCCAACGAGCGCGATTCGCACAGCGCCACACTGTTGAGCAACAGGCGCGTCGTGGTGGCTGGCGGCGAGGACCAGGTGTCAGGCCTAGGCCCCGTTGGGTCCTATGCCAGCGCAGAAACCTTCGATCCCGTGAGCGGCATTTTCAGCTCTGCCTCGGCCACGATGACAACCTCGCGCTTTGCCCATACGGCTACCCTTTTGCCGAACGGACGGATCTTGCTGACGGGTGGCACCAACTGTTTTAGCGACATGGCAGACTGCCACCGCTCGATCCTATCCAGCGCAGAACTGTTTGATCCAGTCAGTGCCACATTTTTCATCACGGGCAGCATGGTGAAGAAGCGCAGCGGCCACCGGGCCACTCTGCTGCTGGATGGTCGCGTGTTAATCACAGGTGGTTCCGACGACAATTCCGCCGAGTTGTATGAATAGATGAGCTTAAAGGAGGACATCATGAAGAAACTATTTGGCAAGAGTGCAGTACTCGCAAGTTCTATATGCACGCTGCTGCTCGTGCTCACTTCGTTGCTGCCAGCATCAGCTTGGAAAGGCGATGATAACGATGACGGGCCGAAGTTTGGTCCCTGGTCGGCGCCGGTGAACCTCGGCCCACCGGTGAATACGGTCCTTGCCGATTACCAGCCATTCATCTCCAAGGACGGGCTCAGCCTATACTTTTCTGTTCTGGAAGGTCCGACGCCGAATTTTCCGCAAGACATCTGGGTAGCAAAACGCAACTCCGAGTCCGACAACTGGGGAGCGCCACAAAAACTCAGCCCGGAGATCAACACGCCCGCGACAGAGGGCCAGGCGTTCGTCACCGTTGATGGGCACTGGATGTACTTCAACAGCGACCGCAACACGCCCGACGCGAATGGCGTTCTGCCGTTCGGTAGGAACGATATCTACGTCTCGCACCGGCAGAACAAACGCGAGGATTTCGGCCCTGGTGGTTGGCAGGAGGCGGTAAACGTGGGCGCTGGAGTTAATACTAGCTTTGGGGAATCAGGTCCATTCGTCTTCGAAGATGAGATGACCGGCGTCACCACAATGTACTTCAGTTCGGGACGGCCGGGCATGGGTGGTACGGACATTTACGCCAGCACGCTGCAAGCGGACGGAACATTCGGTCAAGCCCAGCTAGTTTTCGAAGTGAGCAGCACATACAACGACCAGAATCCCTCCATCAGCCGCGACGGCCTGGAGATGTACTTTGCCTCCGACCGGCCCGACTCGACGCCGAATCCCGATAGCGGTATATCTGGCCCGCCAGGCCAGCCCTCCTCGGACATCTGGGTCTCGACTCGAGCAAGTACCTCGGATCACTGGGGAACGCCCGTGAACTTGGACGCGGTGAACCAGGCGCTAGGCGGCCCGGTAATCAACAGTCCATTTTTCGATGGGAAGCCGTCACTCTCGTTTGACGGCACGGAGTTGTACTTCCACTCCGCATTCCGGCAAGGCAGTCAGTCTGCATTCTTCGACATCTGGAAGACCACGCGCACCAAACTCAAGGTCCATAACAACGAGTAGATGTGAAACCTGCCGCATCGTTCCTCAAAGCGCGGCGTCCGCATGCAGAAACTAAGCGGCGCCGCGCTTCGTTCATGGTGTCCTAATTTCCCCTGCCCTCGAATACAGCCACTGGCACGGAACCGGACGGCACTATCGGCTATAACTTCCTGAATCAGTTTAGAGTCATAAGAGATTATCCTTGCAGCAAACTTAAGCTCAAGACAGCTGTGTCCCCTTGAAGTTGGCCTCGGCGAACGCCGTTTGGCTCTATCCCGCAACTCACAGCAATCGCGCCCGGGTGTATCGTCGGCTACTTGGAGGTTGGCCCGAAACGGGTTTCCGGTCCCTAGCCTTCTTTGTGCCTCCCGAAAATTCGAAGCGCCCAAGCGTCGAAGTTATTCTTCCAGACGAACCGCAAAGGTCGATGGGCTTGTGGACCCTGCTTGAATCTGGTGAACCAAATTCGCTGTGATGCGCACGTGCGCGAGCCCTCTTCGGACTAGAAAGTCGGAAAGCCAATGCCGGCAGGGTTTGATTCTGGCTCGTTCAGGCAGCCCGTCGTTCGTAGCGGTGGTGCAGTCCGCCGACGAGGGGTAGCGCTAGCGTTTTCCCGTTTTCCTGCAGACCTGTGGAGCACGCCGATTTGATGGCGTAGAGCCAGGTTCTCGAGCCCGAGCGAAGCACGCGACCGGAAGATCGAGGCCAAAGATGCGAGGAGTGTCGTGAGAAAAATGAGCATCGGCTGGAATTATGTAGGAAAACTAACTGCCATGCGCTCAAACATTTCGAGATTTTCGAGAGGCACAGTTCCCCGTGATCCGGGCAGGACATCCAGGTGACAGTTGCGAGTTGATCACCCGGGCCGGGAACTCCGCCTCGAATGGTGGGAGCCCCATAATAAAAGGACCCGCCCACTTCCCTGTTATTGTGCGCATTCCGCGATGAGTTTGGTGTAAACCTCGCGGGCGTGATCGTACGCTGCTTGAGCGTCGGCAAGTTCCGCCTTGGAAATTTTAGGAGTCTTCTGAGTCCAGCACTGGTTTACTGCGGCAAGACACCGGTGCCTCCCGAAAATTCGGAGCGCCCAAGGGTCGAAGTTATTCTTCCAAATGACCCGCAAAGGTCGATGGGCTTGCGGACCCTCGTTGAATCTGGTGAACCAAATTCGCTGTGATGTGCACCTGTGCGCGAGCACTCTTCGGACTAGAAAGTCGGAAAGCCAATACCGGCAGGGTTGATTCTGGCTCGTTCAGGCAGCCCGTCGTTCG
>Ga0137395_10000956_pt1 | contig 12909 bp, 10 predicted proteins | sample czobulk216metaG_FD_108283 | JGI IMG/M metagenome (GOLD analysis project Ga0137395, IMG submission 108283) | Vadose zone soil microbial communities from Angelo Coast Range Reserve, California, USA - czobulk2.16 metaG | ecosystem: Environmental > Terrestrial > Soil > Vadose zone | place: USA...
GAGCTCGGCGAAACCGACGGCTCGGTCGTCGACGAGTACCGAAAGAAGCTCGCCGACGCCGGCATGCCCGACGCCGTGCGGCAGCAGGCCGAGCGCGAGCTGGATCGCTTCGAACGAATGGGCGACCAGAACGCCGAGTCGTCGATGATCCGCACGTATCTCGACTGGCTGCTGGCGGTGCCCTGGTCGAAGCGGTCGGAAGACCGGCTCGACCCGGTGCACGCCGCCGGCGTGCTGGACGCCGACCACGAAGGCCTGGAAGACGTGAAGCGCCGGATCACGGAGTATCTGGCCGTCCGCAAACTGCGGACCGACCGCGGCATGGCGGAGAATCGCCGCTCGGGCGTGATCCTCACGCTCATTGGCCCTCCAGGTACGGGCAAGACCTCGATTGGCGAGTCGATTGCGCGCGCAACCGGCCGGCAGTTCGTGCGGATGTCGCTCGGCGGCGTTCGTGACGAAGCCGAGATCCGCGGACACCGGCGCACGTATATCGGAGCGTTGCCCGGCCGTCTCGTCCGGGCGCTGCGCGATGCGGGCACGATGAATCCGGTGATCATGCTCGACGAGGTCGACAAGATCGGCGCCGACTGGCGCGGCGATCCGTCGGCGGCGCTGCTCGAGGTGCTCGACCCGGCGCAGAACCACGCGTTCCGCGATCACTATCTCGACGTGGAGCTCGATCTTTCGCAGGTGCTCTTTGTCGCAACGGCGAACGTCGCCGACTCGATCCCGCCGGCGCTCTACGATCGGATGGAGATCATCCGGTTCGACGGCTATACGACGGAAGAGAAGGTGGCGATTGCGCGCCGGCATCTGTGGCCGCGCCAGATCGAGCGCAACGGCTTGCGCCTCGACGAGGTCGCCGTCACCGATCCCGTCCTGCGACTGGTCGTCTCCGACTACACGCGCGAAGCGGGCGTGCGCCAACTGGAGCGCGAGCTCGGGAAGCTCCTGCGAAAGACGGCGACCCACGTTGCCGAGGGCGGCGCGGTGAGCGCAACGAGTGCGCAGGCTGAGCCGGTCGTGATAGACGAGGCGGCGGTGCGAGAGGCGCTCGGGCGTCCGAAGGTGTTCCACGAGGCCGCGGTCCGCACTTCAGTGCCCGGTGTCGCCACCGGCCTCGCCGTGACGGGCGTCGGCGGCGACGTGCTGTTCGTCGAGGCGGTCGACATGGCCGGCAAGGGAGGGCTGGTGCTTACCGGACAGCTCGGCGACGTCATGAAGGAATCGGCGCGCATCGCGCTGACCTACGTGAAGAGCCACGCGCCTGAACTCGGAATCGACGAACACGCGCTCGATGGGCGCGAGGTGCACGTGCACGTCCCCGCCGGCGCGATCCCGAAAGACGGACCGAGCGCGGGCATCACGATGGTGACGGCGATCGCGTCGCTGCTCACGCGCCGGCCGGTGAAGAGCACGATCGGCATGACCGGGGAAGTGACCCTGCAGGGCCGGGTGCTGCCGATTGGCGGGCTGAAACAGAAAGTCCTGGCCGCTCACGCCGCAGGCCTCACGGAGGTGATCGTGCCCGAGCGCAACAAACTCGATCTGGACGACGTGCCGGCGGACGTTCGCGACCACATGAAGTTCCACATCGTCGGCACGGTCGATCAGGTTCTCGCGGTCGCGCTCGAACCGCGGGAACTGGCGGTCGCTGCCTGACGTTGGCCCTGTGGGAGTCCGGTTAATTCCGGATCTACGTACGCGTGCTACGGACGAGCGCTTTGAGCTTCTCGACCGATGCGAGATCCTCGAGCGCGGTCACGTCGGAGCCGATCTCGCCCCGTTCCAGGATTTCCTTCAGCAGCCGTCGCATGATCTTGCCGCTCGGGGTCTTGGGCAGCACGTCGGTGAAGATCACGCATTCGGGCACGGCAATCTTGCTGATCGTCGCCGCGATGTGCTGGCGGATGCCGCGCTCCATGTCTGGCGACGCGGTCTGAGAGGCTTTCAGGGTGACGAAGGCCGCGGGCACGGTACCCTTGATCGCGTCCGGCATGCCAACCACGGCCACCTCGGCAACGCCGCTGCATTCCATGATGGCGCTCTCCATCTCCATCGTGCTCAGCCGGTGGCCCGCGACGTTGAGGATGTCGTCCACGCGACCAGTGACCCAGAAGTGACCGTCGTTGTCACGAATCGCGGCATCGTGCGTGAAGTAGCAGCCCGGCACCTGAGAGAAGTAGCTCTGCAGGTAGCGTTCCGGCTCCCTCCATAACGTGCGCAGCATCATCGGAAACGGACGGCGAATGATCAGGTTGCCCGAGACGTTCACACCGACCTGCTTCCCCTCGTCGTCGACGATGTCAAGATCCGCGGCAAGGAATGCCGGACCGCAGGATCCGGGCTTCATGGGCGTGAGCCATGCCGCACCAGCGAGCGGACACCCGGAAAGCTCGGTCTGCCCCCAGGTGTTGTTCACGTAGATGCGACCGCGGCCGAGCGTCTCGTAGGTCCAGTGCCACGCCTCGGGGTTGAGCGGCTCGCCAACAACGGCGACGACCTCGAGCGACGACAGATCGTACGGGGTCATCAGGCCGTCGCCGTACCGCATCAGCATCCTGAGCGCGGTCGGCGCCGTGAACAGCTTGTTCACGTGATAGCGCTCGACGATCTGATAGAACCGATCCGGCGTGGGGTAGTCGAGAGCGCCCTCGACCACGAGCGTCGTCACGCCATTCGCCAGCGCGCCGACGATGCCCCAGATGTGCAGCGTGAGCCAGCCGATGTCGGCCGTGCACCAGAGCACATCGTCGGGATGATGGTCGAGGTGGTACTTCGCGTACACGTAGTTGTTCACGACGAAGGCGATGGCGGAGTGGACGATCCCCTTCGGCTTGCCGGTGGTGCCGCTCGTGTAGAAGACGATGCCGGGCTCGTTGGCCTCCATCGGCTCGGGCGGACACGAGGCCGACGCCGACCGCATCAGGTCGTGCCACCAGTGGTCGCGGCCTTCACGCAGCGTGACAGGAGTGGCGGTGCGTCGGATGACGACCACCGCCTCCACGCAGGACAAGTCGCCGGCGGCTTCATCGACGATGCTCTTTAACGGCACGACGTGACCGCGGCGGAACGCGCCGTCGGCAGTGACGATCGCCTTCGGCCGGTACGCTTCGAGCCGATCGCGCAGCGACCGAGCCGAGAAGCCCGAGAACACCGTGTTGAACAGCGCGCCGATCCGGAAGCAGGCGAGCACGGCGATCACCGCTTCGCTCAGGTTCGGCGTGAAGATCGCGACCGCGTCGCCCTTGCCGACGCCGAGCCGCTTGAGCATGTTCGCGCACCGGTTCACTTCGGCTGCGAGCATCCGGTACGTATAGAAGCGCGTCTGTCCGTCCTCGCCCTCCCAGATGAGAGCGAGTCTGTTTCCGGCGCCGCGTGCGAGATGCCGATCGATCAGATTGAGGGTGGGGTTACTGACTCCGCCGACGAAGTACTTGAAGTGCGGAAAGTTTCCTTCGCGCACCGCATCCCACGGGCGGATCCATTCGAGCTCGCTGGCGACGTCGGCCCAGAAGCCGTCGGGGTCTTCCTGCGAGCGCGTCAGCAGCGCCTGAAACGCTTCGACGCTGCCGCAATGGGTCCCGGCCGCGCGCGCCGGATCGGGCAGGTACAGCCGGCTCGTGTCGATCATCAGCCGCGCAAGGATACTCCGGCTACGTACGACGCTGGCGGAGCACTGTCGAGACGACTGCGTGGAACGATGCGGTGAGGATGTTCGGGTCTACACCGATGCCCCACCTGACCTGCGCCGTGCCAGTACGCGATTCGACGTAGGCAACGGCGCTGGCGTCCTTGCCGGCGCCGATGGCGTGCTCGGCGTAGTCGACGACGTCGAGGTCGATGCCGAGCAAGTCGTTGATGGCGGTGACGAACGCGTCGATCGGGCCGTTGCCGGTGCCGGTGATGGTGACGTGTTGGCCGTCAACCATCAGTTGCGCCGTCACCGTCGTGAGTTTGCCCTCGCTCGACGAGGTCATCTCGTGGCCGAGCAATGCGATCGGCGGCTCGTCGGGCAGGTACTCGCGACGGAACGTTTCCCACATCACGCGGCTGCTAATCTCGGTACCACTGTCCTCGGTGATGTGCTGAATCGTCTTCGAGAACTCGATCTGCAGGCGCCGCGGAAGGTCGAAGCCGTGCTCGTTCTTCATCACGTAGGCGACGCCGCCCTTGCCGCTCTGGCTGTTGACACGGATCACCGCCTCGTACGAACGGCCGACGTGCCTGGGGTCGATCGGCAGGTATGGAACGCCCCACACTTCATAGTTGTCAGGCAGGGCATCGAACCCCTTCTTGATCGCGTCCTGATGGCTGCCGCTGAATGACGTGTAGACGAGATCGCCGACGTAGGGATGGCGCGAGTGTACCGGGAGGCGGTTGCAGTGCTCGGCGACACGCCGCAACGCGTCGATGTCGCTCATGTCGAGGTCGGGATCCACGCCGCTGGCGAACAAGTTCATCGCCAGCGTGACGATGTCGACGTTGCCGGTGCGTTCGCCGTTGCCGAACAACGTGCCCTCGACGCGGTCGGCGCCGGCCATCAGGCCGAACTCGGCGGCCGCGACGCCCGTGCCGCGGTCGTTGTGCGGATGCAGGCTGACGACGACGCTGTCGCGGTTGCGCACGTTCCGGCAGAACCACTCGATGACGTCGCCGTAAGTGTTCGCGCTGTAGCACTCGACGGTGGCCGGGAGGTTGAGGATGATCCGGCGATCGGGCGTCGGTTCGATCACGTCCATCACCGCGTGGCAGACCTCGAGGGCGTAGTCAGGCTCGGTGAGCGTGAAGCTCTCGGGCGAGTACTCGTAGCGGATCTCGCTCCCGGTCAGCGTCTCTGCCAGCTTGCGGGCCATCCTGGCCGCGTTGACCGCGATCTCAGTGATGCCGTCCTTGTCGAGCCTGAACACCACCTCGCGCTGCAGCGGGTTGGTGCTGTTGTAGAAGTGCACGATACCGCGGTGTACGCCCTTCAGACTCTCGTACGTGCGCTCGAGCAGCTCCTGCCTGCACTGGACCAACACCTGGATCGTGACATCGTCAGGGACCATGTCCCCATCGATGAGCTGGCGCACGAAGTCGAAGTCGGGCTGGCTGGCTGCCGGGAAGCCAACTTCGATCTCCTTGAAGCCCATCTTCACCAGCGTGTCGAACATGCGGCGCTTGCGTTCCGGATCCATGGGGTCGACGAGCGCCTGGTTGCCGTCGCGCAGATCGACGCTGCACCATTGCGGCGCCTTTTCGATGCGCTTGTTCGGCCAGGTGCGGTCAGTAAGCGAGAGGGGCTGCCACGGGCGGTACTTGCTGAAGGGCAGCTTCCCCCGGATCACGTTCGGTGGCGGCATCCGCGTCAATCCTCAGTCGGTCGGTCGAAACGATCGACGACGAGGATGTTGACCGTTGTCTTCTTTCGCACCATCTTCATCCCGAGTTGCTCGCGGAGCGCTGTCGTGACGTCGGGATACTCGTCGGTCGGTTCGGGAAATCCCGGTTGATTGGACGAGTACTTGAGAACGAACGCGTACGCCCCCGGCAAGCCAGTGTCGTCTACAACTTGTTGACCGACGATGACGCTCAGTCGACTGGCAAGAAGCCGGAGCAGGGTTCCGCCGTAGGCGAAACCAATCAGCGCCGACGCCGGAACGTCGATGGCCGTGAAGCGTCCTGGCGTGGCGGGGAAGCCCATCTGCTGCCGATCGGCTGGGGCTGTGCGCTTAATCGATGCCACTTCGAACGCCGGGCCGGCGAGCGCAGGCTCGCGCTGCGCGGCCATCGAAACGGTCCAGGCGCTCGCCATGATGGCTGCGATCAGAGTGAGCGTTTTCATATATCCCTCGCAGCCAGCCTCCTTTTGTGAATGATACTGACGAATGGCCCGGTGGGACGGGCAATTACAGAGGACACGACATTGGACGTCAAGAAGAGCGGCTCCCAACCATCCGGCGCTGGGCCGGTCGAGTACTTCACCGGCACCGTTCGCATCGATCCTTTATTCACCGCGCCCGATCCCGCGCGTGCTGTCGGCGCCAGCGTGACGTTCGAGCCAGGGGCGCGAACCGCGTGGCACACACATCCGCTTGGTCAGACACTGATCGTGACGGCGGGAAGCGGCCGTGCGCAGAGGTGGGGCGGCCCCATCGAAGAGATTCGACCAGGTGACGTCATCTGGTTTCCACCTGGAGAGAAGCACTGGCATGGAGCCGCGAAGACGACGGCGATGACGCATATCGCCATTCAGGAACGGCTGGACGGCAAGGCCGTCGACTGGATGGAGAAGGTCAGCGACGAACAGTATGGCGAGTAACGCCAACGGCAACATCAAGGGAAAGGTCGTGGTCATCACGGGCGCGAGCAGCGGGCTCGGCGAAGCGACGGCCCGTCAGCTTTCCGCAGACGGCGCAAGCGTCGTGCTCGGCGCGCGGAGGGTGGACCGGCTCAACGCGCTGGCGGGCGAGTTGACCGCCCGTGGCGGCAAGGCGTTCGCGATGGCGACCGACGTCACGCGTCGCGATGAGGTCAAGCACCTGGTGGATGCCGCCGTGCAGAAGTTCGGGTGCATCGACGTGATGATCAACAACGCCGGGCTGATGCCGCAGTCGCTGCTCGAGCGCCTCAAGATCGACGAGTGGGACCGGATGATCGACGTGAACATCAAGGGCGTGCTGTACGGCATTGCGGCGGCGCTCCCGCACATGAAGCTGCAGAAATCCGGACACGTCATCAACGTCTCGTCGGTCGCAGGTCACAAAGTGCGTCCGGGTGGCACCGTCTATTCGGCGACCAAGCACGCCGTGCGCGTCATCTCCGAGGGGCTGCGTCAGGAGGTCAAGCCGTACAACATCCGTACGACGATCATCTCGCCGGGCGCGGTCGACACCGAACTACCCGACACCATCACCGATCCGGACGTCGCGGTGGCAATGCGGAAGTTCTACGACGATGTCGCGATTCCCGCCGACTCGTTTGCCCGCGCCGTGGTCTTTGCGATGAGCCAGCCGGACGATGTGGACGTGAACGAGATACTCTTCCGGCCCACGCGCCAGGAATTCTAAAAGGGCGCGCTGGATGGCCTCAGTCCGGGATCGACTGACCTGCAAGCCGGTCCGGAAGTTGCAAACCGCTGCTTGCATGAAGAACCAATTGATTGTGCTGGCACGTGCGGCGGCGCTGATTGGCCTCTTGCTGGTTCCCGGTTCGGCGTCTGCTCAGATCTTCACGTTGTCCTGTGAGCCGAGCCGCGCTCCGGCTCCCGCCGACTGGGTTGGAGCGCCGTGGACGCAAGCCATCAGGCTCCGAATCAACGTGCCCGGGAGGGAGGTCGACCTCATCGAGGCCGACTCGAGCCGGGTGACCGACACCCTTCAGGTCGTGAACACCGCGTCACTGGCCGGCTACGATTTCGACATCGTGATCAACGAGAACGTAATCAACTGGGGTATCAGAAGGATGTGGGGCTTCAGCGGTTACTTTGATCGCAGGAGCGGGCAGGTTCACCTCACGTGGGTGCATCCCTCCAGCTACAGCCCCGAGCACGTCCGCCAGTTTCATGGGACCTGCCGTCCGGAGTAGCGGTAATAGTTCTGCCGTCGACTCTTACTTCCCAGCCGCAAGCAGGGCTTTGACGTACTCGCGCGTCATACGGGCGATGTTGGAGATGGGGATTTCCTTCGGGCAGACGGCTTCGCACTCGCCTTCATTCGAGCAGCTGCCGAATCCTTCCGCGTCGGCCTGATCGATCATCGTGACGACGCGGGCTTTCGCTTCCACGTGACCCTGCGGCAGCAGGCCGAGATGCGAGATCTTGGCGCTCATGAACAGATGCGCCGACGCGTTCTTGCAGGCCGCGACGCAGGCGCCGCACCCGATGCACGCCGCCGAGTCCATCGCCAGATCCGAAATCTCCTTCGAAATCGGAATCGCATTGCCGTCGGGCGCGCCGCCACAGTTGATCGAGACGTACCCGCCGGCCGCGATGATGCGGTCGAACGCGCTGCGGTCGACGACCAGATCCTTGACGACGGGGAAGGCCTTCGCGCGCCACGGCTCGACGGTGATCGTGTCGCCGTCCCTGAATTTCCGCATATGGAGCTGGCAGACGGTGGTGCCGCGATCGGGCCCGTGCGGGATGCCGTTGACGACGAGACTGCACATGCCGCAGATGCCTTCGCGGCAGTCGGAGTCGAACGCGATGGCGTCTTTGCCGCCTTTGACGAGGCCCTCGTTCACGACGTCCAGCATCTCGAGAAAGGACATGTCCGGCGACACATGGTCGGCGACGTAGCTCTCGAGCTTGCCGGTGGCGGTCGGCCCCGTCTGACGCCAGATTTTCAGGTTGAGCCTCACTTGTAGCTCCTCTGCGACGGATGCACTTCGTCGAACACCAGTGGCTCCTTGTGGAGATCCGGCTTCTGGCCGACGCCCTTGAATTCCCACGCGGCGACGTAGGTGAAGTGCTCGTCGTCGCGCAGCGCCTCGCCGTCGGGCGTCTGGCTCTCCTCGCGGAAGTGTCCGCCGCACGATTCCCGGCGGTGGAGCGCATCGAGCGTGAGCAGTTCGGCGAACTCGAGGTAGTCGGCCACGCGGCCGGCGTATTCGAGGCTCTGATTCAGGTTGTCGGCGGACCCTGGAACGGAGACGTTGTTCCAGAATTCCTCGCGCAGCCGCGGGATTGTGGTCAACGCGCTTTGCAGGCTCGCCTCCGTCCGCGCCATGCCGACGTCGTCCCACATGATGCGGCCGAGCTCGCGGTGAATTTCGCGGATGCCGCGGCGCCCTTTGATGGCGAGCAGCTTGTTGATCTGATTCTGTGCGTTGCTCGACGCCTCTCTGAACGCGTCGTGCTCCGTCGTCACCTTCGGCAACGTGCCGCCGGCGAGGTAGTCGCCGATGGTGTAAGGGATGACGAAGTAGCCGTCGGCGAGGCCCTGCATGAGCGCGCTCGCGCCGAGCCTGTTCGCGCCGTGGTCGGAGAAATTCGCCTCGCCGAGGACGTGAAGCCCGGACAGGTTGCTCATCAGGTTGTAGTCCACCCAGAGCCCGCCCATCGTGTAATGGATCGCCGGGTAGATGCGCATCGGAACTTTGTACGCATCCTGGTCGGTGATCTTCTGGTACATCTGAAAGAGGTTGCCGTATTTCTCCTTGACGACTTCGATGCCCAGCCGCGTCACCGCGTCGGTGAAGTCGAGATAGACAGCCAGCCCGCTTTCGCCAACGCCACGTCCGTCGTCCGCCATCTGCTTTGCGTTGCGTGACGCCACGTCGCGCGGGACGAGATTCCCGAAGCTCGGATACTTCCGCTCGAGGTAGTAGTCGCGCTCGCCTTCGGGGATCTGGTCGGGCGGCCGCTTATCGCCCTTCTGTTTCGGCACCCAGACACGCCCGTCGTTGCGCAGGCTCTCGCTCATCAGCGTGAGCTTCGACTGATGATCGCCGGTGACGGGAATGCACGTCGGATGAATCTGCGTGTAGCACGGATTCGCGAAGAGAGCGCCGCGTTTGTGCGCGCGCCACGCGGCCGTGACGTTCGAGTTCACGGCGTTGGTCGACAGGTAATAGACCGTTCCGTAGCCGCCGGTCGCGAGGATCACGGCATCGCCCACGTAGCGCTCGAGCTCGCCCGTCGTCAGATTGCGCACGATGATGCCGCGCGCCTTGCCGTCGATGACGACGAGGTCGAGCATCTCGCGGCGGGCAAACAGCTGAACCGACTTCTTGTGGACCTGGCGCATCAGCGACTGGTACGCGCCGATGAGAAGCTGCTGTCCCGTCTGGCCGCGGGCGTAGAAGGTGCGCGACACCTGCGCGCCGCCGAACGAGCGGTTGTCGAGCAGGCCGCCGTACTCACGGGCGAACGGCACGCCCTGGGCGACGCACTGGTCGATGATGTTGACGCTCAGCTGCGCGAGCCGATAGACATTGGCTTCACGCGATCGATAGTCGCCGCCCTTCACCGTGTCGTAGAAGAGGCGATACACGCTGTCGCCGTCGTTCTGGTAGTTCTTGGCGGCGTTGATGCCGCCCTGCGCGGCGATGCTGTGCGCGCGTCGGGGGCTGTCCTGGATGCAGAAGTTCAGAACGTTGTAGCCAAGCTCGCCGAGCGAAGCGGCGGCCGATGCGCCGGCCAGCCCCGTGCCGACGACGATGATCGTGTATTTCCGTTTGTTGGCTGGATTGACCAGCTTCATCTCGAACTTGTGCCGATCCCATTTCTCGCGGATCGGGCCGGCCGGAATCTTCGCGTCGAGCTTCATACATGCACCGTCCCGGCCTGCCGCATGTAGGCCCAGATCGCGATCGCCATGAACGCGCCGGCGATGAGCACGGCGAGCGCCTTACCGATGACGAGGAAGCGCGGCGTCCATTTTTCGTGCACGATGCCGAGCGATTGCAGCGCGCTCCCCAACCCGTGCCACAGATGCGAGCCGACAATCGCCATCGTCAGCACGTAGAAGCCGACGACGAGCGGACTCGAAAACGTTTCCATCTCCTGTCGATACAAATCACGTCCGCCCGGCGCCCACTCGTACTGATGGCCCCAGCCGTCGCGGAATGTCTTCGCGTGGATGACGATGAACACCAGCAGCCAGAGGCCCGACACGATCATCGTCGTCGACGCGAAGCTTTTGCGCGTCGTGTAGCCGGCGGACTGCTTCTTCACGTAGCCCACGGGCCGCGCCGCCTGATTGCCGAGAAACATCCTCACGGTCTTGTAGATGTGAATCAGGAAGACGAGCAGCAGCAGCAGTTCGATGACAATCAGCAGCGGGTTCGACTCGAGGACGAAGGCGTAACGATTGAAGACGTTCGGTCCGAGGAACACCAGCAGGTTTCCGCCGATGTGAATCAGGAGATAACCAAAGAGTGCGAGGCCGGTGATGCCGATGAGGAGCTTCGTGCCGACGGAGGAAGAAAAGACTCGCAATCGTGGTGGCATGTACGAGCAGTTTACTGTTGCATCACGAGGGTCTGCAAGTTAGCATCAGGAGTTTGTTACCGCTATGAAAATCCACGAGTACCAGGCCAAGGCCATCCTCGCGCATCACGGTGTGCCGGTTCCGCGCGGCGAGGAAACTTCTGATCCCGCGGAAGCGCCGGCCATCGCCAAACGCCTCGGCACGAGCGTGGTCGTCGTGAAAGCGCAAATCCACGCCGGAGGCCGCGGCAAGGGCGGCGGTGTCAAGCTCGCGAAGTCGCCGGACGAAGCCGAACGAATCGCGCGCGACATGCTCGGCATGACGCTCGTCACGCACCAGACGGGGCCCGAAGGGCGCGTCGTGTCGCGGCTGCTGATCGAAGAAGGTCTGCAGATGACGCGCGAGCTCTATCTCAGCCTCGTGCTCGATCGCGCGGCTGGAAAGCCGGTGATGATGGCCAGCGCGGCCGGCGGCATGGACATCGAGGAAGTCGCGGCCGCGACGCCGGAGCAGATCTCCCGCGTCTACATCGAGCCGGGCGTCGGGATCGTGCCATTCGAGGCGCGTCAGATCGGGTTCGCGATCGGCCTCGACGGCCCGCAGGTCAACAAGTTCGTCAAGCTGGCGACCGCGCTGTACGAGGCGTTCGTTGCCACCGATGCGTCGATGGTGGAGATCAACCCGCTCGTCGTCACAGCCGCCGGGGAACTGCTGGCGCTCGACGCCAAGATGAACTTCGACGACAACGCGCTGTATCGGCACCCCGACATCAAGGATCTCCGCGATCTTGGCGAGGAAGACGCGCTCGAGATCGAAGCGTCGAAGTTCTCGCTCAACTACATTCACCTCGACGGCAACATCGGCTGCATGGTGAACGGCGCCGGACTTGCGATGGCGACGATGGACATCATCAAGCTGGCGGGAGGAGAGCCCGCGAACTTCCTCGACGTGGGCGGCGGCGCGAACGCGGAGCAGATTCGCAACGCCTTCAAGATCCTCATGTCGGACAAGAACGTGAAGGCCGTGTTGATCAATATCTTCGGCGGCATCCTTCGTTGCGACGTGCTGGCGCAGGGCGTCATCGCGGCCGTCAAGGAGCTGGGCGTGCCCGTCCCGATCGTCATCCGCATGGAAGGCACGAACGTGGACGAGGGGAAGGGGCTGCTGAAAGAGAGCGGCATGAACTTCACGACCGCCGACTCGATGGGCGAGGCGGCTACTAAAGTCGTGGAGCTGGCTGGCTAGCAACGGGCGATCAAATTAGCTATGTCCGTACTCATTGATAAGTCGACCCGCTTAATTGTCCAAGGTCTGACCGGCCGCGAGGGCACGTTCCACGCGAAACAGGCGGCCGCGTACGGCACGACGGTGGTCGGGGGAGTCACGCCCGGTAAAGGCGGGACCACGCACGAGAGCTGGCCGATTTTCGACACGGTGCAGGACGCCGTCAAGGCGACCGGAGCGAACGCGTCCGTGATCTTCGTGCCGCCGCCATTTGCGGCCGATGCCGTCATGGAGGCAGCCGACGGCGGCCTCGCGCTTGTCGTCTGCATCACCGAGGGCATTCCGACGTTCGACATGATGCGCGCGATGACCTTCCTCAAGACGCGGCCTTCCACGCGCCTCATCGGTCCGAATTGTCCGGGGCTCATTTCACCAGGCAAGGCGAAGGCGGGCATCATTCCGGGCAACATCTGCAAGGAAGGGCGCATCGGCATCGTCTCGAAGAGCGGCACGCTCACCTACGAAGCGATCCACCAGCTCACGCGGATCGGGTTGGGACAAACCACGTGCATCGGGATCGGCGGCGATCCGCTGATCGGCACGTCGCACATCGATGCGTTGAAGCTGTTCGGGGAGGATCCCGACACCGACGCCGTGATCATGATTGGCGAGATTGGCGGGAGCGCCGAAGAAGAAGCCGCGGCCTGGATCAAGTCGAACTTCAAGAAGCCGGTCGTCGCGTTCATTGCGGGACAGACGGCGCCGC
>Ga0137395_10000958_pt1 | contig 12896 bp, 6 predicted proteins | sample czobulk216metaG_FD_108283 | JGI IMG/M metagenome (GOLD analysis project Ga0137395, IMG submission 108283) | Vadose zone soil microbial communities from Angelo Coast Range Reserve, California, USA - czobulk2.16 metaG | ecosystem: Environmental > Terrestrial > Soil > Vadose zone | place: USA...
ACTCGGCCTGAAAAAGTTTATGCGCCTTTTCCGAGTCGCAAACTTGTGCAGCCAGTTTGTCGCGCTCGGCGGAGACCTCTCGGAATTGGGTTTCCTCGGTATTTTTGGCGGTCGCGAGTTTGGCGGAATGGTCCTCGGCCACGCGCAGCGCGACACGCAATCCAACGAGATCCCGTTGCTCGGTGGAGATCTGCTTCTGCAAGCGGGATATCTGCGCCCCTTGCGCGCTGAGCAAATCGTCTGCCGCTGTCTTTTCGGAGGCGAGTTCCTCAAGGCGCGTGGGAACAGGAGATACGGAGGCGATCTCTGAAGTCCGTGCTCGCACCGTTTGGCGGCGAGTCCCCAGGTGATAAACGCCCGCGCCTACCACGATCAAAAGGCAAGCAGCGGCTGCGACGCTAACCCATCGTGCACCCCAGTTCAGCGGCGAAAAAAAACGCGCCACACGGGTTTGTGGGGCGAACACAACTGCAGAGGCCTCGCATTCTCGAATCCGCGAGGATAGTTCGTTCTGTGCCGGCCGGTAATCCCAGGCCTCAGCTTCCGAAACGTGGCCGAAGTCTGCCGTGAGAAAGGCCATGCCTTCCGAACTGAGTTTTGAGTATTCGCCAGAGATTGCGCGGCACGCTTCGCACCACTGCAAATGTCGCTTCAGTTCAATTCTTTCGCTGACGGTGAGCCCATGCGCCTGCGCCAGAGCGGCCAGTTCCTTGAACTTGTCGTGGTCGTTCGGACGTTCGCTTTCACGCATTGTGATTATCCCGGAGCCTTTTCACCGCTGGGCTTTTGCGCAACCGTTCCAAGCCCCGATAGAAATGGTGACGCACGTTGCCAAATGGCTCACGAAGCCGTTCGCTGATCTCTCTCAGTTCCAGCCCTTCAAAATAGAACAGCTCCAAAGTTCGCCGCTGTATGGTGGTTAACTCTTCAAAAGCACACCGCAGGTGCGAGAAGTCTAGTCTTACTCCCACCTCGTGCTCGACGTCGGCCTGCCCTATTAGAGTATCCTGCAAAGACTCGACATCCGTACCAGAGTAAAATCCACGCCGCGATAAATGTGCTCTACGGTCCCGAGCGCGACTGAAGGCGACCCGCACAATCCAACCTTTGGCCGTGCCCTTCCCGGAATCGTAGAGCGCAGCTTTTTGATAGAGACTGAAGAAGACTTCCTGAACCACATCCTCGGCTTCGTTGCGCTCATTCAAGATGCGAAGAGAAATCGCAAACACCAGCCTCGAATACCGGCCGAAAAGCAAGTCCAGAGCCTCCGCATCCTTGGCTGCGAGGCCAGCCATGAGTTCTTCATCACTGCGGAGGCTGGGTGGGCGAACCTCAACGGGTTGAGGCGTTGGGATCGAGTCTTGTCGGCCTGTCCCCCATATCACGGGGAATGCCAGCGCGCGCCCATTCAGAGGAGAACTCATTTTAAATTGGCTAGATCGCTAGTCTTGCTGGACCCCAAACATGGAACTCTTAGCTTCGCACGTACGCTGCCGACCTTCGGGTAGGCGTGCCGCGAAGCATACATCAGATTGCGGATGTTTTGAAAATGTTTTTTGACCTGCGGCAAAAATATTGCAAAGGCTGGTACAGATTTGCGATCTCTGCCGTACCGCGGAGTTCGATCAATTTTCGAGCTATTTCCTTTCCCTGCCCAATTGGCTTATGGTAGCTTTCGCCTCTCGTCAGAAGAGTGGAGAAGCTGCCGAGCCACGTAGCCGATTAAGCTGGAGCTCCATGCGTAGACTGGTTTTAGCCTTAGCCTTAGCTTTAGCACTGTTGCTGGTCGTGCTGCTTTGCGGCATGCTCCAGGCCCAGTCAGCCGACGCATCGCTCACGGGCCGAATAACCGATCCGAACAAGACGGTGATTACCGCAGCTACAATTACCGTCATTAATAGTGGCACCGGGATGCACTATCAGGGTGTCACCAACGAAACTGGGACCTACTACATCTCTAACCTTCCACCGGGGCGGTATCGCATTGAGGTCGAAAAGCTCGGGTTCAAAGCGGTGATCCAATCGGGTGTCTTTCTGCACGTGCAGGATGCGCTGCAAGTGAACTTTGAAATGATGGTGGGATCGACTTCCGAGAGCGTGACGGTGGAAGGAGAGGCGTTGCCGCTCGATACGGAGTCGTCCACCGTAGGCACGGTGGTCGAACAGCGGAAAGCCAACGAACTGCCGCTCAACGGGCGCAATGTCTTTAATTTAATAGTGTTGGCCCCGTCGGTCATTCCTCAAGGGAGTTCCACTGGTACGCCGGTTGGAGTCAATCCGTTCGGCTGGGGAAATTACCAGGTAAGTGGCTCCTTCGGAAATCAGAGCGCCGAGTATCTCGACGGCCAACCACTGAACATCGGCTACATCAACTTGCCAGTACTGATTCCTACGCAGGATTCGATCCAAGAATTCAAGGTACAGACCAGCAACCTGGGAGCGGAGTGGGGCCGGTTTGCCGGCGGCGTAACTAACCTTACGACCAAGGGCGGAACGAGTTTTCTCCACGGTGAGGTTTATGAGTACTTACGAAATCGCATATTCAATGCGAACGATTATTTTCTGAATGCGGCAGGAAAACCGCGGCCGGCGTGGGTACAAAATCAATTTGGAGCTGAAGCCGGAGGCCCTTTGCCGCTTGGATATCGTAGCGGGCGCAATCGGACTTTCTGGTTTATAAGTTCGGAGGGATTCCGATTGCGAACCGGAGAGCCATTCACGGCCACGGTTCCGACGGCGGCGGAACGCGCCGGCGATTTCTCGGCCATGAATACAACAATTATGGATTCCTGCGCTGGTGCGGTTAATAGCGTGGGCGCGTGCCCGGGCAGCGCGGCCACGCCAACTCCATTTCAGGGCAATGTGATTCCTGCGAGCCGCATCAGTCCGACGTCCAAAGCGCTTCTCAATCTGTGGCCGGCGGCAAATAGCCCGGGAGTGGTGACTCCATCGGGCACGATCAACAACTTCAACACGGTCGCCAGCACGGGAGGCAGCCAGAACCAGTTAGTGGCGCGAGTCGACCAGGATCTGGGCAGCCGGCAAAGACTCATGGTGCGCTTAAGTTACTGGAATGTGCTGGATTTGCCTGTCGATCCGCTGCAGAACGGCGTGTGCCTCGACCGCTGCTCGGAAAAATATTCAACCGATGCGGCGGCTGTTTCCTACAATTACAGTCTCAACCCCGCCACCATTTTTGATTTACACGCCAGCATCAGCCGATTCAAATACAATCGATCTCCGAAAAATGCCGGGTTCGATCTGACTTCGATTGACTGGCCCTCCAGTTACAACGCGACCATCCCGGCGATCATGCGAACCCCGCCTACTCCCTGTGTGGCCAATTTTGCCGACAACATCATGTGTACGCAGGGGCAGAGTTTTATTCAAGACCGCGATACGCAATACAATCTGGCTCCCAGTTTGACCTTGATGCGCGGGCGCCATCGTTTCCACTTTGGCATCCAGTACCAGGCGGGATATGACAACTACGCGCAGACGAACGTGGCAAGCGGAGCCTTCGATTTCTGCGCGGCCGGCCAGCCGTGCTTCACCGGATTTTCTTTCGCCGATTTCTTGTTGGGATATGCGGACAACTTCAGCAATTTCGAAAACCATTTCTTCGCGCAGGCCGTTGTTCCCGCGTTCACCGCGGGGAAGCAAACGTATCGCGGGTTCCACTTCAACGACGTATGGCATGTCAAAGATAGGTTGACGGTTAGTCTAGGGCTTCGCTATGAACTGCAGGGACCGTGGTCCGAGCGCTTTGACCGGCTCTCGAATTTTGTGCCGAGCGCACCGAGCTATCTCAACCAGTTTCTTCCGCCAGGTTCCCCAGCAGTCAAGGGAGATATCTACCTGGTGCCCCCGGGAGTACGGCACAACCTTCCGGTTCAGAAGGACAATTTCGCTCCCCGGATCGGGGTGGCGTATGGCTTGACGCCAACAACTATCATTCGCAGCGGCTACGGAATTTTCTGGGTGCCGAACGACGTTTCGTTCGCGCTGAATCCCATCAACGACATGATCAATGCGAGCGCAACAACGTATACGGGGACACTGGATGGAACGCATCCTTATAATTCGATCTCGCTGCCTTTTCCGAATGGCATCTCAGCGCCGCCGGGGCGGAATCTGGGGACGCGAGGCACTCAGCAATTCCTTACGCAAGTCGTGCAGTCGATCACGGAGGTCGACCCGGAACACTATAGCGGTAGTTACATTCAACAATGGAACTTAAGTGTCGAGAAGCAGATCCCGGGTGGGTTCCTCTTATCCGCGGCTTACGTCGGTTCGAAGGGCGCTCATCTGGAGCAGTACTCGCAGCAAGTCAATCAGATTTCTGACGCATTGTTGGCGCAGGCGGCCAATCAGTTTGCGGCAGGGGGCCGATCCGCCGTTACGCTACTGCAGTCCGTGCCCAACCCTTTCTTTGTGGACGGGCAAGCTTTGGCGCTGGCCGCTCCCACCACGACGGCCGGCCAACTTTTGCGGCCATACCCGCAATTTACGAGCGTGGAGTTGGCTGGCCACGGGTCGTTCTCCAGCACATATCACTCCTTGCAGGTCACGGCACGGCGACGGTTCGCGGGAGCTGGATCACTTTTGGTGGCGTATACGAATTCCAAGCTGCTGAGCAATACCGACACCCTTACTTCGTGGCTGGAAACGGGCGTCGGCGCCCTGCAGGACAATAACAACTTGCGAGGAGAACGTTCGCTATCTTCGCAAGATGTGCCGCAGAGGCTGGTAATCAGCTACGTGCTGGACCTTCCATTCGGTCAGGGCCGGAAGTATCTTTCCAACGTGAACGGCCGATTGAATAACCTTGTCGGAGGCTGGGGGCTCGACGGTGTAACCACATTTCAAAGAGGGTTTCCTCTGGTATTTCTCAATGGTCAAGCCAATGACGCCACTCTGTTCGGAGCTGGCTCCCGTCCGAATCTCTTGCCGGGGTGCCATAAATCGTCTGCCCCCAGCGGGACAGCTCGGCTCAACAGCTGGTTTAATACGGTGTGCTTTGTGGCGCCGGCAGACTTCACCTTCGGCAACGAGCCGCGGGTTGATTCCACTCTGCGCGCGGACGGGGTCAATAATTTCGATGTTGCCGCTTTTAAGAATTTTCCGCTGGACCGCGACGGGCGCTCTAGTGTCGAGTTTCGCGTAGAGTTCTTCAACCTATTCAACCGGACTCAGTTTTCTCCACCGAATACCACTTGCTGTTCGACGAACAATGCAGATTTCGGCGTGGTCACTAGCACCGCGCCTGGGACAAATCCTCGTCTGATTCAGTTTGCATTGAAATTTTTGTTCTAGTGTTTGATCGAAGGGTCGCGCGGAGGTACCAGTTTCGAGATGTCAGGAACCTTGGGGATGTTGAGTCGATTGTCCGCCGCTGCGGGAATTCTCGTGGCGATCGCCGCCACCGCCACTACTGGCGCTTCCTTATTTGAAGCAAAGCTGCCGCAGGGAATTGATTTTATCCTGCAGAATTCCCCCACTCCGCAGAAACATCTGATCGAAACCATGCCCGGAGGAGTTGCGTTGCTGGACTATAACAATGATGGATTGCTGGACATCTTTTTCGTGAACGGTGGCCGCCTGACCAGTCCGTTGCCAACGCCGGATGATTTTGACCGTCACGACCCGCGTTATTGGAATCGGCTCTACCGTCAGAATAAGGATGGAAGCTTTACCGATGTGACCGAGCAAGCGGGATTGGCAAATGCCGGGAACGGAAATTACGGCATGGGAGTTGCTGTGGGCGATTACGATAACGACGGTTATCCCGATCTCTATGTTACGAGTTATGGAAAGAACATTCTCTATCACAACAATGGCGATGGCACCTTCACGGATGTGACTGCGAAGGCAGGAGTAGCGGGGGGAGGTTGGTCTGTCTCCACCGGATTTTTCGACTATGACAATGACGGGAAGTTAGATCTGTTCGTTACTCAATATATGGAGTGGGACACCAAACATAGTAAGGACTGTGGCGGCAATTACCATACTTATTGTCCACCCGAAGCTTTCCCCGCCACGACTAACATTCTGTATCACAACAACGGCGATGGCACCTTCACCGACGTCAGTCAACGCTCCGGGATCGCTGCTAAAAAGGGGCGCGCATTGGGAGTAGCTTTTGCCGACTATGATGGCGACGGATTCACCGACATATTTGTGGCGAACGACGGCATGCAGCAGTATCTCTTTCATAACAATGGAAACGGAACTTTCACGGAACTGGGTCTTGAAGCCGGGGCCGCGCTCTCTGAGGATGGCAGGCGGTTATCGGGTATGGGTGTGGTCTTTCAAGACTATGACAACGATGGCCGGCCGGACATTATAGTTACGGAGTTGCCCAGGGAAATTTACGGTGTGTATCACAACGATGGCGGCGGTTCGTTCGGTTATCGCAGTCTCGAAGCTGGCCTCGGCGTTCTCTCGAGTGGGAGTTCCGGCTGGGGTGTTGGATTGGAGGACTTCGACAACGACGGGTGGAAAGATCTGTTCGTCGCGCAAGGCCATGTGTTGGATAATGTCGAACAAATCGATCCCTCTCTGCACTATCTTGAGCTGCCGCTGCTGGCAATGAATCACAATGGCCGGTTCGAACGCGCTGATTCCGGAAGCAGGGGTCCAGTGGCTGGGCGCGGCGCCGCGTTCGGCGACCTGAATAACGATGGGTGGGAAGATGTGGTGATGACGAGTCTCGGGGGCCATCCTCAAGTGCTCATGAACACTGGTGGGAAGGCGGGAGGCAATACCGGCGGCAAGGCGCACTGGCTGGCAATTTCATTGCGCGGCACGCGCAGTAACCGCGATGGATTTGGCGCTCGCGTGCAGGTGAACGGGCAGACACGATTTGCGACTTCGGCCGGAAGTTATCTTTCGGCGGGCGACAAACGCCTGCATTTTGGACTCGGAGTAGCGGAGAAAGCTAAGGTCGAAGTGGCGTGGCCATCAGGTATTCACCAGACCTTGAACGAGGTTCACACCGATCAGTTCCTGGAAGTCCGCGAGCCGGAGAAACCGTAGCTATGACGCGCGTGCTATTACTCTTACTCTTGTCGCTCGCGTCGCACGCTCTATCGCCGGAAGCCGCTCAGCACATGCAGGCGGGAATCGCGGCGGACAAACAACATCAATTCGACATCGCCATCACAGAGTTTCGAAAGGTCACCGAGCTTGATCCCGACTTCGTGGATGGCTTCATCAGTCTCGGCCAAGCCTACATGGAGAAGCACGACTTCGGTTCAGCAATTGCTCCTCTGAAGCATGCCGTCGAGGTGAATCCGGACTCGGCGCCCGCTCATCAGTTGCTTGGATATGCGCTCCTCATTGAGGGCTACGCGGCCCAGGCAATTCCACACCTTGAACGAGTCAAGGAGAAATCTGCATTGGGAATTGCGCAGATCCAGAGCGGACAACTATCGGAGGCGGTGGTGAATCTGCAGGCGGCATTGGCTGACCATCCGAACGATCCGGATATCCTTTATTACCTTGGCCGCGCCAGCGGTTTGTTGTCAAAACAATCGATCGATACTTTGCTTGCTGCTTATCCTGACTCTCCTAGAGCACACCAGGCGATGGGAGAAAACTATTTCGTCCTGCGGCAAATGCCAGATGCTGAAAAGGAGTACCACGAAGCGTTGCGCTTGCGACCGGACGTGCCAGAAGTTCATTTGGAACTGGGCGAGGTATATGCGGGCGCTTTCCAATGGGTTAAAGCGGAGGAAGAGTTTCGCGCACAATGCAAGTTGCAACCCGGTAACGCCGAGGCGGCGTTCCGCCTGGGAGCAGCGTTGCTGGAACAAGGCAAAGCACATGAGGCGCGGGCAGAACTTATACGCGCGGACAAGTTGATGCCGGACATGCCGGAGACGCTTTATTCACTGGGGAAAGCAGCCTCTCTGGAAGGCGACGCTGCCGCCGCCGAGAAAGACTGGAGCAAGCTGCTTACTATCGAAAAGGAGAGTCCACTCGCAGCGCAGGCGCATTTCGGGCTGGCAAATCTCTATCGGAAACAGGGGAAGACGGCAGCGGCGCAACACGAATTGCAGGAATTCCAAAGGCTGCAGAGCAGCTCTAATCCGCAGCGAGAGCCAGAAAAAGTGGAACCGCCGCATTAATCACGAGGCAAGAAGTTTGGGTAAGAATGTTGTCTCGATCTCAAAGCTGAAACTTAATCTCTTGCCCTGGCGCCTCGGAACGACTTGCCGCGGTGCTGGAGACCTCCGAAGATGATTCCACAACCGCGGGCAATATGGGAAAACCCAAGACTTCCAACTCCTTCTTGAGTTGTGCGGTGGATTGGAATTGAATCGAGCGAATGCCCAACGCGCGCGCAGCTTCGACATTGATTTCGCGATCATCCACAAATAGCGCTTCTGCCGCTGCGACGCCGAGGCCGTGAAGCGTGTGCTCATATATTGCTGGATCCGGCTTTATCAGCCTTACCTCGGCTGAAAATGTCTTGAAGGAAAAGTTTTCCATCCAGTGGAAGTGTGCCCTCACATATTTCACCAGGTCCCAGGGCATGTTCGACAGCAAGGCAGTCTTAATTCCCGCCGCGTGAAGTTGGTTCGCCCAATTCAACATGTCTGAAGTGGTATGGGACCATATTTCCACCTCCACCTGCCGGAGGATCTCGATCTGCCCGCCGTCGAGGGATGTGTTGGTCTGTGCTGCCAACTTCTGCCAGTACTCCTCGGCGGTAAAATCGCTGCGGTCATACGGGCCTCGGCTCTCCTCCCACAGTTCATAAAACGACTCGAAACTCACATTAAACATTTCCGCCATGCGCCCGAACTCTTGTGTCGTGGGACTGCGCGCCAAAACCTTGCCGTAATCCAGGATCACCGCCGTGATATTGCTGGAAACGTCATGTCGCGCCGTGGACACTACACCCTCCCTGTATGGGCTAATACTCTACTTTTTTCTCTCTTCTATTCTCTCGACTCTACTCTCGTCATAATAACCTGCAGCGGAAGGTTTTTTCGGATGTGTCGCTCGGCGGCGTATACTGTGCGGACTCTTAGCGCAGGATTGCATCCGGCATTCTGGGGCATACTGGAGCCGTGAAGCCGGCGATGACAGAAGCTAACATTGATCTCGTAGTAGGCGTGGATATTGGCGGCACCAAGGTTGCCGCTGGACTGGTCGACCGCAATGGTGAAATCAAACTTCAGACCCGCACTCCAATGGTGGCGAATGGAGAAGCGGGCGATGGACTTGCGGCGGTAGTATCCGCAATCAATCTTCTCTTTGACCGCGGCTTTGACCGCGACCCCGAAGCACGTCCTCTGATTCGCGGGATTGGCATCTGCGCGCCCGGCCCCCTGGATCCGACAACAGGAGTCGTAATCAATCCCCCCAATCTTCCCTGCTGGCGAAATTTTCCATTGGCGGCCGAGGTCGCGAAAATTTATCGCGTGCCGGTGAAAGTGGAGAACGATGCCAACGCGGCCGCGTTGGCTGAAGCCTACTGGGGTGCAGGTCGCGGCTATCGCCACATCTTCTACGCTGGCCTCGGGACAGGGATCGGCACAGGCATTGTATTCGACGGAAAAATATATAACGGGCGCACTGGCGCGGCCGCCGAGGGCGGACATATGAGCATCGATTATCGCGGCCCACGATGCGGTTGCGGCAAGCCGGGCTGCATCGAGGTTTTGGCTGCCGGGCCGGCGATTGCCAGAAGAGCACGGGGATTGTTGTCGACGCAAACGGAGTCGGCGCAAATGGCGTCGTCACCAAATTCCCACTCGCGCATGATTGACCTCGCCGATGGAGACATAAGCGCCGTCACAAGTGAGATGGTCGGCCAAGCATACGTTGCCGGCGACCCTCTGGCGAAACAGACTTTGATGGAGACGGTTGAACTGCTGTCGCTGTGGCTCAGCAACATTGCCGATCTGCTGGAACCGGATGTGATCATTATTGGTGGCGGCGTAGCGGCAATGCTGAATCCATTTTTCGGAGACATCACCAAGGGGCTGGCGGAATATTGCATTAATTCACGCTGCGAGGAGATCCCCCTCCTTAAGGCGCGTTACGGCGTGGATTCTGGAATCGCCGGCGGAGCTGCGCTCTGCTCCGAAGATTCGAATCAAGTTCAAAACGTTTACCACAGGGAGCATAGAGAATCGCATGGGATAACGTAGGGCGAAATCGAATGTATTCCGCCAGGCGAACCGGTAGTGTAATTCGGCTACGCGGTTGCCGATATGATATCGAATTTACCGGTCAAAATTAGGAGCGCTGAAATGAAACTGCCTCGGTCCCCTTTGTTTTGCCGTCTCGGTGCGGCGTTATTGTTTGTGGGGTTGTTTTCTTTCATTGCGGAGTTGCCACTCAAAGCCGAACAGCCTTCTTCGCGACTGCTGAGTTCCGATTGGCAGTTTCGCGCCACCGGCAACACTGCAGCCGTCCCGGAGAAAGATAAATCCGATGTACAGCAGTGGCATCCGGCGCAGGTTCCGGGCGTGGTGCAAACCGACCTGCTGCGCAACAATCTCATCCCGGACCCATTCGATCGGGATAACGAATTTCGCTTGCAATGGATCGGGCTGACCGACTGGGAATATCAAACTGTGTTTCAAGCGGACGCCGTTACGCTTGGGCACGAGCATGTCGATTTGGTGTTTGCCGGTCTGGACACGTTGGCGGATGTCTATCTCAACGATCAAGCGATTCTTCACTCCGACAATATGTTCCGTCACTGGCGAATCGCCGCAAAGCCGCTGTTGAAGGCCGGTCCGAACACGCTCCGCGTCGTTTTCCATTCTGCCGTCGAAAAAATGTTGCCTTACGTTAAATCGCTGCCTTATGTATTGCCCTCGATCTCAACTCATAATTTTGGGAACGAGGAAGACATCGCTACCGCCCCTTACACACGCAAGGCGCCGTATCAATACGGCTGGGATTGGGGACCGCGATTCATGACCGAAGGCATCTGGCAGCCGGTGCGACTGGAAATCTGGGATGCGCTGCGCATCGATAATTTTCACATCCACCAACAGAAAGTAGCTGCCGACGCGGCCATTCTCACAGCGGAGCTGGATATTGAAGCCGGCCATCCGACAACAGCGACTCTCGCTTTGGCGCACGACGAACTTTCTGGGTCACAGGCGTCTGGACGAGAAGCGACTGACGGCACCGAAACGCTGCAACTCGATGCCGGCATGAATCACGTCTCGTTTCCAATTCGCATTGCCGCACCAAAGCTCTGGTATCCGGTGGGATACGGCACCCAGAGCCGCTACCGGTTTTCTGCGACCATTCGCCTCGGTAAAAAAGTTGAAGCCGTGCATGCGGAAGTGAAGACTGGGCTTCGGTCGATTGAACTTCACCGCGTCGCCGATCAATGGGGAAAGAGTTTCGAGTTTGTAGTAAACGGTATCACCGTATTCTCCAAGGGCGCGGACGTGATTCCCTTCGACAGCTTTCCCAACCGTGTGACTCCGGAGATCCATCGCACAATTCTGCAGGCCGCTCGAGACGCGCACATGAATATGGTTCGCGAATGGGGCGGCGGCTACTACGAGTCCGATGATTTCTACGATATCTGCGACGAGCTTGGGATCATGGTGTGGCAGGAGTTCATGTTCGGCGGAGATATGATTCCGGGGGACGTCGCGTTTCAGGAGAATGTGCGCGCGGAAGCGATCGAGCAAGTTAAGCGGCTGCGCGATCATCCCAGCATCGTGATCTGGTGCGGAAATAATGAGGTCGAAACCGGATGGCACAACTGGGAAGACCGGCAACAATTCAAGGAAGCGATCTCGCCGACGATACGCGATCGCATCTGGCAGGATTACATGGTGATGTTTGCCGATGTCCTCAAGAGTTCGGTTAGTCAGTATGGCGATCCGGTGCCTTACTGGCCCAGCTCGCCCAGCGCCAACTTTGAGGAGATTCCCGATAATCAGCATAACGGCGACATGCACTATTGGGCGGTGTGGCACCATCAGGCGCCGACGCAGGACTACACCACGCAATTTCCCCGCTTCATGACGGAATACGGCTTTCAATCATTTCCCGAGATGCGAACCATTCGCGCGTTCGCCAGCAAGCCGGAAGACTTTGACATTCGTTCCACCGTCATGCAGGCACACCAAAAAAACAAGGGAGGAAATGAACGCATCCTGACTTATATGCTGCGCGAGTACCACGAGCCGAAGGACTTTGCTTCGTTCGTCTATCTAAGCCAGGTGCAACAAGCGGAAATCATCAAGATCGGCGCCGAACATTTGCGCCGGCAGCGGCCGCGCACCATGGGTTCGCTGTATTGGCAATTGAATGACTGCTGGCCGGTGGCTTCATGGGCGAGCATCGATTACTACGGGCGTTGGAAAGCTCTCCATTACTATGCGCGGCGCTTCTACGATGATGTTTTGGTCTCGCCGTATTCGCACGATGATAAGGTCGACATCTATGTCGTGTCGGATAAGTTGCAGCCGTTTGCTGGAACGATCCATACTCGGCTTCTCGATTTCTGTGGGAAGGCTCTGCTCGATCAGACGAAAGACATTCAGGCCCCGGCACAATCGAGCGCGATCTACCTCAGTTTCGACAAAGCCGAACTGGCGGCGAAAGCCGATCCTCGCGGCAGCTTTCTGGTGGTTGAACTGGAGGTGGGAGGAAAGAGAGTTTCCCAAAACCTTGTATTCTTCGACGTAACGCACAACCTGCAACTGCCGCTTGCGCCGAAGATTGAAGCTACGCTTAGCCCAGCCGGGGGAAACTACACCATCAGGTTGCAGTCGCAACAACTCGCCCGCAGCGTCTATATTTCTTTTGGAGATCTCGACGTTGAAAGTTCGGATAATTATTTTGATCTGCTTCCCGGAGAGCCCGCAACGGTTACTCTTAAATCTGCTGCCACAATCGAG
>Ga0137395_10000961_pt1 | contig 12890 bp, 12 predicted proteins | sample czobulk216metaG_FD_108283 | JGI IMG/M metagenome (GOLD analysis project Ga0137395, IMG submission 108283) | Vadose zone soil microbial communities from Angelo Coast Range Reserve, California, USA - czobulk2.16 metaG | ecosystem: Environmental > Terrestrial > Soil > Vadose zone | place: USA...
AATCTTTCCAGACAAAAGAGTTATGCCATGAAGCCACAGCCTTTTACTATTTATTGTGAGAAATTCCCGCTAGTTTACTGATAATCGCGAATATCGTAATTATTCTTCTGACGATCTCAGACGGCAATCTAGGCAGATTTAAAACGATGCTTGTTGATTCCCAGGTTGGCGATTTTCGATTCGAGAGTTTGCCGCGGAATTCCTAGCTTGCGGGCGGCACCAGATGGGCCTGAAACGCGGCCCTCACTTTCTACCAGCGCCGCCTCTATCATTTCTCTCTCTTCATTCTCACGCAAGCGCAGTAGTCCCCTTATGGGCAGGCTGGGCGCAACGGACTCCTGGGGCAATTCTTGTATGAACCATGTCTCGTCGACGGAGAAAGTTCCGCCATCGCACAAAATCACGGCGCGCTCCACTACGTTTTGCAGCTCGCGAATGTTGCCGGGCCATTTGTAAGCTTGAAACAAATTGAGCGTCTTCTGCTCTATGCGCCCGATCTTCTTGCCCGCCTTTTTCGCATAGCGCTCGATCAGATACTCAACGAGTAAGGGAATGTCGTCCGCTCGTTCGCGCAGCGACGGTATCCGGATTGGAAAGACGTTCAGCCTATAAAAGAGATCCTGGCGGAATGTACCTGCAGCCACGGCAGCCATTAGGTCGCGGTTGGTGGCGGTCACCACTCGGACGTCAATGGAAATCGGCTGGTTGCTCCCCACACGTTCGAGCTCTCGCTCTTGGAGCACCCGAAGCAGAGCAATCTGTGTATCAATTGGGAGGTCACCGATCTCGTCCAGGAAGATCGTTCCACCATCGGCGGCTTCAAATCTTCCAAGTCGCCGCTGGAGCGCGCCGGTGAAAGCGCCTTTTTCGTGCCCGAAAAGCTCGGAGGCAATCAATGAAGAGGGAATCGCCGCACAGTTTACACGTATGAACGCACCCGCCGATCGCCTCGACCTCTTATGTATCGCCCTCGCGATAAGTTCTTTGCCTGTTCCTGTTTCACCTAACACAAGAACAGTGGAATCCGCTTGCGCTACTTTGGTCACTTGCAGCAGTACTTTACGTAAGGCTTCTGAGCAACCAACTATTTCCTCGAACATTGAAGTACGATCTATTTCTTCGCGCAACGCTAGGTTTTCGTTCTGGATCTTTGCCTCAGTTTGTTTTCTATCGTCGATGTCCGTCGCTGTCGCGTACCAACGGATGACGTGCCCCTGTTCATCTCGCAACGGGTTGTATTGCATAAGAAACCACCGATATTGGCCGTCTTTTCGCCGTGCTCGTTGTTCAATCTCGAAAGCAAGACCCGCCCCAAAGAGTCTTTCGCGTTTTTCAGTTATGTTCTCAAAATCGTCCGGATGAAAGAGTCTGGCACGAAAGTTCTCTGATCGTACATCTTCTATCGCTAGTCCCGTATATTCGAGAGAACTTTTGTTCGCATACAGTACTCGTCCCGTTGGGTCCATCACGTGGATGCCTTGGGGTATCGCATCGACAATCGTTTGGAGTTCTTGCTCGTCCTGCCTAAGTTTCTCTTCCGCTCGCTTCAATTCCTCGATGTCCGTGTTCGTGCCGTACCATTTGACGATTTTCCCCGAATCGTTCTTGAGCGGCACGGCGCGGCTCAAGCACCAACGATATGATCCACTCGCTGTCCGAGTTCGAACCTCGCATTCGTACGGTTCCCCGGTAGCCAAGGCTGCCTGCCATCTCTTAGCTGCTCTATCGAGGTCAGCAGGATGAGCTATCTTTTTCCATCCGCCGCCGAGCCACTCCTCCTCGGAAAAACCCGTATAATCCAGCCAACTCTTACTTACAAAATCGATGGATCCATCAGGAAAAGCGCTGAAGGTCATCGTGGGAATCGTCTGGACCGTTATTCGCAAGTCGCGTTCGGCGTCACGTATTTTGTTCTCAGCTCGTTTGAGGTTCTCGATATCAGTGGTTTGTCCGTACCATTTGACGAGTTTTCCTGTCTTGTCGTACAGGGGCACACCGCGAAACAAGAACCATCGGTATTCTCCGTCGAACCGCCGCAATCGTGCTTCCGTCTCGCCTGGCTTACCCGACGCAAGCACAGAAATCCAATATTCAACTAGCCCCGCGACATCCTCTGGATGAATCGCTACTTGCCATCCCCAGCCACCTGCCTCGGTAAGTGAGAGGCCCGTATATTCGCGCCAGCGTTGGTTCAGGTAATCAATGTAACCGTCTGGCAGCGCGGTCCACACGAGGCCGGGAATCGTGTCGATCGCCAGTTGAAACCGGGCCTCGCTTTGCCGTAACTCGTCTTCGGCCCGCTTGCGCTCATCAATGTCGGTGGTTTGTCCATACCACTTGACGAGTTTTCCTGCCACGTCATAGAGCGGCGCGGCGCGATGCAGGAACCAGCGATATTCTCCATCGAACCGCCGTATGCGCGCTTCCATTTCACCTGGCTTGCCGGAAGCTAGCAACGTCCGCCAATCTTCCACGAGCTCCGCGACGTCTTCAGGATGGATTGCCACTTGCCAGCCCCAACCACCCGCCTCTCTGAGCGTCAGGCCGGTGTATTCCCGCCAACGTTGGTTGAAATAGTCGATGTGCCCATCGGGCAACGCGCCCCATACGAGGCCAGGAATCGTGTCGATCGCCAGCTGAAACTGGGCTTGGCTTTGCCGTAACTCCTCTTCTGCCCGCTTGCGCTCCACGATTTCCTGTCGCAGGGCCTCATTAACCGCGGTCAATTCCGCTGTCCGCTCGCTGACACGCCGTTCGAGATCCTCAGCGGTTCGTCTGTGCTGGCTAACATAACGAGCCTCTTGCAATGCGATCGCGGCCTGATTCGTCGCCACCTGCAGCACAAGACGTTCCGTCTCGACGGGGAAATCTGGTCGTCGTGATCCGATAACGAATACGCCTACTCTGTCCTGGAGGCCCAGATGAAATACCGTTATTGAAATGGTGTCTTCAGCGAAAGGGTTGGCAATACGCAGACTAGTCGGGGTCGGATCGTCAGTCAGATACGGCTCTAGCGCACGTCCGATCTCGTGTGGCTGAGCGCCTCGATGGCTACCGTCTATAGATCGAATCCATTCCTTGGGCAATCCGTCGGCGGAGTCAATGACCCGCAGATAGGCAAAGTCGAGCCGCAACACTCGGACCAGCACGTCGAGCAGCGTGGTCGCAACCAGCGAAGACTCATGCCCGGTCCAGATCGCGGGTAGCGCCAGAACGCTCACCAGGTCATTAATGCAACGTTGGAGGCGCTTGATCTCGTCCGTAGTGCCTTCCGTTTCCACATTCACCTCTACGCCGGCCCGTGACCTTTCAGCGAGGATGTGGCTTGATCGTGTCCGCGTCGCACGCGTAGCTCTCGCAAGAATTCGTTGGGGGGTACAAAGAACGGGTTCTCCTGCAGGATTCCGCCAATGATGATCATCGGATGCGTTCGCATGATCTCCACAACGACATCTCCGCCAAAGTTGGTGAGTTCATATGCGCAGATAACTGGATCCTCCGACGGCACAAGATTAGCGCTCGCCTCGTATTCCAGTAAGGCGTCCACGCCAGGTCGGTCCTCAAGCGCCCACTCCATGTGCGTAACAAAACGAATACGTTGGAATCCTTGCTCCTTACCGCGCCGTCGAATCTCGGTGATTAGTGCCCGGGTCCTGCTTTGATCGAAGGATCCACCCTGCAAATGCGCCTCGGTCCAGTCGAGTAAATCGAGTTGGCCGTTCTGTTGGGCGGCAGCTACATCGATTCCTGCCGAGCGCAACTGCCGAACGTGTTCGTCACGGCGCATGGGATTAATGATGTGAACGGCCTTCTCGCCCCACTTGAAGCCATCTTTTATGAATGGCAGCAACACACTGTATTGGTCGTCGTGGCTATTGAAAAAAGCGCAAATGTGGCGATGGGGGCCAAGGATTGTTCCCCCGATTCGAATCGGTCGGTCGGATTCCGGCGAATCGTCAGTCTTGTGCGACGTATGCTCCAAATCCCTGCTCCTGATGGCGATTTCCGAAAGATCGACTCTAACCTATAATCAGTTGGCAGGGCAATTTGGAATAGGGATCTAGTGTAGGCCGCCATGAATAACGTAACGAACGTGTCGTTGACTTCGGAGAATGTTGGAAAAGGTCAAAAGCACCGGCAAGAGGCTCGATAAGTTAGAGTCTCTACGGCGGGCACCGCTAGGGTGGGACCAGATCTTTTCGGATACGGCAGCCGCGTGGCTCGCGTTGTCGTGGATAATTTCGACCGCGTAGTCTTTTCGGGCCGCTCCTACGCGGCCCGAGGGTTTCATCACATTGCCATCATCACACTAACTGCGCTGCGGCCCCGGCTGTCCGGCGATGATCGCACGGGTCACGATATCTCAACGCGATCCGGGTTAGACGAATCGCCGGATGAACGCTAGCGAGATGTTGGCGACCTCTCGCCAGCCGCTGTCGACTGTGAGCGCGTGTCCGCGGTTGGGAATATTGATGATTTCGGTCACACCGCTATTATGCTTCTGGCGCTTGAACGACGCATCCGCGATTGCCCATGGAGCGGTGTTGTCCTTCTCGCCAGATGTGATCAATAAAGGCCCACGTTCTGGATTCTCAACGTCGACCTTTGCTTCGGTCCACGGGTTAACGTTGGCAGTGGCGGCTTGGAACAATGGCGCGCCCGATGCCGGAACCGCGAACGTCTTGTAGAGATCTTTGGCTTCCTCTTCGCTCACAGCATTTGCGAATCCGAAGCGGAATTGTTCAAAGGTGAGAGGAATGGCACGGTGAAAATTCGCTGGATTGCCGAGCACTGGCCACGCAGACTTAAGGGCCGAAAGCGGAAGCGGGAGCACGCCTCGGAAAGGTGCCGGGTCGATGGCGACCGTTGCTGAAGACAACCCTCGCCCGGCGAGAATCTGGACTAGCAAGCCGCCGAACGAGTGGCCGATGATTGCTGGCTTCCTCTTTAAGCGGCGGATGATCCCTTCGAAGTGATCGGCCACCTGACCAACAGTTTTGTTCGCGAAGACTTCAGGATTGGCATTGGCCTCGCTGACGGTCTCGGGATCGTCCGGCCAACTAGGTGTGACCGAAGTATAGCCGGCCTCCTCGAACACCGTCGCCCAACGGTCCCAGCTACTTGGCAGCAGCCAGAGCCCATGAACAAACACGACTGGCTGTAACCCTGTCGCATTCGCGCGCTCAATCTGCTTTTGTTCGTGGTCAGTGATCGTCGTCGGCGTAGCGGCTTCGGATCTTGCGGTTGCCCCGAATTCAGATGTACTTCCGATGCTTGCTGGTGCCGTTTTCGCGTTCATTGCTACGTTTTCCATGATCTATGTTCCTCCCTGAGATTAACTTCTTCTGACTAGCCGTAAAGTCGAGTCTTTCCGCGCCACTGGTTTACAATTCTCGTATTCCTTATCGCCTCCAAGACTAGGTTCATGAGATCTCTTCTTCTTAACGTCAAGTCGACATGGTCCTCGGTATTAAAGCCCGATCAACTCCTCGCATCCCACGTTTCCTTCTGAATCTGCCGAATTTGATCCTCAGTTTCCTGCGGATATACATTTCGAAACCTCGGCATATCCGAAAGCACTACGTCGACGATCACATCCGCCATCGCTTTCGGCTCAAGTTGATGCGCGAGGGTAGCGCGCATGCCTTCGAACACTTGAGGAGGGGTAAAGTTTTTTGATGGGTCGTACCAGTGCGAGACGGTGTCGGCGCCACGATCATTAAAACCTGTCCCATACACCCCCGGATTTACCGTGGCGACTTTGATACCAAACTCTGCGAGTTCGGCCCTTAGGCCTTCAGCGATGGCTTCGAGCGCATGCTTGCTGGCCGAATACCCGGAGGCGTAAGGGACCGTCCATAGCCCTGCCATTGAAGATACAAAAACGATCTTTCCGCGCCGCTTCACAACCATGCCAGGTACGAAACCTTGCGCCAGCGCGATGCTTGAAAAAACGTTGATCTCAAACATCGATCGCAAGCGCTCGATCGGCTGTTCCGCAATCGGACCAGCTTCCATGAGGCCGGCGTTGCTCAGTAGGACATCAATGTCATGCCGGAAAGCATATTGTCGATCGGCTGCGTTCGTTACGTCGAGCTTCTCTACCTGTAGTGTGAGGCCCTGTGCACGTGCTTCCTCTTGGAGAGCGGTGACTTGGGGCCAAATCTCGACCGTGGCGATGACGTTGTGTCCCTTTCGGGCAAGATCGAACGCGACCAGACGACCGAAGCCAGTCCCCGCTCCTGTGATCAAAATCGTTTTTGCCATTTCTGACTCCTCTTAGTTAGTTTGATTGCTTGCAATTGCTTGGTTGACTGGAATCTCTCCGAGCAGGCTCTCCGCCTGCCCTGGTGGTTTGCGCGCGAATGCCTTCAATGACCGCTGCCTCGATCGCTTCCGAAGACAATACGTTCACTCTCTCCTGCGCGGTGAACGCCAGGTGAATAAGCCCTGTAGCAACCACACGCGCCTCGATAGGGCGAAAACGACGGAGCGGGCCAACCATGAGCGGAGTAACGACGTGACTTACTACTAGGGCTGCCACTTCGCCACGACGTGCCTTGGCGCGGTGCCCTACTAAAAACGAGGGCCGTACAATACCAACCACCGGGAAACCGAGCGCACTTACTGCCGCTTCCACCTCGCCCTTGACTCGTGTGTAGAAAATCCTCGAATGCGTGTTCGCGCCCATCGCCGACACGAGAAGAAAGCGGACGGCGCCGGCGCGCTGCGCCGCACGCGCAAAGGCGAGAACATAGTCAAAATCGACTTTGCGAAAAGCCTCATCGCTACCTGCTACACGCCTGGTCGTCCCCAAGCAGCAATAGGCATCATCGACCTCTGGGAGCTCGCTTCGATCGAGATCATCGAATGAGACGACGTGATTCTCGACTCTTGCCGCTGCGACCATTTCACGGCGCACAAGGCTCGTTATGTGTCCATATCGATTTTCCTCGCCGAGAAGCGTTAGAAGCTCCCCCCCAACCAGACCCGTTCCTCCCGCTACAAGGGCGTTGCGTGCAGATTGCACAGATCCTCCTTTGTGGACTTCGCACCGAGCCATTTGAAATCGATCCGGAACTTCCTAGCCGTTGATGACTTTTCTTACGTCAGTAACTCCTAGCACCTTGCCGCCGGCACCCCAGTAACCGCTCTTGATTTCCTGGACGACGACCCAAACTGCATCTCGGATCTTCGGACTAACCACCGTTGTGACCGCATCCGTTATCTTTTGTATAAGATCCTTTGTCTGTTCTGAGGTAAGTTCATCTTCAAAGACTTTGACTTCAACGAGTGGCATGTTGCTTCTCCTTGTTTTGAAAATCGATGCCTAGCGTTCAACCTTATCTCCATGACTACTCAGTTCTCCCGCTGGAAACCACCGCACCGAGTGATACTTCCGACGTTGGCGTCTTCTTTGTTCATGATCTCGTCTCTTCGTTTTCTCTGCGTATCCACTCGCGTATGTAGGGCGAGCAATTGAGGACTTCGATGCCGTGCGCCTCCATGGCTCCCAGGAAGCGGACTGTGTCCGCGTCCACTAGCGTTACGCCCTCCATGTCAATCACGGTCCGCGCCTCGATGGCGCTGATCTGCGCGCCCAACTCTTCCAGGTGTTCCCGCCGGATTCGTCCAATCAGCCGGAGGAACGTGCGCCCTCCGTCTGTACTTTTCTCGATTCTCAAGGTCATCTTGCTGGTCTCGTAACTAGTCAATGCACGCTCTTTGCCATCTGCAAGTAACTCAATCCGCTCGTTGTTCGTCGCTTGATTCGCGCCCGATTTCAGCAATTGCTTGATTTCAGCATCTGTGCGGCATCAGGTCGCGTACCGGACAGCGGGGCGATTTGTGAGTCCCCGGAACCGGAAGTGGAACTGCATTTGCCACCCTTACAACTGGTTGCATGACTCGCTCAAGCAAACTTTATGCGCCGGACCATTTGGTTCTTGCACTTCGGCATAGCGATTGCATTCACATCCGCGTGGATCGGAAAAAGTAATGATCAGAGATGCGGTGGGTAGCGAGACATTCGGAGAGAGCGTTTCATGATTGCTTATCGATTGGTTAGTGCTCAACAGTCTCCTGAATTTCAGGACATCCCCAAACCCGTCGTTGGGTCCGGCCAGCTTCTGATCAAGGTTGGCGGTTGCGGGCTATGTCATACCGACTTGGGTACGGTGAGGCGTCGCACGACGATCGAATGGGCAAATACGCCACCGCCGTTCACGATGGGTCACGAAGTTGCCGGCTGGATTGAGGAGATTGGCCAGGGTGTGATTGGTTTCAAGATCGGAGAGCCGGTCGCCGTGGTGCCACTGTGGGGTACCTGCGGTCACTGTCCACCGTGCAGACGCGGCGAGGAGAACTTTTGCTACTACGTTCCGCGCATGATCGGTGCGGGCGTTGGATTCGACGGCGGTCTTGCAGAATACATGCTGACTGAGGCTCGATACGCGGTTTCATTGGGCGATCTCGATCCCATTGTTGCGGCGCCCCTGACGGATGCGGGCCTGACAACCTACACGGCGATCAAGCCCGCATTGCCATCTCTAGTTCCAGGAACCACTGCTGCCGTGTTTGGCGTCGGAGGTCTGGGATTGCTCGCGGTGCAGATGCTGCGGACGCTCTCCGGCGCTCGAGTGATCGCCCTGGATAAGGACGAACAACATCTAGCACTCGCGAGGAAACACGGGGCAGATGTCGCAATCGCTAGTGATGCGAGCTCTGCGGGTCGGATCCGCGAGCTGACATCTGGCGCCGGTGCGACATTCGTACTCGACTGCGTTGGAGCCGACGCCACGCTGAAGCTCGGTGTGGATGCGTTAGCCCGACTGGGCCGGTTGACGGTTGTCGGTTCGGCCCTAGGCACGATCAAGTTCGGATTGCGCGAAATTCCCTGGGGAGCGCAACTCGCGACCAGCATGAACGGGGGCACGGCCAATCTCCGTGAGATCGTCGAGTTGGCTCGCCTCGGGCGAATCGAGACGATCGAGGACCGGTATCCGCTCAGCCGTGTCATCGACGCGTACCGCGATCTCGATGAAGGAAAACTGCGCGGAAGAGCGGTGTGCGTGCCGGGAACTTAGATCAAGTGCGGCAACGGAAAGGGTACAGGTAAAGATACGCTATGAATCGATCTGAACAAAAAGCTCTTTTGACGGCGAACGAATCCAACATCGTCTCTGACATTCACAAAATGTTCGAGCGCTACGGTCCTACCTTTGTGGATCTGGCTATAGGAAAACGGTCCGATATGGATGCGCTGCTTGAATTCTATGGCGCACCGCTCAGATTCATCGGTCCGACCTTCCACATGGTCATGAACGACAATGCCGCAATCACTGGCCCGGATGGAATGGGCGGTGAGATCGATCGCTTACGGAAGGCGAATTTTGCGGCATCGACGCTCGACAGGTGCAATGTCAGCGTTCTTAATGAGCGAGCGGCGCTGGTAGATGCTCTATGGTTGCGTCGCGACGCAAAAGGAGCGCTGATAGCACGATTTGCGGTCATTTACCTCGTGACTCTGGCAACGGATGGTTGGCGCATAACGTCGGCAGTGAACACATAGGAAGAAAGGTCAGTCGGCAAGCGAAGTGACTGTTCAAATTGTTCGAATGAAGAGGGCCGAAATCGCGATTTAACCGCTAGAAATTAAGACTGGTGTAGTCGGCCAAATGAAAAAGGAGACAGTGATGAACCATGGACAGTTCTATAAGGCGGATCAATTAGTCGAGGCAGTTCACAAGAATGCCGGCGGCATGTTTGCTGGCTTCCGCGCGGCTCATGCCTTTGGGCGCATCTACAAAGGAGCGTTCACGCCGACCGCGCAGGCCAAAAGTCTCTCGCGTGCCTCGCATTTCCAAGGCCCGCTCGTGCCTGTCACCGCGCGCCTTTCCGGCGTCAGTGGCGACCCGAACCAAAAACCTGAAAATGTTATCGCTATGGCAACGAAGTTCTATCTGTCCGACGGCACCATTACGGACTTGATTGGAATCACGCTGCCAGCATTCTTTGCCGGTACCCCAGAAGAGTTCTTCGGATTCGAGGAAGCGAGGGCGGCAGATCCGGCGACCGGAAAGCCCGATAGAGCGAGGCTGCTGGCATATCTCACGAACCACCCCAACGCAGCCCGCGTAGTGCAAACGTTGCAGAGCCAGCTCGCGCCGGTCAGCCTGGCACAGACGAGCTTTCGCGCACTACACACTTACCGATTCTCGAATCGGGCCGACGAATCCCATTGGGCACGATACCACTGGGAGCCGGAAGCCGGAGTTGCGGGCCAGCCGGTGGAGGAGCTCGCGAAAAAACCGCACGACTACCTATTCAACGAGTTCGAAGGCCGTTTGAAGCAAGCCGCGGTCGCCTTCAGGCTTGATCTCCAGCTCGGCCAGGAAGGCGATCCTGTTCACGACCCCTCGGCCGTCTGGCCTGACGATCGCGAGCGGATAACGGTCGGCCGGCTGGAACTGACCCGGCCTATCACACTGGAAGAGCTCGGGGATCCAGTAATGATGCACGATCCGACGCGAGTAACGGACGGCATCGAGGTTTCGCCGGACGATCAAATCATCGCGCTGCGCCGGGGAGCCTACTTGCTTTCGGTAGCGCAACGCACGGGGGGATGGCAGAAGCGGTCTCCCGTCATGGTTCAGCAGGGCTGCCCGTTCCACTTAGCTGGGTCGTCGAACTCATTGCCAGCTGAGACTGTAGCTACACAACCTCAGTCCACCGACAAGGTGTTGTCGAAAACGCAGATACCGTATCAGAAGTTAGTGCCTTGAGACGAAAGTCTTGAGATTCGAGACAGCCCAAAAGAAAAGGAGTCAAGAAAATGCAGACACACGAAATGAAAACACAGACCGAGCGGACAGACCCAGTCGCGTCCCCGCGGAAAGGTGCGGTGGACGGCGTAAGAAACGAACTGAGCGTTTTCCTGAAAGTGAAGCCAGGTCATGAGAAACAGATCCGAGCGGTGCTTTCGAATCTGTCGGGGGAAGCCGTCGGACTTGCTCGCGAGGCAGTTGTGAACGTCGGCACGCTCCACGACGCGCGGCAGGTGTTGTTCGATAACGACACGCGTTTGATGATCGGTACAAGCTTTGACGGCGCCTGGGATGTCTACATCGATGATTTCGCGCGGACATCCATTCTCGATCTTTGGGCAAAGTTTCTGATTCATTGTGAGGGATACCCGGACCAGGGAGCAACTCCTCTCACCTTGCTCGAGACCAAGGAATTCCTCTCTGCGAATCAGGTCACAGCGGCAGCTTACATTGGACGATATCCCGAGGCGACCGTGAAGGACATTCTGAAAGCGCTGCGCGTGCAGAAGGTGTTCCAGAAGTTGCTTGACGAAGCATCTAGCTGATAGTCGGGACGGCAACGCGCGAAAGCATTTACCCGGGCGGAATGTTGTCCTCACGTTGACAGAGCAGCACAGGCCGGGCATCTCATCGCGGTTACATCTTGACTCTCAGGAGAGGCAATGGAAGCACTAACTACACCCACGACAAAAACGAGCGTGATTCCCGCGCTCGAAGTGAGCGACATCCAAGCCACCGTTCTGCGCCCACGTCCATCTCCTTACAAAGGAGAGTACCTGATCGTCCGGATAGGTGACGCGATGCAAGGACGAGAAATGCTGCGTCGCCTAATTCCACACGTAGCGCCGGCGGACAACTGGTGGGCACCCACTCTTCCGGGTTGGTTAGCTATAGCCTTGACGTTTCACGGTCTCAAGGCACTTGGGGTACCTCAAGCATCGCTAGACAGCTTCCCTCAGGAATTCCGTGAAGGCATGGCGGCTCGGGCGTCCATTCTGAACGATATTGGAAACAACGCTCCGTCTAACTGGGAGTATCCCTTTGGAACATCGGACATGCACGTCGCACTTGCCGTGTATGCAAAGGACGAGCAAAGCTTAGAGACGGTACTTGAGCGAGCCCGACAGAGTCAGCGGGACCTTCCGAAGATCTCGGTTATTTACCGCCTGAAGTTCAGTGAACTCCCCGGTGGACGAAATCCTTTTGGATTCAAAGACGGCCTGCACAACCCACACGTTGAAGGCAGCGGTGAAGATGTCCATCCGGGTTATGGGCCTGTGATCAAGTCCGGCGAGTTCGTTATGGGATACCCGGACGAACTCGGTGAAACAGCGACAACCCCGGAGCCCGAAGCATTGCGGCGTAACGGTACTTTCGTTGCATTTCGTAAATTCCACACCAGAGTGGCGGCGTTTCGAAAGTATCTGCGGGAGCAAGCTTCGTCTCCTGAAGAAGAGGAGTTGATCGCTGCGAAGATGGTCGGCAGATGGCGCAGCGGTGCACCGTTGGTGTTGGCCCCGAGGAGTGATGATGCCAGCTTGGGGGCCGACCCCGACCGCAATAACGCTTTCAGCTATGAAGATGACATGAAGGGACTCAAATGCCCGTTCAGCGCGCACATCCGGCGCGTAAACCCACGCGATGCGTTGAAAAACGAGATTGTGGCCGTAAATCTTCACCAATTCTTGCGTCGAGGCACGAACTATGGAGAGCCTCTTCCGGAAGGCGACTTGGAAGATGACGGCGGGGAGCGGGGTGGGGTTTTCCTTTTAATCGGCGCGCATCTGAAACAGCAATTTGAATTCGTGCAGTCGCAATGGGTGACGAATGGCGATTTCATAAATCATGGAACTGAACAGGATCCGATCATCGGCAACAATCAGGTGGATGGAACTTTTACTATTCCCAAACTCCCAATCCGTCGCCGTCTTCATGGAGTGACTCAATTCGTTGACGTGCGCGGAGGCGAATACTGCTTCATGCCGGGTTTGCGAGCACTGAAATGGCTAGCCGATCTAGATATGAAAGCGACGGATAAGCAAGATTGACAACGAATATAACGTA